>SDBT01000950.1_pt1 | contig 48784 bp, 40 predicted proteins | sample 2277101 | NCBI WGS metagenome assembly SDBT01 (sample SAMN10404973, study PRJNA504765) | marine sediment metagenome | isolation source: marine sediment core GS10_PC15, 103 cmbsf | place: Arctic Ocean: Southern Knipovich Ridge | collected 2010 | reverse complement strand
AGCTTGTACAAAAAAGTTGTTCAACTAGCCACGGTCAAAGAATTTAATCAATTAACAGGCATTCCTTTATATAAATGGATTCAAAACCAGGCCAAAAAGCATAATACTTCCATAAGTTCCGCAGATTCCGAATATCTAAGTTCTCTTACAGGTCAGGATTTATGGCGCATTGACCGTGAGCTCCAGAAGCTCAGTTCTTATCTGGAAGGACAGCCTGTTGACCGGAAATCTATTGATCGCCTTGTCATTCCCACAATCGAAGCCAATGTCTTCCATCTTACAGATGCTCTGGGCGCCAAGAATCACCGCAAAGCCGTCCAGAACCTCCATCGTTCCATGGCAGCCGGCGAAAACCTGCGACAGGTTTTTTACATGATAGTCCGCCAGTTCCGCCTCTTTCTTCAGATCGGCGGGTATCTGAACAATTATCCAAACACCAACTCTGCCAACATCGCAACCTCACTCAAAATCCATCCCTTTGTGGCCAAAAACACCATGGGCCAACTGAAGCACTTTAAAATAGATGAACTCAAAAGCGCATATGCTCGCTTACTCGACATTGACGTTGCCCTAAAAACCAGCGGTATCCGCATCACGACCGATGATCAGGATGAGCTTGCTATGGCTATTGAGAGGTTTATATTGAGGTTTTGCGCGACGGCAAAATAAGGATTATTTAAGTCTGAATCCGATTTTCCGATCGTCATCAATCGGCTTTGCCATTTTTTCAATTGCTTTCCAGACACGATGGATTTCCTGATCCGTTTTACTGGATTTTTTAAGCACAAACGAACGAAGCTCCGATACGATTTTGGCCAGTTCTTTATTAGACTCCAGTACGTGGCGAAAACGCACGAAAGCGCGCATAATTTCAATATTAACCGCAATTGCCTGATGGCTCCGGAGGACACTGGAAAGCATGGCGACGCCTTGTTCAGTGAAAGCATAAGGTAAATATTTTATATTCTGACCTCTGTTCAAGGTCACAAATTGTGACCTTGAAGAATTGGCCTCTTCGGCATTAAGTTGGAACATGAAGTCTTTTGGAAACCGTTCACTGTTGCGCTTGACGGCTTGATTTAAAATCCTCGTCTCAACTCCATAAAGCCCTGCCAGATCACGATCCAACATCACTTTTTGTTCACGGATGATATAAATAATATGCTCGAGACGGCTAGCGGGTACAATAGAAGATTCTTTCATAATACAAAAAATTCACCTTAAAACTTAAAAAGGTGTTTATGTTAGTAAGTATTTGTTTATGAGTCAAGAAAAAGTCGTATATTTAAATTGGACTACTTCGTATAAACACGGTTAGTTAGCGGGATGTAACAATAAATTGTTTACGAAGTACTTTCCGTACATCTATGCTTATGGAGAGAGCATCTGTTATCAGTACAATTATCAAATTCTCGTCTTATTTCAGCTATATGTTTTTCCCAGGCTCCAATAATTTCTTTAGCTAATGGATTATCATGTTTTTTCAGTGCACGAACAATATCATGGTCTTTTTCTCTACTATAAGCTTCAACTAAAGCCTTGGTAGACTCGAGTGTTGAGTGTTTGCCAAGTGCACCTATGCAACACTCTCGTACATGAGTACAAGACTCATTATGTAAGGCATTAGCAAGAGCTGTAATAATTTGAGGAGAGGTAGGATGATAACCTAATACATCTGCGGCAAACTCTCGTATTTCATCACTATCATTTTTTTCTAACGCTTCAAGTAAAAAAGGTATGTACTCAGGCTGTACATAATTTCTTTTCGGTGGTAAACAGTTGTCGCATGAAGGTGATGGCTCGAAACAACCTGTGGGACAATAGTCGTCATAACAATATTGCTGATAAATTTCATCTGAAAGAATATCATATAACATGTCTTCATTTTCCTCATCTGAGTCATATGCTTTTAGTAAAGCAAATGTGGACTCAAGTGTGTCAATTTCAGCAAGTTGTTTGTACGCCTTAGCTCTAATATTAGGGTCGGCATTATCCAAATCTTTAACAAGCTGTGGTCCAAGGCCAGGAAATTCCAGAGATGAGGGTTTGTTATGAGCTGTATTCATAATATGTTTTATTATAAGTGAAATTAGGAGTAATATTATACATTAATATTTTATATTTGTCAAGTACTTTCAAAATACTTAAAGTAACGTAAATTTATTGTTATTTTCGCTAACTAGTGTTTATACGCAATATTCAATCCTAAAACACCATCAGTATCAACGCGCCTACTATCATCAGATAAACGCTGAACGGACGAAGGGTGTGTTTTGAAAGGAATTTAAGAAGCCAGCTGATGGAAATAATGCTGAAGATAAAAGAAGAGAGAGTGCCGACCAGAGTAAATGTCAGGTCGGGCATTACGGCTCCGTGTTTGAGTAAGACGAGTGCATATACATTAGCAGCAAAAATTGCAATCGCGCCTAGCATAAAAGAAAACTTAGCAGCTGATTCGCGCTTTAGGCCCATAAGCATACCGGTTGCAATTGTAGTGCCGGAACGGGAGATGCCGGGGATCAGCGCCAGCGCCTGGGCTGACCCGATGATTAGTGACTTTTTAATACCAACTGATTCACCTTCGTTCCCTTTCCCTTTCCATTCCGCATAAAGATAAAACAGGGCAATAAGGATTAAGAAAATGGCTATATAGCCCAGCTGGCGGAATTGGTTGCCGATGAATCCTCCGAACATCAGGCCGGCTAAGACAGCTGGGATAGTGCCGATAATCAGCTTGGCGGCAAGTGTGTTTTTATCGAAAGTCCGCTTTATAAGCATACGCCAAAGATCTTTAATTACATTGATCCAGTCTTTCCAAAAGAAGATGAGAATAGCCAGAAGCGAACCGCCATGCAGGAAGATATCAAACATTTCCAAGTCCGTTGCGATGACTGTGGTGGGAAGTTTTAAGAAATGCTCGGTAATTGCCAGATGGCCGGAGCTTGAAATAGGTAAAAACTCCGTAATGCCTTGGAGCGTTCCCAGAATTATGGCGCTCATCTCGGTGGAGGCATAGAATTTGGTCTTATAGATAAGAGCCGCCGCATAACCTGTCACAATATATCGTGGCATACGGCCCAACAGGACTCCGATGGTGAACTTGCCAAGAGGCATTTCAAAAATACCCGAAGTCCAGGTTACAATCTTAAAAGGAACAGGTGTAAGCCCCGCGATAATGACTCCCCACACTCCGTATTTTTTGATGAATCTTTCACCTTTATCCAGCCGATGTTGGCCAAACAGCCACCGTACGACGGGCAGGCCAAGGAATTTCCCGAGAAAATAACCGATATAAGAACCGATAAGTGCAGCCAGAAGGACGTAGGTCAGCACTTTACCAAGAGGTAAGCCAAGCGAGGTGCCGATGGCCACAAAAACATCCGCAGGAACCGGAAAGATAAATTGTTCCAGAGCAGTCAGAGAAAAAATACCGAAATATCCGTAATTCTGAATAAGCTCCCTGACGATGTCCATTAGATGTTCCATAGTAAGTAGCGAGAAACGCGGTTCGAACGTAATGAGGACGACTGTGAGGAGGTCCGATATGAAGTGAGGGCTCCGACGTGTCCCGATGCAACATCGGGATGCAAGAGGAGAGTGTTTCCCTACTGAAACAGCACAGCAAAGCTCCTCAATGATAGAATTTTAGTCAACCGACTCATCCCCATCCGGTTCTGGCAATTTGGATATCTGCACCAATTCGATTTTCTTTTTACTCATTTCCTTGACCTGGAAGATCAGGTTTTCATACACAATTTTTTCACCGAGCTTAGGAAAACGATGAAGCTGTTCCAGTATCAGCAGGCTGATGGTTTGGTGTTCCGGATAATTCAGTTCAATATCCAGATCTTCATTGATCTGTTCAATAGAAGTATCTCCGTCTGCAAGCCATTCATTTTTCCCAATTACTTTGATCATTTTTTCCTCCTGATCCTGCTCATCCACAATATCTCCTACTATTTCTTCCAGAATATCCTCCATGGTAATTAAGCCCACCGTTTCCCCGCGTTCATCCACTACAATGGCCAGATGCTGGCGCCTTTTTTGGAATTCATGAAAGAGCTTACTGATGGATTTGGTTTTGGGGACCACAATAGGGGCGATGAGTTTGAAATCCGCCAGGGTTTTACCTTCTTCAGGGTCATGCAGAAAGCGCAGAATATCATGCACTGTCACAATGCCTACGAAATTATGGATAGATTCTTTATAAACCGGAATCCGTGAATGAGAATGATTCAGGAAAAAATGAACTGCTTCATTAATAGGAGTGTCTATTTTTAACATTTCAACATCCTTTTTAACTGTCATTACTTCCTCTGCGGTTGTATCGGTAAATTCCAGTACGTTTTCAATAAGTTCCTGCTCCTGTTCTTCAATAACGCCCTCTTTGGTACCGATATCCACAAGAGCCAGCAGTTCATCTTCACTGACTGAATGGAGAGAATCGCGAAGTTTTAATCCGCTGATCAAACTATCTGTAAACTTTTCAAAAAGCCATATGACAGGGAAAAGAATTTTAGTAAGCCACAGAAGCGGATGTGCAAGAGCCCGTGCGAACCTCTCCGCATACTTCTGGGCAAAGGTTTTAGGGGTGATTTCACCAAACATCAAAATCAAAAAGGTGAGCACACCGGTTACAATTCCAATGGCATTATTGCCAAAAACTTCAACTGCCCAAAGCGTAGCAAGAACAGTAGTTAATATATTCACCAAATTATTGCCGATCAGAATGGTGATCAGCAATCGTTGAGGTTTGCTTTTTAGTTTTACAATGGCCCCGCTGGCAAATTTTTTATCTTTGCTAATGGCTTTTACCTTAGCCGGGGACAGAGAGGTCAATGCAATTTCAGCACCGGAGAAAGCTCCTGAAAGGAGAATAAGAATAATAAGGAGCAAAAGTTGTGAGTACACGTTTTTTTGTTTAAATTAAGTGTATTAATCTTAGCAAATTGGAGAGGAATCGCAAGAGAACTTATGCTATAATCACCCTTGTATGAAACCAGGTTTAAAACAATTAAAAGATACTATCTTAAAGTCTGTTAAGCAGGCTGGTTTTGAGGTTGACTTGGGTGATCTTCATATCGAGAAGACCAAAACTCTGGAACATGGGCATTTTGCAACAAATGTTGCTCTTTTGATTGCGGGGAAAGTCGGAAAAAGACCTCGTGACGTCGCCGAAACTATTGCTGAAGAATTAAAAAAAGACAAATTGTTTACCAAGGTGGATGTGGCAGGCCCCGGTTTTGTAAACGTCTGGGTTGAACAAAATTTTTATTCAACAATTTGCAAAAGCCTGGTTAGCAATCTTGATGAATATTTGAAAGAAGAAATCGGACATCAGACATCAGACATGGGAAATACAATGGTGATAGATTATTCACATCCTAATATCGCCAAGCCGATGGGCGTTCATCACCTTCTTTCCACAATCATAGGCGATTCCATTAAAAAGATTTATCAAAAGCGTGGGTACAAGGTGATTTCCGATAATTTCATTGGTGATATGGGAACCCAGTTCGGAAAACTCATCCATGCTATCAAACAGTGGGGAGATTTATCTGAGATTGAAAAAGACCCTATTCCCACACTACAGAAACTTTATGTTCAGTATCATATTGAAGCCGATAAAGACGTAGAATTGGATGATGAAGCGCGGGCGGAATACAAAAAGTTTGAGGATGGGGATAAAGACAGCCGGCAACTCTGGGAAAAAATCGTTAAATGGAGCCTGATGGAGATTCAGCCGATTTACGATCGCTTGGGGGTAAAATTTGACCATATGAACGGTGAAAGTTTTTATGAAGGCAAGATGCAGGAGATTCTGGATGACGGAAGGAAAAGCGGTGTGATTGTGAATGGTGAAAAAGATGCCTGGATAATAAAGCCGGATGACCCGGAAGACGTGCCGGCTCTGGTTCGCAAATCTGACGGTGCTACACTTTATATTACCCGCGATCTGGCACGTATTAAATATTGGGAAAAAGAATGGCATCCGAACCTCATGGTCAATGTGGTTGATACGGCTCAGGAATTCCATTTCAGAAAGCTCTTTGAAGCCGCTAAAAAGCTTAACTTAACATCTGCCGTAAATATCCACGTTAAATTCGGCCGTATGCAGTTTAAAGAGGGGAGTATGAGTACCAGAAAGGGAAATATTGTTATGCTGAATGAGGTATTGGATGAGGCAGAAAAAAGGTCACAAAAGCTTATCGGCGAAAAAGGCGCGGAACTATCAGACACGGAAAAGAAAGATCTGGCCCGCATCATGGGAATTGGTGCTGTTAAATACAACATCCTCCACCAGAACCGCATACATGATATGAAGTTCGACTGGGATCAGATGCTGAGCTTAGAAGGGAACAGTGCGCCTTACATCATGTACACAGTTGCCCGGGCTAAATCAATCCTCCGTAAAGCCGACCTTGATTTACATGATGTCCATGATTATGATCTGAAACTCACAGACGACCTGGAAACCAAAGTGGTACTGGATCTACTGCAGTATTCGGAAGCATTAAGCCGGGCTACCGACGAATTCAAACCAAATCATATTGCCAATTTCCTCTATCAGCTCGCCCAGGATTTCAACACATTCTATAACGCCCTACCTGTACTAAAGGCCGATGATAACCTCAAAAAAAGTCGCCTTCTCATTACTGGTGCAGTTATCAGAATTATGGAAGATGCGTTTGAATTATTAGGGATGGAAGTGCCGGAGAAGATGTAACCTTATTCCATATAGATATCAAATTGATTTCAGATTGATAATGGTCTGAAGTCCATTTGAAGTCTATCTGAGGTCTATTTGGATTACTCATACCTCAACGCCTCTATCGGGCTTTTTTTCGATGCCTGGCTGGCGGGATAAAGTCCGAAAACTAAACCTACCACACCCGCTACTCCGATACCCATAATCACAGCAGAGATCGGGAAGAAAAATGTCCAGGCAAAACCACCGAATTTCGTTATCGCTAATCCGATTAGCCAGGAAAATCCTGCCCCCAGGAGTATTCCAAAAATACCACCAATAATGGTGAGTATGATTGCTTCCAACAGAAATTGGATTGTGATATCGCTTCTAGTTGCACCCAGTGCTTTTCTAAGGCCTATTTCTCTGGTTCTTTCGGTAACAGAAACAAGCATAATATTCATAATACCAACTCCGCCTACAAGCAGAGATATGGCAGCGACGGCTATCAGAAGAAGTGTCATGGCGGAAGTTACTCCGCTGATAATGTCCATTGCTTCGTCCATGGTTCCGACCTTAAAGTCATCCTGATCGGGGTCAGTAATATTGTGAAGCTCCCGGATGGTTCTTTTAATGTCTTCAGCAATACCAGGAACCATTGCTTCGGTTTCTGCCTGAACCAATATGGCATGGTAATGACTGATTCCAAGTAATATCTTTTGTGCGGTGGTGTAGGGGACGATAATGATATCGTCAACGTCCATCATCATAAGAATCCCCACAGGAGGAAGAACACCCACCACTCTGAAATTATGATTTTTCATTCGGATTTTTTGACCGACTGCGTCGGATTCTCCGAATAGCTCTTTTTTTACATTCGAGCCGATGACAGCGACTTTGGCCATTTGTTTAACGTCGGTATCATCGAACATCTGGCCTTCTTCCGGATATACATCTAATATCTCCATCCATAGTTTGTCAGCACCATTGACCATTGTCCGCATTTTTTCATCCCGATAAGAAGCCGTAGCATTAAGACCAACAAATGGGGCGACAACATTATCTCCGCGTACATTATTTTTATTTTTTATCGCTTTTACCTCCCGGTCTCCTAAGGATTCAGTGTACATCTCATAAATATCCGATAAGCCTTGCGGCATACGACCGGGTTCAACCGACATTGTTCGTGACCCCATTCCGCGGATCTGACCTAAAATCAATTCTTCCGCCCCCATTCCAATCGACATGACCATAATAATAGACATAATTCCGATTACGATTCCAAGAATAGTAAGCGCGGAGCGTTTTTTATGGGCACTTAGCCCGGTGGTCGCTGTTTTGAGTAGATATCTTAATTTCATTTTTTCTTGGGCTTTTTGTGCTTATTGTTTTTTCGGTCGCTGTGTATCCGTCCGTCAATAATATGTATATTTCTGTGAGCGTAAGATGCGACAACAGGATCATGGGTAATGATAATAATGGTATGCCCTTCTTTTTCATTTAAATCGCGAAGGATATCCATGATTTTCATTTCAGACTTCGTATCCAGATTACCAGTCGGCTCATCCGCGAAAATGACGTTGGGTTTACACACCAGTGAGCGGGCTATTGCCACGCGCTGTTTTTCACCCCCGGAAAGCTGATGGGAAAGATGATCGGCCCGATGTTCAAGGTCAACCGCTTTAATCGCGTCCCAAATATTCTTTTCCCATTCGCTTTCAGGAATATCTGAATATAGAAGAGGAAGTTTTACATTGTCGTAAACCGATGTACGCGGAAGCAGATTAAAAGCCTGAAAAACAAATCCCATTTCCTTGTTTCTTATTTTGGCTACCTCTTCATCGGTGTAATCCATCATGCATTTGTCATTAAAACAGAATTTGCCTTCCGTTGGCTCATCCAGAAACCCCACAATGTGAAGCAGAGTCGATTTTCCCGAGCCAGAAGGGCCTGTTATGGCAAGTAATTCACCTTTTTCAACGGAAAAGGACAGGTCAAAAAGAACGGGTGTTTCCACACCGTCAGAATAATACGTTTTCGATATTTTTTTTGCTTCGAGTAAAGGCATTTGGCTAGTTAGGTTCTTTTATGGAAATAACGATTTTGTCACCCTCTTTTATTCCATCTATAATCTCAATTTCACCCATCGATCCCCGAAGGCCGGTTACCACTTCCACATCTATTAATTCCTCAATGGTTTTTTTCTGGTTTTCAGGGTCTGGTTTTTCTTTCAGGATACGGATTATTTTTTTACCATCCTTTGTGATAATTACTCGCTGTGGTACGACAATGACATTATCCTTTGAAGCTGTGAGTATATCTACATTTGCCGTCATGCCGGATTTGATCCGTTCATCCATTTCGGCAAAAAGCATGGTTGCCTTATAAGTCGCGAGTCCTTCAATAAGGGTTTCTGCCGGATCGATTGTGGCGACCACAGCGGAAAAAATATCCTCACTTCCATAGGCATCCAGTGTTACCTTAGCCTTATCTCCGATTTTCACCTTGGTGACGTCTACCTCGGGAATGCTTATTTCTATTTCATAATCTCCCTCGCTTATTAGTGATATCGCAGGAACCTGTATTTCATACGTAGAACTGCTGGGAAAAACAATTTCTCCTACTTTTACCTCAAGTCGGCTTACAGTTCCGCTAATAGGTGCTTTAAGAATAGTTTTATCAATTTGAGCCTGATAGTTCTGAACATTTGCCCAGGCTTGTGATATAGCGGCTCTTTGAGCGTTTACGCTAGCCTCAGCCTGTTTTACCTGAGCTTCCTGAGCCTTGATCTGATCTTCGGTATAACCCGCCAGTTTCAGGTCGAGCTGGTCCTGGGCGGTGGCCAGGGTGTTTTTAGCATTGTTTATACTGGCTTCCGCGGAGGCGATACTACTGTTGTTGACAGTTTTTTGTACGATGATAGCCTGCCGTTTGCCGGAAATTGTGGAGATCTGCAGGTCGATCGCACTTTTTTCTGTATCCAGGCTGGTTTTTTCTGTGGCAGTTAGCTGCGTGGCAATCGGTACGGTATCCAGGGTATTTTTTACCTTCAAAAGGGCATCGAGTGAGTCTGCAAGGACGGTTTCGATTGTTTCATGTGTAGGGTTAAGCATGATGTCCTGCACTTCCCCGTAAACACCTCCGTTTAAAACGCTGATGGCTTTAGTGGTCCATCGACCGGCTTCGTAAGCTCCCAGAAGGGCTTCAGCCGCGATTTTTTTGGCGTTTGCCAAATTGATTTCTTCTGCAGATAAGCCCGTGAAATAAGCGTATTGTATGTCAGTTAAGGTAAGAAGCGCGCTTTTTCCCGCGTTGACGGAGGTCGGCAGGGCGTTTAAGGCACTGCTGTAAGCTTCTTCCAAAGCCGCCTCAGTAGATGCCTGGACGTTTTTCAGATTGGTGTTCGCGTCTTCCAGTATTTTTTCCGCGTTGTATACGGCTGTTTCTGCCAGACGGATTTCTTCAGGTCTTGTGCCGCGCTTTAATTCATCAAGCTTTATCCGCTGAGTTTCAAGTGCAGCCTGATATTGCTGAAGCGATGCCTGGGCACTGCCGACTCCAGCCTGCGCTTGTCTTTTTAAAGCTTCAAGATCGGCATTGTTTAAGCTGATTAATTCTTGTCCTGCTTCTACATACTCACCGATTTCGACAAATATTTCTGTTATTCTTCCGCTTGTCTCAAAAGCCAGATCAGCACTTTCGGCTGCTTTAACACGTCCGGTAACACTGACTTCCTGAACCAACTCTCCCTTCTCGGCAATAATGGTGTTGTAGGTAACAATTTCCTCTCCGCTGAAATAGGCATAAAGCCCTGCACCTGCAAGCAGGATTCCCAGGAGGGCATACCATTTCTTTTTTTTGTAAAAAGGTGTTGTTTTCATTTTTTTAAGTTATTTATTTTTGTTTAGATGCGAGCAAGGATGTTCCGAAGCGGAACGGAGTCCCGTGTAACGGGACGACTGGAGCGAAGGGCAAATCTTTTGAAATCTGCGTAGAAGATTTTAGAAGATTTGAGCCCGGCCCTTTTGTAAGTTTTAAAATTGATTATTACGATTCATCCTCTTTGATCATCTCCAGCTCCTTTCCGCTTTCCAGGGCATTGTAGAAAATCGGGACCATAACCAAAGTCAGTACAGTAGCAAAAATGATTCCGAAGAAAATCGCCCAGGCCATATCAACCCAGAAACTTCCTGCCCATACCAGCGGAAGTACACCGGTAGCGGTTGTTATGGTTGTAAGGAATATCGGCTGGAGGCGTTCTTTTCCTGACTGAATAATAGCTTCCACTTTTTTCCTTCCCGCACGAATGTTGTTATTAATTCTATCGATCAGAATAATCGCATCATTTACCACCACACCCATAAGTGCCACAACACCGATGAAGGCAGGGAAGGAAAAATTACGGCCAATAGCTGCCATGCCAAAGAACACGCCGATAAAGGCAAGTGGTAGTGTGAAGATGATGATAAGCGGCTGGCGGAAAGAGTTGAATTGCAAAACAAGAATAAAGATAATCAGAATCAAGCCCACGTACATGGCGCTGAACAGACTATTAAAGGATTCCTGCATTTCCTGGAATTCTCCTCCAAAATCAAGAGTGATGCCATCGGGGATTTTTACATTATCCAATCGATCTTGAAGATCACGCCTTATATCTTCAGCTAAGTATCCTGTTTCGGCGTAAGCTTTTACATTCACTACTGTATCAGTATCCCGATGTCTTATGGTGGTAATAGTAGGTTCCAGACTAACTTCCACAAGCTCGCTTAGAGGAACCTGACCTTTTTGCGTTGTGATAAGCAGGCGTTTAATCTGGTCAATATTTTTAGGATTCAGATCACACAAAGTCAGCTGATCACGCTTAGAAAGAAGCTGATTCATCTTATCGTTTGTACACGATTCATCACGAAAATCGAGCCGTACCACAATAGGGGTCTCATCACCACTTTTTATAATTTTTACGCTATTTGAGCCATAAACCGCCGTCCGCAGTTCAGTTGCCAGCTGTATTACGGAAAGTTTATAAAATTCAAGCTGTTCACGTTTTATATTAAAATGAAACTCACCAGTACCATGCTGAACATCAATATCTTCATCGCGAGCACCTTCAACTTGTCTTAGTTCATTTTCAACAACTTTCGCAAAACCCTCCAGTTCTTCAAAGTTATCTCCGGTGATTCTTACTTCCACATCTGCCCCGGTAGGAGGGCCGGTTTGTAAATCATTTATAGTGATTTTTGCCCCCTGAACATGTTTAACTTGCTGGCGGAACATTTCACTAATTTCATAGGCTTTTAGGGTTCGTTGTTTTTTCTCAAGTAAATTAACAGTAATACTGGCTTTGTTGGAGCTAGTTGTTCCGCCTACCCCACCACCATCATGTCCTGAGGTGATTGCCAGTGCACCACCACCTGCAATAGTTACAAAATTATCAAGCTCAGGAAGCTCGACAATATATTTTTCAAGCTCTTCGGCAATCGCTAATGTATCCTCAAGTTTAGAGCCTAGAGGCCCATCAATTTCCACCGTAAAATAATCACCATCCCATTTAGGGAACATCTGAACTTTCATAATTCCTACGAATGGGAAGGAAACGGCTACAATAGAAGTTAAAATCATTCCGATAACCCAGGTGCGGCGTTTAGTTTTAGAATGAAGAATGTTAGTGATTTTTTCTCCATACCATTTTCGAAGAGGGGTCATGAACCGGTCGAGGAGAGGAGGCTTCGATTCCTCATGTTTAAAATTACGGAACAAGTGAGCCGCCATTCCAGGTAGTAAAAAGGTTGCCACAAAGAGCGACGCGAATAAGGTAATCGTTACCGTTCGTGGGATATGAGACATATACTCACCCATAATCCCAGGCATAAGCGCCATGGGTATAAAAGCGGATATGGTGGTAAAAGTACTGGATATTAAAGGGGTTTTATAGGTTCTAATAGCCAGAAGTGCCGAGTCGGTAGAATTCAGCTTTTTGTCTCTCAGATTTTCATGCACTCCTTCCATCATTATGATTGATGTATCTACAATTAATCCAAGCGATATAATGAGCGAAAATAGTACAAGAAAATTAAACGTTTCACCGGTTAGATAAAGGGCGATAAATGAGATAAAGAAAATAAAAGGAATACCCAGCGCTGCAAGAATCGCCTCTTTTGTCCCAAGTGCAACAAAAAGGAGAATAAAGATAATCGCTATTACCTGAATACCGCTTTTGCAAAGCGTCTGAATGTCTTCACGGATAAATACGGAATTATCTCCTGTGGTCAAAATTTCAGTCGAGGGAGGTAAGACTTCACGTTCAAATTTTTCAACCACTTCTTTGGCCTCATCAGTCATTTCAATAATACTGGCACCGGTTTTCTTAAAAACCTGGATAGTAACAGAGGGCCGGAAGGTGCCTGTGGATTCTTGGTAAATTTTGGTGATTGAATTCTTTTTTCCAAAAACTTCCCGGACTTCCGCGATATCTTTTAAATAAATATTTCTACCTTCCCTGTTGGTGATTGGCAGATTTAAAAGATCGTCTGCATTTTCCAGCTGACCCTTAAGAGAGGTCTGATAGTAGAAATCTTTAATAAGAACATTGCCCATTGGAAAATCCACATGATTTCGCTGTATCGCCTGAGTAACTTCACCCAAGGAAAGTTTATATCCTTCCAAAGCTTTTATATCTATGAGTACCTGCATTTCTTTATTCTCAATTCCCGAGACAACTGCTTTGGAAACCCCATGAATTCCTTCTAGTTTTTCCTCAAGTTCATCAGCAAAACTTTCAAATTCATTGGGTGTCAGATTTCCAAGTAATGAAAAGGTTATAATGGGAATATCATTAGTCCTAATTTCACTCACCGTTGGGTCATTCGCCTCTTCAGGCAAGTCAGTTTTAGCATTTTCCACCTTATCTCTTAATTGCCTTATAGAATCAGTAAGATCTGCAGAAGCTTCAAATTCAACGACAATAGAAGAAAAACTATCACTTGAGCTAGAGGTTAAAAGCTTTAAGTTGTCGAGCGTTTTTAAATGCGTTTCCATTTTGTCGGTAACAAGCTCTTCAACATCCGACGGGGTAGCTCCGGGGAAGGAAACTGAGACCAATCCAATTGGTATTTCAACTTCCGGATCAGACTCGAGTGGCATAGAGACAAGACTTAAGAACCCTCCAATCGCGATTGCAATCAAGGCCACCATAGCTAATCTCCACTTCTTTACAAAAAATCCCCAAGGAGAATGTTTGACTGAGTCGATCTGCGATTGAATAAATTTTGTGTTCATCAAGAGGGCTTTTTATTTTTCGCCGGGCAATTTTGGTGTCGGTCGGTTAAGGATACTTACTTTAACTCCTTCATTTTCAATTAATCTTCCTCCTTCCGAGATGATCTCATTTCCGCTTTCGAGACCCGATAAAACTTCCACATAATCACCTACAATTTCACCTACCGTGATAGTTGCTTTTACGGTTTTGCGATTCTCTAATTTCCATACAAAAATCTCATCCGGCAGAATATGCAGGGCAGGGAGGGGGGCAAACAGCCGGCCGCTGTTAAATACCTTTTCACCTGTTTTAAATGTCAGCTTTATAAGTTCACCAGGCCTTAAAGTCGTGCTTATATGCTCCATTTCCACTTTATATTTTTTGGTAATCTGGTCTGCGCTTGGCGCAATAGAAGTAATAAATGTGATTTCACCGTTTTTATTTATTACGACTTCATTACCTAAATTGACCTTTTGAACGTCTGTAGCAGAAAGATAAGCTACCAGTTTCAGCCTTGAATCATCTTCAACAGTGATTAAATGTGTTCCTGGATTGGTTTCTTCACCGGTTTTGACGGGTATTTCAGCAATCTTGCCGCTGAATGGCGCTTTAATGATCAATTTATCACGGCTGATCCGCGCCTGATCGTAATTGCCATAAGCACTATCGACTGAACTTTTGGCGCTTACTCTGCTGAGTTCCGCAGACCGCTTGGAATTTTCCAGTGTATTCTGAGCTGATTCAATTGATTTTCTGGCGTTTCTTTCATTTGCTTCCAATTGCTCTATTGTGGAATTATAAACAGCTTGCGCATTAATAATCGTCTGAGAACTTCCTCCGCTTTCCTGCTGAGCGCTGTCCAGAGCATTTTTAGCTGATTCCAATGTACTTACAGCAGCACGGATTAGAGTCAGTTGTGCAGTAATGGAATTCATATCAGCTGTCAGTGTTGCCTGAGGATAGGTACTGCCTGTTATGCTTGTATTTAAGACTGAAAGTGTTTTTTGCAGAACATCTTCTGTAGTTATAAGCAATGTTAATGCACTTTCAAATGATTCACTGTAAATGACCAGTTCATTCAGAATATCCCCCAAGGCGCGTTCAGAATCTGCTTTTCCGCGTTTGTCCATAGCGCCCAGATTATTTTCAAAAGCATCATTCGTAAATTTATAAGTCTCGGAAACGCCTAAAATCTTATCACTGGCAGTAATAGCGGTCTGGACCACCGGCAGTATGCTTTTAATGGTGTTTTCCAGGTTAGTCTGTGCAGCTGACACAGACAGATCCACTCCTACTTCAGCTACCTTAAGGGTTTCCTCCGCCTGTTTTTTAAGGGTTCTATTTTGGCGCAGGATGTTTTTAAGGTTAACTTGCGCAGTTTCAAGGGCTATTTCAGCAGCTTCAATGCTTTTTTCAGATGAAAGCTCTGTTTGCTGAAGTCCGACCTGTGCATTGCTTAAAGCACTGCCTGCTGTACTAAAAGCAGAATTGATCTCGGAAGAATTCAGAGACAGTAGATGCTGGCCATTTGAAACCATGTCTCCTTCTTTAACCAGAATAGACTCAATCTTACCCCTTTTCTCAGCGGTAATACGGCTGATTTTATGTGCGAATACATCGCCGGTTACAATAAATTCTTGTTCTAACCCAGGCTTGATTTCAAGGGCTTGTACCTCTGGCATGTATTTCTTTTCACTTTTTTCTTCCTCTTTTTGGGCACAGCCGGCCACAATAAGAAGAGAAAAGATGGAAAGTCCGATAATCGTGTATTTCAGATTCATTTTCATGAAGGTCAGCAAAGAGTTATAAATTATCTTTATATTTTAGCATAAATAAGAGAGAAAGTCCATTATAAATCAGACTTAAATAGGAGGTATTTTACCACTTAGTAATCTTTTTGTCATTCCGAGTATTGATCGAGGAATGAACAAAAAATTTGTTCAACAGTCAATTCTGCCGGCTAATACGTTACCGAAATCGTATTTCCGCATGAGATCTTATTCAAACGCTGTACTGCGCAAACCCTGTAATTATATGTCCTTGTCGGGGCTACGGTTTTATCTATGTAATTGGAATAACTTCGATTGGAAGATGAAGCAACTACAGGATCGTTTGGATAACTTGGATTCGGATTGATTGTTGAACGAATTACTTTATAAAACTGAAAATCATCGTTGGAGCAGGTGGACCAGTTGAGGAGAATACCCTTGTATGAAATCTCTTTTTTACCCGTTAAATAAGGTTTGCATTCCCCGGTTGAAACTGGCGGAGTTGTTGTTGGTGGAGGAGTTGTTTTTGTGGGAGTTGTGGATGTGGTTTTAGGAGTAGTAATTTCCACCTCTTCTTCCACATCTTCATCTTCAGCAAGCAGGTCTTCCACTACACTTAAAATATAGCCGATTTTCATATCTTCCTGCCTATTCCAGCTCGTCCAGTCGCTTTTGGCGTATTCACGGCTGATATCCGCCAGCGTAACTATATTTTCACCCTCAGGATCGATTGTTATTTCTCTGCCTTTTCCAATGCTCTGCACTTCGATGATTTCCCCCAGACTTATAGCAAGATTGAGCTTACCTTCCAGAACCTTTGCATTGATCCGGTTTGCCTTACGGTTTGTGGAAATGTCAAAGGCTGTACCAACGGATTTAACCGTATGATTGAGCGCGCGGACCTGATAAATATCCTCATTAGCCATTTTTACTCTATGATAGGTGCGGCCGGAATTCTGAACCAAAAGTACATCCTGCTTACTAATCTGGGCAACCTGTATTTCCGTATTTTCATCAAGGCGTATATGGCTTCCTTTTGGAGTATTCAGGATTGCCCTTGAACCCTTTCCTGTCCTCAGGCGATAGCTGTTGGGCAGCAATGTGTCATTGTCAGCAACTTCCCAGATTTCACCGTTTCCGCTGAATAAAACATTTCCCTCTGTCCATGTGACAGACAGCCCCATATCGGGCCCAATTGCCTTTTCACCCCGACTGAACAGCATTATGAGAAATACTACAAAAAGGGTAATGATAATAGTCAGTAAGATTTGAGTTGCTTTCTTTTGTAAAATCTTCATGGTCAGATTTGTTAAATAACTTGGGGTTTATAATAAAACAATTATACGCAATAAACAAATTTATTCAGCGTAGCAGCTCACCATTATCTTCAATCACTTCTGTAAAACTATCTCCCCCTGGCACTGCGCATTGTCTTGGATAACTTTCCATTGCAGGGTAGCCAGCATTTACACAATCATCAAAATTACGAATGACAGCTTGCCCGTCATCTGAGCCTGAAAACCGGCAAACCAAAACGCATTGCATCGTGCAGATTTCGGCTTCCGGGTTATTGCGGCAGGCTGATTCACATTCCTTCCACTCACCACCCTTATTTTCACACCATTCCTGCCCCACATATTCACATTCATTAAATTCATCAAGCCATGTGCCGCCTGCGTTTTCGCATCCAAAATCATTTGCTTGAGCATCAGACACCTCCCAGTTATTTAGAGTTATGGTGTGTGATATTCTCTCTTCACCTTGCTCAAGCTGTACAGAAAAACAGCCGGGACATCGTGCCACATTTACCTCTGCAATTGTAGTGGCGTATTTATAGCCCAAATGGTCAACTGCTATTTTGGCGGCTTTTCTCTGGTTTTCGTTTAGTTCCCACTCACGGATACATGCATTAGATTCTTCATTCCAGATATAACCTGCTGGCCCCAGGCATCCATGCTCATCACGCTGACCGCCGATAGGCTTATCTGGCACAGGCGGTTCAGCAATTGGCTTGGCTGGCTGACAGCCAGTCAGGAAAGTGACAACAAGGAATAGAAAAACGATTATTTTTTTCATGATTTAAATTTAATAATTAAATCTAATCCACTAATGGGATAGGCCAAAGGGGAATATCCTGAAGGGTAAGCCTGAATACAAGGCCTGGCTGTTCTATAACAGCACCCTCATCAAAAGGCATTATAAAAGGCGCATCCCATTCCTCCATGGAATTGTCCATGACCATTCCTCCGCATTCCCAAATATAGTTATTAATAGCTGGCTTTAGCATCAGATGAAACATCCATTGTTTAGATGATTTTGTGTATTCCAGGTTTCCGCCCATCTTAATATTTACGGTGCCATGCGCATTACAGCCCCCTACTTTGCCGGCAATATCAAAACTTCCTCCAGGACTCACTATTTTATTATGACTATCAACCCCAAAAGGGATTCTTTCAGAACCGCGTACCGAACCAATGCCACCGCCGGTATATTCAACAAAAAGCCCATAAGAATAATCTGGCGGCAGGTCTTCAGGCTCAGGTTCCGGTTCTGGGTCTGGGTCAGCTCCGCCACCTAAGCAGGGTTCAGATTCCTTAAGACATTCCTGTTCGGGTTCGCACCACACATAACCCTCCTCGCATTTATCTATATTGCCGCCAGACTGGTCAGCGTCTTGGATTACGTTCGGTTTTGATACTGTATTACAGCCTGTCAGGAAAATAGCAACAATGAATAGAAAAACTATTATTTTTTTCATAATGACAAGAGTTAAAAAGCATTGAATATTATACGATACTTCAAATAAAAAGAAACTCATATTGGTTGCGTTAGATACGAGGGCGCAGTAGTCTGAAATACAGGTTGTAGTTTGTAGTGAGTAGTGTGTAGAAAAATATTAGGTACTACAACCTACAAACTACAACCTACAACCTAACAAATTACCCACTACAACCTTTTAATTTTTTTAATATAAAATAGTATGAGCTTTTTTAAGAATTTCGACTGGTCCGCAAAATCCATTGCCAAAGTGGTAGGGCTGGTCCTTTTAGGAGTCGTTGTACTCACCATAGTGATTGCCCTCATAAGTTTCTCTTTCCGGACGGTTTTCCAGCCTGCCCGTTATGATCAGTCTTACGTGGATTACGGAAAAGGCGGTGCCATGATGGAAATGGCCGAAGCACCTATGATGGCCCGCTCCAATATTATGCCTCCCACTCCAGATTACTCAGCTGGGGATGACGCGGAGGAATACGAAATAAAAACCTATACCGCTACTGTAAAAACCCGCAGACTGGCAGAAACATGTTCTGTTATTTCCGAACTTAAAGTACGGGATGATGTTATTTTCGAAAACGCCAATCAAAACGACGATGGCTGCTGGTTCAGCTTTAAAGTTGAAAAAGAAATCGCCGATGAAATTCTGGCGTTTATAAAAAAACTAAAACCGGAAGATATCAATGAAAACATCCGTACTATTAAGGGAACTCTTGAATATTACGACAAACAACTGGAAATTCTGGAGAAAAAACTGGAATCAGTTGAAGATATTCTAGCAAAAGCCCAGGATGCGTATGACGAGGTCGCCATTTTGGCAACCCGCAAGCAGGATGTGGAGAGTTTAGCTATGATTATCGATAACAAGTTGAAGCTCATCGAGAAGCTCACAAACGAGCGCATGAACATCAAACAGCAGATCGACCGCTATAACCAGAACAAGGCTGAGCAGATGGAACGTCTGAATTACAGCTTCTTTAACATCAATATTTACAAAGACCTCATTTTCGACTGGAAGCAGATCAAAGAAAGCTGGAAATTTGAACTAAAAGCCTTTGTTCGTAATTTCAACGACGTGATTCAGGGTATATCCGTGAACCTCGTAACTTACATGATCCGCTTCGTGCAAGTGGCAATTTACTTCTTCATCTCCATATTCCTGCTTAAGTTTGTATGGATGGCAACTAAGAAGATTTGGAAAGGTAAGGGGAGGAAATAATTTCAGATTTCTGAATTCAGATTTCTGATTCCATTTAAACCAAAAAAGCCCCTTCCGTTTGTCATCCTGAATTTGTTTCAGGATCTCGGGAGGGGCTTTTTAATTTTTATATGAGACAGGGTATCAAAAGCAGTTTGGAAATTTGGTCGGTATTTTTGAATAAATTCATACACGCCTCTTTCCCCATAATCCAATAGCCTCACACTATCATGATGTAAACCATAGTTACCTGGAGCTAAAAAGGTGTGAGCATCTTGAATGTTATCTGGAATTTCTCCTTTTATTATCTCTCCTAATTTAGACATGCTTAAATTTATGTCCGTCGCAGTACTTTGAACATTGAGCAGGCCGAACAATGAAAGATGAGTCGGTACAACGATATCGTTTAACAATTTACTCACTCTACGCTCACGTAAGTTTTGCAACCATCCACGAAGCAAATTTTGCTGGAAACATGTAAAATCATCTCCATCCGTAAAGTATTCGATTAAACCTTTCCATTTACCAAGTTGCCAACATAAATGAATATCGCTTGGTATCCGCATCAAGTTTTTCGGTGCAATATAGGGAGCTTTGAAAGTAAAATTTTCACCTACCAAAGCAACTCTTGAGCTACCTTTTCTAAATTTCATAAAAAAACTTTAAGGGGCTAATCTTAAAATACTATTAGAAAACAATCAATTTAAAATTAAATTAGAAATCTCAAATGTCCTACCAGCTCCCTCCACCACCTCCACCAAACCCACCGCCGAGATCCTGAAACAAGTTCAGGATGACAAAAGGGTGGGGCTTTTTACTTTAAAGAATTTCGTATAAAATCGAGTTGCACGAAATATTATTCATTTTTCTGATATTTTAATAATGTACTTTTAGAACATTTTTAAAAAGTTGACAAATATTTAATTGTATGATACAATCATAACATACATATTTAATTGTTTGAAGTATAAATATTATGAAACCTCCTTTGAAAGAGCTGTCTGACAGAACACAAGAAAAAATTGATAAACTTCCTGAGACTAATAAGCAGGGTATTCTTGAAATAGAAGGAGCTAAATACATAAACTCCTCTTTGCTTTATAAAGGACTTGGTGAATTAGGTAAATCAATCGTAACTGCTTTAGAATCATCTTCACTAAAACCAATTTTAGGTAAAGATAATCTCGGTAGAATTCAGAAATTCTATCCACTTCCAGAAGTTCTTAAAGTTTGGCCAGACCTCAATGAAAATGATGTGCCAAGAATCCTAAAACAAATCGAATTACTTCAAGATACTGTTTCTGCTGAATTATTAGGCGTTCAAAGAGAAGAAGTGAAAGAAAAAGAAGAAGGGAAAAGTGAAGGTTTACTACCTATACCTGAGCACCTAAAGGAGAATCGGGAAATAGTCTTGGCCGCTATAAAAAATGATGGCAAAAAACACGATTAAATAGTATTGATTGGAAGGCAAGGGCTCCATATTAATTTACAATTTTGTTGTTACAGCTTACAACATATCGTTTTATGTGAAGGCCTTTTTTGGTATTTTCACCATGAACCTCCACCACCTCCACCAAACCCACCGCCGGAAAAACCACCTCCGCCAAACCCGCTTCCTCCACTGCCGCTGCTGGATGGGTGCGAGGAAAAGGCATTGTTCATACAGCCTTGTACAACACTTAAGTTATGAACGAAAGAAATAGGCTGGAATTGGCCTTTTCCTGCCCCTTCGTACCACTCAGGCGGTTTATCGAAAATATCCTTAAACGCCTTACTCCATTTATCCGCGATCTTAAGTGTCATGGCATAAGGCAGGAATTCATAGAAAATATGCTCTTTTTCCTGGAACTGAAGCCTGTGTTTCTCTGCTGTTTCCAGATAATCCTTAAAGCCGAGTATGTGCTCCCTAGCAAGTACACCTTTGCGGGTCTTTCGGGGCATAAAAGGTGAAAATACAAGTGACAGAAAGCCATTGATTACCAAGAGAAGTGAAAAGTTAGTTTGAAAGAAAGCTCCTTCAAACATAAGTGCAAAGAAGCCAGCAAAAATCATCACAAATCCCTTGATTGAATGGTTAGAACGGATTTTGTTGGGGGATTTGGGGAAATAACCTTTTTCCACCAGGCTTTTATACAGTGATTTTTTAAGGCTTGGCAGTTCTTTGTAGAATTTATTCTGCAGACTTGATATTTTTTTATGTTTTTTAGTGCCAAATATAGATGCGATGAAATTCTTTTCAAATGTTGAAAGCCCGCGGTCGCCGGGTTTAGGCTTATCCAGTCTGATTAATTCATAATCATCACTTTTAAATATCCAGCCCTTGGCATCCGGCAGTACCTTGATTTTCAGATATCCGCGCACACATAAATCAACAATAGCTGCTGTTAGGTCATGCATATGAACCCGCTCATCCACCAATGTCCCCATTTCAGCAGGGGATAGGTCATCCGGGCTATCATATTGCGGTGGGATGCTCCCGCGCCCTTCCGGATCACGTCCATTTTTCCAGAACGTATAAACAGGTTCCAGTACAACGGCAGCAGCCAGAAGAACCAGTAAAAAAGTCAAAAGATCCAGCCAGAAGTATTTTTTAAGGTCAAAAGACTCAATGGCGTATCCGCCAGCAACCAGATTAACTGTATGTATTTCAGGTGTTTTATAGCCAAACTTTTTAAGCTCAATCCCATAACGACCAGGTTCCAGGTAATCCAGAAAACAGTCGGTAACGCATGTTTTTTGCTCATTTATATAAACATCCGCATCAGCTGGCTTACTCAAAATCTGCAGTCCTGCAGGTCTCTCCAGAGTATTTGGTGGCATACCAACCACAATCGTAAGTCCATTATATGCCGGCAGTGATTGATCGGCTTTGAAAGTAACAACGTTTGTTTCTGCGTCATATTCATATGTACAGTCTTCAGAACCGCTGTAAACCTGCCCTGTAAAACATTTAAACTGAAGATTATCAATTCCTTTTGCGGATGGGGGAAGTGTAACCGTCGTAGTAGCCCCGTGGATAGCAACTGGCCAGGCATTTCCCGTGGCATTCCAGTAAAGCTCATCATGATCCTGAAAAAACCGTATAGCCTTTTTAACGTTATAGGCGATTTTATATGTCTGCTCACCGCTTACATATTTATCAGGGTGACCGATTTTAAGCTGAACGCCTTCAGAGAACCCCTGCCTTTCATAACGCCGGTCTTTCCCCATATAATCCTTAACGCTGAGCACTTCGATTGAAATGCCTTGTGTTTGGATATCTCTAAAAATACCATGACGCTTTTCACTGAATACCACATCAATCGTTTCGGTGACCGTCATTTTTCCGTTTTCGTACATCTGTATATCCGTTTTAAAATCCTGGATATCAAATGCCTCATCCGCCCAAGCCGGTACAGCAAAAAGAAGTGTGAATAAAAAGCTAAATATTAAGGTGCAGATTTTGGTCATTGTTGTAGGTAAGTTAGGACTCCATTAGTTTATCGGATTGGAAGAAAACTTGCACCTGAAAAATGTGATTGGGCCACCAAACGGGGTCCCCAGAAAATGCGAGGTAGAGAGGAAGGTGAGGGGTATTTTCTGGGGCAGGGGCCCCAAAGCAAACGGATGTCGAAAAAACCTCTGCAACGACGTGAAAGAGGATTTGCAGATAGTAGTTTGCTTTGGGGAAGTGGTGGCCCGGGGCGGAATTGAACCACCGACGCAAAGATTTTCAGTCTTTCGCTCTACCACTGAGCTACCAGGCCACACAAATTGTCTTCGGAATTCTAAAGCAGATTACAAGATGAGGCAAATTGATTAATATTGACAAAATATAAAAAATAGTTTATACTATTAAAGTCTTTCGTGGCTACGATCCTAAAATTGTTTCATTAGGGTACGAGCTCAAAAGTAAATATGCCACCGCAACCAGAGGCTGGCGTTCATACGCGGATCGCTAATAGAGGATTCCGCAAAATGATCGCAGTCTCCCGCCCAAATCGCGGTGTTGCATTAGGGGGTGCCTGTGGCGCCCCTTTTTTTATTTTTGTCGACTGTAGAATAAATAGTTGTATTTAGTCTCATCATCCTCCGAACCTCCCATATTAACCGGTTCGCCAAACCGTTCAGGGATGACTGGAAAATAAGTGTCACATTCAAAAATGTCGTGGATATGGGTCAGGTAAATGCCATCCAGCATTGGCAGTGACATTACTTCATTAAAAACTTTACCGCCACCGATAATAAAAATGTTTTCAATGCTGCTATCTGCCTTGTCCAGTGCTTCATCCAGCGAATACGCAATTTCAGCTCCATCAGCTTCGAATTCTTGATTTCGTGTCAGCACTACATTTTTTCTACCATTAAGCGGCCGATGATCTTTTGGAATCGATTCCCATGTTGTCCGGCCCATCAAAACCATATTCTGTTTTTCAGGATCTTCGGTTTTACTGGTGACTTCCTGAAAATACTTGAGTTCGTTTTTTAAGTGCCAGGGCATTTTACCGTCTTTGCCTATTCCAAGCTCCTGGTCCGTAGCAACGATGATATATAAATTGTGGTTGTTTATCATAATTTTGTTGGGATAAATGGGATTTATCTGGGATAAATGTGATAAATGGGATTCGATTGAATGTTTATCACATTCATCCCATTTGTCCTTTTTGTCCCATTTTTCCCAAAAAAGTTATACGGCTATTGGAAATTTAATAAACTCATCATGTTCATATCCTACCAAATTAAAATCCTCTAATGTTAAATCAGAGAATGGTTTTTTAGCGATTTCGAGTTTAGGCAGAGGTTTGGGTGTCCGTTTGAGCTGTTCTTTTAAGCCATCAATATGATTGGAATAGATATGGGCGTCACCGAACGTATGGATGAAATGACGAGGGGTTAAATTGCATTCCTGCGCCACCATCATAAGCAAAGTCGAATAGCTGGCGATGTTATATGGAACTCCAAGTGCGATGTCCGCGCTTCTTTGATAAAGCTGAAGGTCTATGAAACCATTTGCCACATTAAATTGCATAAAAGCGTGGCAGGGCATCAGAGCCATCTTCGGAAGATCGGACACATTCCATGCGCTTATGATAATACGGCGGGATTTAGGGTCTTTTTTAATCAGGTCAATGGCTTCCTGAACCTGGTTTACATGGGTGACTGTACAGGTTCCATCTTCCTGAACTTCATGCCGTGGCCATTTCATCCACTGATAACCGTAAATCGGACCTAAATCGCCTTTTTCATCTGCCCAGGCATTCCAAATAGGGGTGTGGTCAGTCAGATTGTCATCATGAATATTAGTAGAGCCATGCAGAAACCATAGTAATTCACGCACAATTGCGTCATACCGCACCTTTTTGGTGGTGACCATCGGGAAACCATCCCGCAGATCAAACCGGTTCTGATAACCGAACACCGAAATTGTACCGGTCCCTGTCCGGTCATCTTTGGTTTCTCCGTTTTCCAGAACGAATTTTACGAGGTCGAGGTATTGCTTCATAATCGGTTTACGATTAGCGATTAACGATTTAAATATATCGGACAATCGTTATAATGAAAATATGAAATATCTCAACACCGACCAAATGATGGCATTGGAAAAACACGCGCTGGAAGGCCGTGATCTTTCGCTGGGCCAGATGATGCAGAATGCTGGCCGTGCAGTTTTTGATGTGGTGATGGATAAAATATTATTTGATTATAAAACTGAAGGCGCGGATCATGATCCGCGCATACTAGTTGTGGTGGGGAAGGGGAATAACGGTGGCGATGCACTGGTAACGGCGCGTCTGCTTCATGAAAAGGGGATTGATGTGACGGTCTTATCTCCTTATCCGATTGAAGAATTTAGCGAAATGGCCAAAAAGGAGATGGAAAAGATTGAAAAAATGAACATTGAAATCCGAAATCAGAAATCTGAGATCAGAAATTATGATTTGATCATCGATGCCTTATTTGGTTTTTCTTTACGCGGAGATCCGCGGCCGCCAGCTGATAAAATCATTGAACAAATTTTGTACTCAAAGATTCCGGTTTTAGCAGTCGATGTACCGTCGGGTTTGGATGTGCATGATGAATCAATAGGAAATCCAACTATCAAAGCTGACTACACAATTACATTAGGTATGCCGAAAATCGGATTAGACAAGCACCCAGAACTTGCCGGCAGGGTTTACTTGGGTGATCTGGGTATTCCTGAGCAGGCGTATTTGGATATGGGCTATAACCCTCCGTTATTCAGAGGTGTATCCTACATTCCCGTCAATTGAAAAAGTGTTTATTAATAAGTATAATCCGTAACACTAGGCTTAGTCCCTAGTCCTTAGTCCTTTTAAATATGAAAACCTTAAAAAACCTACCAGACCTTACTGGCAAGAAGGTTATCGTCCGCGTGGATTTTAATGTGCCTCTTGATGATGACGGTAATGTGCGGAATGACAAACGCATCCGCCATGCATTGCCTACTATAAAACATTTAATGGATGCAGGAGTAAGTCAGATTATTCTTATGAGCCATGTGGGCCGGCCGAAAAATAATGAAGAAAAACTAAAAACCGATAAAATTGCCGCTAAACTATCGGAATTACTGGGTGAAGACGTGGTGAAAGTTGATGATTGGGGACAGAGCGGTTTGCCGGAAGCCAAGGTGGTGATGCTGGAAAACCTGCGCTTCCATCCGGCTGAAAAAAGCAAAGACGAAGCGGAGCGCGATGCATTCGGAAAACAGCTGGCCAGCCTTGCGGATTACTATGTGAATGAGGCTTTCAGCAATTCCCATCGTGAACACGCAAGCATGACATCCGTTTGCAAATTCATATCAGGTGTTGTCGGTTTGGGTGTAGAGAAGGAAGTAAGCGCCATTAAAAAAGTACTGGAAAATCCAGAGCATCCTGTTATTGCGATTATCGGCGGTTTAAAAGTTGATAAGCTAACTGCTATCAATAATTTACTGAACATCGCTGATGATATCCTTGTTGCCGGTGCACTAGCCTTCACACTTCTCAAAGCTAAAGGTAAGAATATGGGCTCCAGTAAAATTGATGATGAAGGGTTGGAAGAAATGGGGGATCTGGTCGACAAGATCAAAGATAATCCCAAAGTCCATCTTCCTGTTGATATTGTGGTAGCTGATGATTTTAGTGAGGAAGCCAATAGCAAAGATGTTTCCGTGGATGGAGTAGAGGACGGATGGATGGGGCTGGATATCGGCCCAGAAACAGTAGGTCATTATGTCGCCAAATTAAAAGAGGCCAAGACAATTCTGTGGTTCGGTCCTGTTGGCGTGTTTGAAATGGAAAAATTCAGCCATGGCACCAAAATGCTCGGACGTACCATTGCAGAAAGCGATGCGGTTTCAATCGTCGGAGGAGGGGATAGCGCTTCTGCGATTGATAAGATGGGCTTAAGCGACCAGATAACATTAGTTTCCACTGGCGGCGGCGCATCGCTGAAGATGATTGAAGGGAAGGAATTACCTGCTATTAAAATATTAGAATAATTTAAAAAAGGTTGTAGCTTGTAGCTTATAGTGAGTAGTTAACTACAACCTACAAACTATAACCTACAAACTTTAATGGTCAACAAAAATTCCAGACAAATCGTTTATGTTGAAATCGATGAGGAAGTCACCTCTATCTTTGATCGTACAAAGAGCATTCGTAAAAAGGAAATCCTGCTGGTGGTACCGCGAAAGGCGATTCTTTTTCAGAGCGTGGTGAATCTGAAGATACTAAAGAAGAAACTGACAGAACGGAAAAAGAAATTGGTCATCATTACCACTGACAGAAACGGCCGGCATTTGGCTGAAAAGATCGGCCTGGCGGTCATGAGCCGTGTTGAAGTGGAAAAATCCGAGGCGCCAACTGATGACAGTCCGCAAATGAAGATCCAGCCGATTCAGGCACGCAGAAATATTTCACCAAAAGAAGAAACACCACAGCGTTTTTCAGAAAAAAAGATAAGCATTCGTGAACTTATTCAGGAATTCCGGTTAAAAGACCGGAAACATAAAAAATCTGATGAAAGCGCTTCCTCATTCCGGTTTGCGCGCCCCAGCAGAAAGTTTTTGATGCTGATTTTAATCGTCAGCCTGGGTCTTTTTATGCTGATCGGCTATATTGCTCTGCCATCAGCTACCATTTATATCCGTCCGAAATTCGATAATATTGATTTTACGATAAATGTGACTTTGGCGGATAAGCGTAAAAATCAGACTTTGCTCCGCGAAAACCAACCTCATATGATTGCAAGTGAAGTGATTAGCACTACCACCAAACAGACCAAGGTATTCAGCACGTCCAGCAAGGAGTTTGATGGTGAGAATGCTAAGGGGAAAATAAAGGTTGTAAATACTAGTGATGATCCGTGGAAATTAAAAGAAGAGACACGTTTTCAGACAGATGATGGTCTTGTTTTTCGCATACCTAAAGGGCTGATTGTACCTCCGCGGGAGCGTGACACCGAAGGAACTCTCACTCCGGGCTCTCTGGTTAGCTATGTTGAGGCGGATCCGTTTGATATTTACGGAGAACCGATAGGTGACCGGGGAAATGTCCCGCCAACCCGCTTCATCATCCCAGGTCTTTCCAAATACAACCAGCGTATTATATGGGGGGAATCCGAGGGGGGCATGACAGGTGGAGTGACCAGTTACCGTGAAATAGTCACGGATGATGACATAAAAGCCGCTGAAAAACAGATCGAGGACAATCTAATCCTTATGGCCAAAGAGGATTTAAGGACGTATATCGATGAGGTAAACCAACTCAACCAGACCAATCTGGTTTTACTGGATGACAGCAGATATCTTAAGACTGAACTAGTTGACCTGCGCTTTTCAGATGACCTGGAAGGCAGTTATAAAGCGAAATTTGAGCTGTTTGCCAGGATTGATGCAGAGGGCGTTGCATTTGATTTTGATCAGCTCTTTGCGCTTTTAAAAAAGGAACTTGGTTCCCGCACACATCCGGATATGCGCCTGAGAGAAGGCTCCATTGTCCCGGAAAACATTGTTTATGAAGTAATTGATGAGGATGAGCTTTTGGGTCACATAAAGATTACAGCAACAATTGTCGGCATTGAAGAATTTAACATTGATTCTGCAACAATTGCCGGAGCACGCTTTGGCAGCAGGGTAAAAGAAAAGATCCTGGGCTTAAGCATTGAAGAGGCAGAAAATCTGGTCGGCAATTTCAGCGAAGTGGATGCTGTTGAAATAAAGACATGGCCTTTATGGATCGACAAAATACCCCGAGTTCCGGAAGGGATTGAGATTAAATTGATGGAGTAATAAAACTCTAAGTTCTAAACTCTAAATTCCAAAAAAGTACCAAATCTCAAGCTTAAAACTTTAAACTTTGAGTTTTTTGGAACTTAGGACTTCGAGTTTAGAGTTTTGGTATATTAGAGTTCCTCCAAATCCACTTTAGTAATATCCTCGATTTTTTCGTTGTGTGCGGTCTGCGGATTGTAGATTTTGTAGAATAATTCAATCAATTGTGGAGTAGTGAGCTGGGCAACTCTCAGATTACAGCCTTCCAGACCGTTTTTTACCGTGCCCACACGTTCTGTTAAGTGCTTATTCAGCTCCTCAAACTCATGATGACGCCTTTTTATGGCATCCACACTATCCTGAGCGGAAATGCTTTGCATGAATTTGGCAAATATATTGAGGTTTTGTGCGCGGTAAGGATCGTAAGGGACAACTACATAAAAACTCTTTTCCATGATGTCCGCATATTCGATTAATTTTTGTATATAATCCGCATACTCCAGGGTCTGCTCTTTAAGCAGCGCTGATTCATGTTTTTCGGCGGTTTCTTTTACATTCTCGATGTATTTGTCGATATCAAGCTTACGAGACTGCACTACGATTTGAATTGGGAAATCCACTGAATTTAAAAAGCCCTGATATGCATAAATAATACTGTTCTGTTCGTCCTCGGATTTTAAATTGAAGTTTACGCTGGATGTCTGAAGTACTGCACGGAGTCCTCCATTTTTCAAAATCACGACATTGTCTTTGATTTCCGCGATATTCAGATAAAGCTGAGTGCTGGCTGCAGGAGAGCCTTTTTTCTGCCGCACAGTGTCTTTACCGGTTTGTTTTGTTTTATCAGCCATGTTAATAAGTTAGAAGTTAGAAGTGAGAAGTAAGAAGTAAAAATTAATCCAGATTTATTTCGATTTCGCCCTTTTTCAATTCTTCAAATTTGAATTCACCATCCTTCTTGCTCTCTTCTGCTTTTTTGGTTTCAGGAGCTGGAGCCTCCGTAGCTGAAACCTCTGTAGCTGGAACCTCCGTAGCTTTAGCGGAGGATGGCTCTTTTTTGGGTTGTGATTTTGGAATATATCGGGCGGGTTGATTTTTAGCAGTTGTATTAACGTTGTTTCCGGAGCGCACTGGTTGTGGGATATTGCGCTTTCGTCTGCGCGGCTTCTTTTTTGGCTTCTCAGATACGGGTTGATCCATAACTGCTTGTGCCGTTTGTACAGTAGATGACGGTTTTTTCTGCATAGTTTCGGTTTCCTGTTTTACCTCTTCGATTTTTTTTCTCATGATTTCTGCCTCCTTAGTACCTTTTTTGACTTTGGTGATAGGAAGCTTCGCAAATATATCCAGCATTTTCATATGCGATTCCTTGGTACGCCAATACATATGTTCAGTAGAACTGTCTTTATGGCCGAAATACGCCTGAGCAACTAAATCATCATCATGCGCATCATCGAGCCCCTCGTGTTTAGCAGGTTGGACATGATCAAATCCCCCTGAATCCAGAACGTGTGTAAGCTCTCTTAAATTAGCTGACTTTTTAGCTTTTTCTTCCAAAGCAGACTTCTGCGCAGGTTCTTCTTTTTTCTTTTCGCCCAGATCAGGAGCCACGATAGAAGCTATACCACGATGATCCCAAAGTCTCTTTTTCGGTTTCATTGCAAATTCAAGAAATAATATAACAAATTTTGTCAGCCTCATGCCATTTATCTTAATCAGGGCGAATGCCGCAGCAAGCAGTGCCGGAATGATAATTATGATGTATTCCAGAATATTCAGCTCATAAAGCTTGCTAAGTATCGAAAAAAGCACATAACTTATTCCAAACCCCACTGCAAGAAAGATCAGCTGGCGTAAAGTCAACGGTCCTACAATCCTGTCTTCAATGCCGACGTTTTGAGGGATTTTGTACTGCACTGTTTTTGGGTTCAATAAATCATATTATTATACCAAATTTCACTCTAAAAAGCAAGGCCCAAAACCAATTGAGGACCCAATAGAAGACCAAATTGATAGTAAAATTAAAATTCACTCAATTGGGCCCTCAATGGGCCTTCAATTGAGAATCTATAAGAAATAGCTATTGGCTGTCTAATTCCTCCGCCAGCTCAATAGTTTTGATAGCCAGCTTAGCCATTTCTGCTCTTGTTATGGGGTTGCCGGGGTGAAAGCGATACAGATTTCGGTTTTTCTGTGTTCCCTGCATTATTCCCTGCTGGATGACAAAATCCACATAAGGGAAGTACCATTGGCCGTTGTTTAAATCAGAATAACGTCTTTGATTGGCTACTGATTCAGAAACCGGGCGGCTTAAATCGAACCCAAAGGCAGATATGATCATTTTTACAGCTTCAGCGCGGTTGACAAATTGTTCAGGCTTAAAAGTGCCGTCGGCATATCCGCTTATAAGCCCCAGCTCTTTAGCCTTTTTTATATAAGACAAATACCATGAATATAAGTGTACGTCTGTAAATGGTGAGTCTTCAATTTGATCAGGATCTTCAGTTTCTGCACCAATTGCCTCAAGAACAACTTTAACAAATTCAGCGCGCGTTAAATTTTCATTTGGTGCAAAAATACCCTTAGACCTCCCTTTTACAACACCCTTGCGATACAATGCCTCTATATAATTTTTTGCCCAATGGGTTGTTATGTCATTAAATACTGATTTATTGAAGTTTTTACCGGATTGCGCAATAAAGAATTCTCCTGTTCTGTAAGAAGATATAGTTACCTCCTTTTTTGCTAAGTTAGCGTCATATAAACCCCTGTTATATTCAGAATATTTTTCGGTGGCTGGGTTATAAGTAAAAACAATTACTTCCTCATTTTCGTCAAAAGCATCGGTATAAGGAATTGTAATTTTGTATGGCGGATCAAATTGAAGATCATTCCCATCCGCATCCTTGAATTCAAAGATAGACCTGAAGATGTAACCGAAGTTTATGGGATAATTTTTTGAGTATAAATTGTTCGGTGGTTTGATATAACCGTAAAAAGGTTTACCGTCTGTTTTGATTATCTTTGTATCTCTTTCGAATTCAATTATTATACCCCTTTTTAATTCTTTAAAAATAATAGGGCGGGGGATAATCCCATGATGTTCTTTGGTGATATAAATGGCGGGTTTAGTGGTGATAGTCATGGGTGTATCGGAAGAAAAAAGCGGGGCAGTAATAGCATTGATCCTATAGTCATCATCATCGTTGCCACCCATTCGGACAACACAGACATTACCCTTTAAAATAAATCCATAATTACATTCCAGAACTTTGCATTCAGGGTATTTATCGATTACTTCTTTGGCATTTTCAAATTCAGGACAGGTCAGGCTATAGCGATTTGTAAAAATATCTGTCTTGTTGCCTTCACTGTCAACAGCAAAGTAGCGCAATGTTGTTCCTTCGCGGATTGAAATCGTATTAGTGTAAACAGGACTATTTTCAGTGATGTCCAGGTCATTCAGCGTGTAATAAATAGTTGCAGTTTCATCAATATTTTCATCACTGCCGGTATATTCATCGATATATGCTCTAAGTTCAACGCTTTGCGCAAAATGATAAGATCCTCCAGGCGGAGTCACCTTGATAGTCGGAGGTGTATAATCTATAGCTACTGCTGTGTCAAATGTGCTTATAAATTCTCCTTCCATCACATTCCCCGCGATATCCCGGATGTTCTGAATATGTGTTGCATGCCTGACTTCAGAAAAAAGCTCCCCATTAATCTGTATATTTAAAATCTTTTGATCATCAGACAGATCCCATTCAATATCCATTGGCACGGCATTGTATTCGAAGAATACATTGAACTGATTAAGGCTGGCAGGATCTACTGCTTCTGAAAAAACCACATTAAAAGAATCTGTAAGCGTGCTTATTCCTGTAGAAAGGTTTGCAATTGAAATAGATTCTACTGCGGGCGGTTCCATATCTTCAATTTCGCAGTAAGCACTGCAGCTATCCCGATTTATAAAATTTCCATCATCACATTCTTCATTTTCATTTAATACTCCATCTCCGCAATAACTTGCGGATGCAGACATGGGGATTAGTAGGAAACCGATAATCAGGCAGACCAGTATGAGTTTAAAACGATGAAATTGCATAAAGCTTATTATTCTTCTTCTTCAGTCAGTTTATCAGATTTTGTGGGGAAATAAAGATACTCCTAACTTTTTCTGCTTACATATTCACCAGTTTCTGTATTGATTATAAGTACATCTCCCTCATTAACAAACAAAGGTACTGTTACAGTTGTTCCGGTTTCTAATTCTGCTGGTTTACTGCCGCCGGTTGCTGTATCCCCCTTAACACCGGGAGGGGTTTCAACGACTTTTAGCTCAACTTTTGGAGGAGGCTGAACGGAAATAGGATTTCCTTCATAAAAGGTCACGTACACTTCCGTATCGTCTTTAAGATAGGGGAGTGCTCCTTTAATTTGATCTATAGCAAGGCTGAATTGATCGTAAGTATCATTATCCATAAATACAGCCCCTTCATTATCTTTATACAAATATTGACATTTTTTGTTACTAACATCTGCAAATTCAAACGATTCACCTGCTAAAAAGGTTTTATCCAGTGCAGAACCATTAATCAGGTTTTTAAGCTTGGTGCGCATTACTGGTTTGCATGCCTGTTTGCGGCTGAACTGGTTCCAGGTGACCAGATACGGATCACCGCTGATTTTAACAATTGTGCCTGTACGGATATCTGTGAGGTTGCCCATGAATTGCTTTGATTAAGGATTAAGGATTAAAGATTAAAGTTATAGATTCTTAAATCCTTCAACTTAAATCTTAAATCTGCAAAAAAGCATGACTATTATAGGGAAAGTAGGGTAGGTTATCCAATAGATTTGCTCAATTCAATATATTCTCTAAGCACAATACCGGAATCATACGGCTTTCATCGTAACTGGAGAATTAATGGTGGGCCTGGTTGGAATCGAACCAACGACCAATCGGTTATGAGCCGACTGCTCTAACCTCTGAGCTACAGGCCCTCACTTGCGGGTTTTTTTATAACGAATTAAAGATATATGAGAAAAGAGAGGCTTTCAAGTTTTTAGCCACAAATATCGTAATTATAATCGATTAAGCCTTGCTATACAGACACTTCAATTCGGTGTTTTCTTGATGTATTAATAGGTACAACAAAACCGATATCTATTTTATTTTTTACAATATAATCTTCGAAAAGCATGGGTGCAGTACTCCCTCCTCTTTTGTAGGGATCTAAAACATACCAATTACCATCTATTCCCTTAAAGCCGGCTGCTCGATGATCATATTTAGTGGAGCCAAAGGTTAAAATATCGCAGACCGTTTTATTTGTTTCATTAAGCTGTTCAATGTAATCTTTTGGTAAATTTCCAGTAATCATGTCGGGTTTACGTAAAGCCAGATAGAATTGCTGTACGTCATCCGCATTGCCGGTTGGCATAACATCTTTAATATCAAATTTACCGGCCGCAGCATCCTCTCTGACTTTTTGAATATCAGCTTTTGTGTGAGGTTTTGATCTTATGGATCGGTATATTTTCCCTGGACATAACATTTCCAGGTTCTTCTTAGCAGTTAACGAACAAAGAGTAATGCCTTTGGGGTATTTTTTAGAAGATCGTCCGCGTTGAAAAGGATGGGATTTTATTTTTGTATGATCAAAACGTTTTTGCTCAGGTTTGATTTTCCCCATTAATTCATTGAGTTTAACATTTGTTTTTATTTTTTTCAGCTTTTTACCCATTTTTTCCTTTTCAGCTTTCTTTCTTTTCTTATTTTCCCTCCTTTCTTTTCCTTCCTCAATTTTTTTGGATAATTTCCCAGGAAGGTTTTGAAAGCCTTTTGTAAAAAGGGCAAGTATTCCGGTTAAGGCAGGCATAAGGCCTTTTGAATCCTTGGTGCTCAGTTTAGTTACAAATCCTGTTAAGGACTTCCACAAACTGTCAGCAACTTTCTTAGTGGTTTCTGCAAGTTCGTTCAGGGTAGGCACTTTTTTAGGCCGTTTTTTAGACCGTTCAGGACGGGGTGAAGGTGCCTGTGATGTTTCAGGGCGTGGGATAGGCATAAAAGATTCAATTTATCTATTTATTATACCATAAATAAATTTATTAAGCTACCTCTAAAAACGCATCACAGACCGGAAAGCCTGCTCTGCGTTTTTAAACTGAATTCTAAAATTATTTTTCCTCTTCAATTACCACTTTTACTTCCGCTTTGACATCCTCTGTCAGCTGTAGTTTAACTTTGTGTTCGCCAAGGGTTTTTAAGTGCTCATCCATTTTCACCATATCCTTTTTAACTTCTACTTTAGCTTGCTCTTTTAAGGCATCGGCAATGTCTTTTTCTTTAATAGAACCGTACAGCTTTTCACCGCGGGCTTTCTTTTTAAAGGTAAGCGTAACTTTTTTAAGTTTTACAGCGATTTCCTTGGCGTTTTCAAGCAGGGTTTCTACCTTTTCGACCATTTTAGATTTCATGGTTTCGGCTCGTTTGATCTCCGCTTCTGTAGCAGGGACAGCTAGCTTTTGAGGAAAAAGAAAATTACGGGCAAAGCCGAGTTTAACTTTTACGACATCACATTCGTTTCCTAGTTTTGGAACGCGTTTTTTGAGTACAACTTGCATGATAGATTTAGGATTAAGTATTTAAGGTTGTCATCCCGAGCTAAGTCGAGGGATTAGAATTGTTTAAGTATCCAGCTGGCAAACGTTAATGGGCCAACGTCGTCACTGAGTTTTCTGTCCACCCGGCCATACCACTGCGCAATGCGGGCAAACCTGTCGCTGGCTGTGGCCAGGTTTTCAAAGGATGTGTTCTGGATTTTGTCGGAAAGAGCAAAATAGTATGTTGGACTGTAAAGGAATATAGCAGGGACTTCTGCGCTGATGATTTCCTGTATGCTGTTGAGGGTTTTTTTACGGTCTTCGCTGTCCAGCTCAAGACGGGCTTTATCAAGCAGGCTATCTACAATAAAGTTTTTAAATTGAGAGAGATTATATCCCCCATCTTTAGCCTGACTGCTATGCCAGTATGGATAAGCGTCGAGATTATAACCCAGATTTTGGCCAAAAATCAATAAATCATAATCACGTGTAAAAAGCGCTTCCCGAAAGTCTTCATTTGCTAAAATATCAACTTTAAGGCCAATGCCGATTTTACGCCATTGCTGCTGCAGAAGTTCAGCAACTTTGGTGTAGTTTTCCGGTTTGTCTGGCGCTATTAAACGCAAAACCAGCTTTTCACCATTTTTGTTTTCCCGGAAAGGGAGAACCTTGGCATCTTCATTTTCTTTTTTGGCAATTTCTCTGTCTTGTTCAATGAATTCTTCAGACGTACCTTGCGTGATAGTGATAGAATCGATCAGATTCTTTTCTTCAGCAAAAGAAACGGCATATACATCAAAAACATTTTCTCCTTTTTCCAGGTTCCCGAATTCAAAACTTGCAACATAACTCCACCCTGGATCACCCGGGACAAATTTACGAAGCTCATAATCATTCACAAGGATCGCCTTGGTCTTTGCCGGAACAATACCGGCGAGTGTCACTTTTTTATCTGTGGTCCTCCAGTCATTTCCGCCATTCGGGCTGGTGATAAATTCAGGCTCTTCTGAACTTGATTCAGAATCCGTAGCTGCATCTTCTACTTCCTCGCCTTTAGCAGCATCACCTAACGTCTCTGCTGTATCGGTTCCGGTTTTCTCCGGCAGTTTCCACTCAGTGTCAAACAGCGCGCCATTAGCTTTATTTACATTGTATTGATAAACCCAGTTACTTTGGTCGATTTCCAGAAGGGGAGTATCGATGATCTGGCTTTCATTGATTTCACTAATCAGGGATTGCTTGTCTATCCCCAACTGCAATGCAAGGCGGACTTTACTGTTTTTAAGCTGGGGTGATTGGGTATTTATAAAAGCCGCCACATATTGAGGCAGATGATAGCGTGTTAAAACCAGGCGGCCACGTTCCAGGATTTTTTCCGTATATTCATCTGGCACGTTACGGATAGCATCGAATTCGCCCTGCCGTTTGATCAGATCTTTATATTCAGGGTAAATACGGATTTGAATAGTGGATATATTTGGCTCATCGCCATAGTAATCCTCAGACGCCTCCAGAGTTGCTTCCACAAAACTATCCATTGGCGTTAAGGAGATAAACCGATATGGCCCTGTCCCAATTGGATACTGATTAAAAGGCGCCTGCTCTAACGTTTCTATTGGCATATGGCCGAGTATATGAGCAGGAAGTAGGCCTGTAATTGTTTTGACCAAAAAGAACGAATCCGGTGATTCCAGCAAAAACTCAACAGTCCGCTCATCCACCTGAGATACTTTCATGCCGCTGTAATCGTTATAATTGAGTATGGGTCCGTTGAAACTTGGGTGATTTATCACTGTGCTGTAAGTAAACATCACGTCGTTACTGGTGACTGGTATGCCATCATGCCACTTAACTCCCTCTTTGAGTGTAAACGTGTATTTTTTTCCATTCTCAGAAATCGTGTAATCCGCCAGATCCGGAACTATTTCACGGGTCTTAGGATCGTATTTGGTCAGCCCGGAAAAAACCAATTGAGTCAGATCATGAGTAATACTGCCGTAGTGCACATAAAGGGGGTTAATCAGCTCCACTTTTCCGACAGCGCCTTCTATATAAACTCCACCCTTGATTGGGGTGATTTCTGAATGCTCATCGTAAAACGCGTAACCGATCTGGGTACCGGTAATCACGACGAGCGATGCCAAAAAAACAACGATGATTTTTTCAAGCTTGTTAAGCCGGCTGAACCGTTTGCGCATTTTTTAATTAAACGAATACAAAAAGCAGTGCATTGATCAAAAATAAAGCCACCAGAAGAACGGTTGCCCTGTAGATTACTTTTTCAGGGCCACGACGGGTTGCCTGAAAACTTTGAGAACCCCAGCTGGCTGTAAATCCTTCATCCTTTCCCTGTACAAGAATTATAAATATAAGGAGGAGTGAGATAGTCACCTGAGATATCATGAGAGTTTTTTCCATAGTATATTAATTGGATTTAAGATTTAGGATTAAGGATTTATGATTGAAGTATTTAAAAACAACTTTAATCTTAAAACTTTAATCCTTAATCCACAATAAAATAAGCAGAGGGAGTTTAGCACAAGTATCTCCCGTATTCAATAATAAATATGTTTTATTTGACAAATTAGATTTATTCGTTATAATAAAACCTAAATTTAAATTCTGGAATGAGGTTTTTAAAACTTATTCTCAACACCTTATTCCCTCCCGTCTGCGTTTCTTGCAAAAAGGAAGGGGATTTTTTATGTATGGAATGCCTGAAAAGTCTGAATAAGAAAAAAATCAGACCCCATTATCAAAAATACGAGGATTCTGACCTGCACTGCCTGGATGGGGTTATTTACGCATTGGATTACGCCAAAAACCCTCAGATCAAAGCGGCGGTTAAGCAATTTAAATACCGTTTTACCAAGGATCTGGCTGACTATTTTGCGGACATGATCACCGAGAAAATAGGGGAGCTTAATATGACAAAAAATCGACGCATTATCCTGATACCGGTGCCGTTACACAAAAAACGGATGAATGAACGGGGGTTTAATCAGGCAGAAGTGATCGCAAGAGCCGTGGCAGGTCGTTTGCCGGAACAAATTGAAGTTATGCCTCTGCTGGAACGCATCCGCCATACCGATCAGCAGGCAAAACTAGATAAAAAGGCACGGCATGAAAATTTAAAAGGAGCGTTTATATTGAACAAAAAATTTGTTCAGGAATACGATTCCAAAAATCTCTATTTCATTGTGGATGATGTATGCACTACCGGTTCCACATTGGAAAACTGCACGCGGGTTTTGAAAGAAAATGGGTTTAAAAAGGTTTATGGACTAGTAATAGCTAGGGCTTTTAAATAATTTTTAGAAAAATTAAAATTGAAAATTAGGCGAGAGGGCTGTATCGTTGTTTCGTCCCTTATTTTTTATTTATGATCAAATTCGCTGTTATCTCATTTCCCGGCACCAATTGTGAAGAGGAGAATGTTCGTGTTTTTAAACGGAATGGCATGGACGCTGAAACTATTCTCTGGAATGATCCGGACATTTTAGATGGAAGCCGCCTGGATGAATTTGATGGCTACTGCCTGGCTGGCGGATTTAGTTACGAAGACCGTAGCCGCAGTGGTATTATCGCGGCCCAGAATCCTATTATGGATATCATTAAAAAAGAAGCCGCTAAAGGTAAAGTGGTTATTGGCATATGTAATGGCGCTCAGATGGTTATTGAAAGGGGGCTTATCCCTGGTTTTGATAATTATGATTTATCAGCTGGCCTTGCATGGAATGAGATGATCAAAGGCGGGGAAGTAGTGGACACTGGATTCCGCAATTCTTGGAGTTATCTTAAAAATACAGCTCCGAAAAACCGATCTGCGTTTAATAATTTAGAAGGACTTTTACACATCCCATATGCACATGGTGAGGGGCGGTTTATTTTTAAGGATCCGGAAGTCCTGAAGGCGCTTAAGGAAAATGATCAGGTGCTATTTCAGTACTGTGATGAAGAAGGAAAGATCAGCACTGAATTTCCTGTCACTCCCAACGGTGCCACCGAGGCCATTGCCGGGCTTTGTAATCCAGTTGGCAACGTACTGGCTATTATGCCGCATCCCGAAAGAGACCCTAGGGGGAATGGAAATAAAATTTTTCAATCAATTAAAGGGTGGATCGAAAACCGTTCAAAAAGCAGTTACAAAAGACTGGGTGAGAATAAGACGCATGAAGATGTTCGTGAGTTTGAACCTGCTGATATCGAATTTTTTGTCCGTTTAATCATTGTGGATAATGCAGAACGTACTGTTGAATACACTTTGCGTCAAAAGAAATTTGATATCCATCTAAAGCGATACGTTTACTGGGCAGCTAACGTTAAGTCCGGCATGGATAAAAAAGATGCAGCGCTTAAGATCCTTAAATCCGGTGAGCTGGCCAATCTGAATAAGGAATGGGTGACCGTCCGCATTGATGACGAGTTCTATTCATACAGCAAAGAGAAAGGCCTGCAGTCCGTTGAATTCAAACTTGAAAACTTTTTCGTGGCCTGTGATCAGAAGAATTTTGTAGGCGACAGTAAAAAACAGGCTATCAATCTTCATGCAGGAGAATGCATAAAATCACTAAAAAGCGGTGTTTTATGGGAAGTGGAAAATACGGATGATAAAGGGCTTTATGAGATTATCCGAACAAAAATTTTATACAACCCGAACTCAATGTACATTCTAAAGAAATAGACTCCGAATGGTTGGCCGAATGGTTGGCCGAATAGTAGCCACAATACGACCCACAATACGACCCACAATACGAAACTATGCAATACAAACGAATAGTCATAAAAGTAGGAACCAATGTAATCACCAAAGAAAATGGGCTTTTGAACGAACAGGTCTTAAAAGAACTGGTTCGCCAGATTGCACAGCTCAAAAAAGCAGGCGTCGAAGTGGTATTGGTGTCATCCGGAGCTATGGGGGCGGGACGGCCCTTGGTAAAGCTTAGTAAAAAGGCAAATGGTGTTGTGGAGCGTCAAATTCTGGCCTCCGTTGGCCAAACTCGTCTGATAAACACATATGACAAGCTGCTTTCTAAATACAATTACCTTTGTGCGCAGGTGCTTGCAACCAAGGAAGACTTTCGGGATCGACGGCACTATCTCAACATGAAAAACTGCCTGGAAGGGTTACTTCAGGATCAAATTCTTCCGATTATTAATGAAAATGATGTTGTTTCTGTTAGCGAATTGATGTTTACAGATAACGATGAGCTGGCAGGCCTGCTTTCCGCTATGCTGGATGTGGATGCTTTGATTGTTTTAAGTGTTGTGGATGGAGTGTGCGACCGGGATCCGAAGGAAAAAGGTGCAAAAGTCATTCCGGTTGTTAAGCCGAAGCATCAGAGCCTTCATTCTTGCGTGACATCCGAAAAATCTTTATTCGGCCGTGGCGGAATGCTTACCAAATGCCGGATAGCTGAGCGCATGTCAAAAATCGGGATCACAACTCATATCGCGAACGGCACTTTAAAAAATGTTATTCTGGATATCATTAATAAAAAACCAATTGGAACAACATTTATACCTGCCAAAAAAGTATCGGGTATGAAAAAATGGATCGCGCATTCAGAAGGGCAGGAGAAGGGGATTGCAACTATAAACAAATGTGCCGAAGAAGTTTTGATGGCAAAAGACAAAGCCGCCAGCCTGCTTCCTGTTGGCATCACTAAAGTTACAGGCGATTTTGAAAAAGGCGATATTATCCGTGTCGAAAACGAAAAAGGAAAAGGTATTGCCTTGGGGGTCGCACAGTATGGTTACAAAAAAGCTAAGGAATTTGTCGGCAAGAAAGGCAAAAAACCACTTATCCATTATGATTATTTATTTTTGACATCATGAATTACAGAATCGGCATCATAGGTGCTGGGAATATGGGAGCCACCTTTTATAAAGGCCTTTCAAAAGTTTTTCCAAAAGAGGCATTGTTCATTTGCGATAAAGATGAGCAGAAGTTTATCGATTTAAAGGCTACCAATTTCACAACTGACCCGAAAGAACTTGCAGATCAAGCGGGAATAGTCATTCTGGCCGTGAAACCACAGGTTTTTGATGATCTGATGGGGCAGTTGGGTGATGGCCTGAAGGACAAATTAGTCGTTTCCATTATGGCTGGGGTTGGGGTAAAAAAGCTTAAAGAAAAGACAGGATCGAACCGGATTATCCGCGCGATGCCTAATCTTCCGGCTCAAGTTGGAAAATCTGTTACAGGATGGATAGCAACTAAGAATGTGACTTCAGAAGAAAAAGAACGGATTTCCCAGATTTTTTCAACTATCGGCACTTCATTTGAAGTGGATGATGAATCTAAAATCGATAAAGTCACCGCCATCAGCGGATGCGGACCTGCTTATTTCTTTTATCTGATAGAACTGCTTTCCAAAAAAGCTGAAGCACTTGGCTTTTCAGCGGAAGTTGCAAAGAAAATGGCCGAAAGTACATTCCTTGGTAGCGCTAAACTCTTAGAAGGCGGTGACAAAAGCGCTAAGGAATGGAAGGAGGCTGTTACCTCGAAAGGTGGGGCAACAGAAGCTGCCTTGATGTATATGAAAGAAAGTGATTTTGAAAAAATATTTAGCGATGCCGTAGATGCCGCACACAAACGCTGTTTAGATCTTAATCAATAATATGGAAGAAGCTCTTAAGAACGTTAAAAACGCCAGCAGAACCCTTGTAAACCTCACTGATGAGAAGATTCAGGAAGTCCTTCTTGATTTAGCCGATACTTTGGTCGCGGAAGGGGACTTAATCTTATCCGAAAACCAGAAAGACCTGGATAAGATGGATGAAAGCGACCCTAAATACGACCGCTTGAAACTCACAACAGAAAGACTTAATGGAATTGCGGATGATATGCGAAGTGTCGCAAAACTTGACTATCCAGTTGGCGAAATACTGGAAGAAAGAACGCTTGAAAGCGGTTTAAAGCTTTCCAAAGTTACAGTTCCACTAGGTGTAATCGGCATTATTTATGAAGCCAGGCCAAATGTGACATTTGATGTATTTTCGCTTTGCTTAAAATCCGGAAATGCCTGCGTTTTAAAAGGCGGAAGTGATGCGGAATTCTCGAACACAAAAATTGTTCAACTAATCCAATCCGTGCTGGAAAAACATCAGCTCGATCCAAACATCATTTACCTGGCTCCAAGCGAGCGGGAAGCGGTAGCAGATATCCTAACTGCCCATGATTTTATAGATGTCATCATTCCCCGCGGTAGTGAAAGGCTGATCCAGTTCGTAAGGGAAAACGCCAAAATCCCGGTTATCGAAACCGGCGCTGGTATTGTACATACCTATTTTGATGAAACTGCTGATTTGGAAAGCGGGAAAAAGATAATCTTAAATGCCAAAACCCGTCGCCCAAGTGTTTGCAATGCACTAGACACCCTAATTATTCATCAGAATCGGTTATCCGATTTACCAGAACTCGTAGCACCATTATTGGAGCATAAGGTTGAATTGTTTGCGGATGAAAAAGCTTTTAATCAGTTAAAAGGGAATTATGACGAAAACTTGCTCCATCAAGCCCAGTCAGAGGATTTCGGCAAAGAGTTTTTATCCCTAAAAATGTCCGTTAAAACAGTTAGCGGTTTGGATGAAGCTATTGAACACATTACTAAATACAGCTCCAAACACAGCGAAGCTATTCTTTCTGAAAATCAGGATAATATCGAAACTTTCCTCCGCAATGTCGACGCGGCCTGTGTGTATGCCAACACATCAACCGCCTTCACCGATGGTGCACAGTTTGGCATGGGGGCGGAAATCGGTATCAGTACCCAAAAGCTTCACGCCCGAGGCCCAATGGCTCTTAAAGAACTGACGAGCTATAAATGGGTGGTGAGAGGGGAAGGGCAAGTGCGACCAATATAATCACACATTGTCATTCCCGACCTGATCGGGAATCTATACTTATTAACAGATTCCCGCCTGCGCGGGAATGACATGATGAAAAAAGAAGTCTACGTCCTACTCAATAACATACGCTCCCTCCACAATGTGGGTTCTATTTTCCGTACATCCGATGGTGCAGGGGTGAAAAAGCTGTTCCTGTGCGGCCAAACAGGTTATCCGCCTCGCGAAGACATCACCAAAACCGCTATTGGTGCGGAAGAAGTGGTGCCGTGGGAGTATTGGATTGATGCGAAAGAGTGTATAAAAAAATTACTCAAGAACAAAAAAAGTGTTCAGATTGTGGCGCTTGAGCAAACCAAAAAATCCATCGACTACCGAAAGTTTAAACCCAAATATCCAATCTGCCTGGTGGTCGGGCATGAGATAGATGGGGTAGAGGAGGGGATTCTGGATTTATGCGACTCCGCTATCGAAATCCCTATGTACGGCAAAAAACAATCCCTCAATGTTTCCGTGGCGTTTGGCGTGGCGGTTTATTCGCTCTGAATCCGCCGGCTTTCAACAAACACATGGCTGTACAGATGATTCACGAATTCCGGATCCAGGCCATGTTTTTTGGCAAGTATTTTTAACCTTATTCTTAGTTCATCCTCTCTTCCACTATCTTTAACAGGGAGGCCTTCTGCCCTCTTGAATTTGGCTATCTCTTTCACTAAAATTATCCTCTTGCCGAGAAGATTCACGATCTTTTCATCGATTTGTTCGATTTGTTTACGAAAGTCTTTCATATTGATGACGATATGACGATGTAACGATATGACAAAAAAAGAATGATTTCAACAATACCTTCTTGTCATTTCGTCATTTCGTCGTTTCATCATGTCGTTTTTTAAATTTGATTTAAGGTAAAAAAGTGTTAAAATTGAGACTAAGTTTGTTAAAAAAATTATTATGGAAGACACAGCAAATCCACAAGGTGATCAGACCACCCCTCCTGCAGGAGATCAGGGCGGCGCACCTACACCACCACCATCAGATAATCAGGGAGCTCAACCAGCCGGAGGCGCTCAGCCGCCAGCAGATCAAGGTGCTCAGCCGCCAGCTGGCAAACCCCCTAAAGACCAGAAAGATCTGAGCGGGATTATGGAGGAAAATGTTGATATCAGTGCCTTGGTGGCAAGTGCTGGTAACAAGGGCCAACAGCAAGATTTCATCACTAGTGTAAAGATTCCACCGCATCCTAATACAAAATTTGACGAACAGAATTTCATTAAGCTTTTGGCTGGATCAATTTCTCTTACAATTACGGAAAAAAAGAAGATTATTGAGGCTATTCCTAAGCTTTCACAGTTCCAGATAGATGAGCTGATGAAGATCTTTACCGAAGAGCAGACAAAATTCAGCGAACTGGAGAAAAAACACGCTGATCAGATGAAGGAAATGGAAGATAAACACAAAGACTCGTGGCAGGACGTAGAAGCCAAAGCAGAAGAGGACAAGAAGAAAGGGGATGAGCAAAAGGAAGCGGAGGATATTAAGAAATCACTAGGGCTTTAAAATTACTGATAACTTACCTAAGCATTACTCATTGTGCAGATAATTTTGATTTAGGTTTTTGGAGTTGACAAATTATATTTTCTTTGACATAATCAACCTCCATTATTTTTTATCAACCAATTTAAATGGATAATCCCAAAGTAGATTTATCGGCGCCTTCGGATACCGATTCCAGACCGGAAAAAGGAGTGTTGATTGTGGATGATGAGCCGATGATTATCAGGGTTTTGGAGCGTGTACTGTGTAGCGTTTCCGGAAAGGAATTTCCTTATAAGCTGAAAACACTCGGTAAAGCCGAAAACGGGAAAGAAGCCCTGCGGATTATACAGTCCGGCATTCGTCCGGATGTGATCTTCAGTGATATGATGATGCCAGAGGGAACTGGCAAAGACCTTTTTGATCAATTGGATGATGATTTAAGAGAAAGGATTATTTTTATGTCAGGTGGCGTTCCTAATAGTTTTCCAGACCTGAAAGAATTTCTTGAAACCAGAAAAAAAGCGGGCCTTTTTCTTGAAAAGCCTGATTGCTTTAGAGGTATTGAAGTCATAAGGAACGTTGTACTCCAAGTTCTTTCCGGCAAAAATTAGGCCTTGACCAGCTTCTTCTTAGAGGCTGTTTTTACTTTGAGCTCAGTCTTCATAAAAGTAAGCTCCTCTTTATCTGAAAGCCGTCCGATTTTAATGGTATCGTCTTTTTTGAATTCACCCGACAGCATCTTTTCCGCAATCGGGTCTTCAATAAGATCCTGGATCTTCCTGCGTACCGGGCGGGCACCGTATTGAGGATCGTAGCTCAGCTTAGCCAAAAGTTCCACTGCTTCATTGGTCGTCTCAATAGCTATTTCTTTTTCCTTCAGGCGTTTACTTAGCTCATCAAGCTGAAGACGGACGATTTCTTGAATCACTTCACTAGGGAGTGGCTGGAAGACAATCACTTTATCTACACGGTTGAGGAATTCAGGACGGAAATGATCTTTTAGCTCCTTGAGTACTTGTTCTTTCTTTTCTTTAAAATCATCCTCAGCCTGTTTTAACTTATCGGTACTTAAGGCAAAACCGATTTTGGCCGCTTCCTGTGTAAGCTGTTTAGCTCCCAGGTTACTGGTCATTATGATGATAGTATTTGTGAAATCCACACGTTTTCCTTTAGCATCTGTTAAATAACCATCTTCCAGAACTTGCAGAAGGATATTAAAGAATTCAGGATGGGCTTTTTCAATTTCATCAAACAAAACTACGCTGTAAGGTTTTCGGCGCACTGCCTCCGTAAGCTGTCCGCCCTCCTCATAACCAACATAACCAGCTGTGGCACCAATAAGGCGGGAGACATTGTGTTTTTCCATAAACTCACTCATGTCGATCTTAATGAAGGAGTCTGGATTGTTATACACTTCTCGCGCGAGCGTACGTACCAATTCAGTTTTACCCACACCCGTTGGCCCGAGGAAGATAAAGGAACCGATGGGCTTGTTTGGGGTTGCGATCCCAACACGGGATCTGCGGATAGCTTTGGAGACTTCTCCTACCGCTTCACTCTGGCCAATGATGAATTTTGAAAGTCCATCTTCCAGGTCGGCCAGTTTTTTTGATTCGTCTTTGAGCAGTTTGGTAACCGGGATGCCTGTGATCTTGCCGATAGTTTTAGCAATGTCCTTTTCATCTATCCTCACGCGTTTGCGTTGTCCCTGGCTTTCCTCTTTTATCTTTTCAATCTTTTTGAAGATAGCTTCCTTTTTTTCCTTTAACTTTGAAGCTTTTTCGTATTCCTGTGCATATACTTCTTTTTCAATCTTTTTTTCAATCTTTGCGATCTTGTCTTTTTCCTCTCGGATAAGCGGAGTGTTGTATTGGCTTCTAGCTCCCATAAGAGCCGCGGTTTCATCCATTACATCAATGGCCTTATCCGGCAAAAAGCGGTCGGCGATATAGCGCTTGGAAAGCTTAACTGCCCCTAAGATCGCACCATCGGAAATGGACAGGTTATGGAATTTTTCATAACTCGGACGAAGCCCCTGCATAATCTGTACACATTCATCAATGCTGGGTTCTTCAATCAGGATGGGCTGGAAACGGCGTTCCAGTGCCTTGTCTTTCTCGACCTGCTTTCGGTACTCATCAATGGTGGTGGCGCCTATGATCTGCATACTTCCCCTGGAGAGGGCTGGTTTAAGCAGGTTTGCGGCGTCCAGACTGCCCTCGGCTGATCCCGTTCCTGATAAGGTATGTATCTCGTCGATAAACAGAATTATGTCATTATCCGCCTTGGCGGCTTCGTCAATAATGCTTTTCATACGTTCCTCAAATTCCCCGCGGTACTTGGTTCCCGCAATCACGTTGCTTAAAGAAAGGGAGAGGATGTGCTTGTTAAGTAGGCTGTCTGGCACGTTTTCTTCCACAATGGCCTGAGCTAGCCCTTCGGCAATAGCGGTTTTACCTACGCCCGGATCACCGATTATGACCGGATTGTTTTTGGTCTTGCGGTTTAAAATGTGAATAACGCGTTCGATTTCTTTTTTACGGCCGATTATCGGATCGATTTCCCCTTTGGTAAATTTTTCTGTCAGGTCATCGGTAAAGTAGTCCAGAGCAGGCGTTTTAGAATGTTTACCTGCTTTACCTCCTGCTTTTGGTGGGATTTGCTCCTGCATAAAAGGACTGTCTTTGTGCTGGAAGGCGTCGGAATAATCCGCACCAGGCCCGCCGGGGTTGAACATCACACCCTGAAGCCCCTGCAGGAATTTATCGAGCGATGTATTGACCTGCTGCATGTCTTTTTTGCGTGCATTGGCCATTTGCTCAAACATCTCTTCGATCTGTTTTTTAAAATCCTCCGGGTTTACATGCATGTTTTCCAGAATTACAGTGGCCGCACATTTACCCTGGGCTACCATGGCAAACAGCAGATGCTCAGTCCCCACAAAAGGATGACCGAATTTATGTGCCACACGCACAGAATCTTCAATAGTTTTTGTAAGATAAGAAGATAGGCCGTGCTGGATCTGTTTGGCTTCCGGCTCCTGATTTGAGGCAGAGTTTAGGATCATCCGCACATTTTCCAGAGAAACTCCGGCACCTGTAAGAATAGAGAAAGCCAGGCATCTTGGATTGCTAAGTAAGCCGATAAGCAAATGTTCACTTCCTATATATGGCAGACTTTGTTTGCGGGATTCTTCTTCCGCAACGCTTAGAGCCTGTTTGGCATTAGGTGTGAATCTGTCGAATGGAGACATTGGCATGATTTCTGATTTTAAGTTTTAATTTGAGAACAAAAAATGCAAATACAAAAAGAGTATATGATACTAACATTTTCCGACCAATGTCAGAAGTAATTTTTTTGATTGCATTTTATTTTTGTTTGTACAAATTAATTATACAAAAAACCCTCAAAAAAAGAAAGCTTTTATCCTAATTTAGAGTTGATGGAATCTAAATTGCCTTTGATAGATGTATTATTTAGATTTGGGATCTTTTACTAAACACCATTGCATCTATTAAACAAATATGATATAATAAACTATTAAAACAAAAATTATTTCTTAATATTTAAAACAACATGAGAGAATTATTTCACAAATTATCTAATTTATTTACCCTTAGCAAGGAAAGACGCCTTGTTCATTTTGGCTTTTTGCCTCCAGCAGAAAATCTGGAAGCAGCTAAGGCAAAGGTAGAAAAGTTGGCTAAAAAAGGTGAGGAAAAGCCTGCTGATCCAAAAAAGATTGGAGAAGAGGCAAAAAAAGAGGTTAAAGGTGCAGAAGCAAAGCTGGAAGAGCTTTACAAAGAAGGGGCTAGTGAGAAAGCAAATAGCCTTATTGCCAGCTTCCGTA
>SDBT01000949.1_pt1 | contig 48838 bp, 70 predicted proteins | sample 2277101 | NCBI WGS metagenome assembly SDBT01 (sample SAMN10404973, study PRJNA504765) | marine sediment metagenome | isolation source: marine sediment core GS10_PC15, 103 cmbsf | place: Arctic Ocean: Southern Knipovich Ridge | collected 2010 | reverse complement strand
GTTGAGGCGTCGATCAGTTGGGTCTCGGGCAATCCGGTTGGAGGTTTAAATGAGCGAAGAGAAGATTTTCGAGAAGCTCGATGAACTTCAAGTAGCTACTGTCGAAACTCGAACCGTGGTCGAAGGCCTTCGAACAGACGTCAGTGAGCTCAAACAGAGTGTTGTTACGAAAGAGTTCTGTGATGAAAGATCAAGGAATCTTGAGAGAAAGGCCCGTAGCAGAAACTCAAACTCAAGGTCTTCTTCAAAGATCCTTTTTACTGTAATCGCTGTTTTCTCGGCGTTAGTTTTAACGGTCTTGGGGATCGCTATTGCTGTCGCCAATTCAGGAGCAAAGTGATGGAAAAGATTTTCGAGTTTCTTAAGGGCAAGAAGACTTATATTATCGCAGTTCTGGTAGCCGCAGGTGCAATCGTTGAGATAGAGTTTGGCTTCGATGTCCCCGATTACGCTTATATCGTTCTTGGAGCCATTGGCCTTGGAACTCTTAGAGCTGGTGTCTCTGATCTCAAGAAACACATCGACGAAAGTCAATGAAAATACTTCCAGCTATTACTTTAGCGCTCGAGATTCTAGCTCTTGCTCTTCGCTACTGGCTTGATCCTGAGCGACTTAAACGCGAGCTTCATAAGAAAGCTGAGGAAAGCTATGAGAAATCGCTTGAAGCCTTCGCAAAGGCCGTTTACGGCGACAATCCTGCTCTGGTTGCTGCTCATCTTGATGACCTGCGGCTCAGGTTGCGTAAGAAAGAGGATTATCGTAGTAGACCAGAAGGTGGAGCTCTTGGAGACAGGCCAGAAGGCTCCCTTTAAAGGTTATCTTATTACGCCAGATACGCTTATTTGGTTCTATGATACTGTAGCACAGCAAGACGAAATCATCAGATACTTGAAAGAAAAGCTTAATGAGAAAACGAAATGAACGAGCCTTCAGGAATTATCAGGCGTACCTGTGAGCTTCAAGACAGGATCGAGAAAGCTATCGATCTTTGTCTCGACGAGTGGGATCTTACTTTTGCTGAAATCCTTGGTGTGCTTACTATCGTTACATCTAACGTCACTCACAGTATGCGTGAAGCCAACAACATTGATACCGAGGCTGAGGATTCTCAATGACCCAAAAGCGCGACCTTAAAGTCCAAGAGTGGTTTCAAGAAATCGACGACGGCCTTGAGTTCAGGCGCCGCTACGGGCTCGAGAACCACTGGGCCGAGCTTGAGGCTCTCTTTTATCATGTTCATGGCTCTCAGAAACACGGAGTTCCCAATCTTCTTGCTGGAGTAGGCGATGCTTTAATTTCCACTCTTACTGTGCCTTCGCCCTACTTTATGGTTTCTGCTACAAGGCCAGAGCAAGTCCTAACTTCAAAGGTCGTCGAAGCAATAGACAACGAGCTTTTTGAGGAACTTCAGCTTGCTCAAGAAGTTGAAACAGCCGCTCTTCATGCTTTTATCTTTGGCAAAGGCATTCTCAAGTTTGGCTTTGACAGCGAGTTTGGTTACGCTCCTGAGCTTGATTTCGGCTTCGGTATGACAATGTCGCAGTTTGACTCCAAAGGCAACAAGATTGAGCATTCAGGCGTAAGGCCTGGAATGCCTTGGGTAAAGGCCTGTTTAGCTCACGATGTCGTCGTTCCTTATGGAACCTTTCGCGACGAGGACGCTCAATGGATTGCTCACAGAGTTGTAAGACACATTGATGCAATCAAAGCTGATCCTAAATACATTAACACAAAGAATCTCCAGCCTGTAATGTCCCAAGCAGATTTTGTCCGCAGTTATATTACCTCTGTCAAGCCTTATCGCGTGGGCCACTCTTTTACTCAAAGGTCTGGCGACGCAACTCAAAAGGCCGAGTTTTGTGAGATCTGGGAGATCCACGACAGTCGCACTGGGAGGCTCTACGCGATTGCTACAGGACACAAAAAGTATTTGCGCAATCAAATTGATGCCCTACAGATCAAAGGGCTTCCCTTCTTGTCCTTTAGCTTTGTTCCTCGGACCCGAACTTACTGGTCTACGCCTGATGCTTATTATTTGCGCTACGCTCAGGCTGAGCTTACTGATATTGCAATTCAAACTTCTAAGCATCGAAGAATTAATATTGCAAAGTTTCTTTACAACGAGAGCATGATCGACGACGTAGAGCTTGAGAAACTGCTTTCAGCAAACGTCGGGGCTGCGATAAAAATCCAGGCCGGAGCCTCAGATCTCAAAAACGCCGTATTGCCTATCCAGCCTTCGAATCTTTACCAGGCTCTTTATGCTGACGCAGAAGCCATTCGCCGGGACGCCAGAGAAACAGCTGGGTTTTCTCGCAACACGATGGGCGAGTTTGAAAAGGGACGCAAAACAGCTACTGAAACGCTTGCAGTTAGAGAATCTGGAGGCATCAGGCTTTCAAGGCGCCAAAAGGTAATGCGAGATGCTTACGTTAAGTCTATGCAGAAGATTAACCAGATCATCTTTCGTTATTGGAAAAGTCCTCGCATCGCTCAGATCGTTGGAGCCGGGGGCGCAGCTCAGTGGGTGCGCTACAATGGAGCTCAGTTGCGAGGAGACTACAAATACAAGGTTTCCTTCTCCTCTAAACGCGAACTCAGCGTCGAAGAGCGTCAACAACAGGGCGCGGCAATCTATGCTGCTTTAGCGGAAGATCCTGCTGTCGATCCTCTTCAGTTGCGTTTATATCTTATCAGGGCGTTTAATGATCCCGAATTCTCTAGTCTCTTTAAACAAGGGCTTTTAAATGCCCCTTTACGAGTACCAATGCAGGGCGGCGGTGGAGCATCCGCTAATAGAGGAGCTGCGACCGGCGGCCAAGCGCAACCACAGGCTTCCCCTGTGTCCTCAATGTAGCTCTCAAATGTTTCTTAAGATTTCACTCTCAAGGCCTTTGGTGTGGAAGCCTATCACACTCGAACACGTTGAACCTGAACCGAAAACTTTTAATTCTAAAAAGGAACTTCGGCGTTACTGCAATCGCAAGGGTTTTGAATCAGGAGCACTCTTATGATTAAGGTCGTCTGTACGCTTACTGAGGAAAAACAGTGGCAGATTGAGTTCTCTGACGCTGTTCCCCCTCTTTATATGAACCGATTGCGACGGGCTCTTCGTATCGCAAATCGGCAGAAAGCTGCGTCCGTAAGGCTTAAAAGTAGACTTTCATTGAAGGGAAAACCAAAGTGACAGTTCCTCCAAACGATCCGAACGCTCAAGATGATATCATCAAGCGTCTTACCAGTGTAGAGTCTGGACAATCGCAGCAAACAGCGTTAACAAAGCTTCTGACTAACCCTAACGTGAGAGCAATATTAGAAGCCGAGCAGCGCGGCGAAAACGTCAGAGTTGTAGCTGGAGCGGTTGAAAACGCTCCTGAAGTTGACTTTGAGGAAATGACTCCGCGTGATGTAACAAAGTATATCCTCGGCCTCGTTCCGAAGATGATAGCGCCAGAGATCGCCAAGGTCCAGCGCGAGACGAACGAACAGCTCTCAGGTATCGTTACTTATCTACAGGGTCAGGCTAGAGATAGTTATCGAAGCGAGGCTGATACTCTTCGAACTCAAATTGACGATTTTGACGCCTATGTTCCTGATATCAAAGAGCTTGCAAAGACTAATCAAGGGCTCACGATAAAGGAGCTTTATCAGATCGCCAAGAGTCGAAGAACTGAGAGCACACCACCGCCTACGGCAGAGGAGGCAGCAAAAGCTGAGGCCGAAGCGAAAGCGAAGGCTGAGGCGGAAGGAAAAGAAGATGAAGGTAAAGATACTTCTACTTCTGCTTCCATTGACTCCGAAAAGCCTGCCACTGGCGGAGCTGCTCCAAAGCCTAAAGTAGAGACTCAAGACATTAATACTGGACTGAGTGACTGGCGGACTGCACTTGGCAAGGCCGCCGAAGAGTCAGTCGAAGGACTTGACATCGGAGAATCTTAATGCCAGATCAGCTTCCTGCCCTTACCAGGACGGTCGATGATGCTTTCACTCACACTTGGTACGAGATCCGCGCACAAGCAATCGACAACATCCTTGACGCGAACGTCGTTTGGGCTGCGTTGAGGGATCGCGGATGTTTCGTTACCCAGCGTGGTGGTACTTTCATCGAGCGTACCCTCAGGTACGGGAAGAAAACGGCGACTGCTGTCGCTAAGGGCGACACGTTGCCGATGGGCGAGGATGACCTCGAAACCGCAGGCTTTTGGGATTGGCGTTATATCTCGTCTCACATCCAACGCTCGATTCAGGACGACCAGAAGAACTCTGGTAAGTTCCGCATCAAGCGGATGGTTACTTCTAAGATCAACGCAGCCAAAGAAGCTCTCGAGGAGCATTACGAGACCAGGCTGCTCACAAACACGCGTACTGAGACTGGCGTACCTGCCGTTCAGACTGAAACTGGGAAGGAAATTCAGGGTCTGCTTGATATCGTTCCCAACGCCACAGTCACAAGCGGTACTTACGGCAAGATTGCTTGGCACCAGACTGGTCCTGTGAATGGTTGGTGGACGCCTTCACTGACGTCTTCTACTACCATTCCCAGCGCCAAGCTTCTTGCACTTGTGCTTCCCATCGAGGTTAACTTGCTTTCCAACATGAAGGTTCTGTACAACACTGTTGGTAAGAACAAGTATCCTCCGAACTTGATTATTTCCTCTCAGGCCCTTTTCGAGTACTTTGAAGAGTTCGCGCTTGATATGAGTCAAATCATTCTCAACACGGGCTCTCGGCTCGCAAAGCTTGGGTTTGAGGTTCTCAAGTTCAAGGGCGCTGACATGGTTTGGACGGACAACATGTACGGCGCAGTGGCTTCTGCTAAGGAAGCAATGCTTTTCTTGAACACCAACTTTGTCGAGGTCGTTTACGACCCTGGACTGTGGTTCGAGATGAGTGAATGGAAGCCCATCGCTGACCAGCACGAGCGCATCGCGCATATTACTTGCGCGCTTAATGTTATTACGTCTCAGCGCCGACGCCATGGCCTGCTTTACGAAGCTTAATGGAGACATCAAATGCAGAAGAAACTGTTCATCTCTCGTACCGTCACTCAGGTTGATACGACTGATATCGACGGCACTGGAGCGCTGCGGTGGATTGGCAATAACTGCTATCGTTACGTCAAGTTTGGCACCACTGTAACACAGGGTTATCCTGTGTTCAGCGCTGCGTCAACCGTGGCTACTGTTACTGGTATAGCCACTAAAGGTGCCTCTACGAATCTTATGTTCCTCGCAGGTATCGCTTGCACGGACGTAAACCTTACAACCGCAGCTGGAGCGACGGCTACTCTCCAGTACGGTTGGATTCAGGTCCACGGCCACAACTCTACCGTGAGCATATTGGACGCATCGGGCACCACTTATACCGCTGGTATGTACATGAAGGGTGTAAACGCTCAGTGGTACCTGACAATGGATGCTCAAACCCAGCCGTTGTACAAGCGTAATGTACAGTTGCTTGAAGAGATCGCTACAGCAACAACGACGCTTCTTGCGGCGCAAGCAGTGGCCGCTTACGTTAACTGTCTCGACTAATTGGAGCTTATTCTAATGCGCCTCTGTGTAGGGATGCCCATCTATGATACTGTGCCTGGGATCGCTTTTGGACGATTGCTTGCGACCGCTGGCGAGGCCGCTCGTTTGGGTGAGGTAACCTTTGCGTCTCCGTTTGGCATCGCCCCACATGATCGAGCTCGCAACATCTGTGCTGATGTTGCAATTCAAACAAACTGTGAGTATCTGTTTTTCGTTGATATTGACACTATTGTCCCTCTTGGCTCTTTGCGTCACATGGTAGGAGTCATGCGGGATACAGGTGCTCACATTGTTTCAGGTCACTACTATCGTAGAGGGTATCCCTTCACATGCGTTTGGAGTAAGCGGATGGCAGGAGGTCCAGACTCAGAAGAATGGTCGCAAGTTGACGCTGAGGCTGGGATTCACGAGATTGGTACGTCAGGGCTTGGGTGCGCTTTAATTGACATTCAATGGGTAAAGAACAATCTCTCTAAGCCTTATTTCCACTGTGGAATCAACCAGCAGGGAACTTTTGTTACTGATGATATTACCTTCTATCGCAAGGTCGGCGATATGGGGGGTAAAATCCTCGGCGATGCTTATGTGCGCTGTGGTCACGTATTCGAGCGTGTTGTGGTTACTGACGATAACGTCAAGGTTTTACGTGAGCGCCATCGTGAGTTGAATCCTGAAGTTTCCGACTCAATCGACTATTTGCCCGAGGACGAGTTTGATCGAGCTCACCGTGAGGCTCGTGAGAAGGAACGAAAGGAGAAAGGGGAACCTGAGAAGATAGAGAGCCTCACTCGCATTGAGAGCAAGATTCAGACAGCTGGAACTCTTGAGCTTCCTACTGAAAACACTGTAGAGATTCCAATAGTTAAATGGAAGGGTTCCCATGAGTAACGGCAGTGTTGAAGGAAAAAAAATAAGTATAACAATGCCTCCAGGTTGGGAGCCGGTTTATCGTGACTTTGGCAGTCATCTAGGGTTGCTTTACCATTGTGCTGTGATTATCGACAAAGAGTGCAAAGGGAACATCATCGAGATTGGAGGCGGCAACTGGTCTACTCCAATGCTTCGAGAGTTGGTAAGCATTCGTCAGAGATGGCTCGTTACGATAGAGGATAATCTCGAGTGGTATTGCAAGCTTTGCAAGTGTGAGTATCCTTTTCACAAAGTCGTTTTGACTAAGGAACTGAACACCATCGAGGAGCTTGAGGTTGAGTATGGAAGGCCTTTTGCTCTTGGGTTTGTTGATGCTGGCTGTATGGCGGATCGAGTGCCTTGGTTTCATCATCTTGCTCCTCGGGTTGATATTCTTGTGGCTCACGACATCAATGCGCAGAGTTTTGGAGGCGATTCTTCAGTAATCAGTGCAATCAAGAGCTTTAAGTACTGTTGTGTCGACAAATCTTCTCCAATGTGGACAATAGCTTTAAGCAACAGATTTGACATTTACAAGTCGTTCACTCAAGTCGAAGGGGTTTGGTAATGAGTGGATCAGCGATTCAAGTTGCAACTAAGGCTACGAGAGACAAAATACTTAAGTGCCTCCAGCACAGTCCTAGTAAGAGAGGGCATCTTAAGCGCTCTGCTGGGCCTGCAGCGGTGGATTCACCGAGCCTTTTTGTTTGCTCTACGTCGTCTGATATCGCTGCTATGACAGACGATCAGGATCATCGGCCCAGTGCTGTGGGCGACTTGGTCTTATGGCATGATATTAATACGGCTAAAACTTGGCACGTGGTTGCTTGCGTTGCTTTTACAGCAACCGACAATTATGAATATGCTGACCTCTCAGGCGCTGTTGTGCTTGCTATGTAAGGAGACTTGAAATGGCTGCAGCCGGTGGAAAGCTCAAAGTCGCTAAAGGCTCAGTGAAGAATAAGCTTTTGAAGGTTCTTATGTATCCACCTTCGAGGCTCAAAAAAGGTCATGGGCCTGCGGCCACAAGCGCTGGAAGACTCTTTCACGTCACAGCGCTTGGAGGCGCTGACCTCATCGATGCTACTACTGCTACGAATTACGCTCCCAACACTGTAGGGGATATTTGTCTGCAGAAGATGACCACGGCTAATCAGTGGGTGCTGTGGGTTTGTACTGCTTTTACGAGCAGTGCAAGCTATAATTGGAACTATTTGTCTGATGGTGTTGTTACTTTGGCTCTTGCATAAGGGCTTCTCCAATGACCTTCACAGAACTTGTGGCCGAAGTCGTAGCTCGAACAGCACGAGCTGACAAGAACACTGAGGCTGGCGTCGCAGTGAATCTGGCGCTTAAGGAACTCACTCAGATTCACTTCTTCAGAGACCTTCAGTCCAACGAAAGCCTCTCGTATACTGCTGACGCAGAATACGTGGCTTTGCCTTCTCGCACTCGAGCTATTCTCGAAGCTCGGCTTATCAATGGGACTCAGAGTTATCCTATTATCCTTAAGGCCAAGAAATGGGTCCTCGATCGCTGGTCGAAAGTCTCAGAGCTCAACGCCTCGTATCCCATTTATGCTTACATTGAGGACGAGAAGCTTTACATTTGTCCTGAGGCTTCAGCCGACTATACAATCGAAGTCACAGCTTTAATTTATGCTGCTGATATCTCAGGCTCTACTGAAAATCCCATTGCCAACAGTGACGAGGCTATCGTTGCTTGGGCTTCGATGTACATCTTCGGGATGATTCAGAACACTGAGATGTCAGTGTTCTGGGAGAAGCGTTACAACAAGGCTGTGACTCGTTTGATTCACGCTGACCGTTCTCATAATCTTAACGATGTCGCTCAAGAGTTCAGAGTCTTTTCTCCAGCGCTGCAACGCGCCAGCGCTAGGATTTCGCCTCATCTTGATCCCTTTGATATGGGAAGAGATTACTAAGGAGTTTCTCAATGCCCCATTCTGGCGATGGAACGAGTTGGGACGAAGCTGTTCCGGAGGATAACGCTGAAATAAGTGAAGGCGCTGTGGAAATCAGAGACCTTCGTAAGGCTTTAAGGATTCGTGTCGAAAAAGAACACATTGCGCCTACGACAGGCTCAGGCGGCGGAGAACACAAGGCTGGAGCAGCGGTCGCATATTGGACTACTGCTGCGCCTACTCAGAAGCCTGATGGAGCCTCTGCGCTTGATGCTGACGACGCAGGGCGCTTGTGGGTTCACTCGACTAACGAATATGCAAAGGTCAGAGACACAGACTCGTGGAACTGGCTTCAGGTTGTAGCTGAGAACATTGCTGCTAATGCTGTTACTTATGGTCACATCACCACGATTGCTACTGGAGGAATCGGAAGAGTTGCCTTTGGAGTAGTTACCTTTACAGGTACCCCTGCTAATATCGCTGTGGACCTTGGTTGGCAGCCTTCTTTTATTATTATAGCTTGTACTGAAACAGATGGATCTGGAGCGAATTATTACCCTCGTGTTAAGCATAGTGGAATGACAACTTATGTCGGTCGTAGCGCAGATGCCGATGCCATAACGAGTTGTGCCTCTATTGCAGCCACTGGCTTTACGATGGGAACGGGTAACATCGCTGCAAGTAAGTCGTATGGATACATGGCAGCCTCACTTTGGGGCAGTTAAATGAAACCCTCGAGATTCTACGTTCCTCAAGACGCGATCTTTCCCTTCAAGGGCTTGAACTCTTATGTTCCAGCGACTTTGCTCGATACTCGCTATTCGCCTTCAATGCTCAACGTCAAGATTGCCGATGGAGTTCTCGAGAAACGTGGAGGCTACCAGGCCATTGGACCCGACATCACAGGCAAGGTTATCCTAGCTCTCATCGACTTTGACTCGGATACTCAAAGACACTTTGTTGCAGTCTGTACTGACGGCATTTATCGCATCGACGGTACAGGCGCTCCTGCGACTTGGATTGAAGTCACAGGCTCTACCTGGGCCTGCTCGACGAGCTATCCGATTACCTTCATAACTTCTACTGGCGACATTGGAGGCAGTATTGGAAAGTATCTTATTATCTCTAATGGTCGGCCCGATGCTTCTGGCTATACGGTTTATTGGGACGGCTCTGCTGACAACAATCTCAGCGACTTCTCAGCACTTGTAGCTGTAACTTACACTGGCTTTACTGCTGGCGTTACGCTTGAAACCTATTTCGACAGGATTTTCATCGGCAACCTTTACCATTCAGGCAACCATTATCGCAAAGACATCATCTGGAGCGATATTGCTGATTTTGACGACTGGAGTTCTGCTAACGCTGGGAGCGTAAGTCTTACTGACGTTATAGCTGAGATTCGTCAGATCAAGCGTTTAGGCGACAGACTCGTCGTTTATGGCGATGAGACTATTGGAATTATCAATTATATCGGAGGCACTGGGCTCTTTGAATATCGGAATGTTCTCTCAGGTATCCTTTTTGCTGGCACCAATTACGCTTTAGACGTAGGAAACGTCCATTTGCTCTTCACGAAGGACAACGTCTTAATGTATCGTGGAGGGCTTGACGTATTTCCTATTGGTGAACCCATCAAGCAGGATATCAAAGACAACATTTCTCGCACGGATCTTAGTTTCGGCAATTCTTACTACGATCCGCTGGAGCGAAAAGCTTATTTCATAATGCCTATCTCTGATTCTGCTTCGCTTCAGTATGTCGCGGACGTCGATCTTGTTGATCCTCGTAATGTTTCATGGGCAAAGTACGATCTTTCTGATCGTCCATCGCTCTTTGGACTTTATACTGAAGATACTCTTATACGCTGGAACAGCACTATCATTGCTACTACTACTTGGGATTCTGTTCCAGGAGAGCTTTGGAGTGACTTTACTGGAGCTTTGGGCTCGTATCCTTCAGTAGCCTTTTGCTCTGGAGCCTACTGCTTCATGTTTGATACTAGCGTCAGCGATGGAGGCGCCAACATCGATGCTTATTGGGAAACTAAGGATTTTGCTGTTCCAAAGGCTTATCGGTCGCTCGACGCTCGGTGGCTTGAGGTCGAAGCAGAACTCAAGGGTCTCTCGGGCGTTACGCGTCAGGTTGACGTTCAATATTCTATCGATCAAGGAAGCAATTGGTCATGGTGCAAGCAATCCTCAGATGGCTCAAACGCAGATGGGGTTTCATTAGCGACGTCTTGGACGCGATACAGGTTCTTGTTGGACGTTTCTTCAGAGCTTATTCGCCTAAGGTTCCGAGAAGCGGGAACAAAAGTGTTTCACCTAAGGTGGCTCAGAATCTGGGGAACTCCTGGGAGCTTGTCGTGAACCTGATGCATAGGATTTTGAGTGAGCCGAAGCCTCTAATCCCTGAGGACAAAGACTCAGGTTTCTTTAGAGAGCTTCATCAATATCTTGATCGAATATTTGAGCTTTTAGGAGAGCTTCGGCCAGCACGAATCACAGCTGAAAACGTTTTAGTGCTTGTAAACAATACAGACATCTCTCGCTCTGTTGCTGATTACTACATAGCGCAGAGAGACGTCCCTGCGGCCAATAGGCTTGATGTTGATTTTCGAGTTACGAGGAATACCAATACTGTTTGGCCTTTTCCGACGTGGGAAGAGCAAGAAGCCCTTTGGGATGAGATTGATGCCTATATCACAGCCCAAGGGTTGGACATACGCTGCATTCTACTTATGCCAGATTTCTCCGTCAGCGCAGTAAACAAGGATGCTTGGGGTGAGCTTGTACCAACATCGAGTCAAAATCGCATTACACTTGACAGCTGGCTTTGTCATCGGTCGAGAGGGTTTCCGTTGCGGGCGGATGATTTGTACTGGCAGTACAATCCCTGGTATGTTTGGCTTCACGAGGGTCAGACTGCGTTACAGCATGGAGAAGACAGCCTAGAAACCGAGAAAATTGAGCATTACACACAAGCTCGTCAGGCTACCATGGGCCTCACCGATGGGGTCCAGGAACCCGATCCTGACGTTCGTGGCATGATCTTAACAATGAGGCTCGACGGGCCGAGCGAAGCTTTGATTAAAGGAATGATTGATAACGCTATTGCTGCAGAAGGAAAACAACTGCCTGGGACCTGGTATTTTGATTACGACGCCCTTGAGACCCTTGGCGAGTTTCACTTCACGCAGCAAAACACTTATTGGCCTCTCGCTGAAGCTATTGGCAAAGGGCTCGGTCGGGCTGTAACAACAGAGAAAACCAGTGCAAGACTATGGGACTTCGACGATGCAGGCTTTTACATAGGATGGCGTACGTTTGCCCCTCCGTATCCTGTTCCTAGCAATCGTACTTGGAAGGCTGGTGCCATTGGGTTCGAGCCTTGCATGTGGAGCTTGCTGTTTGGAGGTCCACCTCGGCAGATGGGGCTTTGGAGTGAATACAGTTACATAGGCAAGATGATCACGGAAGGAATAACTGCAACCTTTGGCGAAACGAGCGAGCTTTGGGGTGGTCGTTTTATACGTGTATCTGAACTCTTGGGCCTTTTACGAGCGGGCTTGAATTGGGCAGAAGCATATTGGGCACAAATGTACTTAAGTCAGTCTTGTATGACAGCAATTGGAGATCCGCTCTACAGGCCCTTTTTAAATTAAGGACGAAAATGATACTCGGAGCCTATTTTAATGTTTCAAACCTCTGGTTCCAGGGCTTTGCTAACCCAACGCCTCACTTGGAGCGTCTCGGCCTCGTTTCGCGGATATTCGAGGTGCCCATCCGCAACGGGTTCTCGCGGTTCCTCTTGGCAGACAGCTATGGCGACACGCCGGTCTGCTTGGAAGCGTGTCGCCTCGCGTGGGAACGCATCCCTCCAGCCGAGCGCACCAAGGACAAGGCCAAATGCTACCCGATGCTTAACCGTTGCATGTGCGGAACCGACCAGTACCAGCCGAGCGGCCGGGATGATGCGATGCGCTGGCTCAAACTCGCCGCGTTCTTGGACCACCCACACTTCGGCGGACTCTGGGTTTCCAACGACCGTCGGCGAGATTCCTCCAGACATGCGCACTTGCGCAAGAAACTCATGGACGACTGGGGATTCGCGATGGGTGGACTCGAACTCTATGAGAGTCCCGTCGCTCGCAACTACGTCCGTGACGACCCGAGCACCAGTGCTGTCAAAGCGTTCTGCTCCGTCGATCCCGGCTACCATGCTCACAAGAGAGTGTGGCAGTGGTATCCGTTGAATTTTGAGATTGCCGACGACCTCCCGCTCGACGACGAAGCCGCAGGATGGCAAGAGTATCTGCCCTTCATTCTAGAGAGTCACACCAAGATGTTAGAGTGTTGGAGCTACGATCGGCCGGATGCTCGTAGCGTTATGAGTCTACAGGCTCTTGGCGGAGACGGCACTGGTTTCTACACGTTTCCTACACGTCTTACGATGGATATTCAACTGCGACTTGCAGCGCTTGTAGGTTTCAACGAAATCAACTTCGACGGCATCCTCCAGGCAACGAAGGGGCCTAACGCAAAAGACCGTCCGCCCGTATCAGATACGCCGCCTTACGACCACTACCATGGACTGATCGCAAGCGAGGGGTTCGCAACTGGAGACGTCAATGCTACACCTGCGCTTTTGCAGATTGGCGAGTGGGCTAAGAGACACGGCGTTTTTGGAGAGAAACAAAATGTCACTTTTACGACAACTCTTTAGTGAACCAATGCCTTTGATTCCTCAAGACGCTTCGCCTGAAATGAAGCGTTATATGGAGGAGTTAAAGCTTTATCTGCAGAGAATTATAGAGTTGCTTTCCGAATCAGATCTTGTTAGTTAAGGAGTCTCAAATGATCAAAAACTGTAGAGTCATTAACCCTTTAGGCATTGACTATATGGCTGAGAAGCTGCTTGTGGACGAGGACTTTAGCAAAGAAGCTCTTGTGAGGAACCTAAAGTACAAACTCACACATCAGCCTGATTCAGTACTCATTCTCCAGGCCTACGAGGGCGAGGATCTTATAGCCTTTCTTATTGCTCATGCGCCACAGGGCTTTAAGCATACTTTTATCCAACAGGCTTGGCTTTCACCTGGAACGAAAACTCAGATTGCCGACAGGATGTTCTTAAAGCTTCTAATGTGGACTGAGGAAATCGGCCGAAAGGAGATCAGAGGAGAGACCCTCAGAGACCCCAAGGCTTTCTTTCAGCGTTGGAAGTTTGAAGAGTTCTCAACCATCTTGAGCTTTAGGCTCGATGATGAGTTTCAGGATAAATTATTCGATCATCTGTTTAATACTGAAGGGTTAAGGGAGCAACAGAATGGGCAAGGACTCGAAGGACAGCGGAGGCCTGATAGTGGAAAACGTCCCGACTCTGACAGCTCAGCAACAGAGAGTGAGCGACAAGACGAGTCAGGTTCTAGTAGATCTGCTGGGCAGGATAACGGGCGGCCCCCAGGGCGACCTGATGAGAACGGCGCTGATGGAAGCGCTGACGGGAATCCCGACTTACAAACTCGATCCGGAGACGACGGAACAGTATGCGAAGAAGGGGATCTTCGCTCCGATGATGAGGATGTACGAGGAGGAGATTCAGCCGAGGATAAGTGACGCTTTTGCTGGCCGAGGAATGACCTTTTCGACTCAGAGAGCAAGAGCTCAAAGTGACGTTTTAGGCGACATCAGTGTTGCTGGTCAGAGCGAACTAGCTCGAGGGGTTTTTGGCAATCAAGCTCTTGAAGCACAGTTGGCCGAGGGAGCAGCCAATCGTCAGCTTCAGGCTTATGGAGTAGGAATGTCGCCCTTGGGTGCAGCCTTAGGCTATACCTCTCAGCAACAGATGCAGCCAATGGTTTACTTTCCGCAACAGCAACAACAGTCTTCAGGCTGGCCTGCAGCGGCTGGAGCGCTCGCTGGAGTAGGCGCAGTGGGACTTTCGGCTGCTCTTGCTCCAGCTGGGTTTACGCCTTTTATGCCTTGGGAATCTCTGGCCGGTCTAGGAATGGCTTCTGGGGCTCTTATGGGCCAGGCTTTAAGTTATTAACTGTGTTTAGGCTAAACCTATTTAGGAGCTTGAAATGCCTGGTGCGATGTTCATACCAAGAGCTCCTGGGGCTCAAGCGTCAAAGCGGCCTCTTGGAGCGGAAGCAATTGTAAATGTAATGTCTCAGGCCCTTAGGACTGGAGCTTCGATCAGTCTTGCGAACCAGCAGATGGAGCTTGCAGTCCAGGACGATCAGAGGCGCTCGCAGGCTCATGAAGCAGCAATGAACACTTCTACTAAGAGACTTGCGCAGCTCCAACAGCTTATCGATCAGCAGAGTAAGCTTGGGCCTCAAGAGTTGAGGATCGAAAAAGCCAGAGCTGGTTATTGGGAGACTAGGGGGGAACAACAAAGTCTTTTAACTCCCGCGCTCAAAGCACAGGCTCTAGGCCAAAAGCAAGCGGCTGAAAGGGTAACAGAAGATGACAAAGCGCTCGACAGACTTTATGTTCAGCAAAGAGAGCTTGAGGAAGAGAAAGCAAAGACCGAACTAACAGGAACCCGAGCGACGCGCAAAGGTGTTGTTGATCAAGCCAACTTTGAGGCTTTGATGGAGGCCACTGGAGTCAACACTGTGATGGTGAAGAACACTCTCGACCTCCAAAGGGCGTCCCTCCAGAACGAGAATACTGCGAGTATCATCAAGGACCGTACCGTCAGGCGCGAGCGTGAAGCAAAGCAGATGCGGGAGGGCAAGATTGTTTCTTATTCAACAGCGATCATTAAAGCGGCTCAAGCCGACAATACGCCAATGGCCAAGCATTGGGCACAGCAGCTTCAAGCTGAGTATCCTGATGTTAAGGTTCCTGATATTGAACTCATAGCAGCGATGGCTCCGGGAGCTCGAGACAAACTTGTTGGAGACTTTCTTTTAGAGAACGCTCCTACAATCGCGATGGCTGTTTACTTGAATAAGCAAGGGCTTGAAGGAAACGCATTGCTTCACGTCAGAAGGGTCACCGACGAGGGCAAAGAGTATTACGAAATGATTCCTGAGGTTCAAAGGGCCGTAAAGTTTATGGAGGAAAACTCTGGACTCTTCGATCCTGTTCAGAGGGTAAAGCGTCAACGCGTTCAGGCTCTTGGCTCAGCGCAGAAGGTTGCAATGGAAGCCTTGGGTCACACAGGCTATGGGCTTCCGAGAGCTTTGACTCATCCTTCAAAGGCTCCAACAGCTCCAAAGCCTAAGGTTCCTCAAAAGTCTACAAGAGAGCTTGACGCAATTGATCAGAACTTCAGGCTTGAGATAGACAAAATGTCTACGGAGCTTGTAAAGGAGTCCAGAAGCATTGAAACAAGGGCTCCTGCACATCCTACTGCTCAAGACTTCTCGCTTCGTTCAGGATCTCCTGAGCTTGTGCACATCAACAGAAAGCAAGCTTATTTGAAAATGGCACGGCAGGCTTATGGAAGTCCTCACCAGATGGAGCTCATCAAAGACTTCCTTAACACAGGGAGCCCTTCACAAGAGTTCAGGAATCTTCTGTCAAAGGTTTGGGGTCCAGGATATAACAAAGAAGATTCTCCTGACACGCCTCAGCTAAAGGGCGAATTTGCTACGGTTTGGATTCGCCTTATTGAAAGGTTCAAAGAGATCTCCGGCATGGAGCTTTTTGGCGAAGATACTCCCAGGGTGCTTAGGAATGCTCGGAGAATACTCAAGGGCTGGAGTCCTCGGAAGAAGGCTAAAGCTAAGGCTCCAAGAATCCAACGCCACAGACTCAGAGGCCTGATTCCAGGCATTGAGGGATACGAATGACAGACCCTGTAGAAACTTTTATGCAGCTGCCGCCTTTGATGCCAAAGCACATCGAGAGGCGCACTAAAGCCTTTAAAGCCCAAAAGCCTATAGGCTTTTGGGAAAGGTGGGGAAGGAAAACTGCGGGTTATGAGGCTATTCCTTTTGTTGGGGGCTTTATAACAGCACAAAAGACAGATGCTATCCGTCGATACGTTGAGCATCATAAGATTGAGAGAGACTTTCCTGGTGGCTTTGACGAAAAAGGCTATCGCGCTGTTAGTCCTTATGCGATGAATCCTCAGCAGTACTTCGATGACGAAACAGTCTATCTTGATTGGGTAGAGGACCAAGAGCGAGGATACTCGATCGGAGGCAAGATTGCTACAGGTATTCAAGAAAGCGTTCCTTGGATGGCTGAGTACATGATGACTGCTGGACTCACAGGCACAGGAAAGATCGCAGAGCTTGCGACGCGAAAGGCTTTAGGCGTTGCTCTTAAGGCAGCAGTCATTAGAACTCCTCTGATGGCAGGGAGAATAAAGGCTAGAGCTGCGCAGGATTTGCTCTCGCAAGAACTTCATATTACTGATCAAGGGCGGTTGGTGCTTGAAGATCTTGAGGCTGGCGCTCCAGCTAAAGCAGCTCTAAAGGCTACCTTTCAGGTTTTCCTCGCAAACGTCAGTGAGGAAATGGGCGACTTGCTCATCAGGGGACTTTCAAAGTTTCCTATAGCTGGGCCAGCAGCTCGAAAGACTTTCAGTGCTCTATCAAAGCGAGCTCCAAAGTTTGCTAAGGTTTTTGCAGGAAAGGTTGCTCCTGTAGCTCGCATGGCAGGCTGGAACAGTATGCTCGGTGAGACTCTTGAGGAGACTCTTGAAAGAGTTTTGAATGCTTCGCTTGGGCTTGAGACAATGCCAGCGGGAGCTTTGGCTGAGCGCTCGGAGGAATACTTTACTAACATTCTCAATGCTTTGGTTCAGAGTCCTGAGAACGCTTTGGTCGAGCTTGGAGTTCTGAGTTTTGGTGGAACCCTTTATGCTCCAGCGAATTATTATCACAACCATCAGTACGATCAGAACATCAAGTCTGCGATTGAGGAGAATCCTTTAACTAAAGACTGGGGTGAAGGAGAGAAAAAGGAGCTCGCAGAGAGAATCAAGAGTGACGTTAGAAGTCTTCCGAACGAAGATACTGGGGAAATCGAAGAGATGTCTCGGGAAGCCTTTGGCGAGAAGGCTAAAAGGCTTTACCTTAAAGGCTTAGAGGGACCTCAAGCTGAGCAAGCCTTAGCTGCTATTGACTTCCGAGCGATGGTTGAAGAGGTTCAACAGAACTGGGCTCCAGGGACCTGGTATAAGGAAAGAATCTATGATGTCATTAAAGGCATCGAAGGCGTCGAGCCTAAGACGGCTGAAGAAATCATTGCTTCATTCTCGCAGAGAGATCATGAGGAAGTAAAGAAAGAACTTCAACGCTCGCTTGCTAGGGGCGTCGAGCCTGTGATGGGCTTTGAGGTTCAGGACGTAGCTCCTCCTTCGATGGAAACGGATGTTCATGACGTAAAGCTTGATAGCTTTAAGGCTACTCCTTTTGGTTACATGATGGCTGTGGTGAGGCCCACGCCGACCGCTGAGTCTGAGGCTCGTTTAGCTCAAGGAATGACTTTCGGTGTGGCTTATAGAATCTATGGCCTGGAGCCCGCAGCAATGACTGTGCTCAAGGAGCAAGAGAAGGTTTCACTCACTGATCTTACAGACGCAGAGCAAAACCTCTGGCTTGAGCGAATCGACGTTACTGCGGAAGGCAAGATTCGCCAGGCTCAAGTCGAAGCTCCTGCAGTGGCTCGTTGGAACGCAGTGAGGCTTGAACTTTTAGGTACTCAGTACGAAGAAGCAATGTGGCTTGGAGCTCACAATGCCATCATGGGCAATGACATTCCAGCGCCAGAAACACCGGAATGGAAGGAGTGGTTCAAGGGAAGTCAAGTACTCGAGAACTTTGATCCTTCAACAGGCAAGGCTCCCTTTGGTGGTATTCCTTTGGTTCTCTGGCACGGGAGTCACAGCTTTAATATGCTTGAGCATCAGGCGTTCACTCAGGGTCATCCTGGGATTCATCTTGGAACTCAGGCTACTGCTCGTCAGTTTGCGAAAGACCTTGATCATCTGTATCCCTTTTACGTCAGGCTTTTGAATCCTTTGAAGGTTCCTGATATGGGGAGTTGGGGTTACTCACAGCTCCGAGGGTTCCTTGTCGACAAAGGTTTCGTAACAAGCGAGGAGCTTGAAGCTCAAAACGATATTATTGTGGCTCGTGTAGCCCAAGCCCAAGGGAGCTTTCTGTATACTTCTGCGCTTAACAGGGAACGAATGGCTTGGGGAGAGTATTTCTTCGACGTGCTTGAAGCTCAAGGCCACGACGGTGCTTGGTATATTAATGATCACGAAGAGCGAGGAACAGTATCTTGGCTGGTGCCTCTAAAGACTGCAAACAACATTATCAAGTGGGCTCACAACATCAAGCCCTCGATAGACAAGCCCAATGTGCTCAAGCAAGGATTGAAAGGAAGGGTTTCCTTTCTCGCTAGCGACGGCAGGGCTTTGCTCGAAGCCTTTGCTGGAGCTGACGTCACAACTTTAATGCACGAGATGTTTCACGTTTGGCGTAGGGGCCTCGATGAAGGACAAGAAGCTGTATTACGAAAGAGCTTTAATATTGAAGGGGCTTGGACTGAAAAGGCTGAGGAAAACGCTGCGAGAGCCTTTGAGCGCTGGTTGCATCAGGGAAGTACAGATATTCAAGAACTCAAGGAAACTTTCAAGAGTTTCCAACAGTGGTTTCAAAAGGCTTACGGAAGAGTTGAACGTAAAAGCAAAGGTCCTTTGCCTTTTGCAATTTCAGCAGAGGCCAGAGAGCTTTTCAATGATATGTTTCGGGCTCAACATCCTACTGTAGAGGGACGTGATGCGAGAACAAAGGAACTCAAGGCGCTCATCGAGAAGGTTGAAGGGGAAATTGAGGCTGCAGAAAAGGTTGAAGGGTTTGAGGGAACTCAGAGGGTTAGAGAAGCTTACGAAAAGCTTTCAGCCTACGAATGGGAGCTTGAGGAAATCGAGAACTTCCAAGAGCCTCAGGCTCGAGAGGCCTCCCTGGAAGCTGGTGAGGACGCTGCTAATGTGTTCAACCAGCTTGACGAAGCGATGGTATCTGATCCAAAGGCTCCGAAGGAATCGGAAAAGGACTTTTATAAAAAGATTGGCCTTTGGGAGGCAATGACTTCTTGGACCAGAGGCTTGTGGCAGCGCGACGTTAGCTTAAAGCGCTCGCCTTCAGGCCAGCAAGCACTTCAGCATTTAATCAACGCTTATGTTTATTTGCATAGTACTGAAGGAAGGTTCTCGGGAAAGATCAGAAAAGCCTATGCAAAGCTTTCGAGCAAAGAAAAGAAATGGCTTGCAGATACTGAGGGAGGCACTACGTCTAACTATAGAATGCTTATCGAGGATGAGCTTCCTGATCCAGCGGTTCCTAAAGGCTTCTCTGAAGAAAGCATTAAAGAATGGATTGCTGTGACACGGGAGGTTACACGTTATTTGTGGAACGAGGGCATCAAGGCTGGGATGGTTCGATTTGAAAAACGAGGAGTGCTTCAGCCTTTAAAGCCCATTCATGTTGGAAGACTTTTGCGAGCAATGACTCTTCCAGGGCGTGAGATGCTGATGTACGAGCGAAGTGCTGAAGGTAAAACTTTGCGTAGAGTCATTCTTGATCATCCTTTGAATAGCGACATGAGTGAAGCCTATCTTGAGCACTTTATACGAAGAGCTCATGAAGGCTTGACGAGAAAGCTTGTGGGAGCGCTTGAGTATGCAAGAAAGATTCCTTGGGTACCTGATGTTATTACTCATGAGGGAAGGGAAATAGCTTTTCTTCACACTGATCCTTATATGCTTTTAACTCGGACGCTTTCAGAACAGGCTTTGAGAATTGGCATTGTTCAAGAATTTGGCCAGGGCTTGCTCAGGGCTGCGACGATTCAGCAGATGAGCCATATTGCAAAGGTTCTCAAAGTAAGTCCTAGGATGAATAAGGAAAAGCTTAAAGAAAGACTTGAAGACGCTGGCATGGGAGCTGATCTGGTCGAAGGTCAGACTATGAAAGACCTTCGATTGATCGCAAAGCTTGTGGACGTTCCCCGAGGCAATACCTCGCAGGATTATATTGAGAGTATCCTAAGTGTTCAGAGTCTCGAAGGCTTCACAAAGGTTGAACTTCGGAAACTCCGTTCAGCAGTCAGAAAACTCGGTGGCGTGGATTTAGAGCTCAAAGGTCAAGAGCTCCTGTGGGCACTGCACGACAGAGTTTCAACGATGATTGAAGATAAGTTAAATTACCTGCGCAAGCAATACCAGCGCGAAGGCGGCGATCCTAAACAGTACGATGACTTGCTTAAAGTCGCTCAAGGACTTCCGCTTCAAAGAACTTCTACCAGGGCTTGGAGAGCCTGGAGGCCTTTGGGAGCAATCATTGGTGCTGCGCATGTTTCACAAGCAGCGATCCCTAACCTTACGCAGCAGATAAACATCGTACCAGCTTACACAGGTTACGTTAATCTTGTAAAAGCTAATGGTCGATTGATCGCTGATAGGAAGGGCGTTGAGGATCAGATCGAAGCTCTAGGAGCAATGAAGGTCAGAGTTTTTAAGTCTTCGTTCGAGAAGGGCTTTAAGATTGATGAGATTTCTCGAATGATTCGAGATGTGAGTTCGAGAGTTACTTTGCTTTCTCAAATGCTTCAGAGAAACGAGGCTGTTACTGGCGAAGCTTTTAGGCTTCTAGCCGAAGATTGGATGAAGTTTGGCATTAAGTCTTTTGATGAATGGAAGGCTAAAGATCTTGATCTAACCGACGTTCAGATTCAGAACATCAACGATGGCAAGATGGAAGCGAGTGATGCAACCTACTCACAAATCGTCCAACGCGGTGTTGCCATTACTCAATACACCACTGAAGCAAGGTATCGCCAGGGCAGAGTCACAACGCATCCTTTGGCTCGTGAGTTCTTTCCTTACATGTCTTACACAATGGGCAACATGAGGAATACTATGAAGCTTGCGAAGGAGCTTTATGAAGGAGCTAAAGGCATTAGAGAAAATCCTGCAAGGTTTCTCAATGCAATGCGAAGAACCTTTACAATGGCTTCTCGATATGCTTTTTCAGGCTGGTTAATCATAATGATTAAACGAGCCATCAGTGCTGCGCTTGGGAAGCCGCCGGAGGAAAAGGAAGAAGGCATTCAGCTTGGACCATTGGCTCTAGATGATCTTTTCGACGGTTTGCTTCAGACTCAGATCCTCGGCCCGGCGCATCGGATGATGCCTTGGGGAGATGTTAGAGACCCTGATATTTTGAGCGTTGCTACTACTACGATGCCGAAGGTTCGAGCAATAGCTGATGTTATTGCGATGGGCCTTTCACAGCTTCCCGACTTTCCAAAGTGGGGGCCTTATGGGCAGTTTCCCTTAAAAGAACAGCTTCAGAAAACCGCTCAAAGGCACTTTGGAGTCTATAGAACTATCTGGAGGAATTATGAAAACTTTGCTTATCCAGCCTTAGAGAACTACTTTCTTACTCGCCAGAGGGTTTCTAAGTGGCGCAGAGAGCAGAGAGAGCTTGAGGGCGAGGAGGACCTTCTTGGTGTCTATCAGAAGCAGCCGAGGTACTTCTATGTAGCGAGAGAGGTTGCTAGGAATGATCCCGCTGCTGCAAGGGAGGAACTCCATAGGCTCTTGGGAGACACAAAAGGAGCTAAAAGGGGAAAACTTTTCGACGGTCTTCGAAGCTCTCTTAGCAATAGACGTCCGATGAATCTTTCGAGTCAAAACATGTTCAAGTTCTTGAGGAGTCTGCTGCTTGAGGCCAGAGCTGAGACCCTTAAAGAACAGAGAAGATACGTGAAGCTCATGAACGAAATTGCCCCCAAAGACGAGAGGCGGCCCCCCTATTTCAGGCCATTCAAGCCCTACAAGCCTAGACCTTCTTACTAAGAGAGGTTTCCAATGAAAGTGTATTTTACAGATGACTCGCTGTTCACGAAGGCCCTGAAGTACCGAGTTCAAGCTGAGGGCGACAAGATCGTCGGAAGCGCTGAAAGCTCTGACATCATTGTTTCTGGTGTGCTGAAGGAACATGACTTTGACCAGCTTATTATTGGAGGGGACTCTGTCTTTCCTCAGCCAGTAACCGAATCCTTTGGCATCGACTGTGAGCCTGAGTTGAGTGTAAACTCCCTGGTTGCCAAATGGTGGAATTGCGTCGGAGGCTGGGCTGATCAAACTCTTGTAGGATTCCCAATCTTCGGTATGATGAACCAGAACCTTGGAGCTCAAGAGAATGTCGGTTTCGCGTCGAGGTATGTAAGTGAGAGTTGTGCCGATGTTTACTTCGAGAATCCAGGGCTTCAGGACACGCTCAAGCAGATCAAGTACAGTGGCTTCGTCTCGACTCTGTTGTGGTGCGAAGAAGACGTTCATATCGTGAAGATAGCTACAGGGATTCCATTTCTTGGGAGCTTTAATTTCGTCGAAGGAGTCCCTGGGAAAATTACAGACTTCTTTACTGATCCATTTGGCAACAGGCTTTTGGAATCTTGGGTTGTAAGTCTTTTGCTTACTCGGTTTCCTTATCCACTCGATAAAAGGAGTGAGAGAGTTTTTATTAAAGGGCTCACCGAGAGCGTTGAACGGCATTTTTGGATGCTCAGTGGACAAAAACATAGAAAGAGTACCTTTACTGATGAGACGCTTGTTGGCATTGCTACTGCTTGGGCTCCGAGTCTTTATAGGGCAGCCCGTCGGGCAGAAAGTACCTGCTGGAATCTTCAGTTCCCTTTGAAGCAGTTCCGTACGGACGTTGATGAAGAAACGAAGAAGGTTTGGAGTCTTGCGAGTGAGCTTGGAATTGCAGGCGAGAGGGACGCTTAGGTGTGTGGCAGTGCTTGCAGTAGGGGCCGTAAGCTCTCGTGAATCCACAAAGCTCGATCACCACCTCTTTTCCCCATTTGTGAAGACCGAGGAAACACTTGATTCTTTGCCAAAGCTTTTTCATTTTTCGTATCCTTTCGCATAGAACCTTTTGTTGGCCTCTTTGTCCATCTCACGATGAGTATTGCTTGTTTCCTCTTTTTTGATGGTCTCCTGGTAGGCAGCAAGGGCTTTGTACAGCGCGACATCGGCAGTCTCTAGCACTTCACAGTATTTCCTCCAAGCCGCACTCCGGTTAGGTCCATGGTATTCAATCCATGCGTTCGCTGCCTCTTTGCAGGTCACGCTACGTAGCTTGCAGGCTTCTCCGAGGGGCCTTAATATCTCCAGTTCATTCAGCGCATCGGGCAGATACGCTTCGCCAAGGGCCGACCGGGCGCACGTTGCAGTACGCACATCACGGAACTTTATGAGCTCGTAGAGCCTTTGTACGGAATCCCTTGCAGCTTTGAGGTCAAGTGGCATTTCACTTCCTCCTCGATGAGTTTTGTTACTTCCTCCTCTTCATTACGCAGGATAACTTCTGCGATCTTTACGAGTGTCGGTTCTGAGGTTTCTCTACCATGCATGTGTTCTGTGATAAGGTGGCCCATGTCGTCGAGCCTCTCTTTAGCTGCCTTGAAACGCTTGTGCCAGTCTAGTTTCCACATAAGGACTCTGGCGAGGGATCTCAAGTGCTCTCGCTGTACTGGTGTGCGAGACCCCGACTCGATTGCTGCAAGCTTTTTGTACTCAGCCTCCTCAGGTATTTCATCCTCGCCCTCGCCCTGATACATTGCGACGAGTTGCTTCAGTTCCTCAATTTCCTTTGGCTCGCTCATTTCCTTATCCTTTCAACTTCGCGATCAATGTACCACTTCGCTTTCTTCAGGTCCTCAACCGCGTTGCCTCTGAGCTCAGCACGCCATAAGTATTTCATAGCGTTCCCGATGCAGAAGTTCATATGCTCGGTGATCTGGATGCACTCGACGCCTGACGGATGACTTGTGTAGTGCGATGGATGATGAACAGCACTGCGTTTTATGCGTTTAGCCACTCTTATCCTCCCAGCACATAATAAATCTTGTTGCCTTCCACTTCTGTCCTTATTTTTCCTGCCCCTGTAAGAGTTTCAACTACAACTTCGAGCTCTCTTGCTGTCAGCTTGTGAGACATTCGGCTGATTAATTGAGGCTTTGAAATCCTTCCTGTTCTTGAGACACTCCTAAAAACACTTTCGACTAAGGTTCCTGTTTCATTCGCAGTGATCAAAGCAATAACCATAGGCATTTGGGCCTCAGTGTTTTCTAATACTTTCACAGCTCCCTCAAGATGGTTTACGTCGATTAAGTTATCGCTTTCTCCGGCACAAGCGAATACCATCCCGAGTTTAAGCATATGCACGTGTCGACGAGAGGCGTAGCCTGCCAAAGTACGCTCGTCGTAGAAAGGGCTCCGATTGTAAAAATTAATATATTCCTGTTCGTAGAACTTCCAGGCGTCGGGTGTAAGTCGAAACTCGCCGCATACGATTCGAAGCCTTTGGAGTTGATTATGGAGCCTTTGGACGATCTGGTGTTTTGCTTTCGAGAAAGTAGTTCTTGCAACAGGTGCGGGTGGCTTAGAAGCGTAAACGAATATGATCCTCGAAGTAAGACCTCCACCAATGGCCTCTTCGGGAAGCGACGCTCTGATCCAGTCAACGGTTGAACCTCCAAGAAGATTCAGGCAGGAGTTATGAATGTCTTCTATTCCATGGCCTCTTGTGCGATATTCAAAGACATCTTTACAGTCAAAGAGCGTAGTAAGCAGAGCTCCGAGGCCAATTTCATAATTCCTTTTGGTTAGAAAGGTCGAAAGTTCATCGACTATTACTACTCCCTCGCATAGAGGCTTTGACTTGCCTTCAGCCTCTTTCATTCCCTGACGCATAGCGTCGATAAGTCCTTCGGGACTTAGGCGCTGAGCAATAAGGTTTACCGGAGGCTCAAGCTCTCGCAACAGGCGCTCGATGATTCCAATGGCTGTGGATTTTCTGCATCGGCCTGAGCCGGCAACAAGCACTATGTAGAGATTGGGAAATACTGTGTAAGTTCCCATATCAATAAAACATCTGCGGCCCAGGACGGCTGAGATGCCTGATATTCCACACCATAGGGCAAAGATGTCTGGTATCTCAGTTCCTTCATTGAGCGCTAGATAGTCGAACAGAAAGTTGTCATTACTCACTGAGGCTCCTCAGCTTCAACGTCGTACCAATTGCTGCCGACCTTAATCTCTGCAGGAATAAGCAAAGGTTCTTCAACACCTTTGATTTCAAGAGGATACTCTAGAATGTTATGAAGAGCTTTAACAGCTCGATTTTTTTCAAAAGCTTCTACTTCACAATCTATTTCATCGTGTACCAACAGCACAGGCTTCAAAAATTGAACGGCGAATTCAGCGAGAACGAGAGCCCTGTTGACAATGTCTCCAACGATAGATTGAGGTTTATAAGCTGTCGCTTCTCGATAAGTGGCATGGTCCATCCTTCCAAAGAAGATTCGTTTTCTGCCCATTGGAGTGACGAAGGTTCTAGTTTCGTTAAGCTCTTGTTCAAGCTTAACCCACCAGCCTTTAAGTTCAGGCAGTGCCTCGAGGTATCGTTCCAAAGCATGTTTGGCTTGAGCATACGGTACTCTTTGAGCCCTTGCAGTTGTCCTACTACCGACTCGGTAATCAGCTCCGTGAGTAAGCTTTTTAGCGTCCTGGCGTTGAAGCTTTGTAACAGCCCCTTCGGAAATATTGTGAATACTTGAAGCGTTCCATCGATGAATGTCAAAGTCTGGATCGCAAAGAAATCGTTTGATGAGTGAAGAGATTCCTGCGAACCAAGCAACCGCTCTAGCCTCTGCTTGTCGAAGATCACCCTTAATAAACAGTTTCCCCTCAGGCGATACGAACATAGAACGGACTTTGCCTCGATTAATGTTTTGAAGCTGGACCCCCTCGCCGAAAATAGTCTTCGAAGCTGCGGTTCGTCCTGTAACAGTGCCGTTTGCGTTATATGCTGTGATAAGACGATTTCTTTCATTGGGTTCAGCCTCCAGGACTTTAGAGATCACGCTGCGTTGCTGGCGACAGAGAAGAATTGTAGCTAAGACTTCGAGGTGTTGAGGATAAAGAGCTGTGAGGTCTAGAAGGGCATCTTCTTCAACAGTTATCGTTTTACGTTTGGGATGGAACTGAGGCCTTAGGCCGAGTTTTGTGTACAGAAATTCTTTGACTTGTTTGGGACTGTTGGGATTGAGCTTGTAGCCACAGAGCTCGTGAAGTCTTTTAATAGCTTGAAGAAGCTTTAGTTTGGCCTCATCCGTTAGTTTCTTTCTCTGTTTTAAATCAATCAAAACCCCTCTGTTGCCAATTCTTGCTAGAGCGTACATTAAAGGCTCTGCGTGGTATTTATAAAACTCAGTCATTCCGTGTTCTTCGAGCTCGAGCTCTAGGGCTTCGCAAACTTCAAAGTCAACACAGCAGTCATAGCAGTTGTATCGCCAGACTTCAAGGTCCACTGAGGCGTCATGATCAGAGTATCGGGGAACCCTGGTATATACAGAGCATAGAAAATCAAGGGACTTTGGAAATTCGATGTAACAGCAATGTTGAGCGACAAGAGTATCCATGCAGAGGCCTCGTATGGATATTCCAAGCTCTCTAGAAAGAACTGTCGAATCGAAAGGAAAGTTTTGGAGTACTTTTTCGATTTTAGGATTTTCAAGTACATTTTTCAGTCTCCTTAAGACGTCTAGCTCTACCTCTGGCGCCCAACGAGAATTCATTGTGAGAGACTTTGAGGGCGGAGCAATGAAGATTGTTTTTGAGCCAATGCGAGGTGAGTATTTGTTGACCATTAAAGGAATGCATAGAGCTTCAGACTTTGACCAAGCGATTCCGACGCAGCGAGTGAAGCCTTTGCCAACTGTTTCAATGTCGACAGCCAGACGCTTAAAGGGTCTTGAGAGGATTTCACAGATCTGCTCGTACGAGGGGTCAATGATAAACTTGTGTTTAGGGAGATCGAGCGAAGAAGTTAAAGATTCTTTTAAGGCCTTTCGCATATCAAGCTCAGCTATTGCACGAGTCGAGTACATTCGCATTACGAAAGCTGGATGATAAGTTGGGACAATTTTGACTCCCAGATTACTGTTCCAGAGAATCGAGCCTCGCCACTTTGTTATAGAGTGTTTGCCTGTTAGAGCGCGCAAAGGCTCTCCTCCAAGCGCAAGCACGACGTTAGGCTTTATGCGCTTGATTTCCTGATGCAAAGCTTCGATTGCTTTTTCTAGCTTTTCTGAGGGCTGGTTTCTTTGTGAGTCTTTGTAGAATACTCCGAAGTTGTTGCCCAGAGGCCTTTGTTTAATGATGTTGGTGAGATAGCAAGACTTGCGAGAGAGACCTATGCCTGAAAGCATTGCGTTCAAAAGGCTTCCTGAAGGACCGACAAAAGGCCTTCTCTGTAGATCTTCGGCTGCTCCTGGAGCCTCGCCGACGATAATGATTTTGGCGTCAGTTGGGCCTTCGCCTGGGACGTAGTTGCTCAAAGTTCAATCTCCTTGAGGGCGTCGAGGGCTTGGTTGAGCTTCTTGCGTGCCACATCTCTCTCATAGAGCGGCCCATCAACCCAGCCGATCTGTGTCATCCGAGCGTGTCGATGTGTCTCAGCCGCCTCCCACATGTCGATGAGCTTGCTCATGTAAGCAACGACAGGCATGGTGCCATCATCTAATAACGGGAAGAATGCGCGGTCTCTGGTCGGATACCATTCCAACTTGTGCACCCACCGCCTCAGTTCGTCGATGGGGGTCATTGCGTCCCCTTCTCTAACAGTTCGTAATCGATCTTTTCCGCCACATGCTCCGCGCGGCGTTTCATCCGGTCTGCCTCGGCTAAATACAGCGCGCCAGCCCTTTCCAGATTCCGAAGCCGATCCTTTGGCTTCCACCACCCCCCATCCCAGGGCCACTCCATGGGTTTGCGCTTCAAATGGCCCTCCCATTCATAGGACCGTGCCGCCTGTGCCAGTTCGCCGGTTTGATGCTCTTGATCGTCACGGTTGGCATCGAAACCCTCAGACGCGATTTGCCTGGCACGCTCTCGTTCTATTCGCTGCATTCCAGTCATGGCCCTTCCTCCACTTGCACAGCAATGCTCCCAGCCTCCAACGGGCTGAGGCGTAGAAATGCCCGCTTGGTCAGGTCGATTATGACCCCGCGTCGGCGGGCTTTACGTCCCGGTCCTCGGTCGTTGACCTTGACGATGACGCTCTTGTCCCTGTACGTCACTCGTAACAGTGTCCCAAACGGGTACTGCCACGTCGCACACGTAAAAGCGTCGTCGTCCAAGGGCTCGCCCGAGGCCGTGATTCCAGAAGTCCCCTCTTTTTCACATGAGGCCACCGAGTACCAGGTTGCGAATGTGCGGGGTGGGGCACCAACGGCTACGCGCACGCACGAGAGAATGAATACGAGACAACTGAAGATGAAGAAGGCAATTGCGAAAGCTGTCTCCCCTCGTGTCGCTCTGCGCGCTGGGCCGGCCAAGTTCCTCAGCCACAGAAACAGGCATCCAAATCCCATGAGGTCAAATGGAGGAAGTCTGTCCTTCATCCCCGCCCTCCTTCCATGTCATTAACCCTCCAGATCCGGAAACAAACCCGTCCGGACTGGGCCCTTCATTTTGACAGGCAGGACACGGGAATACACCACCCGCACACGCCCCCGAATGATAACCAAGCACCTTTCCCTTTCCACCACAAACCTTGCAACGCTTCTTGCCGGAAATAGAGACAGGTCGTATTGTCCCGATACCAAATAGACGCTTCAGCCAACTGAATATCTTTCGTCTCCTCATCCCCCGCCCCCCTCGAAACGCGCCCGAGCCTCGGGGGTGCCATATTTCTCGACTTGCGTCTTTGCGAAAAAGGCCATGTCCTCAGATAGCCCTTGACACTTTGCTGTATTGGCGAGCGCACCCGTCAACGCGTTCCCCATCTCCGCCTCCAGCCGGTCGCGGCGGGCGAATTTCTTCAGGTTGTAGTCACAGATCTCGTTCAGGGTATCGATCTTCTTGTGAGCCTCGGCGAGTTCCTTCTTGACGAAGGCGCAAATCTCCTCAGCCATCCGTTCGGGATGTTCCAGGTCAATAATCATTTGAGGCTTGAGCGTGCTGACTGTGCCAAAGGCCCGGAACCACGCAGAGCTTTCGGGGAAATCCAGATTATCATTAAGGTCCTTGATGTCTTTCCGAGCCCTTGCGAGTTCCACTTCCAGCTCCTTCACGCGGTCGGCCGGGTAATCGGGCTCGTCGAGTTCAACATCAGGAGGCCGGGTGTCATAGCGAGCTGCGTCGGGATGGTTATAATACAGCCAGTCGAGCCAGTTCCACTTTCCCGCCTTCAGCAGTGCCTTGATGACGGCGGGGAGGGGCCAGATGGCATCCGGCCATATCTGATTGATTGTGCTCATTGTGGGCTCGTGATAGCTCCGAGATGATGGCGGATGTGTATGCTCCACCGTCTGCGCCAGCCACTCCAGTGCCTCCTCACACGCCCCATACTCCTGGAGCCATGCAAGCGTCAGGACTGGCTCTGGCTCCTGCTTAGGCATATTTTCCACACACATTTCACTTCCTCCTATGGGTTTCCACAAACTCGTTCCACTGAATCTCTTCTGGCGTCAAATTACAGCCTTCGCGGACGAACGAAGGAAAACGAAGCGAGCCCTTAAGGGTTCTTTCCTGGTATTTCACAATGATGAAGATTGGAAGCGTGGTCCAGAATTTCTCACGCTCGTCGTCACTGAATCCTGTGCCGACCTTGGAGCTCTTGAAATCTTCGCCGACGACCTGGAGAGCTCCGAGACGGCCTTCGTGTTTGCCTTTGCCCTCGATTGAACCATTGATAGCTGCGATTGCGTAAAGCCAAGGCTTGAGTTTGAGGAGCTTGTCGGTTCGCTTTTGTTGGTAGGGAGCGTTAGAGACTCTAATTATAGTGCCTTCAAAACCACTGCGAAGATGCTCACGGAAGCGAATCATTAGCTCGGGCTCTGAGTAGACAAGAGCGGTAGTGAGATGAAAGGCCGAGTCCATTACGCGACGATTGAAGAGTCTCCTTAGTTCCTGTATTCGGAATCCTTGTGGACAGTTAACTTCAACAAAATCGAACACAGCATAAGAGAGCTCTCGTTCCGTGCCGGACTGGCGTCTCGCGAGACCTGAAGATTCGTCGAACTTTCCTTGAAGATCAAGGATTTCGCCATCGAGGTTGTAGGGAAGGTCTGCATCCAAAAGAAGCTTTTTAATGTGATCACAGGACTTTATGGTCTTTTCGCCTCGAGTCCATAATTCACCGTCGTGCCACAAGGCTCTAATGCCATCAAGCTTTGGTTGAACAAACACAGGATACTTTAGCTTGTGCTTGTGTTCCTCAAAGTTTTTTGCTAGCATTGGCTTGATCATCTTTTATTGGAACCTCCAGTGTGAGTAGCATCACAAGGCTCTTGTCTTTTGTATTTTGAGCCTTGCCCCACGTGAGCTTGTAGTGACAGTTTGTGCCAGCGAAATAACGGTTTACTTGAGCATAAGCTTCGCCCATTAAAGCAGCAGCTTGAGCTTCGGTTGGAGTGACTCTTTTAGAGGTTTTATCGGGCACTTCGTTAGACATTTTAAGGCCTCCAATAGCTTTGAGGAGTCTTTTTGCTCCGCCAAAGAGTCGTAAGGGATCAGGCATTTCTTCCTCTTAAATGTGTTTAGGCTAAACCTAATTAGTCGCTGAGGTACTTTTCGAGTGCCTCCAAACACCAGAACACGAGTAGGCCTTCCTCCTCACACAAACGAACCTCTTCTCGGCTTCCTTCGCTGCTTTCCCACCTTGGCGAAAAGACAAAGGCGGCGTCACATTTGAGAAGTATTTCTTTATAGCCTTTTAAAAATACCTCTTCAGGAAGGACTCCAAACAGGACACCTGAGTTGAGGTGAGGACAAATGCAGGAAGCGCTAAGACTCCAAACTTGTACCGCAGCCTCCTTCGCTTCACGGATGTTGCCCATCTGTTCGTAGTGGTTTTCTGCCCGGAAGGGCCCAATGAGGAAAACGATCATTTTTGTAGCTCCTTTTGAGCAATCAAGAAATGACCTTCATCGATCTCAAAACCCACGAAAGATCTGCCTTTGGCCTTCGCTGCACGAAGCGTCGAGCCTGAGCCGGCGAAGGGATCGAGAATCAGATCGCCTTGAACTGATGACTGTTCGATTAAAAGTCTTAAAAGATCTTGAGGCTTTTCAAACAAATGTTTGCGGTCATTTAGAGCTACAGGTGCACAGAGCAAAAGGGTTTTTTCAGGCTTTGAAAGCCTTTTGCTTTTTGGAGGCTTGTGGCCATAGAGGATTGGCTCACTGCATCCCATGTACTCATAGCCTCGGAAAACAGTTGTTGGACGTCCTTTGAACCAGGTGAGAGGAACAGGAGAGACTGAGAGGCCAGCGTCGCTCAGTGAGGTTGTAAGGGCACGGTAACACTCGTAAGCAAAAAAGATGTAGAAATGCGACCCAGGCTTGAGTATTCTAAAGAGCTCTTTAGCGAGCCAGTGAGAGAACATAAAGCCTACTTCCCCAGCACTTAGGTTATCATAAGGCTTTAATTGCGAAGTGTACTGTTGAGACTTTCCTCTGTCTTTGCCTTCATTGTCCTGTAGCACTGGGTTGCCGAATGGAGGATCAGTAATAAGAAGGTCAATCGAAGAGTCTATAAGGCTTTTCATCAGCTCTTTCGAGTCTCCTAGCCTTAGCGATTCAAAGAGCTCTAGCTTGCCTTCAGAAGCCAAGTGTGCCAGTTTTTCTGTCTCAAGTTCCCTGTTAAGAACTTTGACTGCAGATGTTTCTGGAAGACCTTTGATTTTTTCAGCCAAATCAGGTCTCTCTCGCATTGTTCTTGCAAGTTTGAGTTTAAGAGTTACCGAAGATCTCGATAGGCCAATGATTGCAGCTGTTTTGTCCTGAGTCCATCGAGCATCAGCGCCATTGATACTTGGACCTCGTTGACGCTCGCCGAACTCCTTGCGTTTAATGTCGTCTATTTGAGCAATGAGTTCGATCTGTTCAGGCCATGCGAGGTTCTCGCGTCGAAGATTTTCTTCGAGCTCGATTTCTTTCTCTTCGGTCTTTGAAAGGTCCTCACGCAGTAGGCAAGGGATTTCAGTTGCTCCAAGCATTAGCATAGCGCGGAGTCTGCACTCGCCAGCCACAAGCTTGTAAGACTTTGAAGTAAGAAACTCTTTGTCTATTGGACTTACTAACACAGGATTGAATAAGCCATACTTTTTTATGCTCTCCATCAGCTGAGGTACAACTTTAAAGTTCTTACGAGCCCTGCCGGAACATTTAATGTTCAGAATGGGAACTCGAAAACCTTTGCCACATTTGATGTTCATTGAGGATAATCCTTTCGATAGGCAGCGAGAGCTTCTTCGAGAATATCATCTGCGGCCATGGACTCGTCCAAGACTGTACTAATGTCTCTGGTATCGTCTGTTGAGACGGAAACTCTGTTGGAGGTTTCCAAGGCAATTATTAGCTTCTCTGCTGCCACGATGTGTGTCCGGTGCGCAGTGACAGTCTCAATCAAGGCAGCGGTCGCAGGCGTCCTTTTCTCAGCGGCCTCTTTCAACCTACTGATCAGCTTGTCATCCCCAATAAGTATAAGTGCCCGCCGCATGAGGTCGCTCTCCTCCCGCATCCTCCGCAGGCCGTCGAGGGCCTTAGGAGCAAGTTCTGTTGGAGGAATACACTCCTGGCATCGATAAACTCCGTCAAACGAGTCGAGGAGGAGTTTCCCTCCACAGAGACACTTTAAATGCTCGTGTGGCGCTTGTGTTGAGTGAAGTGCTTCATGGTACTCTTCGTGGGGTGTGTCTTTCATAGCTTCTCCTCGGCTGCGAGTGCATCGCCTCTGGCGCGGTCTTCAATGCGGCGTGGAGAACCATGGGCGATGCCGCATTTACCAGCCCGCTCTAGGCGCTCGTTCTCTGCGTCTGCCCAAGCGCTGTTGGCATCCATACTGCGACACTCTTCTACTGCCAGCACATATTCTCGCAGAAACGCGCATTCTCGGCGATACGATTCAAGTTCTTTACGCGGTTTTTCGTCTTTCATGCTTTTACTCCTTTCCTCAAGGAGTTGCCTTAGCTTCCGGATTGACGGGCCTAAGTCAACACCTGAGCACCACAGTTCTTCCTGTACCTGTTTCCGTGTCAGCTCGCTCTCGTCCATTTCTTTCTCTCAAGGTCTCTCGGCGCTAAAAGCTTTGAGTTCACTTCAGTTCACTTCAGGCGTTCTTGAACGCGTTTCCTGTTGCATCTAGGTACTCTGCAACTCTGGCGTTTGTACGCGGCTCTGCGACCTCGCCAGCGTCTACTTGCTCAGGCGTAAGCGGCTGAGTGTAAACCTGATGCTTGATGCGGCCAGTCACAACCTGGCCTTCGAGATCTGAGGTCTCGAAGCTGTCGCCTTCAGGATCGACGCCTGCGCTGACGCACAGGTTTTTGAGTCTCGAGAGCATCTTGAGGGAAATGTGATCTTGGAGTGTTCTTCCAAAATCCTTTCCCTCTTCGAGCACTCGAAACTCAACGACGAGCTTTTCGCCGCCCGTGCCAGAGACTCCAGGCTCAGCTTTCGTGATCTCGAGCTTCTTGATGCCAACGCTTACTGGCACCATCTGGTTTGGAACGTCCTCCCAGTTAGTGGGAATCGTGATCTTTGCCATTTGCTTCTTGCTCCTTTCCTTCTAGCGCCGAGAGGACCTTGAGAAGTCCTTGATTCATGTCTGTGTTTGTGAGAAGATTACAGCGTGAGCGAGCTATGACAGAAGGAGTTGTGATGGTTTGAAGTGTGAAAGTATTTTTGCCTTGGCCCATAGGCTTTACTTTCGCATGCCAGATCTCGTCAAAGTAAGACATTAGCTTTGCAGGAAGATTCTTTCCAGCGATTGCGAGTTGAATAGTATCTCTGTCGTCAATCGTAGATATCATTTGATGGGCAATTAGAATTACTGTACAGGGCAATGCGCGGAGCCTTAAAATCGAGTGCTCGATGTCTCTAAAGGCTCCGCCCCAGTCTTGGATTTGAGGCTGGCCTTCGAGCCTGTTGTGAGCGGAGAGAATGTTGCGAAGAGCAAATTCGGCAAAAGTTGTAAGAGAGTCGAGCACAAAGATTTCGTTTTCGTCTTTTGGCTTAAAGCCGTTGATTATCTGGCGAGCCTTGAGATAAGCAGTGGCTCTTAGAGGAGCATCTTCGTGAGCTTCGAGCACTTCGACCTTCAGGCGCTCTTTGGTCCAATCGTCTTTGAGCGTAAGGCCAGTGCGGAGACCGTTGTCGCAATCGAGAACTGTGACTCTTGAGCCGCCGGTTAGAACAAAGGCTGTTTTGCCTGTTCCTGCGGGGCCGTAGAGAATTATTTTTGGCTTTGATAAATTAAGTTCTGAAAGTTTCAACTTTAACTCCTCCTTCTACAGCATGAAACTCATGATGTAGATTAAAAGTGTCTCCATCAGCAAAAACTGTATCTGCCCACTCGCCAAAGTCTCCATCACGAGCCCACTTTGGAGCCTCGTCGGAGTCTGCGAGCTGCTTTATCGTCGTTCCTTTGGGTATTAAGAGTTTCTTTGTTATGTTGTTATACTTTAGAGTAACATGAATGTATTCGTTCAATCCTTTTCCCTTTCTCTATTGTCTCCATCTCCGTGAAGCTTTCCTTGCGCTTTTCTTTCTTGGAGCATTTTGAGGTTATCCTCTGCGATATCCTCTAAGCTAAGGCCCAAATGGTCAGCAAGGTCAGCTATGTACCACTGAAGGTCTCCGAGTTCTTTTCCGATAGCCTTTTTTCGCTCTTCTGTGAGCTTTCCTCCGTCGTCTCTGACGATCTTGCTAACTTTGTTCTGTACTTCTCCTGCCTCTCCTAAGCCTAAAGCTGCGTAAAAGATGTCGATGATTGGGCTTAGGCTTGGATAAGCGCGAGTTAGAATAGCTCGCCTTTGATACTCTGAAAAGGTAAAACCCCCTCTGAGAGTGTTCATCCTTTTCCTTCCTCTCCGAGCTCCAAAAGCTTCTGAACCATGTGGAGTATTCCGTCAGACGCCTTATAACACACAATTCTTCCGTGTCTGATGCGAGTCAGAAGAGCCGCACGAAACAGAACGCTTAGATGATGACTCGTAACGCTTAGCGAAGAACTACAGGCTTTTGCTATCTGGCTTACGTTAAGAGTCTTTTGCTTCATCTCTTGCATTATCTGAAGTCGCAGCGGGTTGCCCAGCGCCCGGCACTGGAGCCATAGGTTCATCTGAGGATTCCTTCAAAAAGTTTCTTTGAGGCTCTTGATCATAAAGGTCGCTCAAGTGGCGCCAGTCTTCACAGGCGCACAAAGGAGCGTAATCGCAATTATAACCATGCTGACCAAAATGCCCATAAGGGTTACAGGCAGAAAGGCGCTTGGGAAACAAAGCCCTGTCTTCCCAGCGCTTGATGCTTTCGTCAATGTCTTTAATGTCTTCGATTAGGCTTTTGAGCAACACGTCGCTTCGGGGTATTGGAATTGTCATGCAGTTGACAGAAACTTTGGCTACAAGGATGCCTTCGATCATGCAGCCAGCGACAGGCTGGGGTAGGTATTGAGATACTCCAAGCTGGTAGACTAAGGTTTGAAGGTTCATCTCCCAGGAGTTGCCAAAGCGCTGGCCTAGTTCGCTCGAAGTTTTAAACTCTATAACCCAGAGTTCTTTGGTGTCTCTGTGCTCTCCTAAAGCATCAACCCAGCCGACTAGAGGCTTTGAGAGTCCTAGATCGACTACAAAGGGAACCTCGTAAGGAGATTTGGGTTCAAGAAGCTCAAGGCCTGTTGAGGGAGGTTTGATGAGGGTATACAAGCTTGCTCCAGGCTTGTGATACGTGCGATAGTTTCTCAGAGTAGCTAGAGCTCTGTGCCAGTTGCGCTTGGAGTCGGAGAGCGTGTCCTCGATTTCTTGGGTCCAGATTTTGTGAAAGGCCTCTGAGGCTTCTATGAGCTTACTGACTTCATGCTCAAACTCTTCTTCGTGAAGAATTGGCACTGCGTAATGCATTCCCTCACCAAACTTGAACCAGGGTTTGGGGCCTTTCTTTACAAGCCTCAGGCCTTCTGCATAAAAGTACTTTCGAGCACACGCTGAAGCATAACAAACCGAAGTGCTCGAATGCCACTTCTTTGGCACGTAGTGCTCGAATCCGAGGATTCTGGAGGTCTTGGAAGTCATTCCTTGTCCTCCAAGTCTTTAACGTCCTTGAGCCTGAGCGTTCGGATTCTCTTTCTACCTTCGATGAGCCAAGCAACGCCCTTCAGGGGCAGCTTCTTTAGGTCCATTGCGTGCAGGAAATCTCGGGCGCAGACGTCTATCTCTTCAGGGCATGAGAAGTCCTCACGGTACTTGTGAGGCTCGTAGACACTAACAGCTATTCTGCGCCCCTCCCAGTTTCTCCAACACCAGAATTGGCCTTTCTCAGTCTTTTCACCTCGCATCCTAGTCCTCCTTTTCCCAGGGTTCTGCGTCCTCAAGCTTCAGTTCATCAAGAACCATTACGCCTTTTACCACGAGTCTTAGGTGCCAGGCGACATGCCTTGGAGGCAGCTTTCTCAGGTCCATTACGTGCTTGAAAGCGGTAGAGCAAAGCTCTACTTCTTCATCACACATGAATGTATCGGAGGGAGAGAGGCCCATCCTAAATCTGAAGGGCTTGTAAATGCTGACTGTTGCTTCTTTACTCCCTCTCTGCTTCCAACACCAGAACTCGCCTCTTGGAGTCCTTTTACCTAGCTTGTGCCTTCGCTTGTCCATCTTCAGACTCCTTTCGTAACTTCTGTAAGATCCTTGTGTGATACACAGGGATCGTTAAAGGGCTTAAGCCCAAGAATCTTGCTATTTCAGAGTTCGTGTGGCCTCGATAATACTTTAAAACTACTATTACTCGTTCTCGAATGCTTAGGCATTCGATAAGGCGCTCTATCTCGTCCTGGCGTTCATAAGTCTTAATTCCCTCGTCTTCAGTGCTCGAAGCCATTTCAGCAAGAAGCCCTACAGCGTCGCTCTGGCTGAAGCTTAAAGCCCTAGGCCTCGGCTTTGCGCCTCGACCCATTTCTTTCTTCCAAGCATTGATGGCAAGATACCTGATTATTACCCGGTTTACCTTTGGGCCATCAGGGTCTCTTAGCCATTCCTTGAGCCAAATGTCGCCTGTGATGCTCTCAAGGTCCATCCATTTGGGTACGCTTCTTCTGACTATTTTGTAAATATAGCCCCAGAGCTTTATTGCAGAACTTCCGTTTCCCGTTGTCCCCATTTGAAGCTTCCTTTCTCTTTATCTTACTTCACCTTCCTTTTTTTAACTAAATCCAATAATACCGCTGCTACTTGAGGGTCCTTTGTGAGCTTTGAGATTACTTCGGCAGCTCGTTCAGAAATCTTTACTCTTTTAGCTCCGGTGCCTCTTTTGGTCTTCTTTAGGTCTTTGAGGTCTTTGAGGTCCTGAGCTCTTTTGAGTTGAAGTTCTTTGACAAGTCCTAGATTTAGTATTGGCATTACTTCGTCGTCTATTACGGAAGGGAAGAATGCCTCAGCAGGGCAGGACGCAATCTCCTGCTCCTCTACCTTTAGCATCTCCCCTTCCGCGTTAACGAGCTCGACGAGAGGACGAGCGGAGCTTAGGCTTTCGCCTTCACATTTCCTCCTCCTTCGAGCTACGAACCAACGCTTGTTTTTGTATTGCACGAACTCCACTAAAACTTTCCTTCAATAAACTCATTGATCAGCTTCGGCGTTGAAGCATCGAAGCCACAGATGTCAATGCTCAAAGGGTCTTTGGGATCTGCGATTGAGAACTCTGAGGAATCTGTGGCACAAACGATAAGTCTTGCGTAGGGGTTAAAGCGCCTGCGATAATGCTCTAGAGCCTCAAAGGGATGAATACCGCCGTGCCAAGTCTCGTTGTCTGTGTAGATTACAAAAGCGTCGAAGAGTCTTTTTTGCTCGAGAGCCCACTGCATTGGCAATGAACAGTCTGTTCCACCAAAGGCATGATTCCACATTGAATCTCTCGCAGCCTGAAGGCCAATGCCCGACGGCCAGCCTAAAGGCTCGAAGTCAGTCGAAAAACACATTACTTCGGCCAGAGGCTCAGTTCTATAAGTTGCTAGAGCCATTGCTGTGGTAATGTCTGCGGGTTTGAGGAAAAGGTTTTCGTCTCCCATAGTCATCGAACTCGAAACGTCAAGCGCCAAACAGATGCGTTTTCCTGTAGCTTTTACGTTTTTACAGCTCATGAAAAAGCACTTTTCGAGCGCATCGAGAATCAGTCTTTCAGGTGTCCATTCGAGTGAGCCTTTAAAGCCTTTGCCCTCAGCATAGACTACAAGGGCCTTTAAAACTTGAATCGGATGGATTCGAGACTTGAGGATGATAATTGGATCTGTAAGTCTGTCTTTTACAAATCTTACTTCGTCGTTTGACTGCTTCAACAGGCCAATCGAAGTCATCTTGCCTAAGTTTCTCACAAGAGCTCCCAAAGGCATATCGACCAACAGGGCCTTCCAGACTTCGATGCGCTTCAAATGTTCTGTATCAACGCACTCGCGAGGTAAACGATACTCTTTGATTAAAGCTGCTATGTCAGCGTTTGGCCTGCGAGCTAGGAAGGCTCCCTTTGAAGTTGGAGGAAGATCTTCCATAAAGACCTCACGATCACACAGATAATCAAAGAACTTCTTGCGTAAAGGCGAGAGTGCTTTAGGGTGCGAGAGCCTTAAAAGGTCTCTGTGAGTGAAGCCATGACGCTGTTTGTATTTCTCGCACTGATAAGAAAGGCTTTCGACCTTTTTGTCCTCGTACCAAGACTTTACAATGTCTCTAGCTCGTCTGCCCCAGCCTCGAAGGCCTTTCAACTGGCTTACGAAGTAAAACAGATGAGTCCCTGTTCTTACGATCCTCTGAAAGGTCAGCTTGAGGATTTCCTTGGGAATCTCTCGTGTATCCAGCAGCAAGGCAAAGGCAAAGAGCAAGGGCTCCTGAGACGCTGCAAGGCCTTGGAGAGAAACCTCTGTGATTTGCTCAAGGACAGCCTGAGGGTCCTCGTCGATCAGCTTCTTTAAAGCCCTAAAGGACCTTTTCGTCGCATCTCGCTCATTGACATAATACGTCCCGCCCTCTGTTCCTGTGATTAAGAAACGCCTTACCTGTTGCTCGAGCGACGTTTCAAAAACATAGCCTCCAGCGTCGTTCAGCTTCTGATCGTCTCGAGCCTTCTCGCTTTGCGGCGTCTTGTTTGGCGAAGAGCTTCGAGCGTAGTCCATTAGAGCTCACTCCTTTCGAGTTTGTGTCAGTTCCTGCGTCCCGTCCAGCAGCACTTCTTGAACTTCTTCCCGCCGTTGCAGGGGCATGGATCGTTGCGTCCAACCCTTGGGGACCTACGAGCAAGCTGTTGAGCGGTGGGCGTCATTCTCATGAAGCGCTTGCGCAAGCGACGGCGCTCGTTCCTTGTCAACGTCTCCATGACCTCTCTCAAGGCCGCTTCGCTTACCAACCGACCGGTGTCCTTGTTCATCGTGGCTTTATCCTTTCAAAAAGAGCGGAGGAGAGAAAGCATTAAGCTTTTTGTTCTCTCCTCCGCTGGGGACAGGAGCGGGTGGCTCCTTTAGGTTTTAAAGCCTTGAGGCTTTGCTGAAAGGTCAGCAAAGCCTTGAAGCTTCAAAAAGTGGGCGTGTTGGTGAAGAAAGGCTTCGAGTTAACGTTGTGGGTTAATGATAACCTTTCCTCTTCGGCCCACAAGTTTTCAAGTGCACGGCTCGTGGAGAGTTTTGACTCTAGCTAGCGTCATGGGCTCTCGTCCCTTCAGGCCTGCACGCGAGGCATCTACAAGCTGAGCCGTGCTGCGTGCTGAGGAGGCGCGTCGACCGTGCTCTACCTTAGACGTTTAAAAAATGCGAGCGTGGTTGTGCAAAAGCATTTAGTGCTCTGCCAATTGAGCTAAAAAGACAGTCAACGAAAACCTTCCCTTCTGTGAGATTCGAACTCACATCTCTTGATTACAAGTCGATAATGCTCTTGCTTCGGCTCGCGATTTCAAAGAACTTTGGTGCTGGCTGGAACTCAGGGTCACTGGATCAACCCATTGACAGTGCGGTATGATGGGTAGCAACTAGCCAGTTGGCCTTACCCGGTTAGCCTATTCCAGACTGGTGGCACCTTCACCGTCGCAGCACCAAATCAAATGCTGAGCGTGTGATTGAGAAAGGGCTTTCTGATTCCGATAACCCTTTCTCTTCGGCTCAGCCTCAAGAGTGAAAGGACATTCAAAAGAAGCCTTCGACTCTTGTCTTTAAGGCGGTGGCCGACTTGTTTGCCCAAGCGTGGTCGGTAACGCAAGTTCAAGGCTTTACTGTTCGCACCACCCATTCTAGAGGAGCAAGATGAAAGGTGAGAGTGCTTTTGCCTTTCATCCTACTCCTCATGCCCTGAAGGGACCCAATCGCTTCAGGGCGTTGAAGCAGGAACCCGAGTCCCCGCTTCGTGTTCTTTAGCCCAGCTTGTTCGCAACCAGCTCCTTGAGCTTCTCGAGGTCGCCAGCACACTCGGCAATCTCTTCAACAGTGCACCTCGCCAGTGCCTCAAGGGTCACGGTTTGCGAAGGTCCACGGCCAACGACCTTTGTTCTCGCGACGTTCATCGCATCGGTGCGGATCGAAGCGTTGATCGTTTTGAGAATCCTTCTTTCGCCGAGCTCTTCGACTACTTCGTCCAGAGTTTCAAACTCAGGATACTCGGCCTTTGCGACTACTTCTCCCTGGCTCTTCACGTCTGATTCTTTCATTTGCATCTTGAGGCTCCTTTAGAAAAGGGAAATAATTGTGTTTACGATAAACACAATTTTCCGGGGTTTGTGCTAACAGTGTAGCAACGCAACCGACAGGTTTGTTAACCGACGTTAACGATTTTTGCAAATAATTTTAACGTCGGCTAAAGACGTTCAAAGCTTTAGTGCTTTGAGCCTTTTGATTAGCTCTGGGACAGCTTCGAAGGGCATCCTGATGCAGACGCCGGCGCTCGTTGCTATCTTTCCTTGTGTATGATGGTACTCCTCAGCCGATAAGCTTACCTTGTTGTCGTGCTTTACGACCATAGGGCCATCCTCTGTAAATACCTGTAATGCGTGGCGCATTTTTTTTCTCTTCCTTTCATTTGCCAAAAAGTTCCTTGAGCAAAACTTCCTCGTCTAGCTTTAGCTTTTTGCTCAAAGCTTCGAGCACAGGTTTCGATAATTCAGGCTCCTCGGCTTCAGGCTTCTGTCTTCTGATTTGCCACCAGAGCCATAGAGAACCATAAACCTCCTTTGCGTTTGCATTAAAGGTTACGCAAGCGAGAGATTTTGACTTGAAGTATCCCAAATGAGTTACTTTGCCTTTAACTCTTATCTGAGCTCTCCAGCGGCTCGTTCGAGGATACCAGTAGACTCCGGGAAAAACGGGCTTTCTTTGGGTCATTTGAAGGGGTCCTTATCGCCCTTTCTTACGCCAGGCCAAATAGCCGCTGTTGAATCTGTCGATGAGGAACTGCTCTTTTCTTTCGGGCCCTGCTTCGAGCTCGGCTATCGTTCTTACTTCGCCCATCGTTTCTGCTTGAGGCACGAATGAGCTTCTAGATACCGGAGCCGAGCCACGGTTTCGCATTTTCTGCACCTTCATCGATTTTCTCCTGTAGTTCAAGCCTTGCTTTTAAAGCTTCTGCTCTCGAAAGGCCTTCGATTAAAACAACTCCGCCTCTTCTAAGCTTTTTCCATTCTTTAATGTCTCCTTTTACTACGAGGGCTTGAACAGAGCCTTTTGTCTTTAATAAACACAAATTGCTTCTCGAGGGCTCTTTGGCTTTAAGAGCTTTTGTCTTCGCTCTGCCCCGGATCTCCAGCATCTTTGGGTCCTTTCGCTTTTAAAGCTTTCGCTTTAGTCTCCCAAGTTGGGACTGGTATCTCAGACCCCGCGCTTCTGCGAGCTCCTGCAGCACTCGCTCGTCATTCTCTATCATCTCTTTGATTCTTTCCGGCTCAAGAACCGTTTGCATTGTGCCTTGATAGCATCTTATGAGCCATTCAACGCACAGACGCAGGCTGAAGGGAGGAAACATTCCTGTCATGCCCCTAAACATGCTTATAGCATCCCTCATTATCTCTAGCTCGCTTGCGTTCATTGAAACCAAGATCTCGTCGATTCGATCTTGCTGTTTTGGGTAATCAAAAAGCTCGTCGACTTGAAGCGCTTTTAGCCTCAAAAGATCTAATGGCTCTGAGGTCATTTTGGAGTCTCCTTTTCTAGCTTCTCAAGAAGCTTCCAGAGAGGCTCGGATGTCTCACATAGCTCTTTGTAGTTTTGAGGGTCTCGGTCCAGCCAATCATAGAGGTCTTTTAGGGCTCTCGTTGCTTCCTCTAGTTCCTCTCTTGAGATCATTTCACGCTCCCTTTCACCACAAAACCGTCCTTTAGCTCACACTCAGCATACCAAGTGTGAGGTTGAGGATAGTGAGGGCCTTCGAGACTCGCAGGACCGTTCTTGGTCGCTGGAAAAAGGCCTCCAAGCTGGAAGGTTTCAATCTCATCTCCAGCCTTTAGAGCTTCCTTTAGAGCCTTCTTTGTTTTGAAGTTTGTTACACAGTACATTCGAGCGCCCTTTCTTTAAAGTGCTTTTGGCTCCTTTTTTTTACCACTCGAGTTCTTTGATCCAAGTCCATTGCTTTAAGTTATAAGTCTTGCCCCCTCGTAGTTGAACGAACAGCTTGGCGGAAAGACTGTTTGTCATCACGAGCTTTTGGATTTCGGTCTCTGGCACCGCGATGTGCTGGGTTTTCTCGTGCCACGTGAGCCATCTCATTGCTTTAGTCTCCTTTCTCTATTGTGACCTTCAGCTTCAAAGGACCGTTGATCCCAAGGTTTTGGGCGGTCAGCCAAGTCCTCATGACGTAGATCGAGGACATCGGAGCGCTCTCAGGGTGTTCCGGCTTGTAAATTATCGAATGCTTCTTGTCTGCGGCTTGTACAAAAACGTGAGCTTTGGGTTCCATTTTAAAAGTCCTCTTAGTGCCTTCTGTGATTGCTTGGGCTTCGAGGGGAAGATTACAGGCTTCTTCTACTTCCTGCTAGAGTGTGTTAAGGTCTTCCTTTGGCGTCTCTAGAGTCCTTTATTCAAACGCCATGCAAGGAAAGCCAACAGCGCTAGAGCTAGCGTCACCAAAAGGCCCATCAGTCCTTGGTCTTGCACCTTATTTCCTTTCAAAGAGTTCTTTGAGCTCCTTTAGGCTTACAACAAGATCGACATCAGGATACAGACCTAGGTGATCAGGGCGCCAGCCTGTTGTTTCGCCTTCTTTATCAATTTGCTCTAAGCGAGCCATTAGGCTACCATCACAGTCTTGATCATAGCCTGTGATTCTAAAGGCACACATGATCAGCGTTCCAACTGGCTCAGCTTCAACTGGATCTCGCTTGATGAAGTAAACATTAGGGTTCGGGCTGAAACGCTCCCCACGAAAGTTTTCTTCTTCCGCTGTGATCTCATGCACTGGTCTCACTTTGTTCTCCTTTCCGTTAGAGACGTAAATCTCTCGAGGTTTTCTTTAAACCAACAGCCTCGACCTTCGGCTTCTTCGCGCTTGAGTATTTTAACGTGTTTCTTAAAGCCCTTGTATTTCTTACCATGAAAGTGAGACATTGTTAATCCTCCAAGACTTCAAGGACTTTTGGCGCAAGGTACTCTTTCATTCTCTTGTTCTCCTTTCGATAGAACTCTTTCAGCTGTTCAAAGTCGATTGTCTTGCCATCAATCACTCTTATCACCTCCCTTCTTTGCAAGCTTTAATGCTTGCGGTTTGGGCTTGTTAGTTTGCGAATTATACACATTCAACTATGTTAGTATACCATGTAACGTCGGCGGTGTCAACATAATTCCGTAATTCACACAGTGTTGGAATAGTATATTTTCATGTGTAGTGTTAGCAATAGTATTAGTATTTTTATGTGTAGCATTAGCAACTCTATAGATTCGTTTTCATTTGTTGTTATCGTTATAGGCTCCAGCGACGTTAAGCCACTATATGTAGTGGGTAAGCGTCTTTACTACCACCATTGCTGGTATGTTAACGTCGTAACGTCGTAACGTCGGGTTTGGCGGGTGTGCGTGAGGGTTTGGGACGTATGTAGGATTGAACATGAAGGGTGGGGGGGGGTGTTCTCGGACATATGTATTTATTTATTTTTTTTTTTTTATATACATACAACAGCCCTGCCCCAAGGGCTGGCCTAGGGCCAAAAGTCGACGTTACGACGTTAACGACGTTACGACGTTAAATGGCCGTAACGCCATATGACTTGCCTTGCGTGCTCATGTCCACATGCCCTTGACAGTAAGAGTTTGAGTCTTGCTTAAATGCCAAACATCGACTTGGGCAGGAACGCTTCTGCCTCTTCTTCAGTGTGGCCCTTGTCCACCAACTGGGCGATTTTCGTATCACGCAGTTCTGTCGCATCTGCCACACGCTTCGCTTCGGCCTTTTCGGCTTGGGCCTTGACAAAGGTCTTCAGGCTTTCTGCCCTTTTGATTCCCTTGTCTCTGATCGTTAGCCAAAGGCCTGCTTCGACTGCTTGAACCATATCGCTAGGAGTTAGCTGGCGGACATCGGCGACATCTTCGTCGGTTTCGTCGAACCATGACCTAGCGCTGTTTGCAATCTCTGCAAGGTCTGCAGCAGCGACGGCCTTTGCGATACCTTCTGGAATGTCGCAGTATACTACCGGAAGGCCTTTCTGGTTCATCTTGTGCCTTGACATACTCTAGTCCTTTCACGTCAAGGGCACGTGAACATGAACACGCATTTAGTTGCCAAAGAGCATTGGTTAATGTTATCGGCTAGTAAACCATTGAACACGCTATCCGTTGCTATTGTAGTATACCATCCCGAATGGCATTTGTCAACCTGGTTTCCGATTTTGTTGAAATATATTTTGATGTTGCATAATGCAACGATGCGCTTGCATCAACACCCAAGCCCCCTTGGGGGGAGGCGGGCGAGCGTAGAGCTTAGATCTCTAGTTGCCTGCAATTATTTTCAACACTTTGTTATTTTGCAAACTATAAGATAGTGGTTTGCGTTGATACACTATCGGGAGCACAGCTCCCGAACGACTAAAAGGAGAGTCTCAATGCAAAAGGAAAAGGGCGCAGTAAAAATTCTGCACAAACGCTGGTATGAAGGGAATCCAAAGAGACTTCGAGAGCTCGAGGAAACGCGAGAAGAGATGAAGAAGGAAGACGAAGAGGAGATGAAGAAAGAGGAGAAAGAGAAGAAAGGCTTTTAAATGCACAAAGTCCAAAGACTCCTGCCGCGACATCATAAAATCATGGACCTGGCGCTAGAAGGTTTGAGCAAAAAGGCCATAGCAGATGAGATAGGAATGAGTGCTGTGGCAGTGGGCTATATTACAAGCTCACAGCTTTTTCAAGACGCTTTAGCAAGAAGGCGAGAAAAGCACGAAAAAACTCACGATGAAGCTTCGAGTATTAAAGTAATTCAAGCCAAAGATAAACTCAACGAAGCTTCAGTAAGCGCTGCAGATACTTTAATAGGCCAGTTAAATCACGAAGACGGTCGAATCGCTCAAGGCTCTGCAAAAGAAATCCTTTCTCACGTTTTTCCTCGAGCGGGCGATCGAGGTTCTGATGGCCCAACAATCGTAATTGACAAGGCTTCGATTACCCTGCTTGAGATTTCGCTCAACGAATCTGATGATTACCGAAAAACTTTAAAGGCTCCGATAGAGGCTTCTGTAGATGACAACGGCTGAAGTCGAGAAACTAGTCGAATCAAAGCCTGTGGAAGCGATGTCCTCAGAACTCAAACAGAGGCTCCGCAATCGGGCAAAAGTAGATCTTTATTTCTTTGCAAAAGCTGTTCTTGGCTTTGACCTTTTGGTCCCTCACATCCACATGCCCTTGTGCGTCATACTTGAGGACTTTGAAAATAACATCCGCATCCGTCTGGTACTCCCCAGAGGTTGGTTCAAGTCTACGATTGTTTCGATAGCTTATCCTATCTGGCGCTCGCTTTCAGAGCCTTCGATTCGCGTTTTGATTACTCAAAATACTTTCACCAATGCTGCAAAAAAGCTGGCCAAAATCAAGGGCCTTTTTGAGGGTCGAAAGCTCTTTAGGACACTGTTTCCTGACCTTTTGCCCACCAAGCATTCGACTTGGAAAACTGACGCACTAGAAGTAAATCGGGAAGTAAAAACCGAAGAGGCAACCTTCGAGGCTGCGGGAATCAGAACTCAAGTAACTTCGCGCCACTATGACCTGATCGTCGAAGATGACACTGTGGCTCCTGAGCTTGACGAAGTTGGCGAACAGAATCTTGCGCCTACAAAAGACGATATCGATCAAGCAATCGGCTGGCACAGGCTTGCGACTCCTCTTTTAATTTCTCCTGGCGAGTCCCAGATCATAGTCGTCGGCACTCGGTGGTTTGAGATCGACCTTCTCTCCTGGATTGGCGACAACGAAAAGCACTATAAATCTTACGTCAGAGCTTCGAGAGAAAACTCTAAGGGCGAGGCTGACGAGAACGGAGAAGTCGTTTATCCTGAAAGGTTTGGCGTCAAAGTACTCAACGAACTAAGGGTTGCTCTAGGTCCTTATATGTATTCCTGTCTTTATATGAATCTGCCTGTACGCTCTTCCGACATGCTTTTCAAGCTCGAATGGTTCAAATACTACGACACAGAGCCCCAGGGGCTCGTCAACTACACTACTGTCGATCCTGCGGGTAACCCCGAGGACACTAAGACAAAAGAGAACGACTTTAATGTCGTCGTAACTTGTGGCAAAGACCTTGTCACCGGTCGCGTCTATGTCTTGGACTATAACAAGGAACGATGCAACCCTGGGGCTCTGATTAATATGATCTTCGCTCACGTCAGAAAATGGGATCCTGTAGTCGTCGGAGTTGAAGGAAACGCTTTTCAACACACAATGCTCTATTGGCTTCGCGAAAGGATGCGCAAGGAAAAGCTCTTCTTTATGACTGATAATATTCAAAGTGTTGGAGCGAAATCTTCAGGCCTTCGCATTCCGGCTCTTCAGCCTTTGATTGAATCTGGAATGCTTGTGTTTCGCAAGTGGATGGTTGAGATGGTTCAACAGGGACTCACCTATCCCTACAGTGGCGGCAAAGTCGACCTTATTGACTGTTTGGCCTTTCAGCTGCGCTATTGGCAACAGACTAGGTCAGAAGCTGAGGCGAGAAAACATAAAACTTATGATCCAATGTCGCTCGACGCAATGATTGCTGAAGTCGAAAAGCGTTACGCTGGAGGTCAGGGGGTTCTAGATGTCCTAGGCCCTTCGCCTGACGTTTTAAATAAGTTTAGCCTAAACACAGTTAGTGCGTGGGACGATGATCCCTCTAGCCTTGCTTCTTAGGAGCCTTTCATGTCAAGACCCGAAAGAGCGGACGTAGGAGTCGGTGGAGGGCTCTCGCTTCGTGCAGCTCTTCCTACCACGAGTGTTACTCTCAGTATTACTTTTGGAGACGGTGTTTACGTCTCAAAGGCTGTCGTGTGGGTTGATACTGACGCTGCCTGTTATCTCGCCATTGGCACAGCGGTCGATACCTCAAGTGCTTACTTAGACGACACTCTTCTTGTTCCTCTTGAAGCTGCTACGCCCTTTAATACCATTGCCGTCAGAGCTCCTGCGAGCGACATGAGTTCTCTTTCAATCAACATTCTGGGGAAATGATGACTGTAATCTTTCACGATGGCTTCGAGTCAGGCGACACGAGTGGGTGGACTGGTGTCAATGGTGCCGTCGCTGTCCACGCAGATTACAAGCATACCGGCGCGTACGGTGCGGTAATTGAAGATAAGGGTGCGGGGGGAGGAAACGTCGTGCGGGTCCTTACCGGCGGCGTCTTGGAGTGGTGGTTGCGCTACTATCTTCAGATAGAAGCCTACTCGAACGATGCCGACGGCGTCCTCCACAACATCCTCAGCGCCAAGAACGGTGCCAACAACCAGTTTCTCCTCAAGATGACGTTCTTCAGCAACAACGATGGACTTCTATACCTCGGTGCTGACCACTACGACACCGGCGGTGAAAAGGGCTACGTGGAGACGGCTCAGGCGGATGCCATTGGCGGTTTCGCGGGTGACGGCGTCTTCCACTGCCTGGAGGTCCACGGCAAGATTCACGCTTCGACCGGTGGTGCCGAGATATGGTGGGACAACGTGAGGATCGACGATCTTTGTCTCATGAATCTCAACACCACACATCTGGCAGACATTGAGCGTCTCATCATTTCAGCCGGTGTACCCGATGCGGGTACCTTCAGCATCTTCGTCGACGATGCAGTTGTCGATAATGCGAGGCAGGTTGGAGGTAAGCTGTTGAGGCGTCGATCAGTTGGGTCTCGGGCAATCCGGTTGGAGGTTTAAATGAGCGAAGAGAAGATTTTCGAGAAGCTCGATGAACTTCAAGTAGCTACTGTCGAAACTCGAACCGTGGTCGA
>SDBT01000948.1_pt1 | contig 48846 bp, 95 predicted proteins | sample 2277101 | NCBI WGS metagenome assembly SDBT01 (sample SAMN10404973, study PRJNA504765) | marine sediment metagenome | isolation source: marine sediment core GS10_PC15, 103 cmbsf | place: Arctic Ocean: Southern Knipovich Ridge | collected 2010 | reverse complement strand
GCGGTGCCTACCTGAGCGGTGCCTACCTGAGCGGTGCCAACCTGCGCGGTGCCAACCTGAGCGGTGCCAACCTGATCGATGCCAACCTGATCGATGCCAACCTGCGCGATGCCAACCTGAGCGATGCCAACCTGAGCGATGCCAACCTGAGCGGTGCCAACCTGAGCGGTGCCAACCTGCGCGATGCCAACCTGCGCGATGCCAACCTGAGCGATGCCAACCTGAGCGGTGCCAACCTGAGCGGTGCCAACCTGATCGATGCCAACCTGAGCGGTGCCTACCTGAGCGGTGCCAACCTGATCGATGCCGCTGGTAATAGGTATCAAATAAAATCTATTTTTGCCTCTACCTCTTATCCAATAACCTATACGTTTGATTATTTACATATCGGCTGTGAGCGGCATAAAATATCTGATTGGTGGGGCTTTGATGATAAACGAATATTAGAAATGGATGGAAAATCTGCTTTGAAATTCTGGCGTAAATGGAAGCCGGTCATCAAAAATATCATTGAAATTTCACCGGCAATAAAAACAGGTAAGGAGTAATCATGATAGATCCAGATCGTTATCAGCTCTGCGATGAGGAAGGATATAATCCCAGATCGATACCCGACACACCTAGCATCGATGATCAGGTATTTAACAGCATTGCCCCGCAAGTTTCTTTTGGTGATGAGGCAATAACGGTTACTTTCGATAGCAAAGCTATGCTTATGATCAATGAGTATAAAAGGCTAGCTGAAAACGATCATAAAGGCGCTATAACCGGCATTAAGGACCCTCAACTTGAGTTCTTAAAAAAACTGATATTCAATACAGTACTTGACCTAACGGATGATGATTATGGAAATTAAACTATCGCAAGATGAAAAAGACGAGCATAACCGGCTTAAATTAAATCTTAATGCTGCCATAGCCTATAAAGATCCTGACCCGGAATCCGGTGAGCGTACTAAGCGCATTGATCACGCAGATAGAATGCTGGAAAACTTCCAAAACGGACTGTTAGCTAAGGCTAGAACCAGAATTAAGTGGATGTTTGCGCCGTCCTCTAGGGAGCGTTGAGCATGGCACACAAACGCTATAAAGAAATGATGATGTATGCAGAGGATGCGGCTGAAATTGATGAGCCATGGTTAAGGTGGCAGTTTGAAATGGAAACTCCTACCGGCGCTACATATTGGGCTGATTGTTCTTGTGATATTAACTGGCTTGGTCTAAACAAATACAGACGCAAACCCAAGACCATCAACATCAACGGCTATGATGTGCCTGAGCCTGTTAGAGAGCCTTTGAGAGACAGGGATAGATATTTTTGTACTTGCTTATATTTATTTGGACCGATTTGTGTTTGGTGCGGTGACACTGTTGATCAGACTAGGCTTGATGCAGGAATTATACATCTAACTAAGGAGGCGGCAATATTACACTCCAAAGCCCTACTATCATTAACGGAGAATAAAGATGTCTGAACAATCATTACAGCAATTTATTGATAACAGAATGTTAAGCTTTGAATCAGTTGCGCCACACTTAAATATCATAGCGGAGCGGGGGTTTACGGAGCAGCTTTTACTAAACAATTCATATCTGATGAAAGTAGCGCTGGGTAATAAGTTATCATTAGCTCATGCCATTGACAATGTTGCAGCTATTGGTCTGTCGCTCAATCCGGCGGAAAAGCTGGCGTATCTTATACCGCGCACCGTTAATGAGAATGGTAAATATATCGCAAAAATATTTCTTGAGCCTTCCTATATAGGACTTTGTAGATTGGCGACGGATTCAGGCTCGATGGAATGGATACAGGCGAAAGACATACGGGAAAACGACAATTTTATTGATCATGGGCCGGGCGAAAAACCTACACATGATTACAAACCTTTTCCGGCTAAAAATAGGGGGGATGTTGTAGGATTTGTCTGTATAGCAAAGACCAGTAAGGGAGATTATTTAACAACAACAATGGATGTGGAAGAGGTAAATGGAATAATGGAGAGGTCTGAGGCCGTTAAAGCTCACAGAAATAACAAAGGCGGCGGCGGACCATGGATATCTGATTATGTCGAACAAGGTAAAAAGACGGTCATACGGAGAGCATCAAAAACATGGCCAAAAACCAATGAAAGGCTTATGAATGCCGTTCACTTATCGAACGAGAACGAAGGCTTTGAGCCAATAATCAACAATCCTGAAATCAAATCTTTCTCACCCGAGCAAAAAAGCTATTTTGACCAGCTCATTGAAAAAGGTGATGCGCTAGGCATGTATGTATTTAGAGAGTCTTTTGATGTTCATGATGCATCCAGTGACAGCGCTAGTGTGTGGATTAGCCTAATGCATTCATTCGAGCGAGGCAGCAAAGGCAAATATCAATCTATTGTTAATGAGATGTCAAACAAAGGATTAGGGATTTTTACCGATTACTTATCATCGATTGAGTCAAACATAGGAACCGATGATAGCGCGATCACTGAACTGATATCAGAATTAGACGAGGAATCTATCAAGCTTATTGAACACCGCTTACCAATGGAGTACGCCATAGATTTTAAGAGGCTATGTGATGATTAAAACAGTGATGGTGCCAAAGGAAATTGATTTTGGCTTTTTAAAAATAATGGTGCCTGTTGCAATGGAGACGCCTGATGACTTCCCTATGCGGCGAGATAACACATGGCAAGCCACTATTACCCTAGATGAGGGTGAGATTCTTCGCTGGCCTAGCGGTGTTACTGGTTCAATCAGCGTTAGGGTTTTTGATGAGGGGAAATACGATTTGCTAGACAGTGAGTTTAACCTAGTCAAATCAATTTATAATTGTTACGTGCCCCACGGGTTAACTCCTTGTAGCAATAATGAATACTTAGAATTAGATATTGACGAATTTGGCGTTATAAAAGATTGGCCTAAAAACCCGGATATCTCTGACTTTTTCCCTGTGATGGAGGAGTGATGATTGATGATAAGCAGGCTGAGAAAGCTATTAGATACCTGGCTGACACTGATGAAAGTCATGCACGCGCTAGGGCTGAATATAACGCTCTCTCAGAGCTTAGAAAGACTGTGCGTGCATTCTGCTTTGAGGCTTCTGAAGGCGGCGTTAAAGAGCGGGAAATGGCTGCTGAGCGGCATTCTGATTATATCGGTCACATTGAAAAGATAAAAGTTGCTGAAATAGAGTTTCACACTTTGCACAATAAACGCAAACGGGCAGAGCTTACGGTTGATATGTATCGAACTTATTCGGCCAATATTCGAAAGGGCAATATTTAATTAACACGATAATCTGGTTAATTTCACTGATATTTATATTGCATCCTATGCCCTAATCGGCGCATTGATTCGCGATAATAAAAACTTAGAGTTACCAACAGAACAATTGCTGGATATTTATCTGGCATGCAATAACTATGACGACAATGAAGACTTAAAATACCAGGGGAATAAACAATGAGCTTTGATCTTGAACAATGCATGGAAAAAGACGGCGGTAAGTGTGAGTTTCTTGATCACGGTACCTATAGAAAGGCTCGAATACTGGCTACTGATATGATATTTCAGGGCCATAGTTATGCCTGGGCCGTGGCAGTTACTAACGATAGCGGTGACGAAGAAGTAAAAACCCTCTGCAGTTCTCATGAATTAATAAACATTGAAAAAACGTATGATGTACATGTGTATATTTTACAAGGATCTCCAGACGTATATGTCTATTCTGTTGCTGCTGATAATGGTTATCCAAATCCTGTTGGCAAAGTATTAGCGAGTACAAGACTAACTTTGACTGAAGGTAAGTTCATTGAAGAATCTAACGAAAGCTGATCGTGAACGCGGGAAAAAGTTACAGGACCTAGGCTGCATCGTTTGCCTTGAGTTTAACGACTGTCACACACCTTGCGGCATCCATCATCTTGAGGGCCAGACAAAGCCGGGATGCCATAAGTTGACGATAGGGCTATGTAGTGGTCATCATCAAGTCCCATCCAATAGCAAGCCTCCTGAGTGGATATGCCGTCACCATGATGGCAGGGCAGCGTTTGAAGAAGCGTATCATTCTGAAGTGTTTCTACTACAAAAAACAAATGAGCTGATAGGTGAGGATTGATATTAAGCCATTGTCTGTCAATGATGCTTGGAAAGGTCGGCGATACAAGACAGATTCATACAAAATGTATGAGCGTGATGTTTTCATGTTGCTGGGTAAAATGGATATTCCTGATGGTTATTTGCAAATTGATTTAACTTTCGGCTTCAGCAGTTGTGCCAGTGACTTCGATAATCCTATTAAACCCTTCGTGGATTGTTTGCAAAAGAAATATGGTTTTAATGACAAAATGATTAAACGTGCTGTTATTAATGTTGCTATGGTTAAGAAAGGTCATGAGTTTATTGAGTTTAATATAAAGGAGCTAGAAAATGATTAACCCTGAACACTTACGATTACATGTAATACGTCCTACGCTTGAATATCTTAACCCGGCTATTCCTTACTCTTTGGCTGCGGAAAACCTTTTAATGGGCACCTGTGCGCAAGAGTCGGCTATGGGTGAGTATTTGGTACAGCTTGGGGGTGGGCCTGCTCTGGGTATATTTCAAATGGAGCCTGCTACTTACGATGATATCTGGACCCATTATTTGAATTATCACAATGATTTGGGAAATGAAGTCTCTCGCTTAGAGTCTGGATTTTATTCTGATGATTCTTTGGAGCTTTCGGGTAATCTTTACTACGCGACTGCAATGTGTCGTGTGCATTATTGGCGTAGACCTGAGCCATTACCTGTGCATGATGATATTGAGGGTATGGCGCATTACTGGAAAAAGTTTTACAACACAGTGAAAGGTAAGGGTACTACCAAGAAGTTTATCGATAAATATGCGCGGTATGTTAAGGAGAATGATTGATGAATGAAAACAAAGGTGATATCCGTGAGATAGGGTACATTGATGACAATGGCCAACCTCAAGAGTGGTGTTTTGATTGCAAGGGTAAGATCCCCGCCCTAACAATTTTAGACAATGAAATGCTTTACGCTGGATATACAGTTGATGAGCTGAGAGAAATATCATCTACCAGACATTGATAAGGAGAATGATTGATGGAAATATATTATAAGATTGTTTTGATTAACCTGGTTTTATTTGTCGTTTCTCGTTGTAGCGCTAAATATCTTGAGGATAAATTAAGCCCTACAGAAACTCTCTTTATTGGTAATACGCTTGGTTATTGGATGGCAGGCACAACAGCAATAACACTATTAGCAGTGATACTTTTTATCATTAAATTTTCTCCGGCTTGTAGCCTATAAGGATATTGGTTAAGAGTTAACAATCCTCTCGCCAGAGAAAATAGTGGTGACATTAGTAATATCGACCACCTTTGTACCGCCTGATATAGTTAATGTAATGCGGGCTGTATCGCCAAAGTCCATTATCACGCCCTGATCAATAGCAATCGTAGCAGTATTTGCTGCTGTTCTGACCGCGCCTATGTTGATGTCTGTTGTATAAGTTCGCGATGTGGTCACCAAGCTCAAGGTAGCGGTCGTGTGCGTTGCCAACAAACCGGCAAGTGATATTGTACAAGAATACCGGTATTCACCTGTATTCGTCGCTGTATGAATACTCGACGCCAACGAACCAACTCTATTTGAGGGCACGGTGTCAAATGTGACGGCTACTACCGTGCCATCGCCAGTAACGTTTAATATTGCTGAACCTTGAAGAGTGACAAAGGCATCATTCGTAAACTTGCCAACGTCATAATTATTATGGGTGTAGTTTACTAATGAGTTAAATTTCCAATCTACTATCCCGTCCTCTTCAACTCCGTCGTAATCCGTAAACGCAAAACCGACAGGAAATCCTGATCCAGAGTTGTTCTGTACAATAATGTTCAATAACCCGTTATCAGTGGTGGATTTAATGAAATGGTCGTGATCTGACGTTACCCCGAGTTTACTATTTTTAATTATTAAAGTACGTAATTCTATCCCACCAAAATCATCCGTTTTAATCTCCCAAGGAGTTGCTCCTTGAGCTATCACGTTGTTATTTTCCCACCAGCAGTCGTCAAAAACAACCTTCGCAAGCCCGGTGAGCAGGTGGCTGGGGGTGTTGTTGTTCTCCCAACGACAAACCTCAAACAACCAGTTATCTCCGCTAGTAAGCTTCGTAGAGTAATCATTGGCCGCGCCTACAAAACTACAGTAACGAAAGGTATTTAAATTGGCTGCACTGGTAGCCCCGTCGTTAAATATATGTCTATGAACGGGGCTAGGTGTTCCGAATCGTCCAAACTGAACATGTTCCCACGTTGTAAATTGCAGATTCCCAACAAAACAGTCATCTAGGTTTCTGTTAAACTCCAAATGGTGGAAATGAAACGCTGAGGTGTAAAAGCCAGTACCAAAAGTGGTTTGTCTTATCCCGACACAACCAGCGCCGTAGAACGACAAATGGTGGATTTCGGCGTGCTCTCCATGTGTCCAGGTAAAAATATCCCCTGCATGAGTACCCTCGATTTGCGCGCCGTTCATGATACTGTCACCATAAATCTCTGTCGCCGTAAACCCATCGCTGGTAAAATTCCAGGTAATGGGGGCGGAAATTTTATAACGTCCATACGGGAAGAATAACCGTATCCCACCGCGCCTAGGGTCAGATAAAATATCAACAAAACTTCCCACATAATTTGCCGCGGCCTGTATTTCTGCCGTATCGTCTGCCGAACCATCTCCGATTGCGCCCCATTGCCCAACATTAAGATCGTCATCTATAGAAAATTGTTTACCGTCAGCATCATAGAAAAACCCATCTGAATCAGGGACATTACCCGCTTTACCGGCTGTGGTCGTGCCGCTGAATACAAAACGGGTGCCTGACAGCTTACTAAAAGCGGCGCTATAGTAATTCGTCTCTATGATATCGCCAGTCACAGCATCAGGATGACTGTTCGTACCAATTTGAGTGGTAAAATCATAATGTGTGCGCAGTGTTGACATCACCTCCATTCCGGCGACATTATCGTAGGTGCGTATTGTCGCCCCTGATGAATCCTTAGAGATCACCCGCTTTAAGCCAGTATATTTGACATCCCCCAGCGTTCTTCCCGCAGCATCAAGCGTATAGGGGTTTGCTTGGGGGATCGTGAGCGCTTCGTCGGAAAATATCGTATCCAGCGTGGTGGTTAGGTTGATATTAAATGTTAATGTGCCATTGGCTAACACATTTCCTGTGGCGTCTCTCCACACCTGATCTACATTAATGACTTCGTTTGACATGTTGTTTAATCTCTACTACGTTAATAGTCCGATTCACATAAGCTTCGAAAGGTAAGATTATGTATTTTAACAATACTGATGTAATAATTCTGATACTTCTTTATCAAATTTCTCCCCAAGCCTGCGTGGGTGGAGCTGTAGTTATGGCGGGTGCATTAGCCATTAAAAGATTCTGGAAATAAACCAAGGGGCTATTTATTTTCTTTTAATAATTCTTTGATGGCTTTAAATGCACCGGCTTCATTGATTCCTCTTGCCTTCTCTACCGCGCCGCCCGCTATATCAATAGCTAACTCAGCAGCGCCACCACGACTAGCCGCCGCCCGCGCTGATGTCTTTAGTGCTTGATCGAACTGACCTTGTAATGATGTTCTCGCGGCTGGTCCAAACACAGCATCGAGTTCGTCAGCAAATAATACTTGTAACTTCAGGTTGTTCTCAAATCCTTTTCTACCGGGTCCTTCTATCAGCTTTGTCTCGCCAAGTTTACCGCCAAACTTTTTAACTGCGGTTTCTATTTCTTTGATCGAATCTAGTAATCGTATTCTTGACTGAGCATTACCCATCAACCTACGCATCAGGGTCCCCGTAGCTTTATCAGCATTGTCACCCGTTAAATTCATTTTCTTACCAGCGACATCCTGAAAGGCATCTAATGTTTTTATGGTTTCCGAGTATTGAGTGTTAGCCTCGTTATATACTGGGAAATTATTATCTAACTCCGTATCAAGATCTCTGCGTAACGTTTTGAGTACACGCTCCGACTTACCCGCCAACCCTTCAGCATTTTTGCCAAAAGTGACCTGCTCATCAATAAAACGCTTTAATCTGTGCGCTTCAAATGCATCAGGGGCGTCTCTGCCTGTCATTCTTTTGACGGTGCGCTTGATAACATTTTCCGGACCAGCAAGCCCTTCTATATCCGAGCCCTTAAAATCAGGTACTTGTTTGCCATCAACCTGTTTTAACGTAATGCCCATATCATCAAGACTACGAACAAATGCATCCGCCGCCGGCGCTACGTTGATAGTCTTACCCTTCAGGGATTTGGCAGCCTTGTTAATGGCTATCCCAGCATCTCGGTTAGATTTTTGTACGATGCGCAGACGACTCATTAACAAATCACCGGTAACATCACTGCCCCGGTTGTCCATACCGAACAATTTATTTTTCTTAGTCCTCTCTGCTATATTAACCATTTTCCTCATGGCCAATTTATCAGATATTGATCCACCCTTAACGGAGGCTATAACACCCTCATCAAATCCTTGTTTTATCGCATTATTAGCTAACGGATCACCAACAACCTTTGCCTCACCCACGCCTAAAAACTTCTGTAAGCTGGTAGGTTCCGCTGGAGCCTTCCTACCGGGGGGCGCTAGTTTAAATCTAGCCGTTTCAATGTCGGTAACACCTTCTTCTATCAGCTGGGCAATCTTGCGCTTAGCAGGGCTTTGGTATTGGAATATGTCAGTGGTCAACTCCTTTCCCGTCTCTGCGGCTGCTTCAGCAATGGGCGCTACAGCTCGGGTAACACCAGCCGCCGCCCTTGCGCCACCTAACCCGGTAGCGGCCTCTATAGCCCCCGGTACTGCCCCTACGACAGCGCCCACCAAAGGTGACCCGGTAGCCTGAAACGATTTTTCTCCCAAAGATGGCCCTAGATTAATAAAGGTCTTGGCTATCTCCTGTACTAAGTCGGGTGAGGCCTTAAATTGCTCTGAAATAGTCTGTACTAAAGCTTGGCCTTGCTCGCCTAATTCAAACTTGGGGATTTGCTCGGTTAATGCTTTTGCTGCCGCTACAGACCTATCAACACCTCTACCCATTGCTAGGCCGCCAACGCCAGTAATACCCTCGATCATTTGACGACCTGCCCCGGCTAGAGTGGCCCCGGCTATATCGGCTGCACCTATAGCGATATCTCCAATACTCTGCCCTTCTGGTTGTCCAAGTCCACCGGCCTGCTCCAAACCTTCAAGCGCTTGCAATTCGGCCTGATCATCACCTAATTCGGCGGCCAGGTCGGCCATTTCGGAGTATTCTTGTGCGGTTAATGCCATTACTGACCTGCCTTAGCTCGTAATTCTGCCAATCGCGACCGTTTTACAGCGATCTCAGAGCTTTGTTTGGTAGCTGCTTCGTCATCAACAGTCGTCACGTTCTGAGATGACAATTTATCCCGTAAAGCTGTCAAATCTTCGACAAACCTTTCCTCTGTACGAGTCCTGATTAATGCTCCACCAGAGAGATTTTTTAGTATTTGAATATCGGACTCACTCAATACCCCAGTCATTAAATCCATGTTATCAGCAGTTAAAATATTACCCGCTTCCTCGATGTCAGCGATTACCTGCGATTCTGCATCGGAAAACAATTTAATGTCTATTCTACCTTCTAGTGATCCTAATACATCGCCTAATTGATCGCTATTTAGTATCCTGTTGATCAGGTCTAAAGCTCTGCCCTGAAATGTCTTAGCTTTTTTAAGCCTGCGCTGCTCTTTCCTGACTTTTTCGGCATTTTTTAAGCCTGACTCTGTGGTCTTTGCCGCATCCATGGTTGCCTGTAATTGATCAAGCTCAGCGGGTGAGGCTGTCGGAAAATTAGAAGATAATATTTGAGGCGATGCTGCTCTTCGCTGAGACTCACCGCCTTTATCGACAATTTCGTTGAATGCTTTTAGGCCATCTTTTCCGCCGCCCGCCGCCCTGTATGCCGCTGCACCTTTTGTGGCTATTTGTTCATCTAGCCCGCTGAGTAGTTCTTCTGGTATCTCCCTAATAACCTCTTCTTCTGCCTCACCATACCCAGAGACTATCTGATCGTAAATTTCTTGAGTTAAAGGAGGTGGCTCAATACCTAACTCTGCTGCTGCCCTCTCTCCAAACTCCTTGGCCTGCTCATAGGGCATTTTGGCCATACGCTCTTTGACCGTCTCCATCTGCTCACGATTGTACTCATCGGTCTTTTGCTGTGTCGCTTGCTCCTTGCCCTGCTGGCTTAATTGGCGCTGCTTCTCCTGCGCTCGCCGTTGCTTGATTCTCTCGGCCAGCTCTGGATTAGTGCCATACAATTGACCCATGGCGTTAGAATCACCCATGTAGGCCGACTGAGCTAATTTAGTCTGCTGGGACTGCTGCATAGCCGCGGCCATCTTATCAATGTTGCGCTCAACAAAGGGTGTGTATAAAGCCATGATCTATACCCAGGCCGACGAGGTAGCCGGGATTGTTGATGGTTGTTGTTGTGTCGTTAATTGTTGTGGCCTGTTCATGTACGCGCTAATCCCGCTACTGATTCCGCCAAATATGTCAGCCGTCGCTTGCCCTTGAGCCTCTACACCTGCCAAGTTGAAATTGCTGGCAACCTGCTGAGATGCGATATTCTGAGCGCCAATCGTGCCTGCTTTATCGATACCAATATTTGATAGATTGGTGGCGGTGGTTGGGTTGGCCATGTTTTGCAGGATATTCATGTAATTGTTGTAATAGCTTTGCTGGGCGCCCTGGCCTACATCTTTTAGAGCCTCGCCCCTTCGGCCACTGTACAGGCTGCCGCTTGTCGCCGCCCCCTGGTTGACTGTTGCCACACCCTGATCTATCGCCGCTTGATACGCAGGGGTTTGCATATAGGCCGTTCCAGGCTCTCCTAGTGGCTCATCGCTTTGAAAGCCTGACAGCCTGGTTTCTTCCTCTGCTATTCTTGCTCGTAGCTCTTCGGACCTGGCCTCATTGGCCGCAGTCATGGCTCCCGGATTAAATCCAGCACCCATAAATCCGCCAAGTCCGCCAAGTTGTGAGAAATCGGGACGCCCCTCGATGTCAGAAAGCTGCTGCCTTAAATCGTCCAGGGTCGCATTGGTAGCCGTGATGTCACCCGTTCTATCAGGCGTTAGCCCCATCTCTATCATTAGCTGGCGATTTGCCGCACCCTCTGATTCGATGAACGGAGTTAGTCTCTCTTCAGCTTGTTGATAGCCAGTTTCAAGCAGCTCACCTGATGCTGCTGCTGCTGCCCTATTCCTCTTGCCTTCCTTTTCTGCTGCTTTTCGCGACTTTCTGCCCTGTATAGCTCCTCCGACAACAGTAGCTGCTGCTCCAGCCACATAACCCCATGTCATAATAATTTCTCCATCTTTTTCTTTAAATCTTCAATGGATGTTATCTCGCTGTAATCTTTAGCAATAACATAATCTTCTATTTTTTCCAAATCCGTTTCTTCTGTGACGTGAAACGTTGTCCATAGAGTATCTGTCACCGCACAAACAACCCGCTTAACACCTACAGATGAAACCATTGTTAATGGTCCCTGTAGTCTAACTATGCCCTCATATGTTGATACGCAGATATCGCCAAATGAAATATGGTTAAGGTGGGCGTGCTTATGGATTTTACCAACAATCAATCTGCCCGCGGGTATGAACATTTCTCTTGCATAAAGCCCCGGCGCGAAATAATGCTTTACTGGCGGCATACACTTCATCTCTTCCGGCCATGACATCATCTCATCTTGCAATGCCTGGATATTTTCGATCTTCACCAATTCCTCAGGCTTTAAATCCACATCCATCTTAACTAGCGTCAACTCATTCATATCATCGCACTCGTTGGCATCTCAGCCCCATAAAATTGCACTCTAGCGGCGTCAGTGACTACTAACTCAAGCATAAAATCCTTGTGCCTTACCAGACGGCCAAAGCTCCTCAAAAACACCTGTTTTCTGTAATTCCCTTTTGGCCCAAGCTCTACATCTGAGTGATTTATAAAATTATACCCCCCGTCCTTGGAATATCTAACCATCATCTTCGGTATAACGCTAGGGTCCTCTATCTGCCCCACTTCCATATCGATTTTAATCAGTGGAATGGTTATATCATAATCAAAGCTTATTCCTGGTGTTCTCAGTGTGGTTCTTAATACCTGCGTTCCTTCTGATCGAGCGTTGGGGTCTAGCGTCCACATATCGTTGGTTAGATGATCGCCCATAATGATTTTGTTGTCGAAAATTTCAGCGTATTTAGCGCGCCAGTAGCCTAATCCATCCGATTCTCGTGTGTGAGAAAGTCCGGTGTTTAAATCATACCCCCATGTATAGCCTTCTGTGGGAAACGTGAGGTAACAAATCTTATGCGTTGCTGACTCTACAAAAAATCCTATAGCGTCATCCGTTGTTGTGAACCCTGGCATCGTTGCCGTGCCGTTGCCTCTGAGTTTTAAGGTAAACTCTAAGTCAGAGATAACCGTGTCTGAATCCCCCTGAACTAACCGAACAGTCAGATCATGGGATAAATAAACATAATCTTCGCCAACTTCGGCCAATGATGACTTAGCCTTTATGCCCCATTCGATGGTCGAGCTTCTGACCTTGCGCACAGGTAGCGTGGTGTCAGTTGTTGATTGCCAAAACTCATTACTTTTGGTACCAATTACCCACAATGAGGAGCGCTTTTGGATGATCGCCACGCACAAATCGGGGGACTCTTCGGCTGAGGCAAAGGTGAGCGGGTCATAGCTGAATCCGTCTGATATTTCAGAGCCAAAAAATTCGTTGGTGCCGTCCCGGATAAACCAAAAGCGCTCATTTAATACCGTGCCTCGTGTCGTGGGGAAAAAATCGCTATCGGTTATTTTTGCGAGCCCTGAATTGTTAAATATGTATCCATCGCCCGATCCATTTAAGGCCAAAATTTGGTTGTTACCTGGCACTGCGTTTTCCAATATCTGACCCTCTCCAGTCCCTCCAATCGAGCCTAAGTTAGTCCCCACTCCAGCAGTTGTAAATCGATAGAGATCGGTCCCGCTGATCACGTAAGCAAAATCGCCATTCACCAGGATGTTAGACCGGGTAGCACCACCTCCAGTACCAAACGAGGTCAGACCATCACACCGTTTAACCGTCCGGTATTGCTGGTTATCATCGGCTTCAGCGATCATGTTGATAATCTTGCCGCGACTCTTTTTAGAATCGTAGTCGGTATCTTTTCCCCCGAGCGGTAACCTAGCCATAGTGCTCCCGGTTATAACCCATATCTATTTTTATAGGATATAGGTCTGTATCGTATGAAAGCGCCACTCCTAGGTATTCTTTGGCCGCCGCCTTGATGAAAAGCGCGCGCGTCTCTGTGCACCCAAATTTAAGGATAAGTCTTTCAGCCAGATTATAGATAACCGCTTCATACCAGTAGTCAGGGATATCAAAGTTATCAGTACCTGCTGATATGACCTGTATGGGACGCTCATAGGTGAAGTTAATCACTATCTCGGTGTCGTCCGGGGCTGGCCATAGATACATCTCACCTTCTGGATGTTGACGAGAGAAATACGATTGTATGGGTTTACCTGTGGTGACTTTGTCGGGTAAGTGAAAATAGTCCTTCCTTGATTCAAAATTCATATCAATTTCATATTCGGCCCGCTCTCGCCTGCGCGTCTCCATCACCCGGTTAGCTGGGATAAAGGAGTTGGCCACGTATGTTCTTACAAATGATCCCGCCACCGCGGCACTGGGTAAGACATCGGCAATGGTAACCACCGCGGCTGTCTTGGATAGCACGGTAGTAAAATGCGTCGTATTGTCATCAAGCACGATACCCATAACATCAGCTACGGCTATGTCAGTGGTTGACGTCATGCTGAGTATATTTTGACCGGCTGCCTCGTCTGCAGACAATGTAGTTTCGAACCAGGTATTGGCTATATTGGCCGTAGCAAAGTTATATTTAAACTGACCTTGAACCAAAAACAGCGAGCCTTCTGTAAACGTCCATAAGTGTATGCCTTGGCCCTCCCAGGCCTTGAGCATAAAGTTCATGGTCTTACGGCTTCTCACCTGCATATCACCGCTTAGGGTCTCACCATCAGCGCCTATTTGCAGTATGTCCAAGGCTTCTTCGGTGATGTCGTCAAAGGTGACTATGTGCCGGTATATGCCAGATGTGGCCATTAGATAGGCTCCGGTGCGGTGATAGTGTCAGTATTGAAAAATGACTCAGAGCGTGAGTCCTTGTGCACTGCTGGCTTAAGAGTGACGGGTGCGAAGTCTTGGGGGTTGCGCCGTGCGTTAGCCTCGGGTATGACCTGGAAACCATCCCATGTTTTAATCGTCTCTGATAGCTTTACTTTAAAGCCCGTACGGTCACATATGGTGTTAGTGCCTCCAGCCTCGAAATAATTGTTCTGCCGCATAATTCACCTCTAGCTGTCCGAGTAAGTTTCAACAATGCTTAACTTAAAATTTAGATTACCGGCTACGCTGGCCCTTGTAACGATAAAATCACCCGTTGTTAATGTGAGTCCCGATCCGGCGATGGTGGTGAGTAAATCTGATCTAGTCGCAAATACAGTCTGTGCAGGAAAATATTGGTTAGTAACGCTGGCTGCTCCTCCTGATTTAACAATGTTAACCGTTAGGTCTGAGTTGGTTGCACTGCCGTTAGTGCACACCCCTCCTGTAATAACGGCATCTAAAAAGCTGGCCGATGTAGGGGCAGTGTAAACCGTAAACTCTGTGGTCAGTACCGTCTCTTGAGTTACGTCAACCTTAACTGTGCTCATGGCTCTCGTTTCCTAGGTGCCCTGTAAAACGTCGCGGTTACATTGATCGTAAAATCATCAGATTTAGCATTTAGGTATAACCCCTCTTCAATTTGGATCGATAGCGGCAGCAAAGAATCAATAGTCTGCTTCAGTACAGTAAATTTAAATATTTCTGTGATAACCGTTTTCGACGTCGCGCTATCAGCTGTGTAAATCTCGACAATCGCGCCATCTGGTCCGACGTCTTTATTAGCGCCAAATATAATGCCTGTTAAAATGATTGATCGACCTGGAGCAGGCATAGCTAAATTAACCGCATCGGCATCAACAATGTCTTGCTGGCCTGTAGTAGCAAACTCCAGGTTGCCAACGACTAACTGGCCAAATCCATTAACCAGTGCCGGGGTATTGCTTTCAGGGTCATAAATAACACTCGGTATCATGCCAGTATCTCGTAGACATTCATAACCACAATAGCATCCAAGTCTGTAGTGCCTGGTGGAGGCGTGACAAGCAATCCAAAAGTCGCGCCCTGCTCCATCACAAAATCATCGGTATTAGCCACTGTAGCGACCGGTAATTCAAAAAGACCGTCGATTGTTTGTGTTGCCCCGGTAAATGTATCCCCATCTAACGCCGACTTGGCTGTAAAATTGGGCGTGGTTGATTTGCCGATGTTCCAGTTAAATGTAGATAATTCCGTGAACGTCCCTACGCCCTCTTGCGGGTTTGCCTCTACATGCACTATTCCAACATCGGTTACTGGGGACCCATTAACATTAACGACGGTCACCGCGTTCGATGGAATTATTAATATGCCTGTCCCGGTGTATTCGATAATAAAAACAGCGGATTTCCCTGAGGCTGTAAGAAGCGCTATTTTCCCAGTGGTTATGGACCATTTAAGCCCATTCTCAGCCGCCACGGTTTCTGCTGGAGTCTGATTAGCGTCAATTTGAAGGCGGTTTTTTATTACTCTTGCATTCCCGCCCGTGCCATTGGGATCTGATATAATCACAATTCGGTCCTCTCTAGTGAGTCTCGAAGAGTAATGGTTGTGTTATACCCTTCCTCGACTCGCGCATTCAGTAAAATTAATTGTTGTGCAATGATTTCGAGAAGCTCTTTAACATCAAGCTCATGCTCCACATTATCAAGTAATAGGCTCACGCTACCCTCCAGTAATCACCGAAATATTGAAAATCAAACGAGTTACCCGCAGTCTGGGATATGACACATTGCTCTAAATTCCCGCGTATTTTTATCTTATCCGTTCCATTTGCCTGCACCTTGGTGCTACTGCTATCAGCAAAAGAGACTCTAACAAAATGATTAATGATCGGATCGGCAGGTAATGTGATAGGTGCTCCCTTGGTAACCTCTACCCAATCCTTATGCGTGGCCGTGTAAGATACGCTTTTAGTGACCGCTACTAATCCCGATGTATCGATCAGTAACTGTGCAACCTGGTGAGCGATTTTATTTATGCCCAATTCACTTTCTAGATCTTCAACGCGCTTTTGTAATCGTTGAATATCACCAACCATGTACGGCATTCGGGCTGTTGATTCGATGCTTTTTTCAACATCCGTTGTGATCGTTGACCCTTCACCGCCTAGTGATTGAATCAACTGGTACCATGCGTCCTCAAAATATTGGGTTGCATTTCCGTTCTTATCAGCAATGGGTACCGATAGCAGTTCAAGAAATGCAGTACCCATTAAGAGTTTCGAACTTTGATCATGATCGTACCCTGCGATCCAGCATCAGAGAAACCAAAGGTATCAATCTCTAGCTTACCTGTGCCCGTTCCTATGCCTGATTGGTCTTTTACTCCAATCTCAGTATTGAATCCACTCATGCCTAACTCTCGGCTTAAACACCATGCAATATCATCATCAGGATCACCTGAGTCAAAATGTAGCGTTGCATCAAAGCCTATGAAATTGTAGGTGACCCACTCAATCACTAGCCTGGCATTTGCTGTCAGGCCTAAGTCAACAACGGGATCAACTATCAACCGGTCTGCTAGCTCAACACTCGCGCCATCGCTAATCAAACCAATATGAAAAATTGATCGATGCCCGTCGTCGGCTTTTTGAAGCGTTGTTATCTTTACAGTATGCGCCATGTCTCACCCCTATGCTGGTAAGGCAACCTCTGCCCATGTGGCCGAACACAAACCAGTAGCCGCCGCTGTCAACGCTGAAAAGCAGATAAACGTTCCTGGAGTCACAATAAATGACCCGTCGAACTCAACCAATAGCGCATTGGTCGCCTCAATTGCACCGGGTGCACCTCCTGTGACTTTTGGACTCCCCGCAGGTCTTAACCAGACGGGTGCAGCGGGTAATGTCGCAATGCTGAATGACTTACCTACACCTACGTCTGTATTACTGCCCGTATTGCGCCCGTTATGAATAACCGCTGCTGTGGTTGATGCGGACCCGGTGGTGTCTACTGTTGCACTACAAGCTACGCCTATTTCGCGGATAGTTTCTAACGTACTACCCACAAATGACATGTTTTGTATTACCAAATCTTTGCCAGAACCGAATGGATTTTCAATTACCAGTCCCGTACAGGTGGCTGATAACACAGTAACTGCACCTGAGGTTGTATTGTGAGAATGATACACATTACCCTGGCGCGCTTGTTCTACGAAAAAATCGCTCATTTTGAAATCCTCTTAAACCGCAACAGGGTTAATTAGTGCGGATTTATCAGCCGCGGATGTGACCATACAGTAATTTTCTATGAAGCTTAACGTGGTGCCGGTTTCAACCATCAAACCCGCCGATGCGTCCAGGTGATGAACATAGTTGCCATAGACCATACCTGTACTGGTGCCTGACCCGCTCATTAACGTGCCACCAGTAGAGCTGGTGTTTGGTCTCCACACTCGGTTACCTGACACTGTTAAATCAAGGCAGGCAAACGTGCTAAGCGTTGCTAGTGCCGGGGTATCGTTGACCGCTGGCATCACGATAAAGTTGTCTGAGAATACCATCCGATCACACACTTCTAGGATCGATAAAGCGGTGGTTGCCGCAGTCGTTCCCAGGCTCCACACTCTGTTCCTGACAAAGTTAAAGCCGTCAAGGTTGTTGGCCGTAGCGTTACCGGTAACACACTTGATGAAGTTGAGGATCGAGCTAGTGTCGCGGAACTCGCAACCCTCAGACGTGAAATCAGTGGGTGTCGCTGTACCAGTGGCTGTGTAAGCGCTGGCGACATCGGCAAAGTTTGCCACATGTAATACGTTAGTCACGCTGACGTTAGCAGCGGTCACTGGGATGTTAGCGGCGGCGGCACCATATGTGATTGTGGGACGCAATGATCCTGACCCTAAACCAACAATGGCAACACCTGCAACATCATATAAAATCTCTGTCGCTAGTGTGATGGTCTCAGTGTAACCAGGCTGGATAACGATGATGTCACCACGATTAGCCGTACACTGACCGATGGCAAAGTCTAGCGTTCGAAACGGACGATTGAACGTACCGTTAGCCTCACCAGGTTGATCAACACCATCGACGGCATCAGGCAGTAAAACACCTGAGTTATTAACCCAGAAAATCTTTCCGGGATTGGTCTGTGTAACTGGCATGCCGCGAACGTTGATACCGCTCACGAAGCCATTCGGATAATTTGCAACTGGCATTTATTTCTCCTATCAACCCCACTGGGGTCTTTCGAATTCTGATAGTTTAAAATCTACCGTGGTTTTTATGATAACCATGCTCCACCTCGGCTTCTTTTCTGGCAGTTTCAGCATCAACAAGATATTTGTGGACGCCTAGATAAATCTGCCTTCCATTTACACATATATAAGCTTGCCATTTTTCCGCTCGCTTATTCCAATAAACTCCAGTTACTCCAGAGCTATTATCCTTGTGTTTTTTTTGGTTCTTGTGGTTCTCTTGATTCGTAACATCTCTAAGATTTTCCATCCTATTATCATCACGAACACCATTAATGTGATCTAGCTGTCCTTTTGGCCACTCCCCATGAACCAGCAACCATGCAACCCTGTGACCATATAATCTGTGCCTTTTGCATTGCAGCTCTACATATCCTCCGGCGCTCAAGTTTCCCACTAGCTTACCAGCTCTTTTTTTATGGACGTGTTCTTTCCATCTCAACACACCAGTTACCGGCAAGTATTCCATCAATTCGTTTAGGTCTTCGTATGTAAGCATATAGTCCTCCTTATTTAAGGGAAGACCATATTACACTACGTCACCTTATAAATCATAGGCTCCTATGTTCCGCTACCCCAAGCGCATCTTGGATCAGTAAAACCATACGATTTATAAAACATACCCTTAGATCTGAAGTTCTCAGTGCCAAAGTCATTGTCCTGGCTAAACGTGTAATCCATGCGGTTGAAGATTTTGAATCCATCGTCCACATTCGTTTTCATGAACCAATCGGTGGTTGTAGCGAAACGGTGGTTTACGTGAGTACCTTTTGGAAACTTGTCGTAGACGGTGTTGATTGTCGCGACGTTGGCGCTGTTTGGCTCATAGTGAGAACCCAGCAGCTTTTCTGCTACGAAGCGTAGTTGACGCGGGATGTGTAAAGACTCGATTTTGGCATCGATCAATAACCCGGCGCCATCACGGAAATCTTCTACCGCAATCCAACCATCCTCAATAGCCGACTGACTCAACGCTGTAAACACATTAAACCGGTTACTGAACGTGCCACCTTTACCCAGCAAGTGAGCTGTTGAGAAAAGTGGTACACCGTCCATGCTGGCGTTTGATGTATATGCATCATCAATAACATTGGCGGCTAGCTGCTCGTCAGTGTGAACCAATGAGCGCTTGAGCATTTTACCGGCTTTTTGCACCAAATCACGGTACAGGTTATTCATCTGGGCTTCCATTGTGATAATGGTGCCCAAAGCAAATACGCTGTGCGTGTAGTTTTTGACGAAATCCTGCTTCTCATCGTCATACACGATGGATGAGCCTTCAGGTTTAAGACTAGCCAAACCCATTCCAGACAGTGCTACGTCTAGCTCATAGTTTTTCTCTGAGCCGTAAGTCTCAAAGATCTTGTCGTACTCCATCTGATAATCATCGTACTCGATGGTAACGACGGCATTAATACCCTCTTGGAGTAGTCTCGATTCGCTGCTTTGTGTTGTTATTCCGGCCATGATTATGACACTCCTGTAGTAGCGCGATCATCGCTCAGATTAATAGACACAATCCATTTGGCATTATCACCCAGGTTATTGCCCACCTTATCTTGTACGTGATGTAACCGTAGCTGTAACGTGTTGGTGGTGGCTGCTGTGGTGGAATCAATCTCCATGCCTGATGCGCCGGTAGTCGTATTACCTGCGGCGATAATGACATCAGCGTTTAAGCCTGCGTCAGTAATGGGCATTGAGTTGCCAACGGAATCTTCCTGGATCGCGTACAAAACGTCAGAGCCAAAACAAACCTGGCCAAATCGCTCTGTAGATGCTCTGCGGAAATTGGCGGCTGATAGCGTACCTTCGTCGGTAGTATCTGGCTCTAACGAGACAAGCACACCTACGGAAATATCACCTACACCGGATTGCGCTATAACGGGAGTTTTCCCGGTAGCGTCTGCATTTGCTGTGAGCTTGACTAGATCGCCGAGAAAACACGCGACACCATCGCCAGTTGCGAATGCTACGCGCCGTAACTTACCGTGATAATCTGAACCGTTTAATGTGCTAACAGGAGTAAACCCGTTAACAATGTCTCTGTTGGGTGGGACTGCTGCGACCATGATGGTCTCCTAAAAAGAATAAGTTAAGTTGCTGACATAAAAACCGCTTTTGGTTTAGTGTCTGAACCGCCTATCTTTCTAGGGGGTGTAAATTATGTGGCCGCTACTTGGACCTAATCTCATTATAGCCCTGACCCTGACCTGTTGGCAAATTAGCCGCATAGGTCATGACGTTGCCGCCCCCTGGCAGGCCGCCAGCTTCATCGGACTTGCCGCCAGTCATCGCCGCTTTAATATCGGCTTTGCGCTTTTGCATAGGGGCGTGTTTGTATTCTGCATATGCCTCAGGGTCCATCATTAATCCATACTGATAATAAGTCTCCCCCGATGGCAGCGCGCCACCCACAAACCTAACCCATTCCGATTCTACTTTGTCATTGAGACCTTTAAATATTTTGCGGTCGGGTAGTTGTGACGGGATAGGCTCGGCACCAGCGTCTAACCACTGCTGCACCTCACCATCCAAATCATTGATGAGCATTAGCTGCTTGTTAGGATACTGCTCAATGTAAGCAGACATATCGAGCTTGAGCTGCTGCCCCATGCCTTTGCGCACACTCTTGGCATTGTTGTCGTTCTTGCTGCCGTCTTCACTAACCGGCTGTCTTTCGTTGCCTCGTTTTGACATGCCTATTCCCCTAATATGTTTTTTGCGTACTGTTCGGCTGCAAGATCGGCTTTATCGCCAGGTTTTTTACTTTTAGCCTTTATCATCTCGTAGATGTCGTTGGCCGCGCCTCTGTTTTGAGGGGAAAGGTTTTCATGCCTCACCCCTTTGATTTTTTGGCCAAGATCAACAGTTGCCGCTGGCTTGCCTTTAGGTCTCACCGTCGTTTTACGTACGTTTTTTGGTGAAGAAAACCGATCAGGATACAGTGTTTTGATGCTCCTCATAGCATCATTGGCATACCCTTTTATAGCCGCATCGCTTAAAGGATCATTTTTCCCCACACCATCAGCTTTTAACTTACCGTTATAAATGCGTCCAAATTCATCATGCATTTCTGATGCTTCTAACACCGGGTTATTGCTGATAAACGTACCGATAACCGGGTGCACTTGTTGTGCCGGAGCTGGTGCTGGCCTTGCGTTGATGTCATTTAGCTGATCAAGAGCATCAATCGCGGCATCAGTGTCTCCATCCTCTTTGGCTTGACTGAGTGCAGCCTCTAATTCTACCTTGTGCCGGGCATCAACTCTGTTCTCTCGCTCGGCTATAGCGTCAACTGTAGACTTCAGGGTTTGGTTCATCTGCCTCATATCGTCCTTGAGGCTCTTTACTTCCTGTATTCGGTTGTACTCGGCCTCGTACGCCTTCTTACCTTTAAACAAACTAGGATCTTTGCCAGCCGCTATCCAGTCATCGTAGCTATCAATATAACCAGGTGGATTGTCTCCTTCTCCTTCTTTGCCCTCTACCTCACCAGTCACCCCTTCTAACTCGGCGCTCCCTGGATCAACTCCGTCCGGGTCAACCCCGTCAGGATCAATCACGCCTGCATACTCTGCTTCCAGAGCTGCCAGTGGATCATCACTCATACACCCTCCTTATATTTTCCCATAATATCTTCATCATTACAGAATCGGTAAAAGTCTCCAGAGCCTGGCGGATACTCGTGGTGCATACCTGCGTATCGCTGGTAGAGCACAATATCACCCACTTTAGGCTTGTCATCTTCACACTTATAAGCACCTTGGAAGCAGCTTTTGCCTATGTAGCACAAAATACCTATTGCTGCCCCCTTAGTGTCTCGGTCTGTTTGCTTCTTCGACTGAGCCTCGAATCCTGCGGCTGCCAGAGCTTTATATTTATCAGCCTCACCAGCTTTTAGTTTACTGGTAGAGGGCATATCCTTAATGGCTACTCGGTATCCAAGTGAAAACGGTACGGTATCACCGATAATCTTTTGGGCTTTCTCTATTTGGTCTTCGGTTGGTTTAAACATCGTCGCTCTCCTCCTCTTCGATCATCCCATACCGATCAAGCACAGCATTAAACGCACTAGCAGTAACCAGCGCCTGTATCTGTCCCATACGTAGGTGAATGTTTGATGATGTTAAATCAGCGTTGGATGAATCCACGCATGATCCTGAGTTTATTTCGTCCTGGAGATCCTTTTGATACCATTCGAAACACGTAAGTAACGCTTTTGTTACCGGGTTATCTAGCCATAGGTCTAGCTGGGTTTGGGTTACTTGCGGATTCTGCAATGGGTACTGTATTGGGTTGGGGTGCTGCATTGGCTCCTCCTTCGGAGTCTATAAAAATATCTTCAATTTGTTTCGCCGCTTCTAGCGCTTGCTCACCACTGGCTATTCCTGCATCAACCAAATCTTTCAAGGCCTTTGCATACATACCGGTGATTTTTGCCTGCTGCTCGTCTTCTTTAAGTCCAAGCTCAGACATGGTTTTAGCTGCTTCGTGGGCCATCTTCATCTCTTGTAGTTTCTGGCCCTTCTCTCTCAATTCTTGATCACGCTGCTTAAGCTCTGCCTCCATCTGCTTCTCAGCTAGCATGGCTTGCATATCAGGTGATGGACCCTCTGGTGGTTCCGGTACCAGTTTCTCGATGTTCTGTGATTTGGTGGCCTCCAGTAGGTCAAGTGTGGCTTGCCTGATGTCCATCACTTGGATTCCGGCTGCTGTCTGCGACATTGCCAATTGTAGATTCGCCTCCGCCCTGGCTGAACGCTCAATATCTGAGCCCTGCGATGGATCGGCCACTAACCGGACATCACAGTCTTCAGGGTTGAAGTCATCCTCCATCACGTACTGTGTTTCTTCGTCCAGCACACGATTATATTGCGTTGAATCATGGTACGCATAGTCAAGCGCGTGGATCTTCTCAAACTCCTGCTTAGCGGCATTGTAAACGCGCATGATGATTGAGTTAGGTACCTTCAAACCTTGTTGTAACCGGGCTAGATACAGGCTTGCTGCCTCTCCTGCGTTGGCCTCTACATTGGTTGCCGCATTGGTCATGCTACGGGCTGATTCGATCATGTATTGCAGGAGAGCAAACAGCGTGGCACTAGGTCCGGAAAAAGGAAACTGAATGATATTGTCACGCAGAGATCCATTAAGCCCGCCCATGGGTACCGGTGTCAGTTGACCTAGTACGGACATAATAGGTCCTGACTCTTGCCTGTTGCCTCTAGCCTCACCAATGCCGGCCGCTATCATCCCGGTGTTAGCCGAGGTATTAGCTAATGTCCCCGCGTCAATCAGTTGACGCATGCTGTGGTTGATGGCTGTGAACATTGGACCAAGGAGTATTCCCCAGCCTAAGCCCATGGGGCCGCCTTCTGGATCGGGCAGAAACCGGTATTGGGTAAAGCAGGGTATTTCCTCGATCTTAACGAGCTCGTCTTCATCATTGAGAGTAACCGTACCCTCGTCATAGTTAGGATACAGGCATACTATCCTCTGCTTGTCGTTATCGAGTATCGCTATGTATGGCTCAGCTATGCCGTCCTCATCTAAATCTATGTAGGTGTAAGCCTCAATGAATTGAAACTTGCGCTTGTCCTTTTCCAAATCATTCTCATCGATGTCCCACTTCTGCTCTCCGCGTATGTAGGCTATCAAATCATTACGGCTAATTTCAATATCCTGGAATTTGTGCAAAGCCTCCTCGAAATTATCGACGTTCATATCAAATATTAGCTTGTCAGCGCGCACTAACTCACTACAGATACCTTTGATATCGTAATCTCGATATGTCTTTTTGTATGCCGTGCCGACACAAGGGAGTGTCATTAACAATTTGTCTTGGTTGTCACGCCAATAGGGAATCTCGTTGAATAGCTGGTAATTCATGTACTCAGCAACGCGATCAGAGCGCTTCTGCTTAGACTCATCGACACCCTTGTCCACTTCTTTTTGGTCGAAGTCGTCACCGGCATCAAACTCTCGACCGAATACCTTGGTGGTGACTATCTTTTCTGCCCATACCAGCTCGGGTGCCGCGCGTGAATTGAAGTCAAGCATAGCCTCAAGGATATAGGGAAGCATTGCCAGAGAGGCGCCGGGGAATGGAAAGCTCTTAGTCTCGATGTCTTTGTCGCCAGAGGTGGGTTGCAGCTTAGCCAGCTTGATAGCGCGGTTGTAACGCTTCAGCCACTGCACCATTGATTGCTCGGCCTCACCGTACAGCTCCATAGCATCCTGGTAGGCCTGGGTGTTCATGGTTCCAAGCTGCTTGACGATATTGCCCTTTTCGAGATTGGCAAACAGTGGATGTGAGGCTTGCTCTTCTTCTGGCTGCTCGTCGAACTCTTCTATCTGCTGGGGTTCATGGGCCATGCTATTTCTTGCGCCTCGCTACCTTGGATAACTCTGTCGGTGTCATTGGTCGCCACATCTTGCAATTATCACAGCGAGTGTATGTCAATGGTTTGTCTTTTACTTCTTTGCAGTTAGGGCACATCACTTTCATCCACCATTAATAACTTCTGTTTGCATCTATCTAACAGCCAATTTACCGTGCCGCCATCAGCATAGGATGAAGCGAAATACTCCTCACCGTCACTTGTGTAGCCAAGGACAATAACACCTTCCAGTCCCTCATCTTTAGCTTTCTGAATTACTCGATCAGGATCAAGATCAAGCTTTGTTATACCGTTAAAATCAACTACGTTATCACCCATCACTGTATCGACAGTATGCGGGCCATCGTTGGGTCGACTCCCTCAGCCTCAAGCTTGGCTACGGCTGCTAGGATTTCGTCTCCTTTCTTTTTGAGGCGGGCATTGCTTTCTTCAACGTCAGCTGGTGCAACACATGTCTCATCAGTAAATATTCCCCGCGGATCTACCGAACCCTCTGAACTAATTCTCACTCCATCATCATCAGTATGAGAGGTATAAATATTAATCACTTCCTTATTAACAGTTGGCTCCATGGCCTCGTCTGCGGCTAGAATATCCACAGCTCCATCACCGTTTGAATTTAGTTTTAATAAATCACCAGTAAAACTGGAATCACTTATATCTGCTGTAGATCTTAGTTCTCCCGCACCATCTGTAGTGACTGGTGTAAATCCGCTTTCTGTATCGTTGCTCATGTTAGTTGCCTTTCGTGAAATTAGAGGACTAAAATTATTTCTCGTTGCTTCCCGTTTTCGTCAATTATTAATCTACCGCCTTTTTCGGAAATATCCGCAACCTTAAGCCCTATCGTTAATGCCTGCCTTACAACATCCTTAACATTACACTCTTGCTGTTTAGCTCGCTTCTTTAACGCCAACATTATTTCTTCCGGCATACTCAAAGTGTATCTTGCCATCTCATCACCCTTTCGTGATTAATCTAACGTGATTTTAGTACCATCTTCAAGCTGGGCATACAGGCAAGAATATTTCTCGTCACCGCATGGTAAATCTACTGCGTGTTCAGTATCTTCGTTATTAACTTCTGCAAAGAAAATGGCCCTATTGCAATCACAGCTATAATTACCCTCTGCCCAGATATAATCACTATGCTCTTCCCAGTCATCATCATGAGAATACATGCGGACTTCTTTGGTTTCATTATTTCTTACAGCTACATGGTACATACTCTCCCCATTTCGTGATTAATTCAGGATATTATCAACATAAAATTCTCTGGCTGAATGCTCCAATGATGCCCACATCTTAAAGTTATCAGGGCCTGAGCTACTTGAGCAGCCAATACCTAAGTCTGAAGTAACCCATGACAAGCCTATAGCTGTTATCTCTCCCGATTTAACGCGTACTAATGCGGCTTCCAGCACCTCAACAGCGTTTTTATTTACTTCAGCTTTAATCTTAGCTATTTTATTCATACTCTCACCCTTTCGTGAATTAATACGATTCATTTCTAGCCCCACTTGCCTGGCGGATCAGGGCAACTGTGACTGTAAGTGACTCCATCCTTCGCAGGTACATGATCTGCTGGCAGTTTATAATGGACCTCTTTGCATCGGGCCTGTCTTTTGAATTTAATCTTAGGTTCATCGTCAATGATAAACCAGTCTGTATACGACACGTATCTCTTATCTTCATTCATATCAATACCCACCTGTTATCTCTCCAGTAACCCACTAGGATCGCCATTCATCACGCAATTAAACACGTCCTCGTTCATGGTCGTGCCATTATCAACCATCTCACGTTCCCACTCCGTTAAATTGAGTAGCATCTTAGCTATTTTGAGCTGATTAACTGCGTCGTCTTCAGTAACCCACTCTGAATGGACCTTTCGCCACTCGCCACTCTCAATGTAATCAATACACCATTGAACGTGATCGTCCTCATAATTGCCATCTTCAGTGATGATGTGCAGGCACCCACCGTTAGACTGCGTCTTATGATGCTCGACCAATAACGCTCTGAGTGGAGCGAGTTCTACGCAGCGATCAAACGACATAGTCTTGGCGTTAACAGCATCAAACCATATTTCCATTCTTTTCATTCTTTGGTATTCGGGATCAATACCCTCTGATTTATTACTCATAGTTAATACCCATCAACCGGAACCGCTGTCGGCTCCACTCCGTAATAATCCTGGCCTACATCGCAGATTCTTATCGCGTGGCGGCGCATCATATAGGCGTAACGTAAACTATCAATTAAATCATCATTGACCTTAACAATCTCTATTTTAGCACCCTCTATGCCTGATGTCGTCTTGGTGTGGTACTGGCGGATCTCCTCGAATACCGGGTGCAGGTTGGAGAATATCTTAAGCCGGCCTGTCTTCATCAGGTTGTTGAGCTCACTGATACCTACCCACACACCATTGCCGCCACTCTCCCACGTTGCATGATTGCCCAGCATCATGAACCCTTCAGCCTCGAACAGTGCTTTGTGCTGGATTGCTTCAGCGCCTAGCTGCTGCTTGTTCTGAAGGCCATCTGCTGGCCATGCTACCGGCACACCATCAGCCCATGGCTTGACGATATGCCACGCTTCAAATGGCTGAATTTTGGAACCCTTCCAGGCATTGGTTAGGTAATAGACATCATTGTCCCTATCCCATACCAGTTGAACGTGTGCTTGCGGGTGGTCCCAGCCGAAATCCATGCCGTTGATAACAAACCAGTGTTGGGGTATGGCAAAAGGATCACACTTGATATCGTCTTCATCGACTTCGAAGATTAAGCCTGAACCCATTAATGGTTCACCCTTAGATCTCATGTTGCGCTGGTATGCAGGATAAGCCGCTAGTATCTCTACTTTGATCTCTTCACTGAGATGAGGTGCGTCGTTCCAGGTGGCTGTTTGCAGGCACTGACCAGGTCCAATGTTATCCATGAACTTGGTGACTAACTCAGTCTTGCCATTTTCAGGTGTAAACGTGAGTATGCCTCTGCCGCCATTTCCTTGGTCTCCCGTTGCGGTCCTAGTTAATACCTGTGGCCATATCTTGGGATCTTTAGGCTCTTCATCAATGTGATACCACTCAATGTCGTCTCCCATGAGGGCATGCTGAGTTTGCGAATAAGACTTAAATTGTACAGTGCTTATCCCTTCCTCACCGTTTGGCCCTATCCATTTAACATGCACTTCAGCTGCTAGTTTAGGTATACCTCCCGTGATCGCGCCCGTGATGTATTCTTTGGATATTAAGCCGCCAGTAAACTCACCATTAGCATATGAGCCAAATATTGCAGATTGCAGAATATCACGGCATTTCTCACCCGAGTAACCCAGTACCCATATCATCGGCGGCTGTGTGAACCTGTGCCCCGGCCAATCATCAGGATATCTGCCAGTGGCGTGCACTGAATCCATGAAGCATCCAAGGTACGTCTTACCGACCCTGTTGGCAGCCATTAACAGGCATTGTCTAAACTCGGCCGTAGCAGCTATGAATCGTCTCTGCCAGTCATACAGACTGATGTTGTCCAGCCCATCCAATGACTGAAGCTCAAGCAATTGCTCAAGCTCGATCTGTTCTTGTTCGGTGAGTTTATCGAAGTTGTAGTTTTGAGCTACGTTGTGGACGTATTCAGGAGGGGTGTTGTTCTCGTCTAGGTAGTTTAGTGACTCTATTTCGTCCAAAGTATTAATATACGATACCTATTGGCTAGCTGGTTTGTACTGAGTCGCGATTCTGAGTACCTGATTTTGGCAAAGTATCGTTATTTAATACTTCACCTCTATACTCTCTAAACAGTTCATCTCTCTTAGCTACAGCCCACTTCATCACGATTTTCTTCATGCGAGGATCATCCCACGTTGTGATTGGCGTACTCATCACTCTCCCTTACACTTATTCAACAGCTCACCAATGCGAAACTTGCGCTTTTCGGGGGTTGGTGGGGTCTTGTCTGTAACGTCAATGTCTTGCCTATCGTGGTATCCATGCTTGCCTAAAAGGAGCTTAGCCATGGTCGCATTGTACTCACCTTTCATGGACTTATTGAACGTTACAAGCTCTTGTTTTGCGTTAATTGTGTCTAATATGTCCTTAAACTCTTTCTCTGGGTCTTGTGCCCATGCATATAACACTGACCTAGAACGCGTCAGAACGTCGCTTAAACCCACTACTGATGGGAATGCATGGTCTTCTTTTTCCCAGCCACCATTAGCATAATCCCATGCTTGCTGGGCTATTTCTGTAGTGTAGTCTGTGGGTCTACCGCCTGGCATTATCCCTCCTTATTTTGTTCTTCATTAATTGGGAGAATTTCACCACGACGCCTTTTTCCTCTAATTCAATGTGCTTTTCACGGCTAATACACTGTTCGCCATCGACTGTGTTGCAAGTGTTACATCGAAATCCAATCCATGTATCGCCGTCATCGTCTATAGCGCTCACTACTTGGCCTGAGTACCAGCCTAGAAGGTGAGCTATGAAGTGAACGACCTTAGCCATTAAATGTCACCGTTATAGGTAGAAGGATGAAACCACGCATCAGTTGTTGTCCGCAGCTGATGTAATCCATTCTTTGACTTTGATTTCAAATTCACCATCGGTCATCGATTCACCCCTGTCAGCTTATGAATCTCTGCATGGTACCATTCTATGTGCTCAGCTAGTGATAAGGAGCTGCCAAAGTAGAAGGCCCCTACAGGCTTAGGAATAGCCATGCAGTGCGGGTGACTGCTATGAAGTTTCTCAAGGTGTGCTAGGTGGTCTTTATGCTGTTGTAGTGTCATTAGACCACCTCTTTGAGGGTATAGGTATGACTGCTTCTCTGCTGTCTCAACCTCTCTACAGTCTCATTATATTCCCTAACAATACCGAACTCCCTAGCAATTCCGAAGGGGGTATTATTCAACAATACGCCGTAACTATCGGTTATTGAATCAATCGAGACTATTACATCTTCTATAGACTTGTCCCACTTCCTGACCTCGTCTTCAAATTCATCATCGGTCATTAATCAGTCCTCTAATTTCTCATGCATTCATCGCGAAGCACTTTTTGCTGCTCAATGAAGTCCTGCTTACGCTGTTCTAATATACCTTGTAGCCGGTCTACATTAACCCAAGGGCCGTAATTGCCGTCTTGCTCGAACGACATCGTTATCACTGGCTCATTCAGCAATAACCCATTGGCATCTGTTGTGTCAGCCTTGAAGTGTGCCTCTACAAGGGTTTTCTTGTCTCCGTCATAACGTAGTTCGATTATATCGGCCATTAATCATCCTCTAATTTATCAATGAGGCCCTGCTTATGAAAATCCACCATATCTTGCACGCGCTCTGCATCGATCCAGGGGCTTGTAATGCCGTTTTGTTCTATCTGCATCATGATTATTGGCTCAGCCAACAACAGACCTCTAGGATCGGTTTTAGATGCCTTGTAGGTTATCTGTACACTGTCTGTTTCAATGTAGCCAGCCATTAATGAACCCCTGTCAGTTTATTAATCTCTGCACGATACCTTTCTATGTGCTCATCTAGTGATAAGGCGCTGCCAAAGTAGAAGGCCCCTACAGGCTTAGGAATAGCCATACAGTGCGGGTGACTGCTATGAAGTTTCTCAAGGTGTGCCAGGTGGTCTTTATGCTGTTGTAGTGTCATTAGACCACCTCTTTGAGGGTATAGGTATGGCTGTTTCTCTGCTGTCTCAACCTCTCTACAGTCTCATTATATTCCCTAATAATGCCGAATTCCCTAGCAATTCCGAAGGGGGTATTATTCAACAATACGCCGTAACTATCGGTTATTGAATCAATCGAGACCATTAAATCTGCCATAGACTTGTCCCACTTCCTGACTTCAGCTTCAAATTCATCATCAGTCATTAATCACCCATCCTTATGAAATCAGATGCAATACGGAAAATAGATCCATACCATAGGATTTCGGTAGTCCTGAAAGAGATATGTAGCCTCTCTTGTACAACGAGTTCACCACCGCCCTTTTCATAGCCTTCTAGCTTTGTGGCCTCTGCTGCAACTCTTAGCGCCATGATTAGATGATAGATACCCTCACCTGATCGCAGGTACACCTTATTTTCCTTTCTCGTAATACGGAATTCTGGCACTTCATACAGCATTGATCCGGGTTTTCTTTGATATTCTTCATAAGATTTCATGGACTCAATGAACTTAAAATCATCCCAAGATGAATCCTGCTCGATAATGCCCAGCTCTTTGTAGTTGCGCTCTAATGCTAGCGCCTCGGGTGTTTTTACCCAGTCACTTATAGATATGGAAATCATTAATCACCCCTTTCGGTTATTAAACGCTTGTTAATTTCAGTTTTACTTTCTTCGAATTCATGGCCTTTATCTGTTTTACACCAGTACATTCCGCTTTTTCGTAAATGAAGTACTGTTGATGGTCCTGATGCACATAGGGTTGTGCGCTTCATGGCTTCAAATCGTGTCCCTGGCTCAGGTATTGTCCTGTCTTTGTACCTTCGTGCAGCATCCATCAGCTTATTGTTGGGCTCAGAAGGGTTCTTGATACCGTCATAAACTTTGGCGGCACCGGCCTGTGATAAGTAAATTTTACGGTCATGGGTATTAATACGGATTTCCTTTCTTAAGTGATTTCTTCTTGGCAGCGATCTTTTTGGTCACGGTCGCCTTTGGCATGGCCCGCTCCATTGCTGGAGCCATTTTGCCGTTGCTGGTGCTCATTCGTGTTCCGCGTACGTTATGTGGCATTGTCTTGGTCTCTGGGTGTGTTTATTGGATATTAGCACACATTGCCTTTTGGAAATGATTTCCCACTACAAGGGAAGGATTAAAGACTATTTCATAGTCGACAATATGATACTTTCTTATTCTATTTCCGTTTAGATCTGATAGGTGAGAATAATATTCATCATCACTATTCAGTGAATGGATAGGCATCAACAAGCCTGGAGTCAAGATAACAGCGGGTGCCACACCAAACATTTTTAATAGATCGCGCCGTTTCATTAACTATTACCTTTTGGAATATGGAGTGGTCGCCCGGATTCGAACCAGGATGCTATTAACTTGGTAATAGCCTTGCAAGCCAGCTTGTTGCAACCTTTGTTATCCAACGTATCGACCCATTAATCATCCCTCATGTATGCAAACTTGCCACTCGCAAGTCGTGCATCTTATAGCTGTATAATAACTACCTTGACCGACATTAAAATCAGTACCCTTACAATTTTTACATCTTATTGTTTTTGCGGGTCTTTCTTCATAGCCTTGCCCGATAACAAATGTATTATCATCTGGTATCTCCTCTAACACTTCATCCATATCGGGCTCGTCATACTTTTCTCTATATTCATCCATCAACTGTCTCCCGATCCTTATTAGCCCTTTTCAATATTTTCCCAAATCGAATAATTGCTCTCCTCTGCTCCCTTCTTTTAATATTATCTCTGATTACTTTAGCAACGAAATCCATGTTGCTTTCAAGAGCAGACATGCTACTTACATATACCTTTTTAAAACCTTTTAGAGGCTTTGGCTCGAAGTCACTTGCATCCATTATCTGCCTCCACAATGTCTTTTTTTGCCAAGCCTTCAGCGAATGTTTGCAGCGTATATTCAGCTTCAAATTCATCAGCAGGTAAAAATCTTTCTCCTAAAAACTCGTCTTCGATATAATAACCGCCTGTTTTAGGTTTATTTCTGATCATGTAGGCTAGGCTTACTCCCATACTGGAATCATCAAACCAAAGACGATAAAGGTGATGGTTCATCTGCTCAATTTCAATTATCCTTGCTGCGCTAACTTTCTTGCGGAGCACATATTTATTTAATCCCATTAGTCACCACTCCCTGCGCCGAGCTTTTTTGCTCTTTCAATCAATCGATCCATTATAATGCGCTTTTCTAACGCTTCGTAGTCTTCACGCCTTACCCATTGGCCAGTAGCGCAGGGGATCATAACTGAAGAAGTTCTTTTAAGAGCTTCATAGTATTTAATATCATCACTCATAAGCTGCCATCCGAATGAAACGATTCATGGTCGCAATTACTGCATTTACCCATACCCTCAAACCAGTGATTGACTCCTTCGCTAGTACTTTCAGTCCCACTATCCTCTATATCAACCTCGAACGTCTCTTGGCTGCATTTAGGGCAAAATGTTATGCACTCTGGTTTTACATCACTCATTGATCCACCCCCTACCTGCCTCAATATCTGCGACTACCTTTTCCAGATCTTTGATTGTTTCATTATTTTCAGCTATTTGGATTTTATCCTTTCGGATTAAATAAGCGTAATTTAACAAAGTACCTGCCAAACATATCGATAGACTAATGAGCTGATAAAACGCCAGATTTGCCAGGTCATTATACCAGTTTTTCAATAATGTATCCCCATAGCACTCAATAGCAATAACTGTGAATGATAGGGATAAAAAAAGAAAACCACTTAAAATTAAACTCCACTTACAAATTGCGTCCATCATATCAACCTCCTTTTATGTTCCACGTGGAACCTTGATTTCTTCCAATTGGCGCTTGAGCACCTTCAACCTTGATGAGTAAGTTTTTCTCGCAACATGAAAATTAGTATGCAAATTTCCTAACGATTCTTCGGTAAATTCAATTTCTGATTTTAGGATAGGCTCCATATCGACAACAGGCCGTCCATCCTTATTCCAGTACCCTGCGTTCCTATTCACTATCGCCGTCCAATGCCTTAAGAAGTTCATCAGCCTGAGATAAAGCCTCGCCTGCTATATCATCTCGATGGTATCCATTCCTACCAATATTAACTAGCAACCCTAGCATTGCTGTTTTTGCAAAATCCTCACGCTTTGTTAAACCTTTTGATCCAAGATTAAAGCAAGGATCAGTTGCATCTACAACACTACGCCGTATTGGCATTGCAGGCATATTTGAATTTTTCATTATCTTCTCCAATAAAAATAATCCAATTAATCGGATTTTTTACGCCTGAACGGAATCATAGATTTTATCTTTTCTTTCTTTTCAGTCCAGCCGATATGAATATACCAACCTAAAGCAAAAAATATTATTGCTGTAAACATGTGACTCTCCTCTTATATATCGAAGCTATAACGCCATTCAATAATATAAACAATACGATTAATAAACTAGTCACAGGATCAACATGAAATTCAAACAATGAGCTAGTAGCTAGTTTTAATGATATAAACGATAAAACAACAATAATTGCAGTGTCCATATAAAACAAATAATCAGACAAAGAAGCTATTATAAAGTACATAGATCTTAGTCCAAGGATTGCAAATATCATTGATGAGTAAATGAGGAATGGATCTTTTGTGATTGCGATTATTGCCGGGACACTATCAAATGAAAACATAATATCGCTTATTTCTATCGCTACAATCGCTACAAAAAACGGTGTGATTCCTGGAAATAGTTTTCTCAACAATTTTATGTAAGGCGCATTGTCATAATCAGTATCATCTTCGCCGCTAGACTTAATCATGACATATACAGATATAGCGATTAATATCGCAAATATAAGCTCCATTGTTTTACCAATAAACTCCATTGCTGACACGCCAAAATAAACGAATATAAATCTGAATACAACAGCCCCTATGATACCCCAGTGTAAGGCTGAATGTTGATCTTCCTTGGGGATCTTAAAGTATGCGAATATCATTGAAAACACAAACAAGTTATCGAACGCTAATACTTTTTCTAATGTGTAGCCGGTTAAAAACAAACTTGCTGATTCTTTTCCTATAGCAACGAAAATATATCCCGAAAACATTAATGCTGCAAAAATATATAATAGCGACCATAAGACAGACGATTTCAATGTAATAACACCACCTTTTCTATGAACAAAGATGTCAGAAAAAAGCAATGCTACTGTAGCCAGTAAAAATATCGTGTAGGTCATAATCCATACCTCGACGGGTCAACTCCCATGCGCCTAGCTATTTCAACTGCTACCTTTCTCTCATCGTCATCAAAATCACCGTCTGCCGCTCCAATAAAGCAAGATATTCGCATAATCAATTCAGCATTATCGCCTTTAGCGCTGCCTATATCGTCGAGTATTTCCATATTCCCCATAGTTGCATCAAAAGATGTCTTGTTTTCACATTCAGACAGTACTTTCAATATATCGTCAATTTTAAATTGAGGCAATTCTTTGGCAATAATTTTAGCCAATGCAGATTTTTCATCAGAATCAAAATCACCATCAGCGCTAGCGATAAGAAAGCTAGCCGATACAACTTGCCTGAATATGTTTTTATCCTTTACTCTGGAAAAAAGATTTTCGCCTTCTGCCGCCACTTCTTCAACTAGTTTTTTCAATTTATCTAACATATTGACACCCGTATGCGGCCCGTAGGCCGCGTGAATTGTTTATTTATACAAAGAACTAAAGCCCTTGATAGCTTCAGAACCTTGGCCCATAGAATGGAATTCTGCGATATTTTCTAAATCCCAGCCATTAGCCCCACGCGATATAGCAAAAGCTACGAGAACCGTATTGCCAGCGCTTGTTTCGCCACCAACAACAACGTCGCCAATCTGCGGACTTTCTTCAACGGCACCATCACAGACGCGAAAATGAGGGTTAGGGGCGCTATGTAGATCGGCACCGGCATAAGCTGCTAAGCCGATAACAATTTTTTCAACATTCACAGGAACCTTTGAAGTATCAATAACAATACTTTCATCGTCTCCTTCGCCTTCTCCCGTCGTGTTGTCTTCCGAAAGAGCCACACCAGGAGCATTGCGATTGCCAAAATAAACAAAATTTTCATTGCTGGTAATTTTCCCATCGATTAAAAGCGCGCAAACAATATCAAGATCGACAGGGCCATTAGGATTATCCCACCCGGCACCGAAGTAATAAGTTTTAGGTCCTTCCTGCTTAGAAACAATATCGAGTTCAAAAGTCTGGCCTTTTTCTACAATGTTTAAATCCATGGTTTCACCTATTAATAAGTTAATGTTGTGTTATGATTAGACTACGAAAACAATAGTAGACTTTAATATACCACAGGTCAACAGATGAATAAGCCGAGACGAGAATTAAAAACAATTACTGTAAGCGGAAAAATAACTAGCTCTCTTAGCTTGATGGTTATAAAGAAGTGCGAAAAGAATGGTATTAGTTTATCAGAATATCTAAACCAATTGATTAAAGAGGATTTAAAGAAATAAATTTACCGCCTTGTGAGACTTAGGCGCTCTCCTTATTAGTTTTTTTGATGGTTGCCCGGATACCCCACGCCATACCGATTATGCCAACGATAGATAGTATTTCACCGACAGATACTGTGACTATGCCAAATTGCAATATTGGGTAAGATAACAAGGGGATTGTCTCGGGCGGGATATACTGTGAGAGAGGCGTACTACCGCCTACTATCGTCACTGCTGTCGTAAGTCTTTCTGTCACGGTGGCGCCTTATCCTCTTCAGTATTTTTATTGCCGATGGATGCCCGTAATACGCAGTTAGCACGAATCCACTCACCTTTAGCGCGAAATACAAAAGATCCAACCTCTCGTCGATACCCATTCGTGGCCATAATGATTAATAACATTTGTATAACTGTTATCGTAATTATAGCGTATCTGTCAACGGCGAAAATATAGGCGAAATCATTATCACTTATACTAGAATTGAATAAGAGCGACTCAATAAACGATATAAACGCTGATAGGAGTGTGAACCCGGTAAGCCAGTACCAGTATTTATTTCTGGCATTGTCTAGCGTATAGGTTGCGTAATACACACCCATTAGCACAATTATCCAATAATTAGCGTTAGGGTCATTGCTTGAAAAGTATGGCTGTATGGCGCACTGAACAGCAAACAACCCAATTAACACAAAGTTTTTATTATGCCGGTTTGTATACGCAGGCCACATTAGCGCCAATATACACAGGGTGTGTATCACTTTTTATTCGCCTTGCGCTTTTTCCGCGCTTTAGCGGCAGCATCATTGACGTTACCGTTATTTTTTGTAGCTGCCTTTTTTCTAGTCGACACAATTTTACCCCTTATTTTAAATAGGCATTATATCAGGGATTGATCGTTATGTTATTGATCACTACGGTGATAAGTGATTTTAGACCCGTTGCTGGCTCGATAGATTGGATTGTGACTAAATCATCACTGGCTGGCAATGATCGCTCCCCGTTGACCCCTACAATGACTACGGAGTAATCACAATCTGGGTCGTGGTTTAAATCAACGTTTAAATATCGCGTGTCTGAACCCTCAATTTCAAACGCATCGCCACACACATCAATCTCATATCCAGCGACTACACCAGCCGGGTTAGAGTCATTCCATGATATTTTTATTCCCACTGGCGGCTTTGGAAGCGATGCTGCACCAACGCTCACTAACATCATTGCTAACATAATTATATTTTTCACGTTGTTTTTCCTCTTTTGGTTTAAAAAACTTTTCACCGAGTCACCAGGATGGATTTATCAAATGGTCGAAGAACGCATAAAATGATGCGCAGAAAAGCCATAGTAACAATTTAATACCGCGTAAATTATCATTCATCCTTTTGTCTCCACATCAAAGCAAATATTCATGAACCTGCTGGCCGCGTCGTTAGCAATCCTGTGACGATCTTCGTGATGCATATGACTGTTAGCATATTCATCGTCATGCATTGCGTCAATGCAGGCAGTTGCTATGAGGACATGCCAGCAATGAGCATAACTACCTGGCTCACTGGTATTTTCTTTTTTCATGGCCTGCTTAATGACTTGAAAGGCAGCACCTGTTTCTTCATCTGTTAATTCATTCATCTAATTATCTCCTATAAGCTCATCTACCAGAGCTTTTACTGATTGAATGCTAGCGCCGGTAAAACATCTAACGTCATCGCTATCTTCGCCGCCGTCGTAATCTTCATGTACCGCCCGATAATCAAAATCTCGCATAGGTATCGGGGGTGGATCGCACGTAATTATGTAGCTTTTATATTTCATTCAAGCATCCCCTTTAGTTATAAGCTGCCATTGCTCGCAAGTAATATTTTCATTTAGATCATTATGCTCCATATCTTTTTCTAACTTTTCGCAATAATAATATGGCACTTCATAATCTGTGCTGCCAGGGTCGCCACCATGATGTGGATTATAAATGGTTTCCTGACTCTCAGCCATAAACGCACAATTACCGCAACGGTTCCGATTTTCATTTTTTTTACAATGAAAGTTTTCATGACGATCAACTGAGTATTTATAAACGCTAACCATAGTGCAATGATCACATCCGTATGCAGTTACCTCTTTCATTCAAGTATCCCCTTTAAAATTCTAACATTGTGGAATGTCTTAGCTCTTCCATTTCATTAAACGGCTGACCCTGTCTTAGGAAATCCTCATTACCACCCATCCAAACAGGCCAACATATCGGTATATTTGCGCACCAGTGTAATTCCCAGTATTCAAATATTTTTCCTGTGAACATTTCAAACATCCCCAGTAAATCTAATTAATTCCACAGGATGATTCAGTACCTCACCATCAAATTTCTCAATTATTGCCGTGGCGAAATTGCCAGGCCCACTTTCAAACTCCTCATAATCACAACCCCAACCATGGAACAATCCCTCTCCAATTTCTTTCTTTGTATATCGGCCATCTTCTATCTTTGTTTTATCCCAATCCAATATCTTAACTTTTCTCATTCAATCACCCCCTTAGGTGCCCACGAGGTGTCAGTTAATAGCTTCATGGGCGATTGCGCTTGGTTGTTGGTAGGTTGGGTATGTTCGGTGCTTTTTCTCATCCAGTTGCGCGCTGCGGCCTTCCAATCCTTCATCTTGTTCTTGCCGATCATCCAGCCTTTCGATTCGTAGAAGTCAATAAAATTTTCTGATTCGGTTATAGCGATAGCTGACCCTCTCGCATGAAAATAGCTAAATGCTTGGTCGTGGGTAGGTGGTGTGAATCGTCTGGTAGCCTTGGGTCGCGGTGTCGGTACTAGCTTTGATTTCTCTATTGGCACCATCATAGGGACGATGGTATCCAGATATTGCTGTAAGGCTTGCTCTACATGCCAGGTCATAGTCCTTCCGTCACCATCTGTGCCCGATATATTATCAAGCCTCTCTTTTAGCTCGGGATTCATCCTGATGGTGGTGCTTACCTTCATGCCTTATTCCTCCTGTGTTTCCATACATTGCCATACATGTATGGTATCGTCAATGATAGATGTCTTCTAGTCCGGGTGGGTGGTTATTCCATGCGATGGTAGCAATCTTTTGTTTCGCACTGAGCATGCACATGACCGTTGTAGGCCGACTGGCTTAAATGCAGCTTTCCTTTGCATGACGGGCATTCAATTACTTCTTGCCTATCTGATTTCTCTTTGCCTTTCCATGCAGCTATTACAGGCTCAATGATAGCCATTTTGCGGTAAAACTCTTCCCAATCATCAGCGCTCTTTTCGCCTTCCTCCAAAGTTTTCCTAACCCATTGACTACAAATTGAGCAAGGGTCTTTATATTTGCTGTGCCCCTTTATGCAAGGACGATCTTTAAATTTCCACTGTTTTTGGTCAACCTCAACTTTACATCTAATATTTACATTTTCTACCAAATAATTTTGGCAATAATTCATTGTGTGAGTTATAGACTCTTGCCTTCGCTGTTTGCTGTCTTCTTGCATAGCTTTACCCTCTGGTTACGAAAAGTGTCGGAACATATCAACTACCATAAACTCTACTTTTTCTAAATCCATTTCTTCAAACTGGATATCGCGTAACTTATATCCCTCTTCATCATCAGTAAATATTAATGCTAGAGAACAAATGTCCATGCCTGGAGGACTCCCAAATATTCGGACCTCTGGACAGTCATTCTCATCAATATCCTTTTTTACTAGTAACTGCCCGTGCTTTTCACATTCAAATATTTTTGCGAACATGTCTTTACCCTCTGGTTAGTAGTTGAGATAATAAGATTTAAAGATTTGCCATACCTTTATGCGCTTCGCGGTTGCGCTGCTCCCACTCCTCCTTCGGAAATGAGTGAGCGTATAGATGCGCTATAAGCTCGCCGGTACTAAAGCCTCCACGACAGCCATCAGTAACAAGTGCTTCTTGTGGCCCGTACAGGTGACAATAAACCTCATAGGCTCTCATTGTTACAGTCTTAGGGCATACACCGGCATTGCTCTTAGTGGGAGTCCTATATTTAGTAGGAATTTGTACAGGGTGTGTTTCAATCTCTGTCATTGTCTTACCCTCTGGTTAGTCAATCGATAAATTAGTGGCCGTTGCATTATCTTCCCCGTCAGGAAGTGGACAGCATTTTAAAATAAACTCCTCGATTCCTTTTCCGATCATTAATCTCACTCGCTCCTTTCTGGTTAAATCCTTCCAAGGCTTGCATTTTCCATGGTAGGGACAGGTATCACAGCTATCCACAACAATCATCTTCCTTTCTTTGTACATATGGCCTCCTGGTTAGTTAGATGTGTTAATTCCCATAGCGTCATCGACTTTTCGATACCTAAATGTTCCTTTACCACATTGTTCTTTAAGTAATGCCATTACTGCGTCTTCGATACTTTCAATTCTCTCTATCAAATCCCCAACTGTCTTATCAATTTCATCCTTGTCATACCCAAAAACTAACCCGCTGCCATCGTTGTGCATGTATTGGCGTAATGCCGGTATTAATAAATCATTAGCTTTCATATCAGTTACCTTTATTTACCAAACCACATATATGCCGGTCTAATTGCACAGATAGCATAATGATTATCGCCAACGTGTCCCCAATCATCACAATAAACTTCCCATCCTAATTTATTATCTCCATCATGATCGGCATCGTTGCACATTTCACCCAATTGAACGGTTTTTGCAAAGTCGCTATTGAGCCAGCTAGAAACTATCGGCAAGCAATCAGCGGCATTTAACTTTGAGGGGAAATTATTACAGCATTTTAAATCGATAGCCCAACATAATATTAATCCGTTGCTTTCTGTTTGTTCCCACGATTCACAATGACTCAACCAGTTTTGTTTGAATACAAGATCTAGCGCTGAAAATAATAGATCATCACCTTCGCCGTTTACTCTAAATATTCTGTTATCCATATCTTTACCCCTGGTTAGTTAGATGTGTTTAGCCTAAATCGTCAGGATGAACGTTAAACGCAATAACAGCCATTTCTTTAACATGCCGCCTCAGCTCTGTGAGCTCCTCCTTAAGAACTTTGTTTTCGGCAACTAATTCATTATCGCCATTAGTTTCCATGTATGCAGCGGTGTCATAACTATCATTTGACACATAGCTAAGACTTCCATATCCGCTAAGAGAATAGCCAATAAGCTGTGCGAACTGCTCTCTATCCTCGTTATCAAACGGGATTATGGCCAGATCATTCATATCAAGACCACCTTGATCTAAAAGGTACGAAACGATCTTATTTTCTTTAAATCGAGGCCTGCCATGCTCGTCTGGCCCTAATGGCTGTATTGGGTGTTTCATATCACTTACCTTTAGGTGGGTTATTATATTGCCCGTAGTCCATTGTGTGAATCACAATGTGAAAAACCATGATCTCCTGGGCCAAAATCTTTGCCGCAGTTCGAGCACCAAACATTTGTAAATTTCTGCTTATCCCTTTCTCTAATAACATCTTTAATCCTCCTCGCCTTGTAAGATTCATGATCCTGTACTGAGATTCCTTTTTTTATCTCAATACCTATAAATACACACCCCGTGGAATCTATAGTGGGAAGAGAAAACTTATCTGATATTTTTTTGGCATATATCTTGATATCTGGAAAGGTCATTTTCGAAGGGAGCATCTTGGATATTTCCAAGTACTGCTCATGGGTTATATCTTCTATCGCTTCCATATCAGTTACCTTTAGGTGTGGTTCCAGTCATCCATTTCTCTTTCATAAGCATCCTGGGCGGCTTCCTCGGCAGCTTGACGACGATCTCTATTAACCTCTTTCATTTCATGATTAAATTCTTGAATCGATATCTCATCTCTTCTAAGCCTTTCTTCCAAATCAAGCTCTTCTCGTTCAAACGCATCCATATCATTCCCCTTCGATTAATTGATCAATAATTGTACTGTGTTCCAATTTGCTGCGGATCCATTAGGGGTTATTGCACCTTTACCGGTCAAACCACACATATCACATTTAAAAATATAAACTGCCGACTTTATAAATGTTTCTGTTTTTGTCTCTGTATATAAATCAGGGTCCTGTCCGCAACATTTATTTCTGTCAAGCACAGTGTCGTAATACCATGTGGGGTACGGGCCACCGTATTCTCGAACCATAATTGGATTTGTAGTTTGTTTTCTAGGTAGCTTTATCATTGATCTTCCTTTGTTTTAATCAATACTGTCCACTAAGAGCGTGGTTAAATATGCTTGTTAGCCTCAAGAACCAAATAAATTTCTGACTTATCTTCCGGTCGCCAGTCCGTTTCATCCTTATTCGACTTCCCGTAATTACACGCCGCACAAAGTATTTGTAGGTTCTCAAAGCATAACTCAAGATGAGGATGTTTCGACCTTGGCTTAATATGGTCGACATGAAGCTTTACTCTATCCCTTCGGTAATTTCTGCCACACGCCATACAATTTCCTTCATATTTTCTTATGACCCGGTATCTCAACTCTAGCCATTCACGAGACTTATAGAAGCAATTTGACTCTCGTTTCTGCTTCTTTGACTTTCGTTTTTTTTCCTTTTTCTTCCATTCCCTAATTTGTTTCTTTTCGGTCTCATTTCCCTTCCAAGACCAATCGTTTGTATGTTTAGCCATTTATTACTTCTTAGTTATATATATGTTCAGAGAGATTGAGGGAGTTTTGAGTATAAGAACCCCAACCCAAAATTAATTGAGCTAGGTTCTTTATGTCCGTCGGTCTCTCGGTCGCAACGAGCATCTAATCATTATCAAAGTTAGATTAGATCGGCATCATTCCAGGCTTTGACCTGTCCAACCCCCTCTAATGCCTTCAGAACTCAGTTGCGCGTGGGGTAATCTTCATACGCTCTATCAGCAAGCCGGTGAGTGAATCCTCCAGCGTTCTTAGCGCCTTCAACGGACTGACATATCTTTCTTGCTGTATCCACTGGACTGCTCGGAGAAGCCCATTTAATCCGTTCTGGCGCGAGTATGGATAGAACTATGCAGAGTGGAGTGGAATCAAATGAAAGGTGGTGATAAGATATGTTTGCCGGTGGCGGTTAGATCTTTTCACTTGGTTTAATCTGATTGCCAGAAGCACCCGGCACTAATTCAATATACGCCTCGCTTGATTAATCGTCAACGGGGCGTTTTTATATAATCCCTTGTTTGATTAAATGATCCTTCGCTCTTTCACAGGCTGAAATTATAACATTTAGGCTTTTGATATTATCAGCCACAATGGTGACTATCGGGTTTAAATCTTCGACCTTCTTAGCACCTGTATCAATAACCTCCCCTATTTCGGCCTCTCCGTCTGACACAGCTATGCCGCTCCAGCCATCACCAACAATATCGGTAATGATTGTGTCGCCCTGTCCTAGCATGATATCCAAATAAATATTTCTAACTTTGTGCATAATTAATCCTTATCTCTAACTTAGTTAAATGAATCTGTATTTGTGGTGATACTAGGTTCGCATTATTTTATGCATGATGTTTGCGAGCACATCGACATTAGTTTAAAGACCTATGCCTGAAAATCGGTCTATCTAGTATCACCACAAATACAAACTCTATAATGTAATAAGGCGTAGTAGTGCTGTGAGGGTCGCTACGTCCTCTTGAGCCTGCTTGTTTTTTAAGAGGTGAATCGCATCCTTTTAATTTTTTACTTCCTCTCGCGATGGCCTGGAGCTACAGGCATACAGCACTACTACTGAACTACACTATGCAGACGTTGAAGTGTGTATTGTTTTGGTGACCGGCGCTGATCTCCGGCATGATGTTAATTTTAGGATATGAACAGAACTAAGCCTGTTTTCCATCTAAACCAATTAGCATATCAGTCTATGCATTCACCAAAACAATACACACTGTAGGAAGTCTTAGAAGGGGTGTGTCTGTGAAGCGTAATTATCTTCAGCCTTAACGTCGGTATGTCCAACAAGCTTTTACAGGCACAAAAAAGGTCAATATAAACTGACCCTAACGATTGGGGTGGGAATAACGAATATGGAATTTACCTTACTCGTTAAAACCAGTTTATATTGACCCTATCGTTATTCCACTTTTAAGACGAATTCCACAACGTCTGTACTACATTTACAATTCTATATTACTACGCTGATATGTCAACGGTAATGAGGTCAATCTCAAAATTCTTGCAGTCGTCCCAAAAGCTATCGTAATCCTGGTCATTCTGAATTAGATCACCTAGCCCTTCCCAATGGCCCTTGCTGCAATAGGGTCCGGCTAAAGGATCGTCTTGCGTTGGTCTAGAAAGTATTTGGTTTTTGCATGAGTCGCATTTCATACTCATCTCCTTGATTATTCGTCAACGGGGCGTTTTTAATAGCGTCCATCATGAATTCAGGGTCATAAAAACCATATCCCCAATAGCCAATTATTTTATTACAGTCTCCGCAATTGACTTCGCTTTCTGATATATAGCCACAATCTACCGATCTCACTTTGTTTTTTATATTTTCAGATTCGCAGTGCAGACATTTAATAGGTTCTCCACTATCTTTGTAATAATCTAATATATTCATAATATCTACTTAACTATACTGGCATTGAAATGGCGTCGCGTAGTTCACTTAAGAACTTTTCGGTGATTAGAGAAGCTATCAATAATCCCACGCTTTAGGTGTCAACCCCAAGGTGCGCTGACCACGTGACATAAACTATGCAGACGTTGAATGTGTATTTGAAGGGGCTCTACTTAGGGTCCTCAGGCTTATATAGGGCCTTTGAGGCGTTTCCGCTACTCAACCCATATAAAGCCACCACAAATACACACTGTAGGAAGGATCTTATCTGCTTAAAACTCTAGATATATACTTTTGACCAACCCCATATTTTTCCCCAATCTTTCTCTGAATCATGCCGTTAGCATAAAGTATTTTAACCTCGTTGATTTCTTCATCTGTTAGTCTCCGCTTCCTCATTCCTCTTTTAGGATCAAAACCTTTTTTAAAATGAGATGAATTTATTTTTGCTGTAACCCACTCTAAGTTGTCTGCATGATTATTGTCCTTGCATCCATCAATATGATTAACTTGAGGCTTTGATTTTGGATTATCGATAAAAGCCTTTGCTACGAGCCTATGAACCTGGAAGCCTCTTGGCTTACCATATTTACAAAGACACGCAATCATATATCCAGCAGGGTTTTTGCTTGGCGAGAGAAATCTTCCTGAAAACTCAGAATAAATATGACCTGTATCGCTTATATAATATCTGTTTTCATAACCTGGTATTGGGCTTAGCATATAGGTCTCTTTTTATCTCCACATTTCCACAACGTCTACATTTAAAATTCTATCTTACCAGGCTGATTTGTCAATCGTGGTATGCTGGTAATTGTTAAGCGTAGATATGCCAAACAAGCCCGTTACTCATAATAACTGAATCAAAATATTCGTATCCACCATGCGATAATTCTTGCCCCGTACCATAGATCATGAAAATTTTTCCTATCTCTTCGGTAGAAGTATCAACTTCAGCCCAAAAAAACAGCTTTCCATCCTGTTCTGCGACCTTTAAAATAACATGCTCGGCTGGCATTATTATCGTATTTATGTTATCGATCTTTAATTCGTATTTATAAATTACTCTCATATCACTCTCCTTGGTTATTACGTCAACGGGGCGTTTTCTTTCATGTATTCGCGGACAATATTTACACACCTATGCAATTCATATTCTGCCGGGCACACGAACCCGTCCGCATGTTGATGGGATTCTTTGTGATGCAAGTCCTTGCACTCTATGCTTTCAGCAGCCGATAATACTTTGTTAAAAGCATACCTAAGCTCCTTTTTATTCATAACTATTCCTTATGTGTAACTTAGTTAAATGCCTAATCGTCAACTGGGCGTTTTAATCAATCTTTGTTGCTGTAAGTCTTATCATTATTACCCTATAATCATCACCATATAGATATTTAGCAACTTCCATCCTTGCTCTTCGTGTTGATACGCTTTTTACACAAGCAATTTTTTCTGGTATTCCAGACCCAAACGGCACCCTACACAATGTGACGCAGTATAGGTTGATCTGCTTCATAATACCCTCTCATAGACCTGTTAATCCTTGTGATATTCCCAATCCAACCACAGCCAAATTCGCCCGGCTTCATGACGCTGGAGCATACAGCCCGCCCATCGTTCAATACGTTAAAATGCATGCCGCAGCAGCCAGGGCAGGTCGCCAGGTTGTCTTTCATGCACCAGGCTGTATCTTCTACGTCAAATTTTGTTTCGAATTTCATTATATTTTCCTTCCTATTAGTAACCTTCGGGGCAATCATCTGTATCACTGCCAGGTCTGAGTCTCGCTAGCCGGTCTCGCTGCTCGTCAGTTATAATCGGATCTTCCTTTTCTTCTTCACTGTCGGCGGGTCCAAGACATCTAGGTTCAACCTCGGCATTAAGCCATATTGTAATATCTCGCATTTTTATACTCCTGAGTATGATTTAAGATCTTCTAGTGAGCCAATAGCATCATTAAGACGAATTATTTTTATATAGTGATCTACCAGTTCACAGTCTTTAAGCTTACCGATAGCGGCCTCAATCGCAGCGTTCCACGCGGCCTCCATCGCCTCTTGCGGGAAGTTGTGAGTGTCGTGATCATCTTCGTTATACCACTCTGTAAAGCTCATATTAATTTCCTTAGTTAAAGCTGCATTGATGAGGTTGGCGGGGCATTCTCCCGCTCGCGGTCCACCAGCGGACACATGCCTTGGGTGTCTAGGGCTCCCCCTAGCAGCAACCTCATCGATATAACCTATGTCTTCTTTTCAAAACTAAGCCACTGGTCGATTAAATCTTTTGATACGCCGAGATCGGTAAAATAAGCACCATTAACATAACTATCATGTAATCCCTGAAATCTTAGTAATTCATATGAATTTTCTCGCATAAATCCATCGTTTGGGCCAAGATTAGAAAAACGTCTGATTAAATCATTCGCAGCGAGATCTGAATTCATTAGCTCCATATTATCATCCGGTAATAACCAGCCAAATCCGCAATGGTTGCCATCAGTATCGCCGTATATGCATTCATCATCTTCGTTCAGGCATTGCTTACCCTGCTCAACCAACGCCTCTAAAACCTCTGTATAGACCTCTACGTTCGTTTTACCCTGTGTTGTAATCATGAGTCATCCCCTTCAACAAACTTATCAGCGATCGGAGCCAGCCTTTTTTTAATCAGATTAAGTTGACAGCGACTAAGGCTATGCAGGCACATACATGACCCCTCGGCAATACTTACACCGTCGGGCTTTACGATTACACAGTCAGCTTTTCCGCATCCTGTGAACCCTTTAAATAGCAATCTGCGTACTGATTCTTTCATACTGTCCACTCCCTTAATGTATAAACGTAAGTTACTCTATCACTTTTGCAATCACATAATTGCAATCTGTTTTGTTTGGAGGCTGGTCAAGTATCATATATTAACCCTCTACGTGAGAAATCTTGGACCAATTCATAAACCTCATTATTTTTCTGCTCGGAAATTCTACTCTCTCATTAATAACTCTGCTTACTTCTTCTTTTGATACGCCTATCGACCGGGCAAATTCGGACTGATTGGAATTATGATTTTGCCTTATATGCCTGGCCAGTCTTACTCTCATTATATGTCTGGTTAATACCATATGCCTCTCCTGATTTTTAAGCACTGTAACATAATTATTCGCAACGTTGTAGTATATTTTTTGTTGACTTAAATTTGATTGTGGATTATATTAATTACTCCTTCCCCAGAGTGAAGGATAAATAAATTATATTTGGCTTATATGGTGAAAAAGATCACGTAGACATAAATAGGATTGAGGATAAGACAATGTAACCGCAGGGGTAAAGCCCCTAGAGAATAGCAACCTCCGGCCAGCCCCTTAATTGGGGCTTTGTTGGTGAAAGCATATGCTTTCAATCGTTAACTTTAAGAGGAGCAAAAATGCGGAATTTATTTAACGCATTTATATTGATAGCCTTATTTACTACCTGTGCACAAGCAGATGTATTTAAGCAGACTGATGGTGTCTATATGACATCATATATTAAAGATGTTGCCGGAGATTCTTTTATAAATGTCTCCTTTTCGCTGCCAACGGCAGATTTATCGATAGTAGATATAAACATTAAAACGCCGCATTCTGCCTTATCAGTCGGAGGTCTGACAACCCAAGTTACCATTGTTGGCAATGCCGGTCTTAAATATAATTTAACTAAAGCGAATCCTATTCACGCGCAAAACCTGCAATATCGCACCTATGAGGTGGGGTGGAATGATATTGATGTGCATATGATTTCTGCTTAGTTCTAGCATCGGTTAGAAAAAGAAAAAGGAAGCCCGTACCCTATAGCAAGGATCGGGCTTCTTAGGTACAACCACAGGGAGATTAAAATGAATATAAATAGCATAATCCAAAGTCATAAGCGGTGGATTAATAATGAAGATGGTGGTGAACGTGCCAACCTGATCGATGCCAACCTGATCGATGCCAACCTGAGCGGTGCCAACCTGAGCGGTGCCTACCTGAGCGGTGCCAACCTGATCGATGCCAACCTGAGCGGTGCCTACCTGAGCGGTGCCTACCTGAGCGGTGCCAACCTGCGCGGTGCCAACCTGAGCGGTGCCAACCTGATCGATGCCAACCTGATCGATGCCAACCTGCGCGATGCCAACCTGAGCG
>SDBT01000947.1_pt1 | contig 48847 bp, 60 predicted proteins | sample 2277101 | NCBI WGS metagenome assembly SDBT01 (sample SAMN10404973, study PRJNA504765) | marine sediment metagenome | isolation source: marine sediment core GS10_PC15, 103 cmbsf | place: Arctic Ocean: Southern Knipovich Ridge | collected 2010 | reverse complement strand
ACATTAACTCTGTCCGCATCTCACACTCAACTAAAGAAGGCTCAACCTGTGCGCGCCGCGGATTTGAGTTTAAAAAACTATTTAAACACGGTTATGGAGATACAGGAATACCGGCAGAAGTTGGTAAAGCCTTGCATACCGGTTATCAAAGTTTCTTACAGCACGGCGATAAAGATCGTGCTATATTTGATATGATGCTACAATATCCATTTTCTTTCTTCGCTAAACCCTCTGAGCAAAGAACTATTGAAGCTTGCTACGCGACTATGCAGGCGTTAATGGATTCAAATGCTATGTCAGAGTTTGAAATTGCTACATTTGAGTTAAATGGTAAAGTTATTCCTGCGATCGAAGTTCCGTTTCAAATTAATTTCCCAAATTTTTCATTAAGCAATCACCGGCATGTTGAGGTTTATTACTCCGGTTTTATGGATTTAATCGCATACGATCATTTAAATGATGAATATGTTGTGATAGATATTAAAAGTCATAGAGAAAATAGCGACGATTTGACCGCAAAATATCAACATGATGAACAGATACTTCCATATGCTTTAGTCCTGCAAAAACTCTTAAATAAGCCAATCAATTCTTTACGCGTGATCTACCTCTCAACTTATGTTGATGTAGTAAACCCGCGTATTCAAAAATATGATTTCCAAAAATCTCAACAAGATATTCAGGACTGGGCGCGTGGGTTATATGTTTATTTAACTGAAATGCGTATGTTCTTTGATCTTGAATGGTTCCCCCGAAAGTCTAGCATGTGCTGGAGTTGGAATAAAGCGTGTCCCCATCTTGATCTTTGCGCGTTGCGTGATCCGGTTGGTATTCAGCAGTACCTTGACTTATCCGGAAATGTGCGTGAAGAACTTGTTATTAATCCGTGGATAACAATTGATTTAGATTTAGCAGCATGACAGTTTATGTTGACGACATGCGCGCACATTTCGGTCGAATGATTATGTGCCATATGATTGCTGATACAACGGATGAATTATTAAATATGGCACATAAAATCGGCGTTAGTACAAAATGGTTACAATATCCTAATAAACCTAAAGAACATTTTGATATTGCCTTGTCTAAAAAAGCTTTAGCTATTAAATATGGTGCGATTGAAGTAACTTCTAAAGAGCTAGGTCGTATTATTTTAAAAAGATCGGGTATTGCAGAATGATAAGTTATCGAATAGGTTTAGAGCATATTGCTAATGGTAAAAACGGCAAACCTCTTACGGCGCAAATTGTACAAGAATATGCAAAAAAGGTTTTAAGAGAGCATGATGAAGTAAATTTAATTCAGCTACATCGACGAAATTTACCCACAGTCGCGCCGATGTATTTAGATGATACAGCACAGAAAATTTTATTTCTTATACTACAAAATTGTAATGTAAATTTTCTCCAATTATCGGGCAAAAATTGTTCAAAAATTCTTGTACAAAAACGGCACTTGCTTTGGGTACTTTGGTTCAAATTTACTTTGTTAAGTAATTCAGAAATAGGTCGTATGTTTAATCGACATCATTCAACTGTAACCTATGCTATACAGAATTTCGAAAGTAAATTAAAGCTCGATTTTAAATTACAAACAACTTATGAAACTTTGTTAGGTATTTGTGAAAACGATTTTGAGGACTATGATTTTGAATAATGAAACACCAGAAATTGTCGGCATGATAACGCATGTTGAAATAATTAAGCATAGGGATGGTAGACAAATCCCGCAAACATTTCACATGCCTGCATATGTCGAATATATTCAGCCGGCCGGAAATTTAATAGCCGAAATAAGTTGCGTAGCGCTTTTTCATTACGCAATTTGTGCGAGAAATAGTTATGAATTATTTGAGAAAGATGTAATAGCCTTAGAGGGCGACCCCGATCCAGTAACAGACGGCCCAAATTATCAACAATTGTTTAAATCAATAGCAAGAAGTTATGGCGTGAAACCGGAAAATATGGTAAAATTTTGGGGACATGTTGACGCACAATTTATTGCAAATGATATTCCATTACTACCCGCAGGTTCTAAATACAGGTTTGACCAAGTTTTGGAGGTTAATTAATGAGTATTTTGTCGCCAACACCCCCACTTGAGAATTTAATTTATCGTCATTTTCTAAATTTACGCATTATTGCCAGCGGTAGATATATTACACCAGTGGCAAAATTAATAGCTTTTACGAAGGAATGCGATATTTTTCAGAATAAGTTACGCGGTCTATATGGTGAGGCAGTTAATGTCGAAGCGAAAGATATGACGCCGGGTGAAGTTGCGTTATCCGTCGCAAAAAATTATAGTGGGGAGGATAAATAATGCCATTTTTAAACGCAGAAAAACCATCAAATAACGGGCTCTTTAAAATCCTTCTCTACGGCTTAGCAAAAACAAAGAAGTCATGGTGGGCCGCAAAAATTGCTGAAAGTGGTTTCAATGTAATCTACATTGCGTGTGAGCCTCATGCAATCGGTTCTGCAATTTTAAATGATTTATCGCCAGAAGCGAAAGCGCGAATTTTCTACGTAGATGCAACAGATGAAGTTGCTATCTCTGTAACGTCAAAATTTTTACAACAAATTCTAAAAGGTAACGAACCTATCAAATGGCGTAATGAAAAGAAATGTAAACATATGTTCGGCGATGTAGCTGAAGGTGAAACAGTTACGACATTCGATGCGCGGTTATGGGATAAAAATACAGTCGTTGTCGTCGATCCCTGGTCAAAAATTGTTGATAGTTTATCGCGTGAATACGATGAAGAACATAATCGCGACAGCGAAGCGGCGGCAAAAACGGAGTGGGATGGATATGGCTGGGTTGGACGTAGGGCTACGTTTATTATTCAACAGCTTATTAGTTTACAGTGCCACGTTGTACTTATCGCGCATGAGCAGCATTACGAAAAGAAGAAAACGATATACAACACCGAGAAACAAAAAGATGAGCAAGTCACAGAGTTCACCCGTATACAAATTAAATCGACGTCGGGGCCGCACGCGATGACTATTCCCGGCAATTTTCGGGATATCTTATATTTTAAAACGCAAGGTATAAGCGATATGGCGGCTTCCATTCAAATTGATACGCGACTAGAAAACGGGCGCGATGGCGGTTGTGTTAATCTTCCGCCAAAAGTTTGGAAATGGGAAGATTGTTCGTTTAAACGCTTGTGTAATGAAGCTGGAATTGAAATACCTCCAACTGATTTATCGCATGAAATTCCTGGCATTTTACAGGGTTTGCCAGAACCTGTAGTAATTAAGCAGGTTGAAAAACCCAAATCGCCGACGCCGCTTAATTTATCAAGTTTAGGCGGCCTAACCGCAGGAAAAGAAGGAAACATAAAAAATGGCTGACGGAACAACTCTGACAGTACGTGAATTGATTGTGGCATTGTTGCTGCAAGACCTGGATGCTGAAGTTGCATTAACGGTTTACAATAGTGATCCGATTAATGAAGTTTCAATTGAAGCGGACGAAGAAGGTCGCGTTATTCTTGAGGGAGGCAGCTAGAAACAGATAGAAATAGCTACTTGAAACCATTTGAAACCATTTGAAACCATTTGAAACAGAGAGAAACAAAACCATGAATACCTTCACCATTGATGGACAAGAACTGAGCCTGACCGATATCGCGGGAATGAATACCTCGGATGTTGAAGCAAAATTTCGGGTTAAACTCCCGAAAGGGCTTTACCAGTTTGAAGTTTCAAAAGCTGCGTTGGAAAGTCAACCCAACGCGAAAAACAGTGATAAAACAAATCTGTTAATCACGGCGGAATTAACCGTTATCGGCTTTATCAATATTCCTGACACTTCCGTGGACAAGGAAGCCTTGATCGGCGAGAAAAAGTTTGAAAACTTCTATCTAAGCCAAGAATCTGCGGAAAAATTCAAAGACTCGCTGGGTTATTGGAAGGGTTTTGCACAGCTTACGGGTTACGCAAATGAAGGCGAACTTGACGCGATTTTGCAAGGCTGGATTGGCACGCGATTTGCCGGCCAGATCAAGCACCGGGTTAACCCGAATGATTCGGATGATCCGTATGTGAACTTGGATCGGGATAAAGTGCAGGCAATTCCGGCAGAGCAGCCCGCAGCCGCGTAAATAGTTCCTCCGAAGTCCTGGGTATGACCGCAGCTATTAAACTGCCCGATTTACATGGAGATTAAAATGTTAAATAAACAAGAAAAACCCAGTTATATCTATGAAAAACATGTTTTAAGTGACTATGTTGTACAGAACAAAAAGTTTAGTGTTATTATACCTAATAAACAAATTGATGATGATGAAATATTTATGTGTCCGTCATGTACTACGGCTATTAAATTTCCTAAAATAGGTAGTCAGAAGTGTGCATGTGGCTTACACTATAAATCCGCAGGAAATGCACTTTATTTAGCTATAGAAATTGATTAGTTCATAACCTAACAATGGAGAGATAAAATGCCAGGTAATGCTTTAATAGGTACGATTACAGTTGCAGGATCATCTGCCGCTGTTCCAGTAACAGGAAAGTTTAATTACTCCCTTTGGGGGACTTGGACTGGTTCAGTTGACCTTGAAAGATCGTTTGATAACGGAGATACGTGGGTTAAATTTACCGACCATCTCGCTGATACCGCAAACCTTGACGTCGTTCTAGAAGAACCCGAACAGGGCGTAGGTGTGGCCCAAAAACCTGTGCTTTACCGCGTTACAGGTACGGGCGCTTGGACTGGTACAACTAATTTCCGGATTGGTAATATCCGGCCATAAAAATTTGGGGTCCGCAGCCCCATTAATTGATAGGTGATGTAATGCAACATGAAGATCAACATAAAGAAGCTATTCGTAGAACTGTTAAAGCTAAAAATGAAATAACTGCTAGTATATTTGACGATAAAATTCGAAAAATGGGGACAGTAAATGTACAAAACGGTGTTATAACAATTCAATTAGATTATGTACCACATATGACGGAGGATTTTACAAGTATCTTTCTTACTGACAGTATTAGTGTCGCTTTAAGAGAATGTTTTAATGTAGCACCAGATACTTTTAATAAGGTGCTGTGATGAAATACGAAATTCATTCCTTTTGGAGCACACCTGAAGGTGAACCGTTTGATATTAAGGCGGTTGTGCTAACGGAACATTTTAGATTACTTGAACATTTAAACGTGCTTTTAGCCGATAAAGAATGTGTGAGTTTCACGGTGAGAAAGCTGGAGGAATAGGTGTTTAAGTTCAAAAAAAGCAAAACTAAACCGTGCAGAGCTTGCAAAAGCACCGGGTTTTCTGACAAAATTAACCGCGGTATTTGGGCAATGCAGCCTATTGGATTAATTTGTAAAATTTGTAGTGGACGGGGTTGGATAAAAAAATAATGTCTGTTCTTTGGTTCACACCTAAATCTTTCTCCAACGAAAAACAATACATGGTGTCCAGCTTCTGTGATCGTGTTGGGTTAGCTGCGAGTTCGATTACCTATGTTAATATCTACACGCGCATCCCTGATGCGTTGAAACGGAAGGGCCAAAAATCTTGGAAATATAATCATGAAAAACGCCCAGAAGTTTTGGCCCAGATTGATAAGTATATTGAAATTACCCACCCCGATGCTTTGGTTATCAATGACGCAATTACTTTAAGTCATTTACTTAATGAAGAAAGCAGTATAACTCTATGGCGTGGTTGTTGCTTTAATTATAAGGGCACACGTTGCTATGTGCTTGACGATTTTTTACAGCTTAGAACTTTGCTCCACGCAAGCTGGCAGTTTGTGAGTGATATTAAAAAGATATTGAGGTACTTAGGTAAGGATGAACGGCCGCAGCCGAAGTTTAGTTACAAGGTTGTTGAAGATATGGAAATGGCCACAGTTGTTGAGAGTGAATTAAGTAAAGCTATATTAATTTCAGTTGACATTGAAACCGCTGGTGAACCTAGATACATAACTTGTATCGGCTATTCAGGACTTATGCCCGATGGTAAAATTATATCTTACGTCTTTCCTTTTTTCGACCCAACAGTTGAGGGAAATTGCTATTGGCCATCTGTTGGCATGGAAGAATATGCCTGGATGGTTGTTAAAAGTATCAACGCCAACTCTGTGCCTAAAGTTATGCAGGGTGGCAGCTATGATGCATCTTATTTTGTTAAGTATCGTATTCCTGCTAATAATTATTTTATCGACTGCCTGCATTTCTTTCACTCGATTTGGCCTGAGGCTCCAAAAAAACTTAATTATATTGCCTCAATAACTTTAGACATTGTTCACTATTGGAAAGATGATATCAAAGGAACGAGTGATGATAAAGAAACTAAAAGCCGGGTTCCAGTATCAGAACAAGGATATGCGAGATATCTTCGTTATAACGCTCTTGACTGTTACAACACTTTGCTCAGTGCTTGTTGGCTTATTAATTTATTTAGCCACCATGCTCTATCTTGGGCTGTAAGAAACTACGTCAACGAATTCCAAGATATGGTCGGTCCCGCATTTCTTATGTCAATGACTGGCATGAAAACTGACAAATCTCGGCAACAATTCTTTCTTAATAAATGGCTTACCGAGGGTAAAGCGGCTAAGAAAAAATTAAGGATCATGGTTGATGATGAAGACTTTAACCCCAACTCGCCTCAACAAGTTGCGTCACTTTTATATGACGTACTTGGGGCGCCTATTACTAAAAGGCGCGGTGTCAAAGCGACAAAAACAAAAACTACTAGACCGGTCGGTGAGGATGTTCTTAAGTTAACGCGTACAAAGCATCCAATCTACGCCGCGTATATTGACGCAATTTGGGGCGCGAAAAAGCCGTTTAATAACGCAAGCAAATACGGCAACATGGAGTTATATAATGGACGGTTCATATACAGCCTCAACCCGATTACTAAAACTTCTAGATATGCTTCTAAGGCACACGCCTTTGGCTACGGGACTAATGCCCAAAACATTCCGAAAAAAACTCGTTCTATGTTTATCGCTGATCCGGGTTATGTACTATTCAATGCAGATTATTCTGCATGTGATGTTTGGTTCGTGGCGCATGAATCGGAGGAAGAAAAATTAATTGCAGTTTTAAAGAGTGATAAAAATACGCATTGTTTTCATGCAGAAGTTTTATTCGGTGTTCCATATGATAAAGTCTTTAAGGGATATAAAGCGGACGAAGACTGGGTCAATCACCCCGTAACCGGCATCCGGCAGAATACTAAACGTGGTACACATGGAGCGCATTACCAGGAAGCTGGCGGTACGTTGTATATGACAATGGGCCACGATGAAGTTATAGCCTCGGCAAAAGTTGCGGGCCACGAAGACGCGCATATGTGGTCGACTGAGTTATTAATTAGATTTTGTGACGAAATTTTGCGGAAATATTATACCTTCTATCCTAAGATTAAATCATCGTTTAAGGAAAGCTGGGTAGAGGCGAAGACTAATGGAAATCGCGCTACTTGTTTTGGCGATCGTACTCATCTGTTTTTCGGCGATCTTGAAACAAATAAATCACAGCAACGCGTGTTATCTGCGTTCTACGGGCAAGGTGGAACTGCGGGATTAATTCGACGCGCGCTTTTTGATATATTTTACGTGAGTGATTTGCAGGAACGTGGGATGATGCTGCTTACGCAAACGCATGATAGTATTACCGGGCAAGTTCCGGAGGATAAAATATATTTATTAAATGATATCTTGACAATCATGCAAAAACCTGCTACCATCAAGGGGCGCGAATTTTCAGTTCCAGTTGACGCAGAAGTTGGCCGTTCATGGAATAACGGAATGATTGATTATCGAGACGGAGTTACGCTTGAGGAGATTGATGCAGCGGAAGCTGTTTTGGAACAGGATTTTAGACTGGTGGAGATGGTGTAATTATGGTCTATGATTGGGCTAAAGAACGCCAGCTCGTTAAAAAATTAATTAATAAATCACTAACTTGGCCGGAGAAATATGTTATGATCAACAAACACATTATGATCGACATTGAAACCTTATCAATAAAGAACAATGCCGCAATTCTCTCGATCGGCGCAGTTTTATTTGACTTAAGTTTACCGCATTTTCATGCAGAGCAAGCAGTTCAGTCGCAACTTGACCAAGCTGCCGGGCACAATAAATTAGAGACATTGGATTTTTTCTATTCAGTTATTGATATGGCAGACTATAATTCAAACAAAGCATTTGACATTGATTATTCCACGGTTAAATGGTGGCTTAGCCAGGATTATGTCGCACAACAAGAACTGCTTACTCGTGATAAAACAATATTTCAGGCACTAAGTGAGTTTACTTATTGGTGCCGTAAAACACTTAATGATAATGATATTATGCTCCCTTGGAGTCATGGCGCCGTCTTTGATATACCAATTATAGAACATGCCTTGGGTAATTACAGCATAATCATCCCCTGGAAATATAGCAATATCCGTGATACCCGAACACTATTCGACGTAGCTAATGAACCATTACCGAAACATTCAATGCCACATCATGCCCTATGGGATGCTTATTACCAGGCAAAACATGTGCATTATTGCTGGCGGAAATTGCAGTCGCAGAAATAAGAAACGATTTGGATCCAAACTTTCACACAACAATGAGGTACATGTTATGGCGGTTAACGAAGGTCCTTTTTTCACCTATCTTGAGTTCGACGTTCCAAATGCTGCGGAGAATGTAATCTTTGCCGCGAATGTGGACGGCTTTCTCGCATTGTTTGGCGCGTCTGGAACGGGCGCAGCTGCCCACCCTGATTTTGACAAGATTGATCCTGCGACACGGGATTTGATTATTGCCGAAATGACGGCGCTTAAGGCTATCGCGAATGAAGTAGCCTAGTATCTCCTGAGTGTGCAACCATACTTAGGAGGTAAAGGCGGGGCGGATTTGATCCCTCCCATGGCATCCGCCCCGCCACCTTCTTTATTATTGCTTAATAAAGATGATGAATGAAAAATCTAAACATTCGCAATCCGTTTTTGCAGGAGTATCTTACCTATGTTGAAGATACCGAAAGTCCACGAATTTTTCATATATGGACGGCTCTGTCTAATATTAGTGCTTGTCTCGGCCGGCGCTGTTATTTTCCTTTTGGCGTTGGCGATATCTATCCTAATCAGTATATCTTACTTGTCGGCCCGCCTGCTGTTAAAAAATCAACCGCAATTAAAATTGGGCAAAGACTTATCTCTGAAACAACTGGTGTTCGTTTTGCTCCGGACGATACAGGCGGCGCACGGCAAGGCTTGATTACCGCAATAGAGAACAAACAAAATGATGAAAATATTCCCGATGAAGAAGTCGACCTGGCGCTGGAACAATTTGATTTTGGCAACCTTGAAAAAATCGGAGAACTTAAAGTTAATAATTCCTTCGAAGATAAGCATCATTTGTATATCGTTGCTTCTGAGTTCAACACCTTTATCGGCATTAGAGAAACGCCAATGCTTAATTTCCTTGGAAAACTTTGGGACGGAGAAGACTTTACCTACGGACTTAAGAAGGAAACTAGCGTTCTTAAAAATGGTTTACTTAATCTCATCGGCGGAACAACTCCGACTAATATTGCGATTGCAATGCCGCCTGCTGCGATCGGAGGAGGATTTATGTCGCGTCTTATACTCGTCCACGCCGATGCCAAATATAAATCAGTGGCGCGTCCTAGTCCGTTGAACCCCGAAATTGGAGTAAGGATTAAAGAGGTAATGTCGTGGGCGTATTATACAGCGCGAGGTGAATTTAAAGAAACGGCAGAGGCGCGCAAATTTCTTGACTCTTTCTATGAAGTCGAGACAAGGATTAATGACGCACGGTTTATGTATTATTGTGATAGGCGACATACGCATTTAATTAAATTAACTATGGCTTTAACTGCGGGCCGTATGAGTCAAACAATTACACCAGATGATATCAGTGACGCACACGCTATTCTTTCGTACACTGAAACAAATATGACGGAAGCGTTGGGTGAGTTTGGGTTAAGTCCTTTAAGCGCGGCAAAACAGAAAATGCTAGAGTTTATTCGTCACTGTAAAGTACCCGTAACCGAGACAATTCTTTGGGCGGTGATGGTTAAGGATATGCAGAAGGTTGATTTTTTAAACTCGTTAAATGATCTGACTAATACGCGAAAAATTATACAAGTTACAACAAAGAAATATGGGGCAGCGTATTTGTTTAATACACGCCGGCATGAGGAAGTTGATGCCGTGATGAATGAACTTGCGGTGGAGAGTTAAATGAGCTACAACGATCTGCTAAAACGCGTTGGTCATATCAATACAAATTATATCGAAGCTCGCGGTCGGGGCGCCGGAATTGAGGCGGGAAATCTTAGGGCTGATTTTGAAAGCCGCGTAAAAGAAATGATCGAGTACTGCGAAAAAACTGACGATAAGTGGATCAATGAACCGTCGTTGAATTTCCTTGAAAGTCTTGAGGATAAATTTTCGCAGAAGAAGTTTCACTTAACTGAGAAACAGTTAACTTGGCTTAACAGAGTTTGGATAAGGTATTCACAGCTATGAGTATTGATACTGTGAATGATCCACTCGGAGATAGACGTATCATAGGAAGGTATAAAAACATGAATGATCGTACAGAAGATTGGGAAAGACGTCAAGCATTTAAGACACCGATTGTTGATGAAGATTTGATCAATCATCCGTCACATTATCAAACTGAGTCTGGTATCGAAGTTATTGACGTGATTGAAGCATGGAATTTGCCTTATCACGTAGGTAATGTAGTTAAGTATTTACTACGCGCACGCGCTAAAGGTGAGTATTTAGAAAATTTACTTAAGGCGCAATGGTATCTAAATAGAATTATTGAAAAAATTAAAAAAGATAATCCAGGAATTAAACCCGGTGAAATGACGCCCATGTCGCACGAAGAATTAGATCAAATGACACGTAATACCAAGCAACTTTAACTCCCGCATGGTGGAACTGGTAGACACAGTAGACTTAAAATCTGCGGCTTATAGCGTCCCGGTTCGAGTCCGGGTGCGGGGACCAATTGAGGAGAGAGAAAATATCAATTAATACAAAAGGTGTACCTATAGTACGTCATGAATGTATGGTTGTATATGAATATACAAAAGCACAAACATTTAACTTTGAGCTTGAAAATAATAAACATGAAATTATAATGCGTTCAACATACTTCGAAACTGGTAAAGAAGCACATACTGAAATGCTTAAAGCTTACCGTTTAATTCGTGGAGCAATTCCAAAGTGATCAAACCCCGCAAAGATTGGTGCAGCCGCTGGCCTGATTCTCATGCCGGAGTTTACTACGGTGATTGCTGCGAAAAGCATGACTATATCTACACCGTTTGCAAGACATGGAAAGAACGCCGAAAGGGTGACAAAGAATTGCGCGGCTGCGTTTATCAAAGATTGCGAGCTAAAATCGGCGATGAACGTGCAGAGTCTTGGGCAGGATTAATCTATTTAGGAGTTCGCGGTGCGGGCTGGTTTCCGTTTTATTTCAACCGGACTTTGTTAGGTCGCAAAGTTGATCCGATTGAATTGGCAAGGATGGTCGAAAAATTTGGGCCAGTATAAAAAAGACCCGATGTAAAATTAATCACATCGGGCCAAGTTACAACGTGGGATACAGGATTTGCCCCACGCCGCCGCAGAACTGGAGAAAGAAAATGGACGAATATTATAAAGAATGGGAAATAATTTTACACTCCTTTACATTAGTTTTATTAATGTTAATTTATTTTAAAGAGGATAAAAAATAATGCCTACTCTGAAGGAGCTAAGTCGTCAAGAAACAACGGCGCCAATCGAAGCACATCATGACCGCGTGTCGAACTTGTCAGAACCTTCAAAAATTCCCGCTCTGACTTATCAAGCGTTGCCGCTGCAAATTGTTCACCAAGAAATCTTGCAAAATATTCGCCGTTCCCACCATACTTTATATAACTCAGTAGCGATTCCTCCATTGCTTCTTCTGCGGATTCTTTATTCTCGTAAACACCGCTTCGGACGTCTGCCCGGATTCGTGATCGTAGGTCTTTCATTCGATAAGCCTGGCTGCGTAAAGTGGATTGTATTCTCCGCATTTTCTCCATTTTACGGTTTTCAGATAACGATCTCATACCCATCAGACGCGACACTACAGCCATCTCATCGTATACTGCAGAATTTTGAGCTGCTCCAGCTCTATCAGTCGAAGCTCCAGCAAATAGCTCGGCAATTGAACGAGAAGTTCTATTCGTCGCATAGTTCCCCACTATCTCGAGCATCTGTTGACCAGAGAATCCTTCTCTTTCGCGAAACATGGATGCAGTTTCCGCGAGAAGTTGATACCCTCGTTTCACGGTTGCAAAGTTTGGGCTATCTTCAAACGAAAAAATTGTAGGAACATTACGAAATGTCACGTCTCCCCGCGAATATAAGGCTACGCCATCGTCAGCGCCGAACATCTTTGGAAGGTTTGAGAGAGAACCGTATAGAAACCATTCTGCAAATTCTTTACCAAATTTATTTTCTAACCCATCAACCATATTTACAGACCCGTCATAATTTTGACCAAAGTAATCGGCAAATTGCTGAAAGCCTGGAACAGTCGACCCACCATATACCGCTGCCTGCGTGGCATATTGAGTTACTAGAGCGCGCGTTTGACCGTTCTCGACGTAGGAAAAAATCCGCTGATAATAATTCTGCATAAAGGTCATGAACAATGATAGTGGCGTACCAACTGCTCCCTGGAAAATCTTGGGTTTGTTATTGGGAGAATAATCGCCTATTGTTTCGTTCGCTTGCCGATGCGCAAATACCCGTGCTGCTGCATCATCTAGGTTTAAACCCTTTTTCGCGATATTGAAATTGGTCATATAAGCAATACCGCGCGCCAGGATTTCAGACTTATCGGACAACATGGTTGACATACGCGCGATGCCGTTATTCTTTAAAAGATTTGTTATATACCCATCATGCGGGGCCGTCAAAACTCCCATCGATTCAGCAACTTGTTGATCTAGATACCCAGCTTTAGATGCAGCCTTCCACTCGGCCTGACCTTCCTTCGAGAACATAAAATGCATTCCAGAGGTAAGCGCGCGGACCGGCGAGAACATTGCTAAATCTTCGTCGTTAATTTTATAACCGTAGGCTCCAATTCGCGCGGACCAAATATCATCAGGCTCTCCTGGCGCGCGTTTTAATGCAGCAATCGCGCCAGGAGACGTAGCCATAATTGACGTTAAAGTCAATACCGAGTGACCCACCTCAAAAAGGCGCAACGTAAGCAGAGAAGTTAAACGATTAAGTGCAGGACCATGACGGCGGAGTGAATGAGGTTTGGTAACATTATGCGTACGTTCCGCAAAATCAACGGCATCATCAAATGGATTATGATCGCCAAGCTGTTTGCTTAATGTCTTAAATGCAGCCGATTTATTTCCATCCCAAATAGGATTATTTTTCACACTATGACTAATCTTATCAAACATGGTTGAAATGATATCATCGTATAAAGTTTCGATCGTACCATAGGCTTTGCCAACCCATTCATTCGGATTGATTGTCGGGTTGCCCAAAATTTCTGCCATATACTGCTGCCAAATTGTTTGACCCTTTTTCGCAGCCGCCGAATTACCAGAACTCATGTACATTTTTCGCGCATAAGCTAATTCTGATTCATACAATGTCATTTTACTACGGCGTAGAATTGAACCGAACTGCCGCTGATAGGAATCAATAACATCATCAATCATTGCAGAACCGACGTCAATAATTTCGCCAGTACCTCGGCCAGTTACTGCGCCAGTTTGTTGGGCAATATCAGAGAAGTTACGCATCTCCTGCCAGTAGACGTCCTGGATATCGAAATAATTCTCCATATCTTTTTCGTCAAGCATACGGATAAATTGGCCATTTTGTTTCTGTAACTGAACCTCGCGCTCTGCAATACGACGGGCTTCTGCAATCGTTTTACCATTAACAACTTGCTGAAAATTACCTGCACTATCGACGAGATAAACATTCGTACCGTTGCCAAAATTCTTAGGTGCAATATGCCAGTTACGTTCTTTTAATTGCGGGCGACCTGTAATCCGCCGAAGTTGCGCGTCATGTTTGTAAATTACTTTATCAATATTATTTGTGGCTTCCATAGAAGCGCGCGCTAAGTCAGTCATTGCGACTGGAACATAGCCTTGCTTTGAAACTTGACCAGCAGCCGTACGTGTCCCTGAAGAAACTGGCATAAATTTTTGCACAGTTTTAAAGTCTGGGATTTCTTCGCCAGGAAACATCTTTGCCCAGAGCCCGCGATTGCGGTCAGTGTTATCTAGGACGAAGTGGTGGAAAACTTCCTTGCTATCAGCTTTAGCGGCCTGCACAAGTGTCGGTTTTACATCCCAACCTTTCTGAAGCGCATGACGAGCGATACCGAATGAAGTATTATCTGCACGGTTATTTAAGTTTTTAATTTCAGACCAAAGAAAGTCCGCTGATTTAGCTTGGCCATTATGCTGAACTGTCTTAGCTTCATAAAGCCTTGCAACACCGCGGTTAAACGCTTTATCAATCGCAACAGTTACTTGATGAATAGCTTGAGCCGCAGGCATCTCACCCATTGCTTTTACTTGAGTTTGAAAATGACCCGTACCTGAGTTAACGCCGCCGATGAATGTATCTACTTGACGTGACGTCTGCCAGGCCGCAGGAATTGTATTAACTGTTGCAAAAATTTCGCCAATAAGATGGGCATCATTTTGAGCAGCTTCACTGAAACCTTTTAACGTAAAAGCGCGCCCGATTTTAATTGCATTATTCAACCGTTCGCGCGTAACAAGCGTACTTAAACTATCGCCAGAACGAATGAGCATCGTATCTTCTGCGCCCGCAACATGACGAAGCATGTTGCCAGAGAGCTGGATATCAAGTAAAGCGTCTTTTGCAAGCAACGGTTCATTCGCTAACTGACGCATAAATTTTTGGCGCGCCCCGGTTTGCATAAGCATGGTTTTAAAGTTATCTAAACTACCTGCGGCAGCTTCGAGATTTGAGTCACCCTGTCGATAGAAGAAATTAAACTGCTCCCACACTGGCGATAATTCACCGCGCTCACCGATGGGAATATTAATCATCCGTGCGATATCTACGTCGGAGTTAATAACTTCATCTGGGAGTTTTAAAATGCCATTTTTCGTAGCATCTCGAACTGTCATAAGTTCTACAAAGTCTTCAAACTTACCATTCAAAGCGCGCCAACGAATTGTATCCATGGTCCAATCGTCGCGAGGGAGTGGCATATCAGCGATAAACTTATCGCCATACGTTTCAACTCCATATTCAAACATATCATAGCGGGTATAGTGATCGGAAACTGATAGCGGTTCTAAGCGATTACCGAGTTTGTGTTGCTGAACTGTATGACCTGCCACAGACCAGCCGCGTGTACGATCAGATAAGTCAAGTGCTTGCCATGCGGGTTTATTAACCGACTGAAAACCTTTTCCGGCTTCGTCTTCGAATATTTGAATAGTTTCGCCACCAATTTTTGTCTCAGCTTTTGCAGCCTTTACGCGCCGCGTATTTCCCTTAATGATATATTCAAATTCATCGCCTTGTCCGCCAACAACGAGTAATACATCATCGATATGTACGCGTTTAGCGATAACATTGCCACTCGTTCCCGCAAAAGTACGGGCAATTTTAGGGCTTGCTGTAAATGAAACTACATCATTCGTAGGTTTTAATGTCTCTGCTTGACTTTCACCGCGCAATAATGGGATAGTTCCGTCAGCATCAGCTATTTCTCTTAATCGCGCATGGAGCCCAGCATTACGATATGCCTCAACTAATTCACTAAGGCGTGGATCATCAGTGCGTTGCCAACGGCGAATTTGTGACTCAGCTGAGTCACCGGTCCAGTTACGAATATTAAATTGTAGTTCAGAACTAAGCCTTTCAAAAACTGGATTCCCGCGTCTACCGCGTTCAAAATGCCAATCTTCACCTATATCATGTAACGTAGCTTTAAACTCATCGTCACCAATTTCAAGCCGACGACTGCTCGGTATAACTTTCGTAACATTAGTCGCGTCAATAATCGTCGTATCACTACTAATCGTCCGTATTTCACGTATAGTTTTCACGCCTTCCGGTTGGCGTACCATTAAATTAAAATTCGTATCAACGCCAATTACCGGCTTACTCGTGCCAAGTCCCGCAGCGTCAGTAGCCTGCGCATGATAAACACCTGGCTCCAACTGTGTTTTCTTCTGAAGATTAACCTTCCCCACCCAGCCAGGTTTATAATCTAACGCCGGAATAACTTCGCCCACGTCGTTAACAACATAATACTCGCGCTGAATAATCTCATCAATTTGAACTTGAAGCTCATCAAGCTGTTTTGTTACACCTTCGGGCAGCATCCCGCCAAAACCTAGTATATCCGCTTGTTCGCCAAATTCTTCTGCCGTATCTTCGCGCAATTTATTCTGCGCAGTTTTCAGCTTCTCAACTTGTCGCTCAGGTTTCGTAACCGTTAGATCAACAATCCCTGTCCGATCATGCGGTACGTTTTCAAACGAACGAACGCTCATAAAAATTGTCGGATCAGCGTCAAGAGCTTTAACTATCCCACTCATCTGGCTATCTTTTGGCGTTACGCTATGAGTTAAATCATCGATCTTATCCTTAAAGGCCAATTCAACCTGGCCTTTAATTTCAGCATTTGATTGACCAATAAAGCGGGCAGTATTTTCTTTTAATAAATCGACGGCATCACTCGCCTGTTGTGCAATTTCCATATTAACTTTGGCATTTGCATTGACAGTAATTGACAACCCACGCAAACCAGGACGTGACGGCGTATCTTTCGCCAGGACACCTTGATTGTAAAATTCATTAACAGATTTGCCAAGTTTCTGCGTATGACCGCGTAAAATTCTATTGGTTAAAAAAGCGGCTGCTCCAGCGCTTGCTCCGCCGAATACCGCGTTCATGGCAAATAGTTCTGCTGATGTAAATTCATCAGGATACAGTGTTTGAGAATCATTCATAAACGCATAGACGCCGAGTTCAAATGCCACGGTATGCCTTAAATCATCAAACGCTGCAATCCCGCGATTAGCGGTTCGAAGCTTTCGATAAATTGCGTCAGTGGTTGGGTCGATAACCCGGCCTTGTTCGGCTAAAAATTTGCCACGGGTTTCATATTCACCCATTAAACGCCGCTTAGTTTTCGCGGTATTAAAAATAGTCTCAAGAAGTTTGCCTGATCTGGAATCATCAGTAACTTTTAATAAACTCTTTAAACCCTTTTCAACAAATTTCCCGGTCTTAAGCACCTTCATTGCCGCAGTACCGGGAATAAACATGCCAACTAAATCACCAGCAGTCTGCGCGCCCGCCTGATTTCGCAGATACCATTGAGCAAAACCATTTGTAGTATCGTCAATGAAATCGACTAATGAATCATCCTCATCCAAGGCGCCAATTGTCTGCCCAACTGTGTCGAGAAAACCGAGGGCCATTCCGGGAGCGCCGTATTTAAGTAAATCGCCAACACTATCCTCACGCGATCTAAAATCCAGCGGTTGATCACTTTCAATAGGCAACATTGAGCGTGTAATAAACGGATCAGGCGCATCATCATAGATCATATCATTCGATTCAAGAGAAGCCATGTTATCTACTCCCAATCGAGCGCAAACGACGTACTGCCGTTGACTCTAGCGGACCACGTTCATTAATTTGGCTAGAAGCGCTAACACCACCTTCTGCCGCAAGAAAATCAGTTAAACCAGTAACAGATTTTGCGGTTGGATCAGCTAACTCAAGGCTACGCTCAGTCATATCTTGAAGCATTTGACTTGCTGAAACTTGATCACCCTGAATTGTAGCCGATGCAATACTGTTTTCAATACCTCTGAACAAAAAGCCGCGCACATCACTCCCAGTAACATTCTGCATGGTAAGTCCCATATCCATATCGGCATTAATTTCAGCTTCTAAAGTCTGAAGATTTTCACCCATTCCAGAAGCAAGCATATCTAACAAGTTTTCATTAGGGCGTAAAATACCTTGCTGTTGAAATTCAAGTGTACGCAGTAGCAATTCTTGACGTAAACTTTTAAAGTTAAAAATAGATTTACCGTTAACTAATTTATAAAATTGCGGACTCAACATCCCACGCTCTTCAACCCAGAATTCTTTCCAGATATTAAGCGTCCCACCTAATTCTCCTGGAACTTCTAATTTTGTATTACTAGCGAATCTTTGAATTGTTTGCCGAACATTATCGCGCGTGAATTGTTGCTGAATTGTTTTCATAATCGTCGGACTTTTTGGATCATCAGGATTAACTCTTTGACCCAGCGCTTCATCCATACGTCGAATGTCTTCTTTCTTTGCCGAAGGAATTACTTCACGTAGAAATCCACCTTCATCGCCAGAACTAACTTCAATTGAAACTTCTGCAGGTGTGCGTATTTTAATTTTCGATAAAGCGGTACTAAAGAAATCAAGTTGCTGCGCGCCTTTTAGCTGACTAGTTGGCGCAATTTTTTTGCCAGCATTTGCTGTTTGCCAACTGGCACCTTCCGCGCGTGTAGTTAAGCCAGGAGTACCGTCTACCCAGTTTTGCACGGCAATGGATTGTTTGGATTTAATTTTTTGGTAAGAAGCATCAGATGATTTAAAAGCTTCATCCAGTATTTTAGCAGCCGCAACTGGGTTATCTCGTTGCAAAACTTTTGCGGCAGAAACAGCCGTTGTCATTTCTTGGATTACTTTGGGCGGCACAGTTCCAGTTAAGGCTGCAAAATCTGAAACACGACGCGTTATTTCTTGCTGCTTCTGTTGCACGGCTAGCATAGCCACAGTTTCAGCTCCAGTCGTAGCTAATGCAGCCGCGCGTCCTTTAAAACTTTCTGTAACAAATTTACTAACAACCTGAGGCGACACAAGTACTTTAACATCTGGGCCAGTATCATCACCAATATCAACAGTTAAACCTTCACCCTTTTCAAACACAGTTTTCAATTGCCGATGAGTTTGAGCATTTAGCTGACTTTGCTCAAATTGTTCACGTTGTTTTAGACTCCGATCAAGCCCGCGATTTTTTGCCAACTCACGCGCAGCTAACGCCTGGTACTGTACCTTCTGAAATTCGGCGGCCTTCCGCATTAATTGAACTTTATTATACGTCGCACCTTCTGGAACTTCAGTCTTTCCATCCGCAGCTAAATCGCGCCCTTCCGGCGTCATAGTACTTAACGCGTCTTCTATATCAAGATCGCGCGCTTGTCTCTGTAAAATTAATCGACTAGCCTGGTTGGTAAGTAATTTATTGTCCATATCAAGAAACGCAGCGGTCTTCTCGATAAAGACTGACGCAATTACACCTGGTTCGTCTTGTAAATCTTCCGGCAATCCTGCAAGTAAACGATCACCTTCTTCCGTACCTTGTTGAATTTCATTCAATTGTTCACGCGTTAATGCGCGAAGTTCCTGCATATCTTCCGCACGCACATGTTTTTTAACCTGTAAGCCGAGATTAATACGGCTTACTTCGTCAAGCAAACCTTGGCGATCAAAAGTTAAAACATCTTTCGCAGTTGAAGCTGCTTGTTGCGCAGAAGAAACTGTTAAAGCGTGCAATTGAGTTGCATTAGTACGTTCGCGTCCGAGACGTTGTAATTCTTGCTCAGAACGCCTTAAGGATTGGCGCTGTAATTTTTGGTTATAAGTCTCATCACCCATTATTACGCGAACAAAATTTTCAATAGGCAGATTTCCTGCAGCACGATTTAAATTCGTCATTGCACCATCGGCACGGTCGAGTACTTCGCTACTTTTTTGGCCAAGATTATTTAAAATATTACCAAGTGTATCATTCGCATCATTAATTTTTTCCGCAGACTCCGACAACACTTCACGCGTATGCGAACGCTCCGTTTTTAAGGCAGCTTGACGTGGAAGTAAGGCATCAAATTGATCACGCACGCTTAATGGCGCCAAAACTTCTGATTGAATAACATCAGATTTTGGTTGCCCAGCTTCGTTAAGAATAAGATCTTCAGCACCGGCCATTTGTCACCTATTTAAAGGGGTTACTATCAGTAAAAGTATTAAACCCTTCAGCAAACTCACTAAACGAACGCGGCGGATCAACCGTACCCGTGCCAGATGTCTTCGTTGTAATCTGCCCAGATTGCGCCGCGAGTTCTTCGATTAAACTGCGAACATTTTCAGTTTGCTGCGTTTCCGTCAAAACATCCTGCATCTCAGTTCCGCCCTTAAGCGCGTTAATTAAGGCCGCAATAGTCCCGCCAACGTCAGATTCAATCGCCGCTTCATCAATACCAAGCTGCCGAAGTAAACTACCGCTCTCACTTAAAACACCTTCAGCAGCAAGCACGCCAGTTTCACGTTGTTGTATCCCGCCTAACGCAGCCTCGGCTTCAATCGAAGCTAATTGACTTTCCAAATCAGCTTGTCCCTCAGCAGCGGCCACATCAATAAATGAATTAAGACGCGAACCAGCTTGTGAAGCCCTTCGAGTTATATCTCTATCAAGTGTATCTTGCAGCGTGCGCCGACGTTCAGCTAAGATTGGGTCAAGTAGACCTTGTATTTCTCCGGGAATACCGAGCGCACGTTGACGATTTTCACCTGCATTAGCCGCAAGTAATTCAGCGATATTACTCCCCGGCGCTGTTAACTCCGCTCCCGGCGCGAGACTTGAAATACGGCTAATACCCCCAAGTCCGCCAGATTCTGCCTCTAAACTCAGCCGACGAATATCGGTTGTACCCGACTGAACTTGACCAAGTTGCGTTGATTGCGAATCCAATCGAGTTGTATTCTTTATCTGCTGCTCAACAGTGGCAGTCTTTCCCTTTTTACTAGTCGTAGTTTCACCACCGCCCGTAAAAAAGTCAAGCGTATCGCCGAGAATACCCATGATTAATTTCCTTCGCCCTGGCCAAAGTTAAGTCCAAAATCATCGTCTAAAATATTAAACTCAGGCATAGGTGCGAACGCAAAAATTTGTTCCGAAAGAATTTCATTAAATAATGTGTCAAAAATTGAAGTCGGTTCTGCTTGTTTATTTTCGGCATCTTTAACCGCTTCGCCTGTTTTTGTTTCAGCAATTATTTGATCTTCTGGTCCACCAAATTCACCACCTGCAGTAGATGAACTATCTTGTCCTGCAGAAGTTCCACTAGTTTCTACTGAAGTTGGATCATCAGGTACTGAAATATTAGAAATAGCGTCAATTGTTGCCGCTATTCCAATACCAGTTAATCCGCCTGGAACTGCTGCTATTCCTACGCCAACGGGAGTTGATAAAGTATTCGTTACAGTTGAAATCACATCATCTAAAACATCGCCAGGAACATTTGAAATGTCAAAAGATATTGCGGCATTTTCAGCTGCCTGTGCGTCTTGTGCCGCAGTTCCTGCAATTCCTAATGATGCCTCTGCTGCGGCAGCTTCTGCTTCAGCATCTACTCCACCACCTTCACCTGCATCACCAGGTCCGCCAGAAGTTCCACCGCTTTCGCCAGCACCGCCACTTGGGTCACTACCAGAACCTGGACCATCAGGCCCAGCACCGGCATCTGCGTCAAAAAATTCTAATAATCCTGTAGTTGGATTAACAGAACCCTGCCCACCAGCTAATAGAAGCATATTAACTTCACGCGGTGTAATATGTGCAAGCTGTGTATCACCGCCACGGCCTTCCGCAGCAATCATTTCAACCGCTTTTTCAACATGTTCTGACATACTAGCTCCGCATTTTTTTCAATTTAGCGCGCTTCTGAAGTAAGTCTTCTTCGAGAAACAATTTTCGGCGAATTATATGCTCAGGAACATCGCCCTTCATTTTATGAACTTTAATAATAAAACTTTCAATATCAAGTAGCTCCCGACGAATACGTAGAATTTGGTCCTGATAAGTATCTTCAGCAACTTCACGCAACTCTGCGATCCAGGCAGGCCGCGGAATATTCATACCGATTGCAGCCGCCGCTACATAGAACGAACTAAAAGTTACAATACAAACCATTACAAAAAGCATTGTTTTACGAACATCTTTGAAATTATTCATATCAAGAAACGTCATCAGTACACTACTCCACAGCTAAGGCTAAATCACTTTGAACGGTTGCCAACACTTCCTGCAAAAATTCTGTAACATACACATCAATTACACCGAAGCGGAAGCTACGAATTTGTTTTTCAAGGAGACTAAATTCAGCTTCCTCAAGTAGAACAAAATGCTTATCAGCATCGTCAATTTTTCGTTTAATAGGCATAATTGCCAACATATCTTCGAAACTGTAGCCATTCTGCCCGCCATTTTTGGTCAGCAAAACGCCTAATAATTCTTTTGTATCAGTTGCAGCTTCGTTACGTAATTCCTGCGGTAAAGCGACTTTGCGCATTATTTTTATCCCTAATGTAACATTTGAATATGACCAACACCAGCCCGTTCTAAAGCTAGTTCCATTGGTCTACGAAGTTCAGGCATTGCTTCAACTAGAACACCAGCTATTGCACGAAGTTGTGAAGAACCTTGAACAATTGCGCCTGAATGTAAGCGTAATAAACCGGTAATACTCCACATTGCTGTAGCAGGTGATCCGTCTTCATTAACTTCTCCAGGCATAACTCGGCCAATAATTCCGGCTTCCTCAAGTGTTGTTTTATTATAAGTTATCCAGCTATCAAATTCACTACGAATAATACCTTTAACAGACCGATTTAACTCATGTGTACGAATTAAATCTGCATCACCATAATCATCAAGTGAGGAGCCAAGCGTTGCATTACTCGCAAATAAATCACCATCTGCATCTGCAAGAAGCACAGGACCTGTTACACCGCCCGCTACAATAAACACATTTTCATTCGCACCCAGCGGAGAAGAGCTAGTACCACTTTTCTTTTCACCGCGTAATTGAACTGGTGCATTAGCTGTGCTAGTTTTAGAAGTATCAACTGTAGTAGCTACGCCTATTACTTGCGTACCAAGTACCCCTTCGCCATAACCAGTAACCGTAAGACCACCAGTTGTTGAGAGTGACTTCTTAACTGTACCATACACTTGAGTTTCAGCTTTTGACGTCATACCATGCGCAACATCACCCGTACTTCCGAAAGACATAATTTCGTCATCGTTTAAAGCTTGATCAAGCGCCAGTCCAATTGTCAAATTGGCATTAGTAACAACTGCCCCAATATAAACACCTTCACTTGCGTCAATAGTAAGCGCAACACTCGTCGCATTATCATCAATACCCGTTGAAGTAAGCGCTGTGCAAAGTAACGTAGCAAATTGAACATTATCCGTTGTATCTAATTCAAGAGTTCCGCGCGCAAGCAATGCCGTTGCATCATCAAGTAATGTTTGCGCATAAGCTGTAACACCTAACGTAGTTAGTACCGCACCACCATCCGCATCATCCAACATTGTTTGCGCAAACGCCGAAATACCCAGCGTGGTCATTACGGCGTCGCCGTCCGCATCATCAATAACCGTCCGACCAAAAGCTGATAAATCAGTTTGTGCCCACGTATCAGTTCCATTAAAATAGGGTAATTTATCTGCGCCAGAAACTAAGCCAACTAAATTAGTCAGCATTGTATCCAGACCCTGATACAGTGTCGCGTTTACAACATCATTACTAAATGTCGCACCACCGCCAGCCGTTACGCCATCGCCTAAACGAATATTTTCATTCGTCGTATCGACAACAATTTCACCTATTTCAGGCGTAAAAGCATCTGTTGCCGTTTCATTTTGTGCGATATGTTGAACGCGATTAAACGCCATGCTAGTCTCCTAAAATCCCTGCAATGATACCAGTAACTTCAAGTAATCTCAAATGAAATGATTGCCCAAACGTTACAGTTTCAACTTCGACGATATGATATAAACCATTTGAATCGGCGTCGTAGTTAATAAATCGATCGAGTAAATCATTTGCGCTTACTGGGGTTAAAATTTCTTCATTAGATTCGAATACTATATCAGCGTCAAGTGTACCTTTTAAAGTCAGCTGAAAATCAGTGCCAAACCCAGAGCCACCTTCGCCCCAGTTTTGATTACCGCGAGTATTCGTTGTATCATCCAGCCAATTCTCTGCGACAGGTGCCTCAAAATTACCCCAATCCTCTGAACTTTCGTCAGCAACTTGACCGGGGATTCCCACCGTTACGGTTAAAATATCGCTCAAACGTGTGACATTATCGTTCTCATCCAGAAGTAACCTAAAAGGTCCTACAATAATCTTAGACTCAGTATGTGTGAAATCATGCGCTACTAAAGTACTTGTTAAAGTTGCGTAATACGTAGATTTTTGCCCCGCTTTTGGCGTAATATCTTCCGTATAAATCTGCATATGATCCTGATAATGGTGGATTTCGCTGCCATTATTTTCTAACCACGGAGACGTATCACCAGGCAGGCGCCAGAACATTGCTAAGGTGTTATCTAATCCGACTTCAAAACGATCCGTATCTTTAAACTCGTAAACTAGACTTTCAAAATCAATAAAGCCAAAGTTAAAACCATCTGATGCACTAACTCCTGTACGAAATTGCCCAAAAGTTTTATGATTTCTATTAAAACTACCCCATTTATCGAGCTGTTTCGCGAGTACCCACGCTTTTGTATACTCAGCTAAGCGCTCATTTTCCGAAATAGAGAGGTATAAATGTTTTTTCTGCGCGTTATAAGTTAATTTAACAATACCATGCGTGTTATACGCTACTGTATCAAATAGAGTTTCATGGATGAATTCGTTAAAAAGCGGTTGTATCTCAACCAGTTGCGAACCCTGCAATTCATATAAACCAGTTTCACTAAGAATAATGTGTCGATTATTTTCCGTAGCTGCTATACAAAAAGCATTAACAGGCACCTGTGGGTCAACCATTGGTATGTGACGAAATGGATTAATTGATTCGATTAACTGAGAAATCTGGGCCCCACCTTCTATATAAGTAACAAACCCTTGCGAAGAAGCTATAACATAGAACGCAGCTCCACCGCCGATAATAGCTAAACTTTGAAAACCAGCCCCGGTCGTTGTACTCGTTGCCACATCTTCGCCGTCATCAATCGCGCTCCAGCCGACAACAAAATCAGTTAAGTAAATTAAACGCCCACCACTTCGTGCAACACTAACAACATCAGCATTACCCGTTTTCCATAAATCAGCGATCGGATCATAGATAAGTTCACCAACACCTCGGCGCGCGAAATGATGTTTAAGCCCTATTTTAGTGTGCGTCCAAGGCCGTAACGTTCCATCATCGGTAAAGTTATACAACGAATAATACAGGCCCAGAACTGTGTCATATTTCAACACAGTTCCTTTACTCATTATAAATATTTCATCATCAACATCAAATGTCGCAACATACTCTGCGTTATACAACTTATCTTGCGTAGCTAAGTCCGCAGCAAACGCACTTTTCGGACCTTCCACAGTTACAAGAGTATTACGCCCTTCGATTAACAACGGCTTAGTACTCTGACGCGGATCAAGCGCGGGAACTAAGCCCTCGAATTGGCGAATATATTGTGAGCGATTAGCCATTTAAAAACAACTCATATTGTGCCACATGTGAATTACCATCAAGTAAAGTAATCGGCGCAACTAAAGCTCCAGAAACTGAATACAATATTCCAGCGGTTCCTGAAGATACATTACACAAAAATAAACGGGTAAAAGCTTGGTCAAAATCTGCACCAGAAGCAGTCCAAGTAATATTGGCAGTCCTAGCGCGAAACACACCGTTAACCAAAGAAATAGTTGGGAAGCCCGTAGCGTCTCTTGTAATTGCTTGTCTTGCATATCCACCTGCCGAACTCGGTTCTAGGAGAACATCAGATAAAACATCATCAAACAGCGGCACATAATTGCAAAGCCCGAAAAAGAAATTGCCGCCCACTGAAACATCCGCAACATCAGCTTGAGCAAGCATTTTAAGAAACGATTCTTCACCTTCCTGCACCACAATATTTGGCACAACCTGCTCTTGCGGCGTTCCCGGATCAATTACAAACTGACCACGCATTTCAATCCCCTATGTGATATCAACAACGATGCCGTTAAAGATATTAATTGTCTTTCCGTCAGTAGTTGTGAAACTACCCGTAACTCCGGGCGCCATTATCTTCTTAATTATATCAAAATTTCGCGCTACAAATAGCTCAAGTTCCTCATCATCAATTCGCGGCGGCGGTTCTAAATCATTTGCAGTAAATCCGCCAATTGATACCGGATTAAATACATCTTTTCCAGCGAATGAGACAGAACTAATCCGAGTTCCAACGCCACCAACGCCTACTCGCGTTATTTGCGCGCCAGAATAGGCCATTAAGTTACCTTAAACTTATCGCCCGAAACTGGAGCATCAGTTATAGTTGTAAAGTTCAGCGTATTACTCGCAGCCGTACCGCCAATAATGTCGGTAGATTGCCCACGTAAATTAACTGTCGTAGTGTCATTATCGAATGTAATGATCCGACCCTTCAATTGATTATCATCGCCGAATACAATATCACTAATCATTGTCGTTATCGTCGGCGTACCTGAAGCCGTACCAAGTAATCTTATTTTCGAAGTTGCTTCGTTCTCCGTTTCAAGCAACAGTCCGATACTGGAAGCTGTACTAACCGCGGATTTCAAAACATCCCATACTGAAACAGCTAATGCTGTGCTAAAAGCAGTCAATGTACGAACCGATGTACTCCAAGTTTTATCAGCGCTCGCTTGCGTTTGAACAACTTCACCAGATGCCAACGTAATATCCGCGGCAGCAAGTCGGGTTGTAATCGCCGCATCTAACGCTTCTGTATTATCATCAGCCGCAATTGTCACTCCGCCTGTATTAGTTACATCCCAATCGCCGCGTTGATTAACCGTGCCTGAACAACTTGCGGCATATATAATTTGACCTTTACCTGAGATACTAAATTGATCCGTACCTACCGCATTAAGATTTCTAATTTCAATACCATTCTCATAACCCGGCATCGCTAAATTAACATTCGCAATTGCCGCACCCGTATCAATAATAGGCGTTGTCATACCAGCTATTCGAGAATGACAGTTATTTAATAAATAATCTCCAATTGCGCCAAAAGTTAACGTGCCATTTAACGCACAATCATCCGCATGAAACGGATTTAAAGTACAGGTATTTAAAGTACACCTAGTAAAGCTACTTTCTGAAGCCCCAACTCCAATACCCGAAACAAAAGCACCTTTAAACTCCGAACCTGCGATATCTTGACCACCAAGCGCGAGTATCCAATTTGTGCCTTCAAAAAGTTGATTTTGTTGCGCGGCAATTAGCGTTATAGACGAACCTGGTAGAAATTTAAAAATTGATAATCCTTTGGAAGTCGCAATAGTATTCGCGTCTGCTAGATTATCAACAGGATTATCAGAAGTTCCGTTCTCATTATCTTCATCGCCGGCCGTACCATTAATTGTATCAATCCATACCGCACCTTCTAAATAACCCGCGCTTTCCTGCGCCTGCCGTAGCCGTTTACCGGCTGAATTAAGTACATTATGCGTGCCAGTTGTTAACACTTCATCCCACATAGCCTTAACAATCTGACTAACCGGGTGGATATGATCAGATTTAATCGAGAAAGTCACGCCATTCGCAGGGGCCGCAGTAAAAGGTTCGTCAAGCGTTATCCTACCGTTTAAATTTTCATAAAGAAGGATTGGCTGCGATTGGCCTGCTAGTACGCCAGAGGTAATTACAAACAGCGCATCATTCCAATGATCATCAGCTTCCGTTAAATCAGTCTCAATTAACGTAGGTGTCGGAGAAAGATCATCAACCGTGCCATCAATTTGAACAATCTCTGAAACAAGTCTTAATCGCCGGCCGGCTGAATTAGGTACGTTATGCTCCGCGGCCGAAATAACTTCATCCCAATTTGCATCTGCAATAGCATCCACGGTTGGCGCCTCTGCGACCATATCCGTATTAACCGTGGTAGTCGCGACAAGCGTAACATTCGCTACAACATCAGCTGCTGGATCAAAATAAGATGCGGCAAGTAAAGTCCGAGCAATCATTTCGGCATTGGTTGGCCCGTCATAATCCGTAAGTGCTGCGTCAACTTGAGTATTAACTTGAGCAGCTGATAAATTATTAAGCGCAGCAATTAGACCAGGAATAGTCACATCAGTATCCACAAGAATTGCAGCAATTTCAGTTGCAATCTCACCGAACGAACCAGCAGATACATGCTCCGATTGCAGTTCATTCCAAACTTGATCTGCATTAGCCCCAGCAGTCGGCGCTTCCGCAACCATATCGGTATTCGTTGTTGTAGTCGCAACTAATGTTACATTCGCCACCGGATCAGCCGCAGGATCGAAATAACTCGCCGCGAGCAAAGTTCGCGCAATCATCTCTGCGTTAGTCGGACCATCATAATCAGTTAAAGCTAAATCTGCTTGCGTATTAACTTCAGCAGCCGAAAGATCATTCAATGCAGCGATAAGCGCTGGAATATCTGTTGTCGTATCTTCAGCAATTACTGTAATTTGCGATTGTGTCGCCGCAAGCAATGCACTTTCCGTATAAACATGCATTGCTTGCGGAATTGATAACCCACCGCTGTCATCAAATGTAAAGACAACGTAATCGCCATTCGTCTCAGCCTGTGTTGGGTTATAAGAATGTAATCCACGACCTTCATGCGTAACTGCGTCACCGCTAGGCGTAATATTTTGAACACCATTATCAATAGTAATCGCAACTCGCGCAGTTCCAATAAATGGCCCCGTTCCATCCGCAAGAAATAGTTGCGCACTAATAGATTGGCTCGCTACATTTTTTCTCATAAGGGTGCGCTACCTTGTATGATAATATTTGAACGAGCGACCCACGCAGCTTGAAAAGTTGGGCCTCCAGCAGGAGGATCGAGTGTTATTCCTGAATATAAGTTAAGTAATGATTGATGTGGATTAACTTCAGCTTGCCCTGCAAAATTAGCCCAATCTTGGCTTCCACGCGTATTAGTCGAATCATCTAACCAATCTTCAGCTTCCTCTGAGCCAAAATCGCCCCAATCTTCAGCACTATTACCAACATTAGCCACCAACACATGATTAAACTGCGGTGAACCAAAGTTCATCATTGAAAAACGTTTGCCACGAGTATCAACAGCCATTACGGACCACTCACATGTTCTTCTTTAGTTGCTAATGTTCCAGTATCGGAAACCGTAGCTTTCGAATCAACTACAGTGCCCGCATCGTTATATAACCTAAACTCTGTCGCATTTTCTTCTTTCTTGTTTCGCATCATTTTATGCATCCAACCAAATACTTGAAAAGCGGTTGGAGTTAATGGAGGCGCTTCTTGCCCCGGTAGTGTGATTACATCAACATTCATCACATCAAGAACTTCCGCATTAACTTCCGCAGTTGAAACATCATTGAAGTTCGTGCTTGCTGTAAGAATTCTCGCCGCGGTCGCCCAAACTTTATCGGCTGCAGTTTGAAGAATATCAACTAAACCACCGGCTGAGATAGACAATGAAGCAAAGTTTGCGGGAAACGCTTGCGTTAGTGAATAACCGGTTTTACCGACATTCCAATCCGCAAGCGTTAAAGCATAGCCAGTCTTTCCAATATTCCATGTGGCTGCATAAGGATCAAGATTAACCACCTGCGCCCGCGCGATAACTTCAGCACACGCGGCAGCTTTATAACGAAATTCAAGAACGCCAACTGTGCTTAATTCAGCGGCCGTCCCTTCAATATAATAACGTCCCGGCATATTCGTCGCATTTATCTCAACAATTGACCCGGAACTTGCAACAGGCGTAGCACCATTTTCACTAAAAAAGCCTGTACCGGTCAATCCAGTTTCAGGCGTAATTCCGTCAGTCGCATCGACAGCATGAAAGAATATCCGTCGTAGAACAGCGGTAGCTTCAGAAACTTGTAACTGTTGCATTAATTCACCCCGTATGGATTAACAAGGTTATTATAGTAAAACATTGCATCACCACCTTCTGGCGCGAGCGTATAATCAACTTCAACATTAACTAACGAAACTGTTGTGGTAAAAGCTGCAGGCATCCCGGCTTGAGCTGGAACAATACTAACTTCTAAACCATTTAATTCTGCTGCAGTTCTATCGCCATTCCAACCAGCGATATTAAGTAACTGTTCCTCAAATCCGCCACCCTCAACAATATCAATTGCCTCAATACCTTGGCTTACACCACCGATAAACAAATCAACATCTAAAGTATTCGAACTTGAACCACTTGAACACTCAACTCTGACTCTTACACTAAGCGTGTTAACTGTATCTGCATCGACAACTACAGTGGAACCGAATCCAAATCTATCAATATCACCTTCAGAACTGGTATCAACATTTGTTGCGTCCGCGTCACTATCGTCTACTGCCGCGAAATGCGAACCTTCTGTTGTATTCGCCCAATTAGCTGCGATATCAGAATCAGGCTTAAGTAAATCAAGCGCCATGTACCCATTCCCAACAACAACTGCCTAAATTTTTACCCGGCTCGGTATTATGCGGCCACTCTACACACGTTGTAAGAAAAACAAAAGCAAATGAACGTTTTATAAAAATCTTACTTAACCTATCCGGCATCGAAGCTTCGCCTGTCATTAACATACAGCAGTTATTTAAATTAAGATATAAACAAGTTGTCTTACAATTAATTGGCTCTCTAGGCGATTCTTTACAGCAAACTCCGTCACATTTCCTCCTCTGCTTTAATTCCCAGCCCATTAATGATCACCACTTTCATCCAACTCCGTTTCTTTCATATCAGCCTTCAATACATTATACAAAGCAAATGAGGACCTTGCGCGATCATCATTTACCTTACCCCATTGCTTTGCTGCAGTCCCTTCGAGAACCACATCATTCCAAGCTAACAGCAGCCAATTACTAACCAAAGCTTCTGCTGCAGCCTCTAATTCAGGAGTATCAAGCGAAGTAGCATACACAGTCCCGTTCCAATAACTCCACGCCTCGGTTTCAAAATTCCAAATTGCAGGGTATTCATTACCGGTCGAACCGTCATAGTACTTCAAACGCTTGGGATAGGAATAATATGCGACATTAAGCAAATCATTAATTGCAATACCTTTAAAAGCTAAGTAAGTTCCAGCCGCGTAGTAATAGCAAGTTAAACCACGCTGAATTTTGCCAGGTAACTTAAGCGGAGGATATTCACCAGACGCCTCATACTGCACCGTACGCAATCTACGAAATAAATTCGGCCGCTCCCAAGTAAATGGATTTTCAGCCGTAACAGTTATTTGATCCTCGATTAAGTCACGAAAGAAAAAAGCCTGCACAATACATTCGCGCATTGTCGCATTTGCATAAGCAGCTATATGACCTTTCCGCGCAGCCGAAGTCCGACCCGTAATGGCCGCAACTTCATCAATTAATTGGGAAAATCCAAGCTGGGCAGTTAAAGACATTAGTTACCAGAAGCCGCTTGCTTCGAGATATTTAAGATACTATTAACAGTATCCGCACCCGCAGGATTTTCAGCACCTTCCACCGGAATTTGGCCAGGTTCTTTCGGCCCCTCATCCACCGGAGTAAATCCAGCCATTGCTTCGGTTTTATCCGCTTCGCCAGGTTCATCGCCTTTTTGCGTCAATAACAAATCTTCATCGCTAATTTGTCTTTCAAAATCAGCTTGAGCCTGTGGATCATTCGCCAATTCCGCAAGACGCGCATCACGCAATTCCAGGCGCGCGGTAGTCGAATCAAACGCGCCTTTCGAAGCCTGTTGACGCAGTTGTTTCTGATGCTCCAATGCACGTTTTTCCGCGCCTGACTTATCGATCTTACGAATTAATTTGCTGACATTCGGACGCGCCGCAATCAATTCATCCATTTCTTTTGCTTGATCTACCTCTTCAGTCGACCAAACATTATTCAAGAATTGAACACGTCCCCAGGACATTCGGATGCCAAGTTTAGGCGCTGTATCTGCGGCATAAACGTGACGTACCGACACTTCTGGGGCACTTGTTTCAACAGTCTGCGGCTCATTCATTTTTTATCTCCAGTTATAAAGTAAAAGCGAGGGCAGTTCCAGGGAGGTTACCTTTGAGAGAAGGAAATCTGCGAACCACCCTCGCAATTATCTAGTCTTCAATTTACGCGGCGGTGTCAATTCCGGTAAACTTACCAGCAGTCAGCTCAGCGCGGTAAGTTATGCACATTTCTGTCGTAAAGACACCAAAATCTGCATCCGTGCCGGCTGTTTCCGCGTCATCATCTTCATCCGTTCGACGTAGATAGCGAGTTTTAATCGCGCCCGGATGAAGTACATACAAATCCTTCGTCCAATTCGGCGATTCGTTGAACAGCGGATGGGTCATCAATGAAATATCACCAAACGGTGTCAACCATTTCGTAACTTTCATCCCGAATTCCGTAATACCCGGGATGATATTCATCGTTGAAGTCAACAACGCAAGTTCATTGATCGTATTCACCACGGAATTACCGCAGAACGCAATGCGCTCATTCGGCTTACCCTTAATGTTACGCTCAAAAATAACTTGAATAAACGCATTCAATTCCAAGCGCGTGAGATTCGAGCCTTGCGTTTCAATATTGGTAACGATTTGCGCGTCAACTCCATCCATCATCCGGAAAGGTTGACTGTTTTGAACGCCAATCACCTTTTTACCGAACCAGAGAGAGCGTTCGATATCTTCAGAATGGAACATAGCCGCATCACGTTTATTTTTCGCGACAACATCACCAGTATGAAATTCAACATGCCGGGTTGTTTTCGTCACATTCCATGCATTACGGAAAATCTGCATGTAATTGAAACGCGGGAAACCCAGATTCGCAACAGCCGTCGGTTTGGCTGATCCTTCTTCAAAGCCCGTACCAATACGCTGAATCGGAACCACGGTACTGGACCCGTCAATTGAAACAATTGACGTACCAGCAAATCCGCGATCGACGGTTAAAGTCAAACCAGAAACCGCTTCAATGAAAACATATTCACCGCTAGCTTCGATTAAGTACATCGTACCAACAGTAGTAAATGATGCATCATCGACGATAAAACTCGTACCAGTGCTGGCATTGTTGGTGACATTAATTCTGCCAGATAAATGGTTTTCTTCAAACCAAGTAACAACAGTATCACCCGCGCCAGAACTTTCCATCCCAGCAGTTAGAGCCAAAAGTGCAGCGGTTCCCGTCGGCATAGTCTGCAAAAGTGCGCTTGCAAAATCGCCTCTTCGAGTACCTATGATATTTTGATCTGATGCGAAAACGCCTTTCACAGCCATTTTGCAAATACCTTTCGTAAAAACATCCTGTATTTAGTTATCCGATTCGCCAGTTAACAAAGCCATCCATTCAGGTTCTTTTCCATCTTCCGATGAATTATCGCCGTCATTTAGGTTGCCTTGATAGCCTGATCTATTCTGCGGTTTACCTGCAACTTTTTTACTTAAAGCAGAAAAGAACTTTTCAACAGTTTCAACTGCTTCAGCGGGCTCTTGCCCACCATTTATTGCTTGCTTTAGAACTGCGCGTGCTACCGGTTGAAATGCTTTTTCGTTCGTAAATGGTAGTTGCTGTTCCATTTGATTAATTAAACCTTCAGTCCGCGTCGAAGCAATTGCCTGAGAGGTTGCAGTTTTAACCGCTTCTCCAACCCGTTCATTTATCACCTCATTTAAATTAACTAGCGAACTACGATATGATTTTGCGGCAACTGATTCCAGCGCCTGTTGAAATGAAGCTGTCTCACCGTTTGCCATATCCTGCTGAACTTTAGCAAAATCAATATCAGCGGTTAAATCCAAACCTTTAACATGATCTTGAAATGCTTCGTCCGGCGACGGTGCCTGTGGTTTATTTTCGACAACAATTGTTTGCTGATTATTCCCTTCCGGTTTTTCAACAGGTTTATTCTCCCAAAATTTCGGATCAAAGTCAACGTTATCATTTTTGTTACTTTGATCTGCGTCATCTTTCTTAGCCGGCTCCGGCGCATTAGGCACGCTAGGAGGATTTTGTACCACCGGCTCGCCCGTTGCTGCATTAATTGGTCGAAAACCTGTATCACCTACGTCACTCATTGTTTAGTTCCCTTTTCCTGCGGATTAGTTATTTCCTCAAGTTTAATTTCGAGGAAAGTTAATAGTGAATTTAATATATCACGCTCTGCTTGCAAGGCGGCATATTCAGCTTTAAAATTTTCAGCCGTATAGTCAAGATTGAGTATACCATTAACACATTGTACACGTGCAGAAGTTAATAATTTACGAAATGCTCCATTCGCAGCTACGTCAGATAGTGACTGCCGCTGAACTTCGCCTAAATTATCATTATAAAACTCATTCCAGTTAATCATTAGCTTGGCTGCCCTTCTTGCTCGGCTTGTAACTGTTGCAATGCTTGTAACGCAGCATCTTTAACTTCCGGCGGCTGCCCGTCTAATTCATGTTGGAATTTAAATTGTTTAAGATCAAATTTATCACCCGCAATGCTGGTGATATAGTCAAGTAAAGCTACAATATCAAGTTGTGTTAAAGCTTGCTGTGATTGAAGAATCATCTGAGCAATATCATTCCAAAGCTCGATGACTAATAATTTATCAATTCCTTTGAGACCTTCTGAAATCGCAAAACGAATATCAGTTTCGCGAAATTGTGCAGGATTAATTTCAGTTTCTGCACCACTATCGTCAAAAATTGTAACCGCTTCTTGAAACTGCATTACATTCATCATTAACATTGTGCGTATTGGAACAAAAGTTGATTGATTCAAAAGTTTAGCAAGTTTCTTATTCTTCCTGTTAGCGCTTTGCACAGTCGCCGCTGCTTGATACTTTGTTGCGCGTTCTAATGAAGCAACTTGTCGTGTCGTGTCAGTTGGGACAAGCGTCTGCATTAAACCCATTGTATTATCTATATCACTCAGCGTATGCCCCGTATCTGGTGAATCAGTATAATGCGCTAATACTTTTCTAACATCCTTATCAGTCCGCGGAAGTTTGGCAGGAAATAATCCACCATCCATGTTTTGATCAGGTCCAATATCGAGTGCATCTCTGTCATAGACCGTTAAACCATTCAAAGCTTTACGGCTAGCTCGCTGATGAACATTAAATTGAAATGATGCAAAACGCTGAAGCGGTAATAAATATTCAGCATAAGATCGCGCCTGCCCTGTATCATCGGTATAATAAGGCTGCGCAATAGCGACAGGCAACATTCCATGAGCATTATCTAAATGCTTTGCTGAGACAATATATTGCCCGTTCATATAGATAAATTTCCACACCTGCATTTCATTAACTGCGCTAAGCCCAAATTCTCGCGGATTAATCCACATATAAATTTGAACTTCTTCAACCGCAGATGTAACTTCACCTACATCGCTACCGGTAGTCAACAAGTGCATCCAATTAGTTTGACCAGATCGTCCACTATGATCGCGAAATACTTCAGGATGCTCCCGATAATAACGCTCCGACTGCTGCGCTGGATTGTCAATAAACCTATCAATATCAAAAATTTTACCGTCCGCTGCATCTTTCTTTACTCGGAATGTTCGTTTCATATCTACCGTTGCAAAAAATTCACCATCTTCCGCAAGCTTTGAAACAGGTACACTTCGATCGTATAAAAAATTAAATATATCAATCGCAGATACGTTATTACCCTGCTTTACGATTTCTTCCTCTACTGTAAATGAATTACCTTGCCCGTTTTTAAAAACATTCCCTGTTACCAAATCCCATTCGATAACCCAGGCCCCTAAATTATAAGTAACCGCATCAACTAACCCGCGCGCGTAATTACCAAAATGATCAAAATCATCGCCTTGTTGATTTAATAACTGCGCAAAACCTTCAGCTATTGCTTGTTTACTAAGCGGCGCAATTGCTTTATACATTCCTTCATCAGGAACTAATACCTCGAGTAAATAAGTAACCAATTCGTCTAACTGCATTAATACAAGCGCAAGATTAAAGTCAGTTACTTTCGGACCTTTTCCTTCGATATTATCTTGTTCACGTTTCTTATCATCTTCGTCTAGTATGATAAAACCTGCAACTTCTTTTGCAATAATTTCAAATCGATCAACCTGATCATTTCGATTATCATTTCCAAATGTTAAACGATCCTTAATATACCGCGATAATTTCTCATGTTGGGCTTCTGAAATACGCACAGCATTATTAGCCGCTAAAGTAATCATTTTAGTCGAGCGCTTTGCCATTTTTAACCCCTAAATTGCCGAAATTTGGTACATAGAAGTAGGCGTATTTTCAATCCAGAACTCGCCTTCAACTTCTTCCATTATTTCAATAAGATAATGCTCAATCATCTGTACCGCATACGCATGAGCATCAATTAAATCATCCTCATTTTCGGCTTTTTTCGGATCATATTGTAATAATTGAGTTGTTGTCGTAATATCATCGTCAGTTAAATGATAGTTTTTACTCTTTAAAAGCGCACACCACGCAACTAGACGCTGGACTTTTTGCGTATTTGCACCCTGTAATTCAACAAACTCAAGATGACGCCACCCCCGTTCCGCCGCTAAATAATCAAATACCGGTAACAAAGCTTTCTGGTAGGCAATAGCTTCAATACCAATCACATGCACTTTCCATTTAAAAGCTAAATCGACAATAATATCAAACAGCTGAATTGGATCAATACCTATTTCAAATTCATACTCAACAGATTGCCAATGTCCGTCAACCCAGCCATGAACAACAACAGCACAATGATGAGCCCAGGCTTGTTTAGAAATTGCCGGGTCAACTGTGATAAAGCCATATTCAATATCTCCGGGGCCAACAGGTGCCGAATAAGGAATTAAATCCGGGCGGATTAAACCGGAACTAAACGCCATTGGGAGATTCATCATTTCCGCAAACCAGGTATCTAACATGCCAACTGACATATATTCTTGAAAGTCTGCTATAAGTTTCTCTAACGGAAATGCGTCTTCCCATAACGGCCGACCATTTGACAGTAAACAACCATATAAACGACTGAACCACCGCTCTGATTTGCAATGCTCGGCTAATAAACAACGGGAAGCCACCATATTACCTAATTGAATTATCTTATTGTTTCGCTTATCAAGACATTTATAAAACGGCCCATAAAACCAGCGTTTTAATTTCATAAACAATTCTTCGGTCGCTATATTATCGTTACCTTCCACATCGTCGATAATAGCTAACTGTGGGCGTTGATGCTCGATATTCATACCACGTACTTGCTGATTAGCGCCTAAAGCACGAAGCATACATAATTTATCGCGATCTTTAAAATGAATTGTAAATTTATAAATTCCAGCGCCTTCCTGGCGAATATGCCAAGATACTGGGCCGAAAACTATTCTAAAATTTTCGCTATCTAAGAAATTAAGAATATCATGCGTTGCCGGAACCGCGATCGCTAAAGTTTCTGAAAGATATATTGTAAATTTAAAATCAGTAAAGATATAATAATAGACTGCAGCTAATTTAGCTAGCGTTGTTTTTGCATGATCGCGTGGAATTGCAAAAACAGCCCTGTCAACTAACTGCCCAACCATTAGGCCAAATATTTTAATATGAAATTCAGGTACTGGTAAATCTAATTCATCGCCTAGAAAAAATTGAATAAAAAATTCTGGGTCATGCTCAAGATTATAGTGTAACTCTTCTATACTCATCTGAACTTGGAGTAATTCAGTTGTCATTAAAATGCCTCTTCTAAGTAAGCATCAATCTCGTCTTCATCAGTTAATTTTCGCACAGTTTCGGGCGCCATCAATTGCTCAACAGCGGCCGGATTAAGCATATTAGTGTCCTTCTTTGGAATTACAGCCTTAATTACTTGCGTTTCTTCAATAGTTTTTGAAACTCCGTTCATATCACTTTGAACTCGCGTAACAAATTTACGCTCTAAGTAAATAACCGCTCGCGCTCCAGTTTCACCAGGAACAATAGTAGCATTACCCTTACCGCGTCGATTTCTTATCGCCTTATTAGCAACGGCGGCAGCTTTTAAAGCATAATCTGGATCTTTACTCCAAGCCATTGTCTCGAGAATATTTGTCAAAGCTACCTTCTCAACCGAATCCCAACCCTCATCATTTAACTGCCGCCTCTCATGTTCCTTAATCGTTTCGCGCGCCAAAATTTCGCGATACCCCTGCGACTCACGCGCAATATTAAACTGCTCAACGCTAATTCCGACCGCCCGCATAACATCCTCATCAGTCACCTCTAATAATTCAAAGGCAACCAATTGATCCAGCAAGTCATCCGTAATCATAACATCGTTCATAACAAACCCATTGAAAAATCCCGTCTCCAATTATTCATCATACCACCCCTATCAATAAAACTCAAGTGAAAAATTTGTTACTCGTATGAAAGGATAGGAATAAGCGCTACAACAATAAAGTGTATAGGGGGCTAATTGAATTTTTTTATTTTTGTAGAATCAGTGAGTGTGAGACAATTTATATCATGGGGCCCCTCACAAAAAAATGGGGGGCAATACCCCCCGGTCTTTTATATGTTAGTGTCTAAGTTGTTGAGTGGCCTAGCAATTGATTGATTTTGAGCAGGACTTTATCGACGTGATCTAAGCAGTTGTGATATTGTTTTAAAGCCACAACGTCAGTGATTGATTGATCGAACTTGCATTTGACAGACAGTCTATAATCAGTCAAAGCCACGTTGATGGTTAATAATTCGGAAGTGGAAAACATTTGCGCGCCCTTTCAATGAATGATGATTAGTTATCGCACATCGCTACAACAATGTCAATCAATTGCAAGCAAAAAAACGCCCGGATCAATAATTAAATCAATCCGGGCAGAGTTTATTGAGTGTGGGTATCTTCAATCCAATTTTGTCTCTGTCCACTCCATAAATACATCCTTATGCAGCCACATTAAAACAGTGTTATATTTTCGTTCAAGCGCCCATTTAGCTATATTATACGCTTTCGATTCTTCTTCAAATGTTCTGGGGTGTTTTAACATTATTACTTTAGTATCGGTTGTAATAATGATAACAGGATGGAAAGGTTTAATTCCTGTCGTTGTGGCTTGATAGGATAGAAACATTTAATTTGCTCCGGTTGATTTAATTGATAATGATGATGATTTAGACTAGCACAGAAAAATAGCGCCAGCAAGTAATTAAACTCACTGGCGCTAAAATTTAACAGGTTGTAGGTTTACACAGTCGGTTGCACCGGATCAATTGCCGGAGTATCACCTTGAACTGCCGCTTCAGTTGATAATTCTTCGTCCGTTTCGATTTCGGTTTCGTCTTCATCATCATCATCCGGCGAGTCATAACCAGCAAGATCGAGATCATCCAATTCGAATGTTTCAACTTCCGGCAACGTCGCATCATTTCGAGTTGCAAGCCATCCCTCGATTACAGACGGATCGTTATTGAATTTGTCTCGTGTCATAACGACCATTTTGCCAATGATTTGTTCCCAAACTTCCTGCGGGATATTGCCGAACTTTTCCAGGGCGAATTCCGAGAATTGCAGGACTTGCTTAAGCAATGCCGGGTTCATGAACCCCATGCCCTTTTTCTTAAGGGCTTTGACAAAGATCGGTGCGACATCTTGATAGGCTTTGAATGACTCGCGACCGCGCTTGCTTTCGAGAAACGCTTCAATTGCGAACGGGATTATGTCGGCTTTCGTTCCGTCGGCTTTCGGTCGAAGTGCATTTTGGATGCGCCCAGCGCAGTAGTTTGAAACGATGTTGCGGACGAACGCTTTGCCCTTCTCGCTTTCGCCGAATAATTCCAGGTCAGGAATTGCACAAACTGCAACACCGATCTTTTTGTTTCCTTCGCCGGGGCCGCCTTGACGTTTAACCAGCGGCATAACGAGTAAGCCGTAGTTTGCCGGAAATTCTTCCTCGCTTTTAAAATTCATTTCCGGGTTTAGGCCAGCATCGTGAATTTGTTGGAGCAATTCGCCGGCTTGCGGGAGTTGGCTTGGAGCGTAGTAACGCTTTTTGATATCGTCCAGTTTAAGCATGACAGGTGCGGCAGTTTCGCCGGTTTTATTTTCTGCGTTTGTTTGTTCGTTCATTTGTTTTATCTCACTTCTCTTTGAGTTGGTAGGTAATTGAGCATCATTGCTCGTTTCGATTTTTAGAGTGTACTTTGTTATGCCTTGGATTGCAAGTGAAATCGTGGGGTTTTTGAGGTTTTTTTTTGAAAGAGTTTTGAGCGGGCCAATTGGTCGGGGGTTTTATAACAAAGGATTGGAGGTTATTGATTATCAGGCAGGAAAGATAACAGATAGATAAAACATAACACGCCTTTCTGACCCCCCTCTATGTGCCCCCATGCTAAAATTTTGTAGTGAAATGTTAGTGAAATGAAATGTTGTAGTGAAAGAATATTAAATGAATGAAAACATAAATATAAATTTTAGAACCCCCCTATATAGGTTAAGAGAGAGTTTTGTGTTTCCTTTCTTTAGGTAGTGACATAACAGACGGGGTAACAAAGTATGGATTTATGACTTCATTGTGTATGAGGGAGAGGGTAAAGATTGGTGAAATTTGAAATGATATTTTGTGTGTGATATATAATCAAAGGATGAAAGTAACATATCAATAAAATAGTTACTGATAATCACCGAATTAGCTTGACAACGTGGTAGATATGTGCTATGGTGATTGAGTTAAATCAAAGATGTGAAAAACAATCAGAAGGATTTACCTCATGGGTCTGGCCAATGTAAGGTAATAAAGTCACGAGCAACGCGAGAGAAAGTGTACCAAAATACCGCTCAAGATATCATGAGCATTGCAAATGTGTAAATAAATCTTTCTCTCGCGTTCTTTAATCAGTAACATGAAATTGATGAAATTGGGGAATTGAATTATGGAATATGTTGATGAAGTTGATGAATTTGAAGCAATTCCGGGGCCAAAAATTTCGAACAAACGTAAGTTAACCCTGGGCGAAATTCTCGATGATCTAACGGTTGATAGTGCGACTGAATTGGCGCAATTGAATTTGATACAGGATCGCGGGGCAATTGTTGACCTTGCATTGGGCGCGGAATTATCGAGTCAGTTATGCGACTTTAATCACTATTGCTCAAAAACTGGTAAATTGATTAAAGAGAATGTGATTTCTGCCGACAGTTTTAATCAAATGATTAATATACTAGGCAAAGATAAAGCAATTTTCGCAACGCAGATATCAATGATATCACAAATTCATCCCTTATGGCTATTCACAGATCACGAAGTTTTAAACGAATTGCAATTAAGCGACCCCTATGGATACGCTGCCTACTGCGCGCATTTAATTCTCGAAACATATAAAGAGAATTTCGATGACATCCATTTGACTTGTAAATCATGCAAGAAACCCTTGGGACGACATAAAAAACTCAATACAACGGATTATCAATGGCAAACACATCTTGCTAAAATTCGTTTCTTTAAACAACTTGAATTATTTCCGCTTCCATTGATCGTTAATGCGGGCGAAACATTCCGACGCTATCTCGCATTACTCGACACAACAAAAGCTGCGAATAGAATTAAATGGCAAACAACTAATCTACTTGAGATATGCCAGAATGAAGATTCGTTTCGCGATTTTGTTTCCAATGTCGAAGCGAATTTAAAACGAGTTATTAAATACGAATTTAAAGCTGGGCACATTCGACCCGATTTAATTCATGCCGATTTAATCAAGCTAAAAAATGTTTATGTCGGGCATTCAAATATGCGCTTACAACGTAAAGCAAAAGCCGAGAGTGAAATCGACACTCTCGCACGTGAAATTGAGAGTTACTTTAAATCCGCTGGAATTGATGATAATTTATTAGCAGATATTCCGATGGATGATTATCTACCTCAACCAAAGGTCACGTTAAACGGTAAAAAAGTCAAAGTGAATAACTTAACAACACAGGAATTAAAAACTTTTGCGCCGAAATTAGAAGAAGCTAGATTGCAGCAAAGTGGGTTTGCGAAAGCTAAAACTGTTTCGAAATTAATCACGCTTAACCTTGGAAACAAAACCAATAACGAATAACTCCTTGGCCGGTTATATCGCGTTCGCAAATTGTTTGGTCCCCACTTTCCAATTTGTTTTGATATAACCGGCTACCCTTTTTTTAAGGATTTAATGCAATGGTAGAAACTACAACATTTTATTACTTTAATCAATTACCAAAATCAATAAGAGATATTATTAATTACACAAACATTGGAAAAGAAATACAAGTTACAACTATTTGGCAATTATTTAAAGCATTTGAATTTAATGAAACAAAATTAAAAGATTGGCTATTAACACAACTTAAAGAAATCACTTGACATTTGATAATTTCTATGCTATCCTCTATCTACTCAATTGGAAAAACTATGCCTAAAATATACAACAAAAATGAATGTATCATGTGTGAATTTGAAAAACACTTTCAAATGATAATTCCAGATGAATTAATTCTAAACAAACTTCAAACAGCATTTATTTGCGACGAACATTGCGAAAATTTCGGAGTAGCTGAATTAATAGATTTAAAAACTATGCTAGCAGATTCGATAATATCACTTAATAACATGACAATACACTAAAGGAGCTAAAATGCTTAACCTATCCGCAGAACAAAAAAATCCTAAGAAAAAACAATCATTCCTAGGAAACAACACAACAAAATCACAACAAGATATCCTTCACGGTACTGGCTTAACTTCTCGCGCAAGTGAACGCGCCGAAAAAGCCTTAGATCGCCACGAAAAAGAAATCGGTTCAGTTATAACGGATGAAGAAGTTAAAACTTCAATCATCGAAACCGATCACCCAGATATTCTAACACTTGGCGCACCAAAAGATATCGTATGGGATGACAGTCAAATTGCAGCTTTAAAAGGCTTATCAAAACAACAATTTGGCTGTTTAATCGGCGCGGCAGGAACGGGAAAAACTACGGTTACAAAAGAACTCGTTCGACAAGCAATGATTAACGTCCCGCTAATTTCAATGAACTCAACGCGCCCAAAACATTTGCATAACGATGAAGATAAATCAACAAATGTTGCAGTCGGTTTTTGTGCATTTACGGGGCGTGCAACAGAGCAATTAAAAAAAGCATTACCTGCCGAGTATCACGAATTATGCCATACAATTCATGCGACGTTAGGTTACATGCCTTTTGATGAAGAATATTTCGATGAAAAATCCGACAGTTGGAAGACGAAAAAAGTATTCCACCCGACTTTTAATGCAGCAAATAAACTCCCGTTTAAATTAATCGTCGTCGATGAAAGCGGTATGTTTGCAATTAATCTCGCGAATGAATTATTCGACGCAATAACAGACGATTGCCGGATAATTCTTATCGGTGATATCAACCAATTACCGCCAGTTCAAGGCCGGAGCGTTCTAGGTTTTGCCATGATTAACTGGCCGACTTTTACGCTTGAAAAAATTCATCGCCAAGCGGCAGATAATCCAATCATATCAAACGCTCACCGGATTTTACAAGGTTTAATGCCACGTAAAGCGGAAGGTAAATTCGAAATCAAAGCCTTACCGCCCGGCGGTGAAAGTACACATAAATACGTTGTCGATGTGGTGAAACAATTTGTTAAAAATGGCGAATTTGATCCTATCAATGACGCATTTATCGTGCCGCAAAATGTTGGTATTGTAGGGCAAGTACATTTTAACGAATATTTCGTGCAAGCCTTTAACCCAGCCGAAATTGATCCAGTAACCCAGCGGCAAATAAATCCGCGTGAATTAATCCGCGCAGGTCGCAATAATCCTATATTCGCCATTGGCGATAAAGTTATGCTTTTGCAAAATGATCGCGAAAGAAATTTAACTAATGGTATGACCGGCGTTATCACTGATATTAAAGTCAATGGTAGTTATCGCGGCGAACATCATAAACAAATGAATGAGTTTGATATTGATGGTAGCGATATGTCTTTTGATCTTGATGGATTTGATGATGCTTTAGATACTGAAGAAGCTATATCAGTTAAACAAGAGGAGGAAGAAGATGAAAATAAACGTCAAGCAAGTCACGTTGTTACAGTTAAATTTAAAACAGGGAACTTTGAAACTGAGGTACCGTTCTCTACAAGTGGTCAATTTGGTAAACTTACGCACGCTTACGCTTTCACTTGTCATAAGTCACAAGGGGGAGAATACCCCACAGTTATCATCGTTTGCCACAGTACGAACGCTGGAATGCTCAATAGAGAATGGTTATATACGGCTATTACCCGTGCGCAAAACAAGGTTATTTTATTAGCTAATGATCGCGGGCTTTTGAAGGCAGTTAATAATCAAACGATCAAAGGTAATACGATTGAGGAAAAAGCTAATTGCTTCCTAGCCTTGCAGGATAAACATGACACGAAATTACCAAATTTACCTAAGCCAAGGGAGATTTAGATGCCTACAATGGATAAATTACATAGCTATCCAATTAAAAATAAATTTGATGAAACAAGAAATATAGATTATTATCGTTTTACAGAAAGAGCTGTAATTTATAAAATGCGCACTGAAATCAATTCACTCAAAGTCACAAAAGTAACGGCGCCAAAAAATGGACGATTAACTATATCGCTAGAAACCGATAATGGGTTTACGAAAGATATAACATTTGATCGGAATAACTGATGATAATAGAAATTAAAAACACAGATAATATACTGCGGCCTTGCTGGGTTTGTAAGAATAAAAACATGTCTGGAGTACATATTATAAGTAAAGGTACTCCTAAACATCATTATGAAAATTTCTGTCACAGTTGTTTTGATATTTTACATGAGACAATAGTTGAGTTTTGGAAGGAGAATAACTAATGAAACACTTATTAACTACCATCTCAATACTCGCCTTAACTGCGTGTGCAACTGAAAATACTGAAACAAACATCGCGCTCAAACTTTCAACAATTAATCCTGCCGAAATTTCATGCAATGCTGTGTTAAATAATATCGACTTAGTTCTAACTGAAATTAAGGCTCGAAATATCAAACAAGATGTGCAAATGAACACATCAAAAGTTGCGGGTGCATTAGCTATTGTGCCAGTAGTCGGTTTAATTGCTTACGGTATTAGTTACGCGACAAATTTACCTGATTATTCTGTTGCTGGTTTGTATGTGTTAAAAAGTGAATTGCAACAAGCGTTCAATCGTAGATGTGTTGTGCGCAGTAGTAAACAATTAGTTAATTTTGTGAAAGAAAATTTATGAAATTTTTTCCAATGAAATTTTGGCCATATTGGCGCTTTGATGGTTTTTATTGGAAAGAAATTAATCAAATTCGGTATTATATAACAAAAAATGAGTCATGCTTCCCAAATTTTTGCATATTATTTGAACCTACCTTTAGTTTTGTTTATTTTGCGTTAGCGCCAGGAATTAGATTCCATATTGAAATTGTTAGAAAAATGCCTAAATCACGGCAAAATAATCTTAATAAGTTTCTTAATTATAACCTTAAATGGGAGTTAAATCCATGAAACATAACTACGCCTTTATTGACGGCGCAAACTTTGATAAAACATGCAAAAAACTTGGCCTTCATGTTGACTTTGAGAAGGTAATTGACTGGTTAAATAGCTGTGCAACACGTCGTAATTATTTCTACACCGCTGTTAAAGAAGAAAACGGCCACATTCCTCTGCGGAAGCAGTTAGACTGGATGCAGTTTCATGGTTTTCATACTGTGACGAAATTGGCGAAGGTTTATCATAGTCCAATTGTTAATAGTACAACAGGTGAATCCATTGAAACCTGGAAAGGTAATATGGACATTGAAATCGCAATTGATATGTTACAACTTGCGCCGATAATGGATTGTGCATTTCTTTTTACCGGCGATGGCGATTTTATTCCGGTTGTGGAAGCTGTTCAAAAACAAGGTGTGCATGTAACACTTATTTCAACGCTACAACAGCCGATATTAAGCGATGATTTACGGCGCGTTGTGGATAGGTTTGTGGATATTGTTGATTTAAATTGGAGAAGTTCGTGATCAAAAATGCTGACTTTAGTTTAAACCATGTTCCGCACGAAAATGCTGACTATAACCGAGGGTATAAAGATGGGAGAATGAGAGAGTTTACTAAAATGAAAAAAATATTTCAAGAACATGAAATAGCGTATAATGATTTAATTGAATTGATTGAAACTTCTGAAAATCTTGTGCGTAATTCAGAAATTTTTGATATAGTTAAACGACTAAATACGGGAGCTTGATGATGAAAATTGAACGGCTTAAAGAAATACTTGAGCAACATCCTGAAGCTGAAACAATCGCAGTTATTGATTACTACAATGAATGTTACTTTAAACCGCAAAGTTGGATATGGGAGCCTGAAACTAAGATAATTTATTTAACTAATGAGGAAATTGACTGATGCCCATGCAATACGATGATAAGTTCAAACAATGTTTCATCCTAATTCTCGCTGATGAAGGCGGCTGGGTTTTCACGGATGATGCGAATGATCCGGGCGACATGACTTATGGGGGGCTGACGTTTGAGAAATATTATGAATGGTTTTTAAAGACAGAATCAAATAAATTCCCAAAAAAATTGATGCAAACATCATTCAGAAGTCAAGCTACAATGAATGATAGTTTTTTGCAACAAGATATAACAATATGCTACTACAATGAATTCTGGAAAAAAGCGCGTTGCGATGAAATGCCGTATGAAATTGATGAACTAATGTTCTCAATTGTTACGAACTTGGGAGTGCGCCAGGGGGTGAAGATACTGCAACGTGCCTGTAATGAACGTAGTTTAGGTCAGCTTAAGGTTGATGGTATTATTGGTGAATTGACTGTACGACTTGTTAATCATTTAGCTGATAGTTATGATAATTTTATACAAGATATTATCAACGCTTGGGAAGATAAATACATCGACCTTGTTGTGAAAAATGCAGAAGCATGGCGGAATTGGGGAATGAGTCACACAATTGAAAAATTAGGTAGTGAATTTACAGCTATGCCTACAACTATAACAATGCAAAATGCACCATCCTCATTCCGCGCAAAATATCTACGCGGCTGGATCAATAGAACTCGTAAATACGAGAAGCGTTATTTATAAACTCCAGCCAATTTACTGTAAGCTAACAGCAGAACTTTTAGGCTTTAAATTCTGGAACAAAGATCAAGGTTCCCCTATTTACAGCCCAAGTTCTGCGTTAGATATTATAATTTTTGCCCAATTTTTTGGCGCAAATAATTACCCAAAACCGCAAGCTATCCGTGCAATAATGAACGGTAAAACCAAGCGTATCCAAGATCATAAACTAATAAGGCAACAAAAAGGTTATCCATTTATCCTACCTTTAGAAAATTTGTTAGTTACTATGAAACTTTCGCTTGACAATGACGATGAAGTGTGCTATACTCCGATTACCGTAGCAAAAGTTTAAGAGAATTTAATGCCCAATACCACAAGTAAATCACCCAGCAAACACATGGTGATGAAATTTCTCAAAAGTACTGTCTTAGACGACGATGAAAAGTCAAGTTTTGTTTTCAAAGTCATCGGTAACGCAGCTATTGCAGATAAATTCATTCACCGGATGCGTGTCGATCTTTCGCGTATGCGTGATCTTGCGCGCCAAATGGGTAAAGTTACTCGGCATTTTAAAATGATAGTTGAAAGCCTTGTGTACGATGAAGAAACGGGGCATACAACTGTAACATTAAAGCGTACTACCTCGGCGCTTAATGTTGATAATGAGGTAAGCGAATTGTTTGACGAATTAACCGTGGGAGATGTGATTAGTGGCTAGTTTAAATGATATGCTTGGGAAGAATGAAGCGGGCACTGAAGAAGCCGCGCCAAAACCTGCGGATGGTCTAGTTTTTGAAGGAAAAAATCCTTCTGTTTTAGTACCTGAAGAACAACCTGAAGAAGTCGATCCACTAAAAGCCGCAATCAAAGGTTTAGGTTTTGATAAACTCAAAGAGGAACCAAAAGATGAAACGGTTAATATAGCAAGCCCAAACAAGTTGGATGCATTACTTGGTTCTAAGCCTGCTAATACTCCTATTGTCGACGAGCCCGTGGTGGTTGACCCGGCAAGTGGAATTGCTGATACTGGGTCCGTAATTGATGTGGATTTAGAAAGCGAAAAACTTGAAGCTGTTTCGCCGGAAGATTTATCGAAACTACAATTGAATATCACTGCTTTAAAAGAATCATTCGACCACCCAGAGATTGTTGGAACGGCGATTAAAAATGTAATGATTTTTCTACAACAAAACCCTGCATTAATCAATAGCATGTTACCCGACGATATGGGCGCAATGGTTATTGCTTTGCGTGAAAGTTATGGGCGTACGGTTCAGAAAAAAACGGAAAAGTCCGCAAAGAAAACTGAAAATAAGAAAAATCAAGAAGAAGTCGATGATTTTCTTGACGATTTGGGGCTGTAGTGATGAAACAATTTTCTTTAGATTTGATTGCATTTTTAATATTTGCTACTATAGGTTTTATTGTCTTATCTGTGGCGTACAATGCCTTATTTGAAGCCATTAAAGTGGGGCTGTAGTGGTGAATGTAACTACAGTTGGCGACTACGATCAAGCGCCTATTATGCAAATAACACAACCCTACCCGCACATTAACTCTGTCCGCATCTCACACTCAACTAAAGAAGGCTCAACCTGTGCGCGCCGCGGATTTGAGTTTAAAAAACTATTTAAACACGGTTATGGAGATACAGGAATACCGGCAGAAGTTG
>SDBT01000946.1_pt1 | contig 48853 bp, 58 predicted proteins | sample 2277101 | NCBI WGS metagenome assembly SDBT01 (sample SAMN10404973, study PRJNA504765) | marine sediment metagenome | isolation source: marine sediment core GS10_PC15, 103 cmbsf | place: Arctic Ocean: Southern Knipovich Ridge | collected 2010 | reverse complement strand
CTGATCCAAGTGCTGCACCCGGCATGTCTCCTCTGGATGTTTTAATGGGCCGGGGCCGAGCCGCTTAATTCGTATAGCCAATCTATCTACTTTCCGCTAAAGTATAACTACGGTTATTGCCGATAATTACGTAGCGGAGGACTGTAAGATGCAATGGGTTGAATTTACACTCAAATTGCCCGATGTCAATCAATTCTTGATTGACATCGGTCTACAGTTGCCCTCGTTCATTGCAGCATGCAGCCTTTTACTCAAGTTGGTGATCGCTACCGCCCTCGGGGCGCTAATCGGCTGGGAGAGGCAAAATCAATCAAAGGCTGCTGGGCTGCGCACTCACATGATTATTGCTCTAGGCGCAGCCATCTTCACGATTGTAGTGGTAATCGATCCTCGTAGTACGCCTGTTGATCTTGCACAAGTAGTCAAAGGTATCGCTGCCGGTGTTGGCTTTCTAGGCGCAGGGGCCATTCTTAAAGACAGTAGCAACGTAAGACACATCCAAGGCTTAACAACGGCCGCTGGTATCTGGCTATGTGCCGCTCTTGGCCTAGCTGTTGGCGCAGGCCAAATTTGGGCAGCCGTCGCAGGGGGATTATTAACTTGGGGAGTTCTCCGGTTGGATCGGCACGAGGATCAAGAAGAAGAAAAGAAGAACAGCCAAATAATGGAGAAGGAATCGAGTAGGGCGGATATATAGGGTGAACTATTTATTAAGGAGGGCAGATGATAAAAGTCCTAACCCCTATATTATCTATCGCATTAGGCCTCGGAATCGCATATGGCATTAAAAGCCATGCGAACTCACAGCGACCATTAGTCGTTATGGCCAGTGTCGAATCAGTGCCTGGCGCATTTATTGAGTTGCCACAACCACTACCCATGCCAGATGCAGCAGCCCCCGCACCGCCCGCACCTGCACCACAACCCCTGCCTCAAGCAAAGCCTTTGGTCAATAACCAAGCTGGATGTGTTGCTCAGCGACCCTGGTGTCGTAGAGGAGGCCCGCTTCGTGCAACGGCTCGCTTTTTCAGAGACCGACAGCCAGTCCGTAGCTTCTTCAGAAATCGTAGACCACTACGCAGTTTCTTTGGCAGGCTTTTTGGGTTCCGGCGATGCTGGTAGATCACCGCACCATATGATGGGACTATCTGGAAGTTTCTGGCTCGCTTCATTTTCGCGAATTGAAGCGTAGACCCAACAAGGCACTTTAGGATAGTCTTGCCATTTGTCAGCAGGGATTTTCAAATCCCTTGGAGAATCATAACTTCGGCTGCTAAAGTAGCGGTTGTCGTAATTATCCGGCAATAGGTGCAGCCAGACTAAAGTGCGAAAGTAGCCGTATCCACGCCACCGATAATCTCTTTCATCTTCCTCGACGTGGGGACGGAAGCCTTCAAGGCGATCTACTCCCGCTATCATCTTTTTCCAGTTCTCAGGTGTGTAAGTGAAAATCTCAAATACACCAGATGATTCAGGAGCATGAAAGATACGAAGGCCCTGAGCATTCCAATGTGGAAGAAAGGCCTTGTGATGAGACTCGTACTCGTAGTCTCTTGCTCGATGACCCCAATCGTCCCACCCCCAATCTTCTGCTTTGCGAGTGTCTTTAGGCATGCCCATAAGTGCAGTGTTGCCCCAATTCATGCGGAGGGTGCCAAATACACCCATTGGAAAAGGGACATTCCACTTCTCAAGGCCTTTGGCCTCTTTATGCTGCTTTAGCAGGGCTTCTGTGTCAATGTTCATCCCAGCAGCGTACTTTAGTTACTAAACCTGGTCAATATCGTCTGTCTCAGATTTGTTTAAGCCCCATTTTATTTGGTGCCAGACCCGTTCGTGGAGATAGTAAAGTAAGGTCTTTGAAAAGAGTTCAATCAAACTAATGGAAGCACCTATGGCAAGACTGCCAGTAACGACCCATCCTAGAAAAAAGGTTTCGAGCGAAGCAAGGGCACGCCACGACACAGCCTTTCCAAGATGGCGGCGTCTTTGAACAATGTGAATGATTGGCATATCATTCTCTTACTGTAGCAGTCCAAACATTGATGTTTGTGGATCGGATGTTTGCGGATCAGTCTCGGCTAGTTGGCTAGCTGCTGTGCTGACACGGCTTGAAAACTGTGTCATCTTCGAAGCTAAATCAGCAAGACCCGACTCCTGTACAACGTACTTTGATCGTTGTAGCTCTAAGGCGATTGCGTCAGCAATTGTATTACCTGTACCTGGCTCATCTGATATAGCGGAGCCCCCGACATGGCCGTGGGCCTCGGGAATCTTGTCTAATGCGGCGATCAATTGCTCGGTGGCTTCGCTCCACTGTCGCATAGCTGCTACTGCAATAGCAATATCAGGTGCATTGATACCTGCATTTTCAAGGTAATTATTTGCATCTTGTTGTTCTGCATATTCGTTAAAGTGCATTACTCATTCCTCAAAATTGTGAATAGAACATTTTCAAGTATATAGCATCTGGTAACTAATTTATGACATAGAGGTTATGTGATTGGAGGCGTTATATGCCAAAGAAACTGAGGCCAGCAATTAAATGTCACGGTGGTAAGTTCTACTTATCCGATTGGATCATAAGCCACTTCCCAAGCAATTATACGGAACTTCATTATGGTGAACCCTTTACTGGTGCCGGAAGTTGCTTTTTGAACAAGAAACCATCGCAGTCTGAGTGGTTGAACGATCTCGATGTCGGAATTATGGCTATTTGGAATACTTTGAGGGATACTCCCTATCAATTTTTAGGCCGACTCAATGCGGTAAAGTATTGTGAAGATACATTCAACTGTGCCTTGGTCGCAGAGACCCAGAACCTAGAAGGCATCGAGTTGGCAATCAATGAATTTATTTTGCGACGAATGAGCCGAGGTGGACTCAAGAAAGCGTTTGGATGGTCCGATAGACAAAGAGGGGGGCAACCCGGAGATGTAAATGCATTTCAAACGATATTGCAGCAGTTGCCGCTAATCTCACGACGAGTGCAGGGCGTAGAGTTATTCAATAAACCTGCGGTAGAGGTTATTCGGGAAATGGATCGAGAAGACTGCGTTCTCTATTGTGACCCCCCTTATGTGAACGAAACTCGACAATCGCAAAACACATACGAACATGATATGACCACAGAAGATCATATAGAATTGGCAGAGGTACTCAATCAGTGTAAGAGCAAGGTGATTCTAAGCGGTTACCCCTCACCACTCTATGACAAATTATTTGAGGGGTGGCGATATGAACAACGGCTCGTAGCCAATCATGCATCTCAACAGAAGAAGAAGCAGTACAAACAAGAATCTCTGTGGCTCAGTTACTAGATATACCCAACAAGGAGAATAGATGTCAGATATTGACGCAGTAGTTAGCAAATGGCGGGAAACGAAACTGCTCGACAATTTTGCCAAAAGCAAAAATGTCTCGCAAGAAGATGTCGCTATCCTACTGGAAAATCAAAGATTATACAACGAAACGGTAACAGAAGCCGACAGCGATGTATCGTATCACCATTTGCTCGCGCAATTCAAACGTATGAGTATTCCGATTGTGATGCGCATTATGCACAATATGGCTGCGCCGCACCTTGTACGAATGAAGTCAATTTATGACGCAAACAAGTCGGCTGATCGTTTTGCATTAAAAGCCTGTATTACGGATCGTAGCGCATTTGCCCCGCACTTTAATTCGCCAAATTGGCTGGACATTGAATGTGAGATCACTGCCCTAACTGCACAAGATGTGGCGATGGAACTCGATCTTCATATACTTGATGATCTTCGTATCAATGCTGGCTCTGTGGCATTTGTCGATCCGACCTGTAGTGACTTGGGCGAGCGGGTGCAGGAGCTAGCAAGCGCTGTGGAGGGAAAGTGTGGGCGTTGGCCGAATTGGATAGTGGCATCGAGTCGATTGTCCGAATTGCTCAAAAATGCCGGAGAATCATTTGAGCCTAACGAGCCATCTTATTCATTAGCATTGGTTCGATTTATAGGCCAGCTACAGTGGCCTGATAAGCCCAAGCAATTGTTGTTTGAAAACACACTTGCACCAGAACATGAACTGCTAATGGGCTATCACGGAAACGACACAAAGGGAACATATCAATTTAATCCAAAACTTTTACTTGAAGCATTACCAAAAAGAAGAAAACGAGAGAGGGTACGACAAGCAACTTTACTAGCACAATTCAATAAACGACTGCCCAAGAATGGCGGCAACTTTTATGCGAGGATGACGGTGAAAACACCAGATTGATCTCGCTTGAAACCTAGGTTTCATCTATAAAAAATGTTCCGCCTGAAGGGGGGAACAAAAATGAAACCGAAAATACCAATCACATCATGTGTCGCCCGAGCCCAATCAGGCTATGCTGGCGAACTTATCGATAGAATCTCTCCCGAAATCCACCAATACATTCGGGCACGGGTTCCCCCGCACGATGTCGATGATATCATGCAGGAAGTCATGACGAAGATTCTCACAGATATCAATGGCCTGCAGGATCATAACGCCTTCACTGGTTGGTGCTGGAAAATCGTTGCCAATAAGGTAAGGGACCACTGGCGCAACAAGCAACGTCGTGGCATGGATTCTCTTCCCGATTCAACAGAAAGTATAAAAGCCTGCCAGGATCGGGTAACTCCTGAGCAGATCATTAGTGACAGAGAGCAAAGTGCACGACTGCACAGAGCGATGGCCAGGCTGCCGGAGGAGGAGGCGTACGCGATATTCCTGTACTACTGGGAGGGTCAGACTATGGATGTCATCAGCCGAGAAATGAACCGACCTGTTGGTACCATCAAGCGATGGCTTCGCAATGCTCGCGGGCATCTAAAAGAATGGCTCAGCGAAGATGAATAGGATTTTTCTGTATCTCTCTAAATAGGGTATGCTAAAGTCCTTTGATCAGTTCCTAGAAGCAAAGAATTATCCCAAATCACTTGCTGATTTCTGCAAGAAGCGGCGAGATGGCGCTGCTGGGGTAGCGGAAAAGTCAGCCGCTAAAGGTGGGCCAGCTACACTGACTGCTTGGCACTTCAAAGCAAAGCTGCCTCTTTACGATGAGATTATCGAAAAGATTGAAAAGGGAGAATCTTTGGACTTCTTGAAATCCCGCTTCCAAGAAATCATAGATCAGCTTTCTCTAGGCAAACTCTCCCAACGCAAGTACCAAGAGTTGACTGGTATGTTAGAGGTCTTTGGAGAAGTGTTTATTAAAGTGCAAGAGTTGGTTTAGGTGATCAGCTTAATACAAGACCCTACCTGAATAACATAGATTTCATCAAGGCCTTCGTACCTGTTATCTTTCTTGTCAAGATCGATTGTTGGGCTAGTATGACCAATCATCCACCACTGGTTCCCATTGCCATTCCCCAAATCCCCATCCCAATAAGCAGGCACCCATTCATCTTTAGTAAAATCTAAATCCTCCCAGCCAGGGCAATCCTTTCCAACATTAAACTTCACCAAGTAAAATCCCTTTGGTCTCTTTTCGCTCTCGGCTGGTGGCTCTACTTCCTCTCCGTCCGTTTCACATTTGATCCTTACAAGTTCTCCGTCAACTAAATTAGCATCAGGCTCTACCATGTAGATGTAGCCAAGGAATTTACCATCCAATGCAACTCCTGAATTAGTTCCACCAAAGCCACAGTTGGGGTTAGGAATGATTTGCAATTCTCGTGGTTGTGACATGATCCATACCCTTATTGAGGATTATAGATAGCAGGCTTAAAATCCAATATCTTAGCGACAGTAGTTGCCCACTTCTTGTTGTTGGGCTGGCCTATCTCTGTACTGGCATCTGATATTCCCTTCATCTTCTGATAAATCCATTCTATGTCCCTATCAAGAAGCATCGACAGCCTCAGTCGTTTTTTGACAGTCCTATGTCGCATGAGATTTTGTCCTAAAGTTGCCAAGGCAGGACTCGAACCTGCATGCTTATGGATCACCGCCCCTGAAGAACCATGAGGCCCTTTGTAGGATTCGAACCTACGGCACATAAGCCAAACCCGAACACAAGTCGGAACTTCAAAGATTCATCGTGTTACCAAGATCGCTCACAGCGGCATTCTTGTACCCAGAACAAGCGCCTAAAAAGACCTGATATTGCAAATCCGAGAGTAATGAGCCGCCAGGTCACCTAAACCTGCGCTTACACATCAACATCGCACTGGCTGAATTGGGTTGGAAGCAACACTTGTGCGTGTCAACGAGGACTTACTCTTTCCACCAGTTTGCGGTCGCGCTGACCGCCTCAACGGGACTTTAACCCGTAACTGCGATGGAGAATCGCAGTGCATTTGTCCTGATCCGATCCTCCCGCTCTTGAAGATTTGTGTGTATTCCAATTCCACCACTTGGCTCAGGAATTATAAGCTAAGACCCCCGCAACTGGCAACGCCAATTGCGGGGGTCTGCACAAGAGCAGCTAGTCACCTTAACTCTTATTACTGTTTTCCCTTTTTCTTGGCATCATGCCGATAGAGCATTGGGTGACGATCTCATTCTAAGGATAGCAGCACTGCTGTCAAGGGGATGCTAGCAGATTTTTTGGTCTATTCTTAGAGCAGGGGATTGTGCTACATTCCCCGGCTATGGAAGCTCTCTCGATTGACCGAATACGCCGTGCCGTGCGGGTTATGCTTGGAGGGTTGGTTTCGGCCAGGCCTAGACCCAGGATGCGTAAGTGCTGCACCTGCGGCCATCTTGTCCAATATCCACTATTCTACTGCACAGAATGTCCTGGTCGATATAGCGAGCCGATCACTTGGCTAGTGAGGCTACGCATGCTCAGTGCAGAAGATCATCAATCTCCTTGCAACTGGAGAGTGTTTGCGGATGTCCTTTTCGCCGAAATGGGACTAAGGCCTGAATGTAGCCCCCGACGAGATAAGCTAGCTGCATTGGCCATCAAAATATGCCAAGAGCAGGTGGCGATAAATAATTGATTGGGCTATTGCATTTTTGCAAGATACTTTTCTTGCTTCCGACGCAGGGCAGGAGCATAAGTGTCGCCCACAGCACCAGGCAGTGCAAGCCATGTTCTCCAACAGCGATCACGGGTTTGGTTAAAGGTTTCTCTGACAACAGGCAGCGGATTTTTTCTACCGTCGTACATTACCTTTAAGGCCCCAGTCTTGCCCGCTTTTAATTCCTCAAGAGTGATGCTGCAAACTCTGTTTCTCACTTGGCCCGGCTTGTCGTTCATAGTAACCGCACCTGGAACACTACGCTTCCAATAATTCTCACTCGACTTCATGCTTTCTCTGTAGCCGTCTGGGTATCGTTCATCTTTGATGCCGACCATTGCTATTTTGTAACCGTGCTCGGTATCTGATCGTACCGCTCGATGGTTATATTCTCCCATTCCAAAAGCCACATTGGAAGGACAGAAGCGATTGGCTATCACCGCAGGATAAATGTTGTTGAAGATCATCTTGTCCGAAATCCCGTCGCCTTGGATGATCGCTGCGTTGTTAATTACTTTGAGCCCTATTTCTTGCTCAGTAGTTCCAAACGCATCGCCAAACACTCGTAGACCTTCCACAACACACTCAACGGGATCACCACTATCAGGACGACCTACGAGAAAACCATTTTTAGTTTTCACGATATCGGCAAAGCCAGCCAGTTTTCTAATGCCCTGGCTAAAACCATAACTGTCGGCCACAACTGCTATGACCGGATAACCCTTGTCAAAGAGTCTAATCATCCTATCGTAGGCTTCATCTTCGGTGGGCCACGGAGTAACTGTTCGGTGAGCCGCAGCAGGAATACTACAGGCACCAAACTTCTCGCCATCGTTTAGATATTTATAAGCTGCATATGCCGCATCGTTTACATCGGTGCCCACCCAATTATAAAGATGAGCAATACCTGTCATTTGACTGGCGGCACCGCCGCGTCGCCCGAAATCGTGAAACTTAGTGGCAACCATTCCATGTATCACATCAAGTGATTTCGATGGATATGCTTTTTGGAATACCTCGATCATGCGCTCTTTTCGGATACGGCCCCTTGTAGCAACGATTGAAAAGTTCCAAAGATAAGGAAGGATTGTACTCTCAATCCAACCTACACACTCACCCATGCCAGGTGCGTCCGTCCAAATTTGGATATGGGGCTCTCCTACATAGTGGGCCTGACCATCTAGTAGGGCCATAATGCAGACAGGATAGTATCCTCCGTACTCGCCAAGAATCCGCTCGAACATTTCCTTGGGCCAAGGGTACGGACCACCCAGGTTAAAATCATTATAAAATTCTTCTCCTTCATCAATATCCCACTGTGTCATCGGCTCGGCAAACCCACGCTCCAGTTTTAAGAACGGGGCCACGCCGCCTGCGAGCAGCCGCATATCCGCTTGCTCGTCACCACCATAATGAAGAGGCTTGCGAAAAATACCGTGGCTTAATTGAAAGTTTTCCATTCCGGGCGGGATCATCTCAAAGTGCCCAGATTGGTAGGCATCAACATTGACGGATTCGGGCGTCCTGAAAGCTCGCATTGTACTAAGTCCTTTACTAGGGGTTTCCGGAGTGTCATTCCTCATTATATTGAAACAAGGAGGGACCGTCAATAGAAGTTTACCAATAGAGAAACCGCTCTCGGTGTTACCCGAGAGCGGTTTGTTGCGCCTCCGATCTTGCCGGGAAGGTTCCCCTGAGGACAATGAGATCAGGCCGAACTATCTCCACCGGAATCTTCGGCTGGTAATCCCGAATCACTCGCTGCGGCATCGGTTCCAGCCGATTCGGGTACGGGAGTGGCTTCATTCTTCTCTTGCTTAACAATGTCGGCAGCGTCTACAAAAGACACGATCGGACACATGCGGTGCTTCAAGGCCCATAAAAAGAGTCCGAAGGCACCGAAAGCAGATAACACCTTCACTGCCTTGCCCTTGACATTGACTTTACGTGAAACAAAGAAGTGCGCAATGCAATCACAGCGATCCGCTGCCCAACTGCCAAACCCTTCGCACCATCGTTGGCAGAAACATAGAGGCTTCGGTGACGTAGGCTCTTTCACAGGCATAGGCGGCGCTTCGGCTCGGCGTATTTCAGCATCCTGGCGAGCTTCCTTGTATCCGTTGAACTTCATGGATAGCCAGTGCAACAGCCCTTTGCCTATCTTGGTGTTACAGAATTGTAGAACGAGGTATGTAGCACCAAGGCAAACGCCAACGGTTAACAGCACGATTGCTGTCCACTGCACAATGCCCAGCCATAACCAACCTGCTGTAAACAGCCACACCAGACCTATGAACACCTGGCTAAACAGCCATACTATTGCGTCAAAGCACCACATGCCTGCAGCAGCTAGACACGAAAAGACTAACACGACAGCGGTGACAATAGCCCAAAGGCACCAGACAACGGCCCAGCCCACGGTCGTTGCTGCCAACCACAAAGCCCCAGGGATGTACGGGATGATATAAATAAATCCCCACACTCCACCAATGCACATGGCAATAAACGACCCAATGACTGCGGCGAAAACGGTGATTCCAAGACACCAGCCTAACAAAGCCAATACTGGCGATACCTTGAGGTGATCAGAAGATTTGGCAAGAGAATCTCCGATCAACGTTTTATCGATCCAATCGACGAACCGATTAAATCCCGTTGATTGACAGCAACGATAGATTAACCGGCAAACCTTGAGTGTAAGCCAACCGATGATCTGGAGAGGTAGTGTGACAATGAAGAAAAGTGACCCCCAGATCATCGTCTGGACGTAGGGACACAAACTTGTCATCTTCGCGGTTTGTGTACTAAAGCCGTAAAGTTTTCGGATACGACAGTAGTGGCGGTAGTGCCAACTGTTGACATCAACCATCAGTTGTGGATGTTCTGTATTTGACATGATTGATTTCAGCCTCCTCCCAAAATGGAGAGTTCAAGGGGTTAGAAAAGGAAACGCAGGTGATCCTACTTAGGCGTTTTGCCTGCGGCGGTTACTTCCTTGCCTTCTTTTTCCCCCAGTTTGAAATTGGTGAACACACTAGTGAGTACCTTTTCTTCTTTCGGAATGGTAATAATCAGGTGGTCACGTAACGCATTGCGCTCCTTAGCGTCATGCACAGATTCGGCAAGTTTTGAGGCCGTCAGTTCCTTGACTTGAGCAGTCAAGTCCTTGACCTGTTTGCGCAACTTGGCGTTCTTGCCATTCTCCACAGCGTTGAAGCTGTAGATAGAGAACACCAGAAACAGAACGATCCAGAATGTGAAGCTACGAAATAAACTCATGGTTTTTCCTCCGGAGGTTTGGGTGAATAAGCAAATCCTACTACCTTTTTCTTTTTCTTGGCCTTACGCCCATCGAATGCAGCAAAAGCCTTATCTAAATCCCACTGACCATCACCCGTGATTTTATCCAGTACAAGAGCATCACGGATGTATTCAATTTCAGCAAAAGAATATGTTTTGGTTCCCAAGAGAAACTTATCCATCAATCCATCAGCCAAATACTTCCGTATCTCCTCTGGCCAATAGGTCAATACTAGCTTTTCTCGCAATTCTTTGTTTGGCGGCTCTAAAGTGAATCGTTCATCAATTCGCCCTGGTCGGAAGAATGCATCGTCTAAGGATACAACATCTTCATTAGTAGTAAACACTCGAATACGATGATCTTCGTCTTCTACTCCATCCATTGCCGCTAAAAGTGCGCAAGCCTTTTTGCTATCTCCATGCTGTCTTGACATATAACTTATATCGATGTCGTCGAATATGGAAACTTGAGCCGCATTCAGTAAACCTCCCAAGCCTTCACCAGAGGAGTGATAGTTGTCAATCTCGCCACTGGTAATTACTCTGAAGGTGTATTTCTCTTTCATGCACAGTTTTCGCAGCCACTTACAAACCATCGTCTTGCCGTTACCAGGCTTTCCATCAAGAATAATCCCCCTCTTGATTTTCACACCGTAATGGCTGATGGCCTCGCCTTCTCGTAGATATCCAATCGTATTTTCAATGATGTCTTCCAATAGGCCAGGATAAAGCAGTGGCGGCGATTGATCCTTAGCGGCCCGTTGCTCTGATTTCGAGAAATACTTTAGAAGAGCTTTGCGATCTTTTTTAGTGGTTATGACATGAGCAACCAGGGCACCATAATTATCGGGATTACGAGTGGTGAACAGGATATATCGTAGTGGCTTGATACCTTTCTGCTTATCACCCTTTTTTTCTCGGCATCGGTAAAGAGTTAACCCATCTCCAAGAGGTCGGCCGGAATATGGCTTTCCTTTCTTTTGGACTTCTCGTGTGATGAATGGAAACCCATCGATCAGCCCATACGTTTTCAATGGCCTGTCCTGATGCTCCGGTAAAAACATATAGCGACGTGGTGCTACTGCTCTAGTAAGCACCACTAGGTCGTCTACCTTTACTGGCGATGTCTGTTCGCCGAGATACCTAGCTGCTACGGGCAAAGCCCTCTGGATGTCGCCGTATACAGTCCATCCCAGCGGTTCCCACAATTTACTCATAAAACCTCCAATAAAATGCTTTTTCGTAACCTAACATTCGTTATCAAACTAAGCAATATCATTAAAAAAATTAAAGAAAGCTGTCCTAGTAGACGATATAAGAGATGCGAACTTTACTAAAACACAGGAGGCATCGTGGACCACCTTTCTTATATTATTGGTATTGAATACGACGAACCACTGACAATTGATTCTTCTGCTGAATCGACAAGGCAGCGAATCATTGATGAGGGTCTAAATCGAAATGCACTATTCCAAGAGCAGTTGCTAGACTGGCTAGTGGAGCAGGGATTGGAGGATGACGTATCAGCGGTGGGGGAGCCACTATGCTTTCCCATTCTGTCTATACAATGTAGCCAAAAGGCTGCTGATACCATCAAATCGTTCTCTGGGGTGACTTTCGTTAATAAAGATGGCCTATAAAGTTTAGGCACAAAAAAGTGAAGGTGTAGTTATGGCAAAGCCACGAGTGAAAGTGTTGCACGATAGTTGTGGCGGTATACGTGAAGTGAGGGTTATTCTAGGAGAGAGTACCTCGGACACCCGTACCTTCGACGAATATGGCGGAGTTGTTATAGTACGTGCCGACGCGTCAAGTGGTAAGGTCAGTAGCTTTTCACTCGATTGTCAAAAATTAGCTGGTCGAGAGTACGAACGAATGCTGATTGAACTGATGTCCTATATGAAAGATTGGAAAAACAAAGATACAGTGCGACCTCGCGGCATGCGCCTAGCTATAGATAAGTGCTTGCACGCCATAGATGATGATCGTCTTGAAAAGGTAAAGAAGCGACTAATGGCTGAGCGGAAGGCCGAGTTCGGCAGCCTCGATCTCTTAATTGAAGCATGCGCAAATAATAAAAAGGGCGATATATCAGAAGCTAAGATTAAGACCTTGTCGCAGTGGATGATGCGCCGCAGACCTTCTGACAATTACAAGCATATGGACGAACTATTCGAGGTATGCTTCGAGGATAACAGTAACAATTGGATATACGGCAATATTGTATCAGAGGTGTTGAAACTATTCCCAGCAGATTTTTTCGACGCTTATGTTAAGCATCGATTAAATCAAGGGCACTTTAACAACCAGCATTGGCGTACTTTTGTTAATGTTTTAGCAGATGCCGGTGGTGCCATTACCTTTCAGGGAATACAAAATATGCAGCACCTTTACGAGCTTATGGCGGAGGTACATCCAGAGGAAGAAAAAGATCAGAAAAATTTAGCAAGGTCTAAGAAGAATGTTTTGGATAATATTCATATGCTGTCAGAGCACGTGGAAGAAGCATCATGGGATGAATTACATAAGTGGCTCACCGAACAAATGAAAGACGAACCAAATGAAGACACGAAATTATACCTCAAAGTTATCGACGACGATGTCTCCGCTTGGATGAAGGATGATGGAGATGATGGAGATGATGGAGATGAAAAGAAGTGGGCCGCATTTGAAGGCGACACAGACATGGTAGAGGATGCCGGTCTCAGCGAACTTCTTGCGGATGGAGCCCAAAATGAGACGCAGCCCTGGGATGACGTTGACTTTAATGAAGAACTGCACAAAGAAATTGATGATGCAGTGCTCAAGGAACTCAAGTTGATGGACGAACAAAAATAGCCGGTAAGCCCCGTCCCCACCATACATCAAATTTACGACGGGGGCGGGGCTTCGCCACAAGGAAACCAACCATGATCATCGTGTTTCTTGAAAAGTGTGAAGCCATCATTTGTGGCGATTACAGCACCATCGAAGAGGAATACTCTGTACCTCACACATTCTACCCAGGCGATGAATTAGAAATAGAATCGGCTGAGACATGGGAAGATAGCGAAGAAGGCGAAACAATGGCTCGCATTGTGTTCGTAGATGGTACCGAATGTACAATATCCGCTGACTATTTTATACGGATTGAGTAAGATGCTATCGCCCATTGAGGAACTCATGGCCATGATGCTCCATAAACGTATCCCCCACACAGGAGATACGATCATTGAGGAATACCATGATGGTCAACGAAAGCGAGCCAAGTACGAAATTCACAAAACATGGCGTGGATACATGGTACATTGGTGCAACTACCGACAGGATATCTGGGGTTGGGGTCCTCGTGAAGAGCGTGGGTGTGAGTTTGTTGAGACGCCGATGCATGTTATAGCAGTTCTCAACCGCCACGTATTCAATCGCTAGATTTGTATGGAAAATATTTATTAAGAAGCTCCTTGCGTTTCTCACAACCACCGCACGGTTTGATGCCGAACATACTCAAAGCATTCGCAGCGGTATCTCCTAATCCTCGCGAAACGGTTTTCTCACCTAGCTTCTTACAAGTTTTCTTAGCGCCTATGTGTCGAGTCGTAAACCCACACCTTGGACATTTACCTGTTGATAAATCACATAACATATCATGGTCCTGATATTGAAACTGTCGTGCTACAATCTGTACATATTATCCCTCCGCCCAATCCGGCGAATATACGAGGCAGCACTTGTGAAGCTGAGCAATCCCTTCCATCACGAATATGTATCAATTGGTATCTGCAAAATCCGGCGGAACATTCGTCGGACGAAAACTGGGGTATAACAATTACATTCCACGTACACGCATCAGTAAATGCACGACACGATAGCGTTGCCTCAATCACTATGAAAACTTCTGTGCCTGGGCTCGGGCATCCTGTCCCAGGACTCACAGAGCAAATTGGACTTGTGGATTCAAATCGCCATTGGGCACAAATAAGTCCAGTGCAGTTCGTTGGGGTCACGTTCCCACCTGGGTTTAAGAGCATAGAGCCAACAAAACTATCCAGTATGAATGTGCCGCTTATATCTGTACAGCCATCGCAGCGGTTGTTTGTCCAGCCCGCTGGGATCGTTACGGCCAATTCATCGAAAAGCGTTCCGCTCCCACAGCACTCCAAGCATGACAGAAGCGGTGTTGGTGCTGCTTCTTCTTCTTCTTCTGGGTTACAGCAGGTTATTGGATCAGTAAAAAGATCAGTGGCTTCAGTAAATGATAGATTGCGTTTTATTATTCCCCATTCGTCGAGGTCGCCATCAAATGGGGCTCCACCATCATTAAACGCAGCTAATGAAAAATCTACAGAAGGGTCTGGAAGATGTACGCTAGTAATAAATTTACCCAAGAGTCCCAAGTTTACCTGAAGAAACATGGTGGCTGGAGACGGCCTAATCCATGCTGCTACAAAATTCCATTTCCCAAGTGTAAAAGAGGAAGACGTTACACTAAGCGAACTGAAGCCTATATCAAAAGTAAACGTCGATGTGGCTGTATCAATACGGAGAGACCATTCGTCTAATATTCCTGAATCGCTTTTTGCCGCTAATATCGCACTTTGACTCGCATTTGATGTCTTAAACCATCCCCAGATCGAATAACCTTGCTGAATACTGAAACAATCATCGTGAGGATGAGTAAAATATTGATCCACACCGTTAAAAGTGCGGGCATCACATATTCTTCCCAATGCTGATCCCGGTCCTGGCAATCCGTGTTTTGTGAGATCAAAACTATTCAAAGATGCATCTATTGCATCTTCATCTGTATCTTCGTTTAATGCATAAAACGCACATATCTCATCGCAAATCACACTTCGATTTGCCGTTAAACAACAATTGCTAGTCCGGCAGCAGGTTCCTGGATTACTGAACAAATCGAATTCTTCTGTCGTTATCATTGTAAATGAGTTAAATATTATCAATTGGCGTTCTATTACTCCCCATTCGTCGAGGTCGCCATCAAATGGGTCTCCACCATCATTAAACGCAGCTAATGAAAAATCTACAGAAGGGTCTGGGGATTTTCCAAATGGAAAAAAATTGACTCTAAAAATGGTCCCATTTATCTTGAGATGCATAGGCGAGCCGCCCGCTTGCGTAAATGGATCAAAGGTCGCTTCTACAAAATTCCACTCCCCAAGTGTAAACGGCACTGTTCCACTAACAATATTGTTAGGCCCCACACTGTTGATTATCTCAAAAGTAATCGTTACACTCGTTGGTGTGGATATATCAATACGAAGAAACCATTCACCCATTGTCGAACTGCCACTTTTTGCCGCTAATATCGCACTTTGACTCGCATTGGATGTCCTAAACCATCCCCAGATGGTATGGCCTTTCTGAATGCTGAAGCAATCATCGTGAGGGTGAGTAAAATATTGATCCACGCCGTTAAAAGTACGGGCTTCACATATTTCCCCATCCTGTATTGATCCCGGTCCTGGTGATCCATGTTTTGTGAGATTAAAAACATTATGAGATTCATCTGTTGCATCTGTATCTGCACCTTCGTTGAGTGCATAAAACGCACATACCTGATTGCAAAAACTAAGGCGATTTGCCGCATCGCAGCAATTGACAGGTTGGCAGCAATCTACGCCGCAACAATCTTGTAAGAATTGTTGAAAGCACTCTTGGCCAAAAATTAGTTGGCCTATACTAGTGTTACCAGTCTCTTCATCACAACATATGACTTTGCTGATGATCTCGTCGAAAGACATTCCTTTGCCGTTATTGTAGATGGCGTTTAGCTGGGATTTGGATAAGATAGCAGACGCAAAACCCAATTCATCAAGCGATCCTTTCAGATGACTTGCCAAACTTGTATCTACAAAGTTAGACCATGCTCCCAATGCAAAAGCGACTACAATATCAGGCCCTGCAAAATCGGATGAAGCGGTTTCTGTAGCTTCTTGGGTGTTGCCTTCGCAACCTTCGTCACGGATATCTCCGTTAAAGCGAAGGAACGCTTGCTTAGTATTTGGGTTGGCCCATGCGGCGAAGAAATACCAAATCCCCGTCCGGATAGGTGAAGATATTTCAACACTAAAATCAGATGCTGGGTCGAGGCCGACAATAAATTCTATCTTCCCGAGTTGTTCGTTGGCACGGATCACCCATTCATCCACTCCGCTTATACTAGCGGTGCTATTTGATTTTGCCGCTAAGACATGGTAACCCGAAGCGGAAGATGCTTTTCCATCTATGCGGAACCAACCCCAAATTGTATGGCTTTGTTGAATGCTAAAACATTCTTTGTGCAAATTGAAGAATGATTGATTTGTCCCGTCGAATGTACGTGAACCATTGATTACAGTATCACTTGCTTCAAGGCCTGGGTCGTTATTGGGAACCAAGCCAAATGTATTACCCGTAGAATCCTCGGCAACATCCGTGGCATCTGTTTCATCCAACTTGTAGTATGCACAAATATCACATTCACAATCGCACATTGATTCACAATCACAACAGTCATCAACCTCTGCATCGTCGCAATCCGTAATGGTATTTGCGGTAACGCAGATATTATAAGGAGAACCAGTACAAGATGATGCACCTTCGTAATTAGCGCCTTGACCCATATTGTGTATACATCTAAGCTCATCTGATGTTAAAACACGGGTTACAACGCCCCATTCATCTAAAAAAGTGGTGGCATCAGTGTGAAGAACACCGCCAGACAACGCAAGCGATGAAGCAGAGCAAGCAGGCAGTGCGGGAAGCGTACCCGATCTAACTTCTTCATTTACTGTCAAGCTGAATGTACCGTTTGTTTCGTCTATCGATGCTGCGATAAAGATAAAAGTCTTGATTGGTAAAGCAATATCATCTGTTGTTATTGATACTTCGGCAGCACCACTATCAACACTAAAAGAAATGGTTAGAATCCCAGGATTTGGCTCTTCATCAAACCCAGTGCCAGCCGCGCTAATAAGCCAATCGGAGCCGGTCGCAATTGGGTGTACCCAATCCTCCGGCGGCGCATCATCTTCATCTTGAAGATTCCACCAACCCCATATAGTTCCATCTCGAAGGCAGAAGCACTCTTTATTGGTTATGCTTGTAAAGCCCGTCGTGCCAACGACACTCCTGGCTCTATTTACTAAGCCATCTACACTACTAGCCCCACCCACGGGTCCAGTCAAATTACACGAATCACACGACTCACAATCGTTATTAGTAGTAGCATCAATTGCATTTCCGCCATTTGCTTCATCAAGCCTAAAAAAAGCACATATCTCCCCTTCGCAATCAACATCTTCCACAATACATTCACAAAGATTCTGCGGGCAGGTAATACAATTTGATGCATCTTCAAAGTTGACACCTTCACCATCATTGTAAAGACAATTCAACTCAATAGTAGAAAGCATTTTGTTGGCGATGCCCCATTCGTCTAGTTTGCCATCGAATAGCTCGATCCCAATGCTTGACGCACCCATCGAGAAGTCGATGCTTGCATCTGGAGGTTCAAGAATTTTACCGCTGTAACTTGTACCAGGAGAAGTCGTGCCATTGAATCGAACATAAATTTTCTCTGCTGCTGTATCCACCCACGCAGCAACGAAGTGGAATTCCCCTTCCGCAATTCCTTCACCTGGAGCAACAGTTGCTGATATAATTGATGCGTCTGTTGCGAGTACATTCAGCGATACCGACCCAGCCGGGCCAGTGGTTACACTTATACTCCATTCGGCTACTACCGAGCTTGGAGACTTAGCTGCCAAAATCTTTAGGGTAAAAATAGAAGATGCATTAAACCAACCCCAAATTGTATATCCTTGTTGAATTGAAAAGCAGTCCTCAGAAGAATGAGTGAAATATTGAGTCGCACCATCAAAGGTACGAGCATTCTGTATTTTGCCCCTGATTGCATCGGGTAGAGGTGTGCCGTTGGGCGTTAAATTAAACTCATTTTCCGTTGAATCGAATGCTTCCGTGTTGGGTCCTTCGTCCATTGCATAATATGCACAGATACATTCAAAAACACAGGAACATCCGTTGGTAGTAGCGGCCATGCAGATATTTACTCTTAGCGCATAGAAAACCGCCCGTTAAGGGCGGTTTTCTATGCTTACCTTTAAGCTGCCTTGTGGGCCTTCTCGATCTCGGCCAACCATTCCCTGGCCTCGGCCAATAGGCCGTCGATTTCGACGGCCGTCAGACCGAGCGGCTTCACATCGGTTGCGTTCTTTTGGGGCATCCTAACCGCCTCATACGCCTCCAAAAGGCCGTTATCGTTCAACTTGGAGTTAGACCCCCATCTGCACACAGGCTGCCACAGAGGACATATAAGCGGCTCGGGGATAGGTCTGTCGGATCGTTGTTTACGGGCTCCTTCCTTTGATCCATGCAGGTTATTCCAATAAAAACGATTTTGCGGTTCCTTCCGATCCCATCGCCGCCAGGCACCGTACTGGTAGCTGGCAAGCCAGAATAGCTTTTTCAATTCCTTTAGTTTGAGGAACGTTTGGTAGTCACAAGGATGGAAGCCTCGTTTCGAGAGGAATACATCCTTCTTCTCTTCTTTCTTTTTCAAGTCGTGCATTTGTTTTCTCCTTTCAAGAGTTGAAGCGAACGAAAAAGATGCCGATCCTCACCGAAAATCGGCTCAGTACAAACGGCAGTGGTTTGGTTGTCGAGATCAGGTTCGCGAAATGCGCAGAATTTGATCCCGGCTTTCCAAAGTTTTTGAGTCCAGTTTAGAAGCTGACGTTCAGATTTGACGCCGCATAACACCACATATTCGTGGTCTGGAATGTCGAACTGCCGTGCTGCAGAGAAAGCAGCGTGAATCGCTTGGACGGCTCGATCAGAGGTTTGCAAGTCTCTACGGACTAGCACATAAATATAAGCCTACGTGTCTTTCATGGTAATTCTCCTTTCTTGAGGTTCTACTTAATGTATCGTCTCTGCGACGAAAAAACTTTACCTTGGCCGGTTTTCCCCATGATCTAAAGCCCAAAGGATTTTATCCTTTGCTTAGACCGCCGTTCGGCTCCGGCATCCCGTCCCGTTCCCTAGTGTTAGAGACGTACAAGCTACGCCAGCCGTATAGCCCCCGTCAAGGCCACAGCCCGCTCGCTTCAACCACGTAAACAAGGTAAAGACTTCAACCAGTTTATAGGATCGACCTAAAGTTGTCAAGAGCGGCATTTTATGGCCTAAAACGCCCTATTTTTTAACCTCGAACTCCACATCAACACTGTAATCAAAACACAACTCGTCGCCGATGGCAATTGGGGCTATGCATGTGAAAATGTATGATTTAGATTTTTTATCAAGATAATAATCAACGTTCGGACTAACCGGATTATGATTATAAAAACTAGCCAAACCCCCAACAACTGCACACTTTGTTTTTGACCATTCGTAAGGGAACGGCTCTAGCGGATCAGGACAATCCTCATATCTAAGCGTAGCAATGGCAGGACAAACCTCAACAACATCGCCAACACGAAAATCAACTAAGGCAAAAACGCCACGGCCTTTCTTTTCCGTCATCTTGACTTCAAGGATCATTTGTGAATGATATTTATTTTTAGGCATAAAACACTATAATAACCGTTCACATTAACTCTTTTTAACCAGAGGAGATATGACATGTTAACACCACAACAAATTCACAAATTGACGTTCCGAGGTGCGATTTGGACTCTTTTGCTCGGCTGTGTTTTAGGACTCATGGGCATTTGGATGGACGACTTCTGGAGCTATGATGTCGCCCACAAACTGCTTTCAACCACCTGGCTCCTGTTCCTTACTTGTTTGCTTGGAGCCGGTATTACTAAGTGGTTGGTGGTTCTGCAAGATCAACAAGAAAAGTGAAGAAGTCAACACGCCTATTGCGGTGGTGATTCTGATACCCATATGTTATCCAGAATCCAAAGGGATCAATCAAAGAGTGCGCCCACATAAAAAGCACAACTGGGAAGGCGACAACAGTGACCACAGCCATTGCTAAGTGCTTCGATTTCATTTGCTTGTTTCCTAAAGATCAACAAGAAAAGTGAAGAAGTCAACACGCTTATTGCGGTTCGGATGATTCGGCTTCTCTCCCCAATCTGTCCAGAAGCCCTTAGGGTCAATCAGGGCATATATCCACTCTAAGATCACAAGTGGAAATAGGATAACGGCTACTATACCTATCGCTAGATGCTCTGATGATATCATTTCTTTCCCTTTCTGTTTGTGGCTCTACCATCGAAAAATCTGTTGGCTCTTAGATCAGGGATCGGCCCACCCATTGTCACTCCGCCAGTGATGTTGTCAGGTGGACTTTTCATGGCGTAATGCCATAGCTTAAAAAAATCTCTAAAGTACGGACAGCTTCCGCATCGCCTCTGATCTTGGCAAAATGCGATCCACCCACGTTTCAGTAGGCGTCCGAAGCGATTGAACAGGATGATCCAGCCTTTAATCCACATGTCTTATCTCACGGAGCAATGAAGCTAAAGAAGTCCACTCGTTTGCGATGATACCTATTGTTCTCCGGATCGAATGGAACAGTGAGCGTTAGTATCCAGGCCATAAGTGCCCAAGGCAATAGGCAGAACATAAGTACGGCGTTACCAAGATGCTTTCGATTCATGGCTTTCTCTTTTTTGTGTCTACATCTTCACCCACAAATTCTAGGAAGCCCACTCTCTTGTCTCGGTTGTGCTGAGGTCTCGGCACACAACTTGGGTCAATAAGATGGGCCACCCACATAAAAAGAGCTATGGGCAGGATGGCTGTGGTGCCCGCAGCATTGAGTAAATGATAGAGGTGCGGCATGGTTTTATCCTTAAAGTCACATGGCAATTAGTCATGGAGTAATGTAGGTGAAGAAGTCCACTCGTTTGTTGTTACCGTGATCTCCAACAGGGTCAACAAGCGAATAAAGCCAAAGGCCAAGTGCTAGGGGAAATAAAACAAATACAAAAACAGCGTTACCGAAATGACCGCAATGATCTTTCTCCATAATGTAAACGCTAGGCTTCATAGGTATGCCAGAATCTTTATACATAGCTTTCTCTACTTTGTGTTTATATCCTCGCTTACGAACTCAAAGAAGCTCACTCGCTTCCCTCGACATCGTTTACTCCTGATTGTGGTATCTGGATAAATCAACGTGCTTATCCACAGCAAGAGGGCTATAGGCATCAATACGACTACTACCACAGCATTAAATAGATGTTTATGGTGTATCATGTCTTGACCACTCTTCTAGGGAATATTTGCGCCACTCTGCTACGGCGATGAATGTAAAGAAGTCTAATCGTCTGCCCCGGTATTTGGGAGGTAAAAATTCAAAATCCGAATCTCGATTGATGAGCGATATCGTCCACCATATGAGAGGGGTTAGAAAGAATAAGACGATGTGCACGGCGTTGAGGAAATGGTTGCGTCGGGGGATCATGGGCTTCTCCAAATTATCCACTCTTCGTTCAAAAAAGTAAAGAAGTCTACTCGCTTGCCCCGGTATTTTGAAAGCCTGAATCGACCTTTTGGATGAATGAGCATTATCACCCAAAAGATGAGGGCTTGTGGCAGTAACGCTACGATGAACACAGCGTTGGCTAAGGTTTCACGTCCACGTCTCACAGCTTTATCCTTAAAGCAAAACCGGCCCGTCTCTGGCGAGGCCAGAACGGGCCGGTGTTCAGAACAGGAGTAACAACTGACGGTGGCCTACTTCTGCGGTTCTTTAGCTACTGTTCGGCGATCCTCGTTGGCCTGGGTAGTGAAACCGATGCCGAGGATTACTGCCAGTATACCGCCGGAAATCATCGTCATGTTCAACTGCGACCAGTCGAAGCATCGGGCCAAACCGTTCGCAAAGCCTAGGAAACCGCCGCCGATCAAAGCCATACCAAAGACTTCACCTGCACTAGTGATGGATGCAGCATGAGTCAAAGCACCTTTGGTACCGCGATAGCCGAGGAAGGAAAGAACGAGAGTGACGATACCCCACAGGAGAGGGTCTTTGCCGAATCGAGACTTCACCTGATCCTTGAAACCACCTACGACACCTGCGCTCTTGTCATCCAGCGGTAGCTCAGATTCAGTCTCTTGTGGTTCTACTGACAACTTCGCTGCGGGCTTCTCGGCTGCGGGCTTCTCGGCTGGCTTCGGGGTCTCGGCCTTTTCAGCGGTGGCGGGTTTCTGGTCCGTCTCGATGGGCAGGGCGTCGGCGAAAGCAACGCTGCTGAATAGTGCAAGCACCAATACCAAACTCAAACTCAAAATCGTGCGTTTCATTGTTTGTCACTCCTTGTCCTGGGGATGGAAAACAGTTTTACTTTTTTGATTTCAGAAACGATGTTAGTGTTTTGTCCGAAACTGGGCAAGGCCAGTTTTTTTATAACTAAAAAGTCACTTCCCTTTTTTGCCGCTCTCCTCCTTCCTCTTTGGAGACTTTGTTTTCGGTGGAACGAATCGATCAACTTGGTTACTGACTAACATAAGCGCTCCCCAAACGGCGAACGCAATGCCGCCTCCATACAGTGCTTCCAGTTTAACGTTGCCATCACCAAGGCTAGCTTTGGCTGCAAAAGCACCAGCAGTACCGCCAACCATAGCGATCAGGCTAAACATGTTGAAGAATACACGTCGCCACCTGTCCAGATTAACCATTCCAAAGATGGCACCGAAAATGCCAACGATCACATCCTTTACGAAACGGCCCAGCCGAAAGACAAGCATCCAAACAATGAAAAGGCCAACTGATACAAAGAATACGGGGCTTGTGACAAAGTTATGTCCCCAGTCCCATAACTGTTGTATCATACCTGGGTCAGCGACTTCGTTCATGGTTTTAACTCCCTTGTTTGATGATGGCTGTATTTTGTCGAATCCATTGAAAGTGGGCAATAGCAGTTTTTTCGTTTTCGTGCTAGCACTCCTTTGCTAGCACGCCGAGGTTAGGCAAGTTGGTTAAACCCGGTTACGTATCTCCTTTGCGTCGATATGTAGCTCCAAGGCCCGACGGAGTTGGGGGTGAGATTGAGATGTCATTGGCTTGCCCGTCGTTCCATATATGGTACCGACAAAGGCTGCTATAGATCGTCTGAAGTCATCGACGCCTGCTTCTGCAACACCCAGCCTTTCTTCGATACCCCGCATCAGCGTTTCATTCGGAGCGGTTCTTGCGCTTGGGTACAGATATGCGAACATCGAGTCGAGGTACTTATTCAACAGGTCGGTGATGGCATCCTCGCGCACTTCGGATTTAGTCTTTTTCCGTGCGATGGGTTTGATCAGTTGGTGTGTGTTCCAGTTCCTTCTTGTCGGCAGTGACCTTCCTTGCGGTACCGAATTGTCCTTCCCCCCGCCTATTGTTGGTGGTGCGACCGGCTTTTTCTTGCGAGGCCAGCTAATGTACGCCACCGCAATAAGTCCGAGCACTGCGACGACTCGTACGCCGACATCCAGCCAGTCCAGTTGTGCAAAGTAATTGGAGATGGAATCAATTATTTCTTGTTCAGCAGCAGTTCGGTGGTACATGGCATTGTTCCTTTGATGGAGATAAGGTTATGGGACGAGGATTGTGTACGTGGCTCTTTGATTACTGGGATAGATCGATAATGACCTTGCCGGGGAAATTATTACCTCGTTTAAGTTGTTCGGTCAATTTCAACTCTTCCGGAATGATTGGTTTGTATCCTTCAAGCTGCTCGGCTCGCACGTAAAACTCGTCACCTACTTTTCCGACCCTCTTTATCTTGAAGCGTTGCTTGTCCGGAGTCTCGACGGTGTTGCCACTGTAACAGTCGCCAGCAACCACCTTCACCCAGATTGGTTGATCTTTAGTGCATAAAGGCACGGTAATAAATCTTTGCTCACCGCAGGCCTCACACTTTACCACTGATGTCGTGTTCTGCTTCTCTTGATTCCTTCTTGCGGCTTCTTTGACCGCCATGATCGCAGGCGCTAACAGGCCAGCCAAGATGGCGATGATCGTAATGACCACCAGCAATTCGATGATGGTGAAACCGCCTTTGCGCTTCTTGAGCGGCGGCGGTGGTGGTGGTGATTGATCTCTTCTAAAGTACGTGATGATGCCAACTGTCAAAACAACGACGCTGACTCCGATAGTTATACCGAGGAAGCCGATCTCCAGAGCAGCCGGGATAAGCAAACCGACGAGGATGCCAATGATCGTGATGACGACCAGCAACTCAATGAGTGTGAAACCTTTTCTTAGGGAACGCATAATGTTTTCCTTTTTGCGAGTAGAAGTTCAAAGCGTTATCAACCGTGCCAGTAAAACAGCATAGCTATAGCCAAAACGACTAAAGAAATACCAAGCCCAAGTGCAGCGCCACTGCATACCGTAGCAATGATAGTCGCATCTGACGCTGTTTTTGTCAAAAAGGCAATATTACCTCCGACAAGGCAAAAACCGGGAACGATGAAAGTGGCTGCAAAACGATGACCTCGCTGCTCACCACCTAATGACTTGTAATACGGAATAAACTTTGAGACAAGATAAAACACAACTATTACAGCCAAGATGATATAAGCAACAAGGTTCGATGGCATGACTAATCTCCATGTTTAGGGATAAAAAAATTGTTTCTGTGATTTAGCGCAGGGGATATTACCAGATATAGGGAAATCCAAACAATCACAATCCAGCCTTTTTGTAATAAAAATGAAGCAGGTTTGGAATAAAACGGCAAGAAAGACTGGAGAACAAGTAAGGAATTGTCGATATATTGAGTATTACCAGTTCTAAACACTTGAACTCTCCCTCTTGGGAGCAGATTGCAAACAACATGAGGAGAATCCCATGAAAAGAAGAAATGTATTTACGACCAGTGAGGTTGCAAATATCTGCCAGGTATCTACTCGGGTAGTTACCAAGTGGTTTGATAACGGTATACTGAAAGGATTCCGTTTGCCAGGCAGTAAGCACCGTCGTTTTACCTACGAAAACATCAATACTTTTATGACAGAAGAGGAAATGCCGGTTCAATGGCTTGAAGAGGCAATCCAACTTCGCAGAGAAGGACAAAAGATCACATTCCGTGATCATACCAAGGAAGTAGCCGAAGTGGCTGCAACTTAATGGAAGCCCTTGCTTAAAACCCACCTCATGTTATGGATATGAGGTGGGTTTCCTTTTATGAGAGCATACCATGATCGACCGGCCCCAAGCTGTGAAAGATGGATCAGCTTTTGCCACGTTTGATTTTGATGAGACTATCACACTGCCAGAATGGGATAGTCACTCGCTTACGTGGAGGCGCACGTTAAATCCCAATTGGTACACAATCAATGAGATGTGTCGATTGATGTGCCGAGGGTGGGATGTATCGATCTTAACTGAAAGAAAGAAGTCGCCTCTCAATGTCCGAGAGATTAAACATTTTCTTACTAAACATGCAGTGCCTATTAAGCGGGTCGCTTACACGGATGGCAATGAGAAGCATCTGTTCTTGAAGGAGATAAGATCAATTCTTCATTACGATGACGATCTATATGAGTTGATGAATCTTCCAGAGGAAGTAACAGGGATACAAATCCTCCACCCAGAAGATCGTCACCTGGCGTATAAAGCGTATCAGGGGGACGTTCTAGGTCTTACCACTTACAATGTAGCTATGACACCAGATGCGATTAAATGTATGTGCCATGCTGATTCCGTATACCCTGCACAGGCTCTTAGGTAATGGAGCTAGGGCCAGCGTAATTTGAGCGCCAACTGTCCTTGCTTACATTTCGCAAATGGCTCGAAGCTCAATTTGCGACTTTGTAAGAACTCTTTGAAAGCTCGTCCTTCGTGCTTTTCTCGTACGGGATTACCTTGTACCTCGTCAAATAGAAACATCGTATTCTCATCAACGATGGGATAGATGTGATGCAGCACTGTTTTGGTGGACGAGTAGAGATCACAATCGATGTGAACGAAAGAAAGTTTTTTGCCTCGGTACGATTTGACCCAACTAGGCACTGTGTCTTGGAACCAACCCTTGACAATCACCGCTCGTTCGTCGCCAAATTCGGGAACAGCACATTTGAATGTTCCCTTTTTGATTTTGCCTTGCCAATCTTCGGGTAGGCCCTCAAAAGAATCAAAAAGGTACAGCTTCTTATCTGGCGGCATATGCTTTAGCCAGAACTTAGCGCTTACTCCTCTGGCGACACCGAACTCGACCCAGTCACCATCCCGAGGAACATGGTGAGCTATGTAGCGACGAATTTGCTTTTTGTGATTAGACCCAAACTGCTTCATGCAGTTATTTAGTCCTCCGGCTTTGATCCGTCGTCACACATTTTGACGATCTTGGGATCGAAGCGGCCGATGGTTTCGACTAGATCAGACTGCGCTGCCATTACTTCGTCGATGTCTTTATAAGCCCCAGGCACTTCGTCTAGGCCAGCAGAAATCAAATGAACGCCTCGCTTGATAAGCTCTTTCTTCCAAACACTCCAAATGAACTTCTTCTTCGCTGCCTTGCGACTCATGCGACGGCCAGCACCGTGCGAGGCTGACATCAAACTATCGGCATTGCCCTTGCCTCTTACCACATAACAAGGAGACGCCATCGAACCAGGGATCACCCCCAAGACACCTTCGCCTGCCGGAGTTGCACCTTTGCGATGAACAATCAATTCCTCGCCATTATGTATTTCTTTCCAGGCGAAATTGTGGTGGTGATCGATAACTGCAATGGGCTTCCCACCGAAGTGTTTGCCAACATCACGATGGATCACTTCATGGTTAGCAGCAGCGTAATCACCCATCAGATTCATTGCGAGCCAATACTCTTGGCCCTCTTCGGAATCAAGGCTGAGCCAGGCTAGGAACTTGAATTTGTCTTGATACCGTTTTGGCAGTTGACTCTGTGCAATTCTTGTGTAGTGAGTGCATACATTTGCTCCTGCACCTCGGCTGCCGCTATGACTGAGGAGGGCTAGATACTTTCCCTCGGGAATGCCAAGAGATTTACCGTCAGTGGTCAACGATCCAAACTCACAAAAATGATTTCCGCTTCCGCTTGTGCCAAGCTGTGACCACGCTTTGTCTTTGAGTTGTTTTGTGACAGGCGTTACCTTCCAATCCTGATCTAGTACATCGTGATACTTTGGATTTTGGAAAGCTCCACCTACGCCAAAGTTGGTGCCTTTCTTTAATGCAGCGCAGCATTTGTTAAACTTTACATCGTCTTTCATTACATCGCTTGGCATATCGAAGATCGAAAGCCGCATACGGCAAGCAATGTCTACGCCTACACCGTGAGGGATGACAGCGTTCTTCATCGCTAGCACGCCACCAATGGGCAAGCCATAACCGAGATGAGCGTCAGGCATTAAAGCTGCGGCGACGGCATCCGGTAGGTGACAAGCCGTAGCGATCTGACTCTTGGAGCCTTCGTCAATATCGTCACCCCATTGTTTGTAACTTATGGGTTCACGGTCGGCGTCAGCTTGCTCTAAGCCTCGGTACTTAATGATCGAGTGGGCGCAGTTTGCCCAGATCGGATCAGCGATGTAGTTATTCGGATTTTTAACAACATCAGGCACATCTCTTTTGGCAACGTTCTTCTTCATGGTGCGCACCATTGCCGCATCACGGATTGTGTTGATGAAAGTGGGAATGCAGTCTCTGGGCACACCCAGCTTTGCTAAAGTTCGAGCGTTCATTTGATTACTTGGGGTTAGACTTATTTTTCTTTAGTCGGGACTGGTAAGCAGCTATGCGGTTAGAGCGGACAGTTTTCTTGCGTTGGTTGTCTTCCTCTTTTTGGTGCCGCTTGTATTTCTTGCGAATAATGTCGTACTCCCTTTGAGTCACATCGCCACTGGATTCAAATTGCTTCAACTCGTTGACTAAGCTGGGATATTCTTGCAGCATAATCTGCAAGAATCGAAATTGCCCTTCATTTATTGCATCATAATAGTACGAACGTACGTGATTGACAATGATCCAGGCAAGGATCGCCAGGCCGACAGACACTATAATTGTTGTGTTCATCGTATCAAAACTCCTATTGGGCGGCAATAGCAAGTTCGTCGTCCGTTACCGGACGACCGAACTTGCCTTGGAATGCGATTCGTTTGACATCTATAGGTTTATCGGCAAGAAGCTGCAAAAACTTCAGTGGATCATCAGGTGCTGGCTGACTGGTTTGCAGGCGGCTCCTGCGGTGCTGAGCCCGCTCAGCGGGTGCCTGCATATCCTCAATCGCCTGCTTAGCGGTTCCCTCTGGATCGGGAACACCTCGGCCAAGGCGATCCATCAAAACCAAGATCAACAGCAGCTTGATTTTTCGTTCGTTTTTGTATTGTCCATTCTCGTCTATCCATTGATTTGATAGTCTTTTACCAAAACCGGAGGCTGATTGGGTTCGCAATCCCATGTGGTGATTGACGATAAAAAACAAGTCTTTCTTATCCTCGTAGCCCGACTTTTCCCATATCGATTGCCACGGTGTACCCTTTAACTTGCGCATCTGTGGCTTATAAAATTTCGGAGTTTCATGGCTGATGGCTTGCCAACGACCTTTGCTCGGATCAGGCTTTTCTGCCCAAGGGGTATGTTCACCACCAATATTAAGAGTGGTTGCGCCCGCCTTGCCGATATCATGCATCCATGCGGCCATGCGTAGGATATTCTTTTCTTCGTCCGTGAGATCGAGATTAAGATTAGCGAAGGCGTTACCAGGCTGGGCCTGTGCCTCTTGTAGCATCTCGATAGCTCGACTCATTGATCTGCGCACCATCATTATGTGATTCCATACGGAACCTTCGGGATGATGTACCGGGTCTTGAGGCACATCCTGCAAGATGTCTCGTAGACTGCTCATTTCTAACCATTGATGGAAGTCGGGACGGTTATGCAGCAGCGGTGGCCGGTGGTAAAGGTGTTTCGTCTTCATCGCCAAAGTCAATATCTAATTTTTCCATTTGCTTACCGATGCCCTGGATGATTTCGCCAGCAGCTTTGGTGATATGATTAGCTCTTAATCGGATGCTTTCTTTATCGCCCTTCCACAAAGCAAGGTATCGAGCGGCATCTTTTGTCTCAAATCCATAATACTGCAGAACAACGTAAGCCGTAGATTCGGCATCATGTTCTCTCTGTTCTGCACTTGTTTTCATTCGCTCGTCTCGCTTCACATTATGATGCAATGTTTCGTGCGCTAATTCATGGACAAGGGTACTGAATTTATTGATGCCATCGTAAGTGTTGTTAATAACGACCTTGCCGCCTGCTGAGTATCCCCCTTTACCGGCGGCTAATTCTTCGTAGCTCACATCAATACCTTGGTCTTTAGCATATTCCAAAGCTGCATTGGCCAAAACAGTGATTTCCTCTCTGTTATCGTTGGTATCCAGCTTCCAGTCGTTAGGCTCGAATACCTTAGCCTTATCCTCTTGTCCAGGAATAACTGTTGTTGAGGATATATCCCATGTCCTTACAGGAGCGAAATAAACATATGATTGTTCCTCGGGCTCCATGATAGTATCTGGCTCTGCTGGTTGCTGTGGCTGTTCGGCCTTCTTCTTTCCCTTCCTTGGAGCAACAATAGTGATCGGGCCACCTTCTCTTGGGCCTAACTTCCATTTGCTACTATCAATGACTCGCCCTAATTTTAACCATCTCTGTTCGCTATTCACATAAGTTGCTTGGGGATTCTGAATGTAAATCAGCATCTGATTATAAAAGCTGTAATGATGGAACTTGCTGGAGAATGCTAAAAACCGTTTGACAAACTCACTTTTAGCGGCTTCATCAACTTGATCTCCAAGTTTTTCAATAGTGTCTGATATAAATTCGAACATACCTTTCACTCTGGCCGATTGAGTGCCCTTGCCTTTTATCTTATCTCCCGCATCCCGCAATTGTCTTTCCATATCATCCAACATCTTATCCGCCGGAGTTTGAGGGCCAGCGGGGGCCGCGGGCACTGCAGCAGTAGGTGTTGCTCCTATCGCTTCGCCTTCTAGTGGGCTAAGATCGACTCCTAACTCTTGTAATTGGCTAACTCGCATATCGTTTAACATGCCTCTTGGGATAGACCAAGTACCATTGAAATATCGAAATCCCATTGACTTCAATTGGCCTTTAATATCGAAGGTGTTGCCAAATAGTACAAGAAAATCCTTCTCCCTGTTGGTAGGGTCCTTAGGATTCGCCTTCAGCATGCTTTGGACGCCTTCGACCTCTTGCAGCCAAACAAACCAGTCATAGAAGCTCTTGTTCATACCCATAGATATGAACAAACCAGCCAATTTTAACTACACAAATAAGTCAGACAGGGATTCGCCTGTGTAGGTTCGCCTGATGGCCTCGGCAAATAGATTGGTCGTCGGCACGATGTCCGTTTTAGCAAGGATTTGATCTGAGAGCCTGAATGGTTCAATCGTATCGGAAATGACTAGTTTATACAACTCCGGATGGTTTAGATTATCATTAACATCTCCCACAAATAGGCCGTGGCTAGCTACAACATAAATGCGCTCGGCTCCGTATTTGCAAGCGGCATCGATGGCCAATTTGATCGTGCTTCCACTGGCTATCATGTCGTCAAGAATAATCATCATGGGCCGCACTTCGCCCACAATCTGTGTCCCTCGTGTCTGTTCATTATTATGTTCTTTGTCTAAGAAAGCCAAAGAGGTACCAGGCCCCAGTCGCTTTTCAAGCGCTCCTCGGAAAAATCTAGCCCGAGGCATACCACCTGCATCGGGCGAAAGGACAGAGATATTGGTAGGATCAACACCGTCTAGTTCTCTTGCCATGTGTGTTGCAAACTCTACTTTGCACTCAAGATTATCACTACGACATGTGCGATAGGCGTTTTGGAAAGCACCGAGATTGTGGACATCCATTGTCAAAATACGCGTAGTACCCACACTCTCAAGGTGCTCAGCTATGTATTTTGTGTTGACTGGCTCTCTGGATTTCACCTTACGATCTGAACGGGCATATCCAAGATAGGGAACAACGGCCACAACTTCTGCGGCAGAGGCATCAACAGCGGCACCAATAAAGGTGTAGAGCTTTATCAGCTTGTCATTGATGGTTTGCTTCTTGTCTGAGTACAGACTTTGGATGACATATACGTGGGATCGTCTAAGATTAACACGGGGGCGAACGTAGCATTCTCCATCGGGGAAGAACCTTTCAATATGCCGAGATAACTTCATGTTAAGTGCGCTGGCTACTTTAGTGCCAAAATCGCGCGATCCGTCCAAAGCAAAGAGCTTGAGACCTGGCTGGCCATTGCCTGCGGCCCTCAGAATGGATATCTGCTTTTGCAGGTGTTGCACCTGTTTCTCAAGTGGATTTTTGAGGGAGTCTGTGGCCATCTTTTACTCCATAAAGAATGTTCTTTATGATATATCGGCCAACATCCAAAGAAACTTGAGAAGATATCAATCTGTGACGCCCGACCGAAGATATTCGTAATCCATAAACATTGCATCAATCGGCTTAGTAGTAAATTGATTGATTAGATCGGCCTTACGAAGGATCATGGCCTCAAAAAGACATTCTGCCGCCTGAAAATACTTTTTTACATGCTCACTGCCGATATGAATATCGTCCCATACGTGGCAGATACGATCCGAAACCTTCACGGTCAGTGCAGGAATCGAAGCCGTCATAAAGCTGGCGAGGTAGGCCCCTTTGTCTTTCCATTTCTTCTTGGGAAAATTGTCTTTCCATTGGCTCTCAGGAATGTAAGTGAGTTCCTCTACAGCCTTGATGATTGGTTTCACCAAGGCTGTATCGGGGCAGAGCTTCTCTAATCGAGATAGCAAGTCCTCGCCAGGATGGGATTCGGGCGCATCGTGTAGCACGCCTGCACCGAGAGTGATGGGGCAATAGATTCCCCAATTCGTCATCCGCTTGACAACATCAACCGAATGAATGATGTAGGGGATCGTACGACGATGCGCTTTTGGGCCTTTGCGAAATTCGCCTTTGTGCGCCTCGAAGGCGATCTGAAACGCTGCTTCGAGAACTTTCTGGGTCACGATTCGATAAATACACGTCCTTGTTGTGTTTCCACTGGGCCTTCAGCCTGGGTATCAAACCACTGCTGTAACGATGCGTTGTTAATGGGGTTGTTTGCGGCTAACTCACCAGCCTCAATGGCGTGACTGATAGACGCCTGATCGAATTTCAACAGATGATCGAGATCGCCATACATCGGATGGTAGACCTTCAAGTCGATATGGCGGTATCCGGAAACCATCTCGGGAGAGGAAGCAGGCCCGCCAGTGCGCTCACGGCCAGCGACTAACTGACACAACTTATTCCGAATCAGCACATTCTCGATGTCCCGTACTAACATCTCATGTTGGTTGATGTCCACCGAACGGGTAACCAACGGACGGAACTTCTTGAACCGGTCTTGATACTCGTTGATCTCGGTGCTGGTTGTCATTACCACATGGATTTCGGTGACATCCGGGTAATGTCGAATCACTTCCATCAAAGGAGTGACGTTGCGCAATGCGCCATCGACGTAGACGCCGGTCAATAGCTTTTCTTTTTTGTCCTTGATCTTGATGGCGGGGAAAATGACCGGCACTGACATGCAGGCCATGATGAATTGGTCGAGTAGGTGATGGTCCTGGTTGATGCTTTTGTAATTGCCGGAAATGAGATCGACAGCACCGCAGCGGAAGTCAGAGATAAATTCTTTGCCTTTTGCCTTGCGTATGTATCGGCGCAATCTCTTTTGGAATGGGCCTGGCTTGTAGATGCTGGGGTATCCCCACTGCCAGCCTAAATACATGAGCATGACGGCAAACCACCGACTGCGGTAAACGTCTCTGGATGTTTCGACTTCCCGCCAAAACGATTCCAGCTTCTTGATTTGATCTGGTCCCTGTGCGGCAAAGAAGCCGTTGACCGCGCCAATGGAAACACCGCTTATGACTTTGGGAACGATTCCTTGCTCCACCATTAGTTGTCTTAGAACGCCGACTTGAAAGGCACCCCTTGCGCCACCGCCTGAAAGAACAATTGCTGATGTGGACATGCTAGCACCTCATGGGGAAATGGGAGAAAATTAGAGTCAAAGCCCCCATAATCTAGCAAAGGGCCAAAATTAGGTCAACATTGATTTTTTATGGCAAAAACCTAGTGCTTATGCGGCTGCTGGTAATCTACTCCACCGTCAGGGTGCCATTCCGCCAGCAGCAGGTGTCAAATTCCATCTTTGTTCTTTCCTTATGCGGCATCGGCCTGGTCGAGATATTGACGGACTTTCCTGCGGGCGGAGGTGATGTACGTTCTAACGGTTTTTACACCAAGTCCTAAATCCGCTGCAATTTTCTCATTGCTTTCGCCAGATAACTTACGACAAAAAACATTTCGTTCACTTGGCTGTATGGGTGCATCACTCACGATATGGTCTACCTCATCATCAAGGTCAACCTGTAATGATTCCTGGTCGTGCAAATGATACGTGTTCGCTGTATTTGTTGAATAATCATCGCCCGAACTGATGGCGTTTCTTGTACCTCGTAGATGTGCTTCTTCGTAGGCGCTCCCTGTTGCGACGAACCCCAAAACGCCAGGAAGATACTCTTCTAGCCGCTTGATCTTCTTGAGTTGTTTGTTCTTTTTGTAACGGGGCTTGAGATATTCTAGCACGGCGTAGTAGTCAGGACGCTGGCCTTCGCCTTCCAGATATTCAATAGCCCGAATCGACATACGAAGCAATTCGAGGAAATGTCCACTTTTGCTAGTCAATCCATGAGACCGATGCATTTGCACATAACGGATCAATTCTTTATGCAAAGAGTTATAGAGATAGGTGATGAATTTTGTACGTAGATTCGAGTACCCGTAAACAATTTGAACCATGAAGATGGTGATTTCCCCAAAGAGATCGTCGGCATCATGGTCGTCGTAGAAACTATCATAGCGATTTGCAAAGAAAATCATCGCAGGAATGAAGCCTTCGATCACTTCGTTGCGGATCGCCTCAACCTCAAGCATCGTCGCCTTACGCTTTTTGCCGATGCGACCAATGGCCTTTATCTCTTTGGAAGTGAGGCTGTCTACTTTTTCGCCTCGCAAAGCGGCTCGAAACTGTTGATATTTGCGTTTGCCCAACAGCTTCTCGCTGGCCTCTATAGCCGCTTTATTGGAACGGGCCATGATCTCCGACAATTCTCGGAGGCGGGCAGGGTCAAGTGTTTCGGCTTCGATTTGTATCATGTGATTCTCCAAAGGACATCACATAGACAGAGGTCACTTGGTCATTCCCCCTTTAGAGGGAACGACGCACATACTCTTTTCTCAACAATTCAGGATGCTCCATCGCCAGACGTTTGAACTTTGCAGCCAGCGTCGTGATGGCAGATCGGTATTCCAGGTCGTGCTCCTTGCCTTTCTGATGGCCTAACTCATGTATCAGCAGATCGTCAATAGGTTCAACCGCATCATAGAACTCTCTCTCCGTTGTGGCTCTGAGCATTTGATCAAAGCTAGGAAGTGATCCGTGCGCCAGGTTGTATCTCAACAGCGAAGTAGGAGCATGGGTATAATCTGCAACGGTAGTGGCCTTTGGCGACTCGATCATTTGAACTTTGAGATGTATGCCCCATAACGCCTTTGCTACCTCTTTAGAGTAACGAGCTACCACTTTCTGTGCCTGTGTCCACTCGCTCTCTGGAACCATCTTACCTGGAACTGTGCCGTCGTGCGTTGGAAAGACCTGGCCAGCGGGACGCAAGAGGTCGTGCTTCTTTGCATTGGCTCGTTGCCCTTTGGTAAGCCCTCTGGACGGCACAATGTTATATCCAGCACCACGGGCAGTATCTACTGAATCAGGATTGTTGGGATCGAACGCCACTCGATCCTTACCTTGGGTTGAATCGAGAAACTTCTCGGTAAGTTCTTTTGCAGCACGCTTATCGCCAGTAGCCTCTTGCACCCAATCCTCAGTCATATCGTCCGGCTCAAGATCATCTAAGACATGATTTGCGACGGAGACCCGGATTGCCTTACGATAGGCAGCAGGTACATTATTCTGTTCTAAATTGAGCGGCAGCTTCTGATCGACATTGATGATGTACTTATCTTCTGTGTCGAGAATGCGCACCCCCATTTCGTAAAGGCCTGCTGGCTTGCCAACCTCTGGATGGTACACTTGCACCTTTGTGATGCGACGAGTCGGACTGAGGTTCGGCCCTTGTACCGTAGGCAGTGTTTCTTGAAATTCGCAAAATGGCTTGCGATGCGATATCGGACTGCCGTTGAACATAGTCTCGATATGTTCGGGCGGTATAAAGGTATGGATGGTATTACAGATACCTTCGTACTCTGCCTTCTTCATGGGAATGATACACGTGACTTTTGTGCCTCGCTCCCTCTTAATGCGAGGGTGATTTTGGCGTTCACCTTTCGGAAGAAAATGCACCTTTCCCTCCATCGTCTCGACAATGACTTCGCGACAAACAGAAAAGGCCATCTTGTCTCCAGCTTCAAAACGCCCGCGCTTCGTTGGGTCACCCTTCTTATAAGATGGACGAAATAGTGTGAAGGCACTATCGAGTGATTGCCACCCATCGGGCGAATCATCCTCTACCACTAACGTCGCCGTTTTGCCCGTGTATGTTAGGTCGATGGTGACCCGTGTAGAATTTTCGTCCCAAGCATTCTTCAGCAATTCGGCAAGAATAAAAATCTTAGGCTTGCCATTCATCCATTCTGCCAGGCCCTCTTGTGATGCGATGAACCAACCCATGCTTTGCTCCTTGTAAGGTGTCAATGTCCTGCCTAATAGACACAGGTCACTTCAACAAGTATAACATAACATACAGGGGATGGCAAGTCGGGTTAAGTCTCGTATCCAATACCGAGCATATCTAAAAACGATTCCGTTTCAATAAACATGTCGGTCTCGTGATCAATGTCATCGAACCCTTGTTCGTTAACCCAGATCACAGAACCTAGCCGTGTATTGTCATCACATTTAAGAAGCATATCACATACTGCATCTAACTCATGTGCAGAATCGATGATCTCCTGTGCTTCACCAGACTTAACGTAATACTTTCCCATGTTCGTACTCCTTTACTATGGATATCGACAAAACATCCTTATAACTTGAATCAGACTCAAGAATAGCGTCCGAACAGCCGATGCATTAGAGAGTCACCGTTCTATATATAAGGAAAAATTCAATGGAAATTTTACAAGGGCTTGGCCATAGCGGGCTTCACATGCACTATAATACAAAATACAAACGAAGAGCGAGTGCATCAGATATACAAAAAAACCATACAAAGTCCAAAGATGAGGAAGTGTTGGATTTTTTGCGATCTAACTTGTTAAAGGCTTTTGATGAAGGCCACGAAAGTCCTTACGACCTTCGGGAGAGTGTTGTTGAAGAACTGCTGAAAGTAATGGATACTACAGTGGCAGCCAAACGCCAAATAGAGAACATGCGAGGAATGCAATCTGTAGCTGATATTCCAAATCAGCGACAGATTACAGAGAGCGTGATCGAGGGTATCCCTTCTGCGATTCTTGGGTGGATGACTTTAGATAGTAAAATTTGGCTGTGCGGCGGTAGCATTATCAAACTGTTGATAAGACCAAGCGCATTAAAATCCTGGAATGGATCGGACTGGGATTTATTTTGCTCGGAATCGGCGTGGCAAAAATTACCTTTTTGGAAGAATAATGGAGCCGGAAACGACAGTCTAACAGTTGGTAACCCATACGACGGATTGATGTATGATAACAAGAAAATCAAATCAACTTGGTGTTGCACACCGAAAGGCTTCCGGCAACCAATCAATATAATCGTTGGAAACTTTGATAGCATCAGTGATGTATATGACAGCTTTGATTTCCGCTTTCTACAAATGGGCTGCTCTATCGATGGCGATATATTGAATCTCTCAATAGGTTCGATGGAAAGCTGGGTTGATCTGACACAAAACATAATTCGGTGGAATGACAAGGTCTCGAATAAAACAAAGAATAGCGACCAGGCCCGTAAGCGAATCATCAAGTACATCAATAGAGGATTCCGTGACGGAACAGGAGTGGTAGAGAAGGGCATTCTGTCTAAGCACGGCACCGACCTCAATCATATCTTACAAAATTCCGAAAAAAGGAAATAATCAATGGCAGTTACAGTTACTGAAAAAGCAATCAAAGAATTGAAGCGGGTCAAAGAAGATCAAAAGCTCCCCGACGATACGTTTGTTAGAATCGCAGTCGAAGGTGGCGGCTGCTCCGGCTTTCAATATAACCTTGATTTTGATGAAGCTAACAACTTTGATGAAAAGAATGATAATGTATGTCGAGAGATCGATGGCATCAAGATTGTGGTCGACAAGAAGTCCGATCTTTATCTGGATGGCACTACTTTAGATTTCCATGAAGACCTCGCCAAGCGAGGGTTCACCTTCAAAAATCCAAATTCAACAGGGGGCTGCGGATGCGGACAAAGTTTCTCAGTTTGAACTAATCCGGGTCCATAACAGTTACTGTCGGCCCTGCCCCAATCACTACGGGCGGTGTTGCCTCTTCTTCTTCGGCCGTCTCTAATGGCGCACCAAATGGCACAATTCTATCCCTACGTGCATCGGGCGATGCGCCTCGTACCGGTGTCCTCATCGGTATAAATAGCTCAGGATAGATGCGATCCTCAGATATGTTGCTGTCAACTGGGCGAACCAAGAAATTTAGTACCGGGTTATCGGCGAGGAATTTCGACGTGAAAACACTAGCTCGGTCTGAAAGCACGACCGGTAAGAATGTAGCGGGACTTGCTTGCAGTGTGGCAGTGTTAAGACTAAAGCTAAAGTTTGTTACGAAGCCGGTAACACATACATCAGAATTGTTAAAGAACAAAATGAGGCGGGTATCTCTTTTCTCTAACGTTGTCTGATTCAAGACAGAGAAGGATATCGCAAATTTCCAGCCACGCTCTATTGTTCCTAAATCTCTTGGCCCAAATGGCGGATCGATGCAGCCGAACTCAAATACAACCTTCCACTGCTCCGGATCATTGGAGTTCAAAGCTGTGCCCTCTAGCAGAAGGTTACCATACCAGATTCCCGCATCGACGCTGAAAGTGATATTGGTAGAATCAGGCAGTGTTAAACCATTACGGTTCAAAAAGGCTGCGAACCTCCCAATCCTGTCGAGGTTGAAATGCTCTAACACCATGACAGTAGGTGTCCTGTCAGCAGGGCAACACACTGTGTCTACCCTATCGCCTGTCGTCGTTATCGTAGGAGCAATTTGAACCGGAAAATGTGCTGTGAAGTCTGTGGTATCTCCCAAGCCGGTTTCCATTTCTATATCTTCACTTCCTAGGATAATAGCAATGGAATGACCGCCAATGGTGAGTGGGCCTCCTTCTATCTCTAGCTCTGTCTCTTGAGCCACACCGGCCGATCCGCCAAAAGTCAAGCCACCACTGGCTGTAAAAGAATGGAAGGATGCCGAAGCAGCCGCACTGCCGCCGATTGTAAGACCTCCACTTGCAGGAATGTCGTAAAAGTCAGAGGCTGCGGATGTGGCGCTGACGGCCGTAATACCACCGCCAATAACCAGCCCACCTGAGGCTGTTCCAGCCGAGGCGTCCTCCATCTCTAACTCGTTGCCATCTAGCTCAGAATCCTCATCAATATTGAAATCAAAACATTCTACTGTGTTCAAGAACTCGTCAGTTACATCAGTCAGCGTTACACCCGCTTGCAATTCACTTGGCTCTAATTCACTCAAGGGTGTTGCCGGTGGATCAAACCGGGCCACGCTTTCGGTGCCAAATATAAAGCCATGATGATTATTTTTGAGCTTTTGACACAATTCCTGCAAGTTGCGGGCAAGCATATGTACCATTACTCGGCTACGTGCCTGCTCGTCTTCTTCTTCTGTCATATCAAAAACCGGGAAATGTGATCTACCCTGAGTTTGACCTACGATAAAGCTACGAGGCGAAGGATTTGATACCACCCTGAACCAATGGGAAAATATAGAGCCTTCACCATCGTTTCCGTTCCAAGTGACCTCAAACGGACCTTCCTGGCCTGCTGTACCGCTAAGTACAAGCCCACCGCTGGCGGTAAAATTAAAGTCTGCCATAGAAATTCCCTTGGAGTCTATACTTATTTAGATAGGCATTTTGTATATATCCGATGGAGGCATCTTATGAAAAAACGTTTTGAATCAGATATCAAGGAAACATACCCCAAATGGTATGAAGAATTGGGAGATAATCCCCAGCCAAAGAAATTATATGCCCGAAGGATGCCATCTTATGTGCTTCCGATGTGCCTCACACTCGTAGCACTGTGTGTCTATGTAATAACAGCTTACGAGAGCGTCAAAAAGAGCTACCGGAATAACGAAAATGCCGTTATTTCTGTTGAGAAAAATCTGGGTGCGGGGATCACCGGCAACGAGAACCGCATAAACGAGAACCGGGACATGCTGAATCTCATTGCTGTTTTACACAATGAGAACTTTGCAGTGCTACGCAATGCAACGGGTACCAAAGACCTTATATTCTTGCGGCCAGATTGGAAGATCGACCGTATGCCTTCTCATCTTAAAATGACGGATGCGCATAAAAAGATGTTTAATGAGAAGTTCTTGCATAAGCCGCAGGATTAGCGGCTTCGCAATCGATATTGCATGTATTTAGGCACATTATAGGCTGCTACTTTAAGAAATTCCTCGGTGCCTTTGAGATCAAACTTTAAGATTGGTCCTCTTAACACACATGTTACGCCTAATTCATTAAAGTATTTGCGCATTGCTTCCCTACTTGGCTTTGTGTGATTGCCGACCCTCAATTGTAACCGATCTCTCAATATTTTGCCTTTGTCCAGAAACCAAATAGTCCACGCAATATCCCGCAAGGGGTCCAACCAACGCTCATCTACGCGTTTCTTGCCTATGAACGATTTGCGATATCGATGATGGATGAAATCTTGCATTGGTATCGTAGGACGTGCATAACAATTCTCATAAAAGCCGCTCCAAATGTCGTCACATTTGGACATCCATTTGTATCGACCATTATCAGAATTGGTAAATGGTGTATCGGTAGCGAATCTCTTTAACTCAGCAGATTTGTAATTTGTCCAGTTTGCATCCGAATTTTTCCCATGCCACATACACAATCTTAGGTTTATGCCGCCTGTTGGTCGCTCCAAATAACCATTACCCAATAACATACCCCAAACGACTTGCCTTTCCCAATGGGTCATTTTTTCTTGAATCTTCAAATCCAGCGGAGATTCTAATTTGATTCTTTCAAAGTTATCCTTGGACTTCTTCGCCTTACGACGTTTTCTATGTGGATCATCTTTTATTTCGATCAATGATTGTTTTTCTTCGGCACTGATATCCAGATATTCATAAATATCAAAGTGATCTTCTTGTGCCGCTTTTAACAAAGCACTTAATTCTTCAGAGGGGAAAAACCATTCGTGTTTTTTTCTGTTAGATGCAAATTTTTGATGCAAACGATACTCGATGGCTGCGCCACCTTCTACAGCCGCCACTAGAGTTAAATGCAGCGGACTATAGCTGTTAATTTGCGCAAACCTTTGTCGTGGGCTAGCAGAGTAGCCGATTTTTACCGTCCCGTCTTCAGCTTCGATGAAATATACCATTTAAGCACACTTGTTCTCAAAAGAGTCACATTTTTATGTAGTGCTACCATAAATAATTTCAGACACAATTACCCCCGACAAGGAGATTCATACAATGGCAGCTAGTTCAGTAACAGGTTTACATAAAAACGGCGCAGGTAGCGCGGACGGCTCGAACAAAGGTTCGGAGCGCATGACACTCGGTGTTGGTCATCTTATTGGCCCACGAGTTCACGCAGCTAATAACGTCACTCTCTCAGGTGGCGTTGCAACAGTCACTTTGGGACAGCCACTGACTGGAAGTGAAGATGGTTACAATGTTCATGTAACCTCAGAGAGCAGCGGCACAACCCCTTGGATCAGTGCCAAGACGGATGACGCCAATGGCGATTTTGCTTCTTTTGCAATCGCAGGTGGATCAACTGACCTTATTGCATGGTCAGTTATCAGCCACAGCTAAGATGTAGACCTTCAAAACAAAAAACCCCCGCCTGTAACCAGGCGGGGGTTTTTTATGCGATCCCCTCGATGTGTATGTCTTGCTCTTTGACCCACTCAATGTTTCCCGGCATCGTAGCGAAGACAAATCCATTTTCCTTGAGTCCTTTACGAATCTGCTTGCGGCCCACTTCTTGAAAATTGGGGACCTCGTATAACTTCTCTGGAGGCAAATTCAACAGATCATTAAGGCTAGTTACTCCTCGTGTAATCTCCAAGGCGTTCGCATCTCGGGTCGCAACCCCGATCTCCGTGGGAGAACACTCCAACAATTCTTGCATCCGCTTCGTAAGGATGCATATCCAAATAATGTGTGGGCCGGTTTCCGTGAAATCAAGACCTTCCAAAATAGTCTGTGTCGTTGGCGGAATCTTGTCCCACTTCACTGCTAGCAAGCCGGTGATATCACTGGCCTTGTACTCTTCGGCAAGCTCCTCTATGTCGGCCTCTGGAACACCTAGCTCGGCGAACGGTCGGTGTAGCTGCTTGTGCATCGAAAGGCTGATCCTGACCCGTTTTCTGCGCACTGCCATCGTCACAAGACTCCATTCAGGGGGGACAAAAGGGGAATGTAGGCCCTATGGTAAACGACTTTAGGATTTTATGCAAGCCCTAAACACATGCTTGCATAGTGGGCCAACCGGCTGACAGCAAAGAGGCGGTCGCAAGTGGGGTAGGTTAGGCAATTGGCCCTATGACTTCAAAGTTTTCACCGCTCGGAGAACCCTTTGTTGAAAAAATATTTTACGCTGTAAATAAAGGGGTTTAAGCCTAGTGATACCAGTTATCCGTCTCCATCAGGAATGCATGCACAGCATTGATGTAATCTTTGACATCATTGGCTGATTCCTCTGGGTACTTCTTGCGCCGACACGCCGTAGCTTCATCTATCTGGCCGGATTTTAAGTGTTCGACTATTTCATGGTCAATTTGTCGAGTGAACTTAGGCTTACAGAACACTCGCTGGCCCCAGTAAATTACTGCTTTCGCAAAATCTTCTACATCGTATGATACTTTGGGGCTATCATCGAGACCTAGGACTTTGCGTGCGATCTCATATGGATGCTCGGGCTGGTTTGGCACATCTGCTACATTGATCGCAACTATTTCAAACTCCGAATCGGGACGGGAGCATTGTGTGCCGAGCACCTGGCGAGAATAAAGTACAATTTCCGCATATCGACCTGGCACTTTTTTCTTTACGGCGCTGACGCATATTAAAGGGTCTGCTTTTGGAGAACGAGCTACACAAGAAGCATTGAAGAACATCTCTGGCTTTATGCGAGCGACCGCAGAGTAGAATTGAGAGGGGTTGCTCTGATGGCCGTTGTCAATCGGCACAATCCATACGCCATCTCGATCTCCCTTTTTGCGTAGAGGCCAATTCTGAGATACGTGGCCAATCAATTCCTCATCTGGCCCATCAAAGTACGAAAACTTTGAATCCTTTGACTGGCGACGAGCAAATCGATTGATATGAATCTTCGGCACCTTGGCCACTTCTGCTTTGGCGACTACAGTCATCTTACGCTGCCTCTTTTCGGACACCCTATTGTATATGTCTACGAACGAGTTTACCTTCTTCGTACGTATCAATGGTATGCCGCTGTCCATGCTCAAACCAAGTCCACACTCCGGACTTACGACCCTGGTCATCAAAATGACCTTCCCAATAACTGGTTTGGTCATCATAGGGATAACCTCTCCATAGACCAAACGGCAATCCATCACGAAACTTGCCTTCCATCTTCTTCATGCCGTTGGCATGGTGCGTTGTCCATTGGCCTGCCTTTTGGCCTTGTGAATCAAATTTTCCTTTAGACATTAACGCGCCGTTTGAGTGAAAGAACTCCCATGTACCTATCCGATGGCCGTCGATTCGCTTACCTTGCGAGCGCACCGCGCCATTCGCATGATAGAAGGTCCAGGGGCCTGTTGGCTTGCCATCAACATACTCACCACGGCATCTAGGTTTCCCGTTGGTATGGTAGAATGTCCAGGTACCAACTTTGATATCGTTGATCTTACGTCCTTCGCCTGATTTGTTTCCGATGTCATCTTTCTCGACGACAGACACGCTTTCATCTGGAGCCGCCGCCGTTTCTTCGACAAGGGCTGCATCGTCTGCGGTCGCCTCGGCCTGGGAATCAGCATCTACCACCTGGGCTATCGACTCGGGCGATTGTTCTTCTGTGGACGAATCAAAGCTGCCTTTGAAAGTGAAGGCTAGGACTACACCGACAGCGATGCATAAAAACAAAAGTTGTAAGCGCCGTTTCCAGGAAATGTTGAAGTTGGATTTCATGTTTTTGCTCCTTTGAGTTCAGCTAGTAAAAGGTCGAAGTCATCCGCCACCTTTTTCTTTGCCTCTTTACCGGCCCTCAAGAGATAAGAAGGATGATAGGTGCAGAGAACACGGTGATCTTTGTAGGTGTGCCACCTTCCTCGTAACGAACCGATTGACTGATCCGTACTAAGTAAATTTTGTGAAGCCACTGCGCCAAGGCAAATAATATACTTTGGGTTTACCTCAGCAATCTGTGCATCTAAAAATCCTCGGCAGTTGGCAGCTTCTTCTGGTGTTGGGTCACGATTTTCAGGTGGTCGGCATTTCAGGATGTTGATGGTGTATACATCGTCTCGGCTGAGATTATAAGCAGCAAGGATGTTTGTGAGCAATTTACCTGCTCGTCCAACAAAGGGTATACCCTGCTTATCTTCATCTGCTCCGGGAGCTTCGCCAATCAAAACAATCCGAGACTTGGGATTGCCATCGGCAAAGACGGTTTGGGTACGGCTCTCCGCTAGCTCGCTACACTTCGTGCATCGAGCAACTTCATCTCTTAGAAGTTTGAGCGGGGAACAGGACGGCGGTGATTGTATGCTGCCATTCATCGGGACTAGCTTTCTTTCCTCCGAAGAGGGTCATGTTATTAGAGGCCCATTGACACAACTCATTAAGATTTGGAAAGTCCGGTGAGACTTCTTCTTTCTTATTCAATGATACAATCTGAAAGCCGTCCACTTCCTTATCAAAAGTGTAAGGCCTTTCTTCGAATCCATCTGACGACCAGGCTCCGGCACTGCCTTTGCCATCATGAAACCTCAAAGGCCGTTCGTTGCAGCAGTCAACTAATTCCTGATATGTCTCATATGGCGTGGTTGCCCATTGTTTTCGTCGAAGGTTCCATAAACGAACACCTTCGACTTCTACTTTTTTCTGAACCCTGGTGATCTCCTTATCAGCGATCTTACAACGATGCAACTCTGACATCGGCCAACAAGGCCCACAATGTGCAACACCATCCAATTCACGATTATATAAATAGACGGTCACATCCTCTAAGGTTCGGCCGTCAGTAAGTAAAACTTTAGCCAAATCTCTGCAATACAAACCGATAGAGACTGCCTCTAGGTAATCGAGGTGCTCTAAACATGGATCACTGACTTCATAAACCTCACCATGAACTTGATAACCATCTTCCCGAGCCACCATAGCTGGATAAGGATAAGGACCACCTTCGATATTGTACAGCTTATAGCCAGGTTCGACCGTCACGCCTCGGCCTAGAAACTTTTGATCGGCCAAGATAGGTGCATTACAAAAATCCTGCTTGAGCGTTCCGTATACGAATACAATGGTCACGGCGATTCTCCTGGCTTGTTAATTAGTGGCAGCAAATATCTAGTATTTGTATATTTAGCAATAAAACCACAAACTATTCAATACGGATAATCACCGTGGTCTCAGATGACCGGTAATAGGATCGAGCTTTGACTCGTAATCCGGGCCAATACCTATACAAGTGAGCGTCGGTTGGTTCTTGAATTGGGTTTTGCCCGAGTCAGTGATAGCATGGACTACGAGGCCAGCCTTCTCCGCATTTGCCTTGATCTCAAGTAGTTCTTCCTTAGAGTGGGCTACAAGTATAACTGTTTTGAAACTCATGTTTATCCAATGAAGCTCTGCCTCGCTTAACTTGATAGAAAGAGAGCCTGTACCCGACATCTTACCTCTTAAACGACTTGTAACAAAAGCACGGGCGGCGTGACCAACTTGAGCATCTTCCTTGCCGATCCCCATCTTGAGATCGCTACGGACAACTATTACTTGCTTTGTCTCGCCAGCATCTTTTGGAGGAACGTATACCATTTAATTACTTTCCAAGAAATGCGTATACCGACTTGCGGCTGATGAAGCCGCCATAATTAAGTTGCGATTTTAACTTATCCTTTTCCTCTTGCGAAAGGCGGGATGTCGATCCGTTCTTGCGCAAATATCTCTTAGACTTGGGCTTATACATTTGACCTATGTTTTCCTCTTTGTGTGATGAATCGGCAAACATTGATCGCCACCCTGGGAACCTAGGCGATGTAAAGCAAGTGTATCCACTAAGAAACCTCGCTACCGCCAAGGGCGTTTGGTGGAAGTAGTCTTCATTTAGAATGATATCGAGCGGATTTGTCCAGGGCTTTTTCCATGTCTGGTCGTTGACAGCCCGCAAAAGAAGTGTAAAGAAATGCAGTCGCATTTTGTTTTGAGGCCAGAATGGCGACATCTCAATATAAGCGAATGCAGTTTTACTATGGTCATCTTTTGCGCAGCGATGTATTCTTGTGCGATTTATGTATTTGATATTCAGTCGAGATTCAACATAACGAATCAATCGACCTAATGCCTCTGGCTTTTTGGTACCAAAATAAATTGACAGTCGCTTTTTGTCTTTCGGCTTGCGCACAGCATTGTGAAAGTCCTCACGGCACGTATACCAACTACGTGCATACTTACCGCCATTACGGTACTGGCCTTCGCGACCATAAGGCCCGGCTGATCCTGGTACTGGCAGGGTTTTTGTTTGCAAGCAGGTCTTGATAGCTTTTGATTTCTTTTTGGCCATTGTCCCGCCTGATCGTAATTGTCCTACACTTGTACCCAAGCGATATAGGGTAGATTACAAGCGTAGAGAAATATGAACAATTACAATCAAAGGATTTATGGATAAAATCCCGGCGAGCTATGCGGCCTTGGACGGTGGCATAATCTTCTCTTCACCCGTCACAACCGCTTTGGTGATCTGCAATTGCTGATCCTTGTATTGGGGAATATGGAAATTCAAGTCCAGCAATAACTCGTTCAGTACGCTTGACAGGCCCCGAGCGCCAGTCTGACAATCATAAGCCCGGTCGGCGATCTCTTGCAGAGCCTCTTCGTCGAATTGCAGATCGACGCTATCCATACTGAACAGCGCCTGGTGCTGTTTAATCTGCGAGTGTTCCGGTTCGGTCAAGATACGTCGCAGATCGTCTTTGGTTAGCGAATCTAATGACGCTCGAACCGGTAAGCGACCGACAAATTCCGGGATCATGCCGAATTCGTGGAGATCATCCGGGACAATTTTTGCACGAAGTTCGTTGTTCTCGATGACTTCATCTTTCGACGGCTCGATGTCGAATCCGATGCGGTCTTGCTGACCAAGTCGCTTACTCACAATCTTTTCGATACCATCGAAGGTGCCACCGCAGATAAACAAGACGTGTGAAGTATCGAATGGGATAAATTGCTGCTCCGGATGCTTCCTGCCTCCTTGCGGAGGCACATTCGCAACGGTACCTTCCAATATCTTTAGCAGGCACTGCTGCACACCTTCGCCCGAAACATCCCGCGTGATCGAAACGTTCTGGCTGGTCTTGCCGATTTTATCGATCTCGTCGATGTAAAGAATCCCTCGCTGTGCCAATCCAACGTCTCCATCCGCCGCATTGATCAATTTAAGCAGCAGATTTTCCACGTCTTCTCCGACGTAACCTGCCTCGGTCAGAGTGGTCGCATCCCCGATGGCAAACGGCACATTAAGGATGTTGGCCAACCGGCGAATTATCTCGGTCTTGCCAACGCCTGTTGGGCCGACGAACAAGATGTTGCTTTTATCGATCTGCACATCGCTGTTGGCTGCCCGAGCGGCAATACCTTTGTAATGATTAACTGCGCCGACAGCGATTGCCTTCTTAGCGATGTCTTGCCCGATGATGTGCCGACTTAGGCCATCGTAAATCTCTTGGGCAGTTGGCCGTTTCATAAATTGCTTGGTCTGCCCGCCTAGCAGAGCCGCTTGAGCTTCCTCCATTTGAAGTGGGTGTCTCTCAAATTCCTTTGTCGCTTCCCCGGTGCATCGGAAGCAGACATTGGGGCCGTCTTTGAATTCGACAACAGGACCAACCTCTCTGCGGCCACCTTTACAGGTAGTGCAGTAACCCGGCTTTACCATGATTTGCCTGCTCTGCTTCTTAGGTGTCTGGGGCTTATCGGTCGTGTCGTCTTTACTCATCGTGTTCTCCGGTTAAATGGGAAGGGTTGATACCCTAAGTATAGCATACATTTAAGCTAGGGTCCGCTCAATCGCAAAAAACTACGGTATCTGCCTTTATAGCGGCTCTATCTCCCGCTAAATAGGTAGTCCATCGGCTAGCGAAAAATGCTTGGTTGTCCCAATAGGTGCCAGATATATCTCGCTCTGTCTTCACCTGCTTGGCGGTCACATTGCCGTAGTGATCGACGTAATTCAGGTGTAAGGCATAAATCTCGTGGCCCACTTTTTTTAGGCGCAAAGATAGATCGGCATCCTCGAAATATGCAAACTTGTAATGCTCCTCATCGAACAAACCATATTGTTCATAAGTGCTTCTGCGTATGCAAGTACACCACGCCATCACATAGTCGATGTCGCTACCAAATGCGGGACAGAGGCCTCGGCCATCCTCATCGAGTAGCCCGCCCATGTACCCCACCTGCGCAACTTCGGGATGCTGTTGCAAGTATCCTATCAGTGCTTTGTCCCAGCCTGGTTTTACTACTGTATCTGAGTTCAACAAGATAATGTATTCGGAGCTACTCCCGCTGGCTAAGTGATTATTCGGAATAATGAAACCGGCATTTTCATTGCATTGTGTCACGGGCTTTGTCACAACACTAGTGGCCGTAAAGGAATTTGTAACATCTTGTAAATATTCCGTCGTTTCCTTATCCGAATCGTTGTTCCAGATATGCAGGATAGAATTGGTGCTATTAGCTAACACCGATTCAATACATTGCTTAACATATTCAAGTTGATTATGAACTACGACAATAATATCTTTAGAGGCACTTTGGTAATTATTTTCGCACACCAATTCGTGCTTCATTGACTCTCGAAGTTCTTCATTCATGGTACTCTAATAGAGTAATGGAATATACGGAAGTAGAATACAAAACTCTAGACCATATAGGCTTCCCTGGATATCGCGTTGGAAGTGATGGTAGTATTTGGTCATGGAAATGCAAAGCAGGCACTAAGAAAAAAAGATGGAAACAACTAATTCCCTGGATGGCACGTGAATATAAGGTTATAGGTCTGAATATCGATCAGAAGCGATGTTATCGATATATTCATAGGTTGGTACTCGAATCATTTGTTGGACCTTGCCCTAATGGATATGAAGGT
>SDBT01000945.1_pt1 | contig 48862 bp, 65 predicted proteins | sample 2277101 | NCBI WGS metagenome assembly SDBT01 (sample SAMN10404973, study PRJNA504765) | marine sediment metagenome | isolation source: marine sediment core GS10_PC15, 103 cmbsf | place: Arctic Ocean: Southern Knipovich Ridge | collected 2010 | reverse complement strand
GATTGCCCGAACGGTAACGAAGAAATCAGCCTGTGGATTTCAAATGACCAGAATCAGAAAACACTCATAGAACACGGTAATATGAGAATAAAAATGATAGGTGGAACATAATGGCAGAAATAGTAGATTTCACGGCAATCTGCAGTCAAAGAGGGCATGATATACTTACGAAGCAGGCAGCGGAGCCTGCTATTGACATCAGAGTATCGTAAAATGCAAAAGGATGAATCATGGCAACGAAGAAGAAAACAGTGGATGTAATTGGTAAGCTGTATAGCAAACTGGGCAGAGTGTCGTATGTGCTGGCACAGGCGGAGGCGACGGTGCGACAGGCCCAGCAGGCCCACCAGCAGCTACAGAAGCAGGCCGTCGACCTCGCCAACGAGATAGCCCAGGCCGAGAAGAAAAAGACTGGAGACTGACATGGGAATCACAGTTGATTATACGCCGGTAGGGCAGGTCTACGAGACGGCGAAGCAGGCGGGCAGCGTCCAGGTGCTGATGCAGCAGGACCAGCGCCAGCAGGAGCAGGAACGCTTTGAAATGAATCTCAAGGCCGAGCAGGATTCGCGTCAATGGCAAATACAAATGGAGCAGGAGGCCCGGACTGAGGATTACCAGCGGGCACTGCAACTGGCCGAGGCTAAGGCCCAGATTGATTTTGACTCCGAAATCAGCATGTACCAGAAGAAGCGGGCCATGATGCTCAGTGAGATTGAGCAGATACAGAACTCCCCTATCCTGAGCGACGAAAACAAGAAGGAGCTGGCCGACAGGGCGTATGCCAAACACTTCGGCACCACATTGGGCAATACGACAATGGAGAATTTCCTGGAGAAGGCACAGTATAAGACGGCTCTGGTAAGGCATTTACAGGAGCAAGTGGACCAAGGGATGTCGCCAGAGGAAGCCAAGGGTATCGCTACAGCCAACCAGATATCCGGCGCTGACAAGTTGTTCCCGGACGAGGCAGAGGAACTGCGGGACGATAAGAATAAGCTGCTCATCAGAATCGAACAGGTCCGTGCCGGGCTGGCCAGGTTCAGTGAGAAGGACCCCTGGGACTTCAAGAAGCCGTACGTTGCCATTAAAGACATCGACACCGGGGAAACGAGGAAGGCCACGAAGCCGGAGATTGGTATAAGGGATGCACTTATCCGGCAGGCAGGTGAGTTGGTGGAGGAACTAAGGGCTCTTGAACAGAAGTCCGTTGTTATCCCGCAAAACGAAATAGAGGCCATCCTGCAAAAGCTGGGCCCTCAGTACCAGGAAGGGTGGCGACTGGCGCAAGCCGAAGGCATGTCTTTCCAGGCGTTCCTGCAGAAAATAGGAGTCAAGGGCTTGGATAGAGCCAGCGTGGGCGGAGTAGCCCTCCGGAAGCCAAATTTGCTGGAAAAACTATCCCCCATGGCGGCGTTTGGGTATATGACAGGAGTGAAGGAATATGGCAAGTCCCTTCGATAGTTGGCTCAAGAACCAGGGTGTCGCTGAAACAGTGGCGACGGAGCCCGGCTCATTCGATGAATGGTTGTCTGCGGATAAGGGCCGGGCGGCCCCGGCTATCCAGGAGCCCGCCGAGCCGACGTCGTTTGACGGTTGGCTGAAACAGGGCAATCGGGTAGACTCATTGACGGCTGGCGAGAAAGTCAAAGAATACGGCAAATCCTTTCTCCGAATGCCGGAGTACGTGGCTGCCAATGTAGGCGATGTGATTGGCTGGTTCGCCGAGCGGGGCGAGAAAGGGATACTACCGAAATGGCATACGCTCTCCCAGATACAAATACAGACAAAGAAGCTCGTCGACGCCATCCTGCCGCAAAAGTGGGAGGACATGAATGAGGCCAACCAGCAGAAGCTGATTAAATTTGGCAAAAACGTCAGCGAATACTGGCGGGAGGCCGCCGCGACCGGGATAGAAGCGAAAGACCCCCGTATCGAGGAGCTGTCATGGCTGGAGGCACCATTCCTCAAAGGCCTGACCAGTGGTATTGAGTCGTCCGGCTCGTTTCTCGTATCCGTGGCGGCGGGCATAATCACCAAAAACCCCACCGTGGGGCTGGTGATACTGGGGACAATGTCGGGCGGAGGGACATACGCAGAGCTGAAAGAGGAGGGCGTCGGAGACGAGTTGGCCAACGCAACAGCTCTTTTGGTAGGAACCTTTGAAGGGTTGTCGGAGTCGATACCGTTTAATGCTCTGTTTAACTCCGGGTCTAAAACATTCCTGCGGAAGTTTCTTAAAACGGCGTCTACAGAGGCACTGCAAGAGCTTTTCCAGAACATGGGCGAAAACTACCTCAAACACTTTGCCACAGAATACACCGAAACCGGTGAGGTGTCGGAGGCCCTGAAAATCTCCTGGGCTCAGTTGATGGAGAACTGGCAGGAGGCTATATCAGGTGGATTGGTGATGGGTGGTGCCGGTGCCATGATGACTGGGCGGGCGGGGCTGGAGCCGACAGAGCCGGGTCCGGGGGAGGCATCGCCCATGCCGGAGATGGCGCCGGAGGTAATAGAACAGGAATTTAATGAATGGCTTATGGCTGTGTCTGGCGGAAGTGAAAAGGATGCGAGAATCCTTCGCGGAAAAGCAACCTTGGTTGAGGCCGAAACGGAGGACCAGCAAGCAGCCACACAATATGCTGCCAGATTTGGCAAGCAAGTGGTATGGTTCAGCGACCCGACCCAGATTACTGGTGTTTACGGCTCAGTTCACCTTGAGAAGGCGGGCGTCGTGTTTATGGCTGCACAAGACGAAAAGCCTGTCGTTACTGTGATGACACATGAACTTGTCCACCACATGGAAAGAGATGCCCCGGAGGTCTACAAAAAACTCCGCGAATCCATCGAGAAGTACACGATGGATAAGGCGGCGTACTTAAAAGGAAAGGGACTTCTTTCATTTAGGTCCCCAGAAATACAGAACGCAGAGTTTGTAGCCGACATCGTCTCACAAGTCGGCCTACAACCAGACTTTTGGAACAATATCGCCAGAGAGGAGCCTGGCGTCCTGGAGAAAATTATTGCCGCTATCCGCAAAGTGATTAACCAGGCCCTGGGGCGCCAAGCGGGAGACGTAAAATTTCAGACCGAAGAATGGGCATTCCAGCACATCCAAGACTTCGTGCAGATTCAGAAGGCTGCCGAGGAGGCATTCAGGGCGTGGGCCCCAGCGGCACGTAAGGGCGCCCAGCTTCGCAAGCTCAGGCAGCAGGCCCGCAGAAAAGCGGAGGCGGGTGAGGAAATATCCCCGGAAGAAATCAAGCTCCTGCAAATGAAGCCGCGGCACATCAGGGAAATGGTGGCCGGGGAGATTCAGGAAAGCCAGCGAGAGTCTGTCAACCGGCGGGTTCGTAAGATTGCCGGGGAGGTGGAGGGCCCGTATGCGGACCACGCGTGGACATTCCTGTCTCGGTTGGCGTACGAGCGGCAGTTGCCGGACAACACGATAGCGGCGTACCTTACGTCGGTCAGGGAGTTTTCCCGGTACATGAAGGACTCCGGCAGGGGTATTCAGGCTGTGAGGCCGGAGGACCTGCGGGCGTTTAAGCGGGTAATGAGCAAGGCCGGTAAGTCGGCGTCTACGATAAACTTACGGATGGCCGGGCTCAATGAGTTCTTCGGCTTTCTGGCGATGTCGGACCAGATTGCCGGTAACCCAATGCTGGCGCTGGCGGATGAGCTGGTCAAGGGTGAGCAGAAGCTGCCTAAAGTGTTGTCCGTAAAGCAGATGGGTGCGTTTGTCCGGGCGGCCAGAGAAGGAACCCGCAAGAGCCTGCTGGAGCGTAACATCGCTATGAGTGAGGTATTGTGGGCTACAGGGGCAAGGGCCAGTGAGATAACCGATATCAAGGTGTCGGACCTGCGGCTGGGCGAGAGGTTGATGGTGCTTCACGGTAAGGGCGACAAGGACAGGTTGGTCCCGATAACCCACGCCTCAGCCAAGGCGATACAGGCCCATATCGACAAGGCCGGGCTCAAGCGGCATGAGTACCTGTTCCAGACCCGCAGCGGGGACCAGATGACCCGCCAGGACATAGGCCGATTCGTAAAGCAGTATGCCAAAAAAGCAGGCTTGCCGTCCTGGGTCAGTACACACACAATGAGGCACACCTTTGCCACCCACCTGATGGAAGGTGGCGCCGATATCCGGTTCATCCAGGAAATGATGGGGCACTCAACTCCTGAGATAACAGCACTTTACGCACACGTTACAATCCAGAGGAAAAAAGAGACGTTCAAGAAGTACCACCCGTCAGAGGTCGGGGTCTTAAAGAGAAAACAAAAAGTGCAGCTTGCCGAGCGTAGGACCAGGCGGGCCTACAAAGTCGGCAAGTTTATTCAAACGCCTGAAGGCAAGCTCAAGCGACAGCCCACGGTTCGCCAGGCCGCCCAGAAACAAGTTGCACGTGAAACCGGCATGGAGGTCGAAACCAGGCGGGTTCTTACCGAGGAGGAGTCGCTCAAGGCCACGATGAAGGCCCAGAGGCGGGCGGCGTCCCAGGGCTTCAAGGCCGGGCTGTCGCAGGGCAAGGCCAAGGCCCAGGAGTTGAAGAACCGGTACAAGACACTGGCTGAGTGGCGAAAGGCGTTCAAGAAGTTTGTCAAAAAAACCCTGCCCGCCAATGTCCAGGGCACCATGCTGAGCGCACTGGAGGGTATAAAGGGCGAAAGAAGTTACGAAAAAGCTCTCACGCAGCTTATCGCAAAAATCGAGCAAGTCCAGCGGAGACAAGCGCTTACAAGTCTCAAAAAGACAGTCCAAAAGATACGGAAAAAATGGGGCCGCAAGGGCACGTTCGGTGGCTATAAGTTAATGCCGCAATATGAAAAGATACTCGATGATTTGATGGCCTGGTTCACCCTGAAAAAAGCCCCGTCCGCCGAGCAGGAGGCCAGCCTTAATGAGCTCTTGCAGTGGGCCATCCAGGAGCAGGAGGTCCAGGAAGCCAAGGGGCAGACGGATACGCCATTCCATAACTTCGGGGTGGTTGCCGCGGTTCGCAAGTTGACGAAGGAACAGGGTAGAATCAGTGTGGCCGACTGGCCCGCCGAGAAAATCGACCAGATTACCGAGGCCCTGCAGTTGATAGTTTACCAGCACCTGTACGAGCGAGAAGCCTTCAACAGGATTATGAGGGAGAGGCTGGAGGCTGACATCGTTCAGGGCACGGCTGACGTGGCCGCTGCTGCGGGGAAACGAGTTGTCCCTGCCGCTGAGGTGGGTGCGACCATCGAGGGCGTAGCGGCTAAGCTGGGGGCTGGAGCCAGGGCCCTGCTTGGCAGACATAACTACAACCTGTCGACGTTGTCCAGGGTAATGAGCGGCATGAAGAAAGCCGGACCGACCTGGAGGCGTTTGGCTGGCAATATAGAGCGGGGCCTGGGCACGAGCCTCCTTCATCGCCAGCGGACCCAGGACATGCTCCTGGATTTCCTGAAGAACAAGGGCGTTACCGCCAGAGACATTATGACAATGAGTAAGGTTGTCAGTCGCGCCAAATGGCGGGGTCCCAAATGGGTGCAGAAACTGGCCGACCTGGACTGGGACCTGGAATCAAAGACGTTCAAGTCCGTGCCGGTGCAGTTTATCGACGTGGTACTTGAAAGCGGTAAGAATCTCCATGTTTCTGTGGGCGAGGCCCTTGATATCTACATGCACACCCGCAACCCGGACAATTACAAGGCCCTGACCGGCGCAAACGGCATCTCTTTCTACGGCAAGCCGGTCCAGGAGGGCTCCGTCCTGACCGACGCCGACGTGGATGTCATAACGGAGGCCCTGTTTAAGGCCGCCCCCAAGGCAGCCGCGGTTGTCGAGGCCATGGAACAGGCCCTGGCCTTCCAGCAGAACGAAATCAATAAAACTTCCCGGCGGCTCATCGGCTATGATATCGCCACCCTGCCGGGCTACTGGCATATCCGAAGGTTGATTAAGGGCACCGCCAAGGGCAAGAAGGCGGCGTACACATACGAAACCATCGAAGGCCGCAGCCACCTTAAAGAGCGGGTCGGCGGCAAGCAGCCGCTGGTGATAGGCGATGCGTTCAATAACATGATTGAAACAATCGGGGTCGGCGCTGATTACGTGGGCATGGCAGAGCCGCTGCGGAACGCCAAGACAATGTTGGCGGACAAAGATTTTATCAGGGCGGCAGAGCAAAACGGCTTCGCACAATACTTAAAAGACATCAACCACCAGATTGGCCGGATAGAAAACCCCGGCACCGACAGGATATGGCACGACAAGATGATAGCACTCTGGAGCAGGAATGTAACCAGGGCCATCTTCGCACACAATATGAAAATCGCTGCCCAGCAGGAGATATCGGTGTTCCTGGCGTTCGCACACATCCCGTTCAAGTACGCCACGGCGCTGAGGCCGGGGATTACCGCCGATGTTGTAAGGAGGATTGAGGCGTGGAGCCCGTACATCAGAGACAGGTTCGGAGGGCATATATCCAGGGAAATCGGGGATATTGCCGAGACGGGCGGGGCCTTGCGGTTTTGGACTGGCAAGGACCAGTACGCAAACTGGGGCACATACCTTATCAGGCACTTCGATAAGAGGGCAATCGTCAACGTCTGGAGAATGGTTGAAGCGGAGGTTGCCGACAGGGCGGAGTTTGGCCACCTGAGCCGTGCGCAAGTGCGACAAAACGGAGCTTACCAGGCAGCCGTCGCCACCCGTGCCGAGCAGATTCTGCGGGACACCCAACCGACGTGGCACAAGGTGGACCGCTCAATTATCGGCTCGGACCCGTCTACCGCTGCCAGGATGATGACGATGTTCCACTCCCAGAGAGAGAAGATGGTGCAGATGGCGGGGCAGGCCAACGCCGTGTACCGCAACAGCGCCAAGGCGGGAGCAGATAAACGGAGACTGGCCCAGACGTACGGTATGATTGGGCTGAATCTGGCAATGGTCAACGTATGGAAAGTGGTTTTCGGCGTTGTTGTTATGGGCAAGAGGGACGAGCCGGAGGAGCTTGTAACGAATATGCTGGCGGATATCCCCGGAATGTTCTATATTCTGGGGCCTCCTATCAGGGAAACCGTCAAGGCCGTCAGCCGTACCGCCAGGGGCAAGCGGGTCTACCAGTTGGGCGGACCTTCGCTGCCGCCGCTGAAAGTGTTAGAGTCCGGGAAATCCGCGGCGTTTGCGTGGGGCAGGGTCGCAACAGAACTGATTGAGGGACATAATGCCCAAAAAGAGTTAATCAGGGCAGTCGACGAGACCTGGGATTTCAGCCAGTACGCCTTCGGCCTGCCGTTTAAGTCTGTAACAGATATTGCAAAAGCATGGAGCGACTAACATGGCGAAAAAACTACTGAATGGGTACACGGCATGGATACTCACCGGGCTGGCGGTGATGGCGTTCATCGCTGCGCCGGTAATATGGGCGGTGCGGGCCGAGGGCAAGATTGAGGTCAATAAGGTTAATATCAACCACGTGGCCGAGGATATCGGAGAAATCAAAGACGACATTAAACTTATTTTGGAGAAGCTGTGAAAAAATGGATGAAAATTACGCTCGTTTCATTATTGATGACGCTTTGCCTTGCTGGGTGCATTCAGCAGTTGGACCCAGTTACGGGCGAGACGGCGAGCATGATATCACCAGAGGCCATGGTGGCCATCGACACCGCCGTAGAGGCAGCGCCTGCTGCGACGGCGCTGTTGGCCCTGTTCTTCCCGGCCCTACTGCCTCTCGGCGGCATACTCGCAGGGGCAGCCGGTGCGTGGGGCAAGATGAGGCCGAAGCTGAAAGTGGCTCGGACTGAGGCAGATATGTACTACGCCGCCACAGAATCGCTCGTCGAGTCTATCAACCAGTACAAGGCAGACAACCCGGACGCGTGGGCTGCGCTGCGAGAGAAGCTGGGCAATAATGTGGGGGAAAATACGGAGGCCGTTATAAGGGCTCTCCGCAACCTGCCTCCCAAGGACTGATACTGGCCCAGGTGCGGGGCTCCTTGTCTTCGCTAAGCATGACTGTGGCCACCTTAAACTGTTTATCGTCGACATAGTAGATGCCATTGAGGGCGTCCATGACAAACTTGAGGTAGTTGTCGATATCTCCGCGCAGATACTTGCCGTAACAAAAAAGCGTTATTATTAAATCTCCTGTCAGCGGCTTGTCTGGTCTACATTGGGCCATTGCCTGGGCAAGGAACGACTCTTTGTCTTTTTTTGACGGGTCGTACTTCATGCTCCTGCAGTCGCGGTGCCGCTTCTGAACGCGGGGTTCGCCGGGGATTGTAAAGCTAATCTGTTTCATTTGCCCACTTCCCGCAGATATCTCCTGCCTGCCCTGTTTGTAATATAACGACCGCGAAATTCTTTGTCCACCAACCCGTCCGCCATAAGCCGCTGGAGGTGCTGGTAGACAGATTGTCTGGAGCACCCGATAATTTCACCAAGAATTGCCAGCGAAGCAGAGCATCTGTGCGTATCTTCCCAGTCGGATAGCGCTTTTAGTACGCCAAACCTGCCCGACCTCATTCTGCAATGTACGTCTCGTGGGTATTTCATTATATCCTCAAGAGTTCTTGTTTAGGGAGTAGTATGAGTTCGGAATCCCCGTTATTGCCACCTCGCACCACACCAGATTGGCCAGACGGCAGCTTCGCCCCGTTGCGATGCCGAAGAAGGTACTCCCTGGCGAGGGGGCGCAGCCGCTCCGTGGCCACGACCACCGACAGTTCGTTTCGATAATATCGTCCGGCAAACCAGAGCCAGTACCACTTTGCGTTGCTGACAGAAATACCTGACGGCCTGCCTCGATACTTATACTCGATGGCAACATTACCGTGCTGGTGAACGAGGAAATCCGATTTAACTTCCACCGTAAGATTGCCCTCGCACATGCGCTTCGCAATCTCCTCGCCCACGAGCCCCTCGGCGATGTTGAGGTCCCATCGTTGGTCAGCATTGCCTGTAGATTTTCGCTCGTCGCGCAGCCTTTTCTGAATAAACGCCAGTTCTTCATTGGATAATGGTCCTGTGTCTGAGATATTCATTACCACTGACTCACCGGGGGTAGCGACACTAAAGCCCATGTTGCCAGCAGGGCAAGAAAGGCCGCTGCCCAAAACATAATCACGAAGGGTCGCGCGTCGCTATCCTTATGGAACAAGTATCGCCAACCGTAGACGTAAGCCGCCACAAACAAAGGGATGGTAATACAGCAACCAATCATTCTAAATAATACTCCAGCCGAAATAGTAATGTCCATAATTCCTCCGAAATCAAAAAGGGACGTCGTCTTGCGGGAACTCAACGTCCCCGTCCACTTGCTCGTTCTTTATAGCTTTAACCTGCTTTTTGGCCGCTCGTCCAATCTGCAGGGGAGATTTTGGGGCGTATTTTTCCTTCTTATCTGTAAGGCCTGCGATAGTCCGGTATCGCTCGTTCGCCATATCCCTGTCCGACACGTTTTCGCGGACAATCCACTGGGTCCCGTCCGTCTTATTCAGTGTTACGCACATGGCCGCCGCGGACTCAATATATCGCTCGTTCTCTATGTTGTGCGTGTGCGAGTTCTTAAATATGATGGGCAGGTATCTCCCCACAGTTACCCCTTTGACGCACTGGACGAATACCCGTGGCTCGAACTGTGGCCGGGCCCGTATTTTGTCGGCAGCCTCAGTATTCTCCGCCTTCTTCTGCCTGCGTTTCGCTGCCGCGTGCCACGTCCTGACACAGCCCTTCCAGCTTGCCATGGGCTTGAGGTTGTTCCCGCCGCCCACGGTCCACCCGGCGGTGTCGTTTTTGGCCACGAAATACTCGGCATCGAGGTCGAAACCGATACTTTCGGCGTATTCTTTAACCTGTTTTGCGGTTGGTTTAATCATTCGCCAGTTGACGCAAAATCCTTACAGTTGCCGGTATTTTTATCACGACAATGTGGGTAGGCCTCGGTTGTCCCCACGCCGTTTTTTGTAAGGTATTCGCTCTCGCCAGTAACGGGGTTGCGTGAAACTTGTTGCTTTTGGACCACACAAAACTGGTTATACCAAACACCTGTCCCCTTTTGGTCGAAGAATCTACACTTCACACAAATAGTCATCTGTTTCTCCAAAAACTTTAAGCTATTCAAACCGGCCCCTTACTGACTATGTTAAAGCCAGCGGTTATTCAACAGGCATCCTTACTCTGTCTCACCTATCCCCTGTCAAAGTCAGCGCGGGGAAGCCGGGCCGGTCGGCGTTCGCATGAGAAGGAACACTTCTTTTCTTCCTTGAGGGAAGGCGGCAAGGTATGGTTACGCGAACCGCTCCTGAGAACATCCATAAATATATTTAAAGTGCCAACACAGGCCGATGTTTGCGGTGATAGCCTGTGTTGGCACTGGAAAGAGTGGAGCCGAAGCCCCGTTGGAAGTATTAAAAAAGGTCCCACAGGGAGCTGCAGCTCCCCCCGTGGGCCCCGAAAGGAGGATTGCCAAATGAATGGCATACCCAATGTTAAAAAAGCCCACGCCTGAATACATGCTGAGTGTACCGGGTCGCGGGCTTTTATATCGGATTTATGTATACAACTCAGCATGGAGGGCACTATATCAGCTTCGCCTGTCCCGTCAAGAGGAAAATTGAAAAAAAGTGTAGGGCCGGGCACTCGATGAGACCCGGCCCTACGGAGGAGGGTGATGAAAAGTTTATATGCTCCCCATTATTTCCTTAAACCGTGCCTCTGGCAGCTTAAAGCCGTCCAGCGTTTTATCTACAAGGCCCACTGTGGGGTCGTTGAAATTCACCACTGCCTGTTCGCCGCAGCAAAACAGAACCTCTTTCAGGCGCAAGATTTCGGCCTCCAGCGATTCGGTATACACGGCGTGTTCTGCTATCGCCACCAAAATATCGTTCATAGTTATCACTATCTCACCCCTTCGCTTTCCGTTCCTTGAATAACTCGTCAATATACGCCTGCTTTTCTGCAAGCTGCCTTGTTAGTTCTTCAATAGTGCTTATCACACATTCATGGCAAAGGCCATTGGAGTCCACCTGTTGCCGCCCACAGCCGGGGCAGTTTCCAAAAAAAGCCATTATCTCATCCCCAACAATATGCCATAGTCGCCAAAATTCACCACCCCGTCGCGGTTCAGGTCCAAAATACTATCTCTTGCCAGCCAGTGCTGGGTAACGATAAAGATGTTTCGCGGGCTTTTAATACCGGATATACGCATATTATGCCCACGAGGCAGCCGCACAATGACGACCGGAACGGGCCCGGTAGTGGCCTCCAGCCTCCCCGTGGTTTGGGTAGTCAAGGGGAGAACGTAGTCTGAACGCCAAACCCATCCGTCGCAGTTTGTACACGGGCCGACCTCGTGGACTTGAATATCAATCGCAGTTAGTGAACCCCCGGCGGGGCCAACGATTGATAAAGTTGCGTCGATTGTCCCCAGCCTCGCACTTTGGGCCGGGGCGTGAAAGCTCACCGTATACGGCCACGCCGCATCGGCAATAGAAGTAGCATCGCCGTCGCCGTATGGCAAGGGGGTGATGAACAAGGCTGGGGATATGCCCCATTCGCCACCGCTAACCCTTGCTTTCATCCATCGGGAGCGTATCAAAATGCCCTCACCGCCAGCGTTGGGGTCACTGTAAGGTGGATAGTCTACAGAAAGGACGCACTCCGCCAACACCGGCGGAATGTCATCAACCAACACTTTCGGCAAGGGCGGGGCCGAGTTAAGGCCTAAAGGCATTTCGTTCGGCTCAGTCTCTGCGCCAGTCTTGAGCGGCTCGCCGAGGCTGCAATTAACATGTGTGGGCCAGCTTTGCGCGGACAGTTCGAGTCCGCCGTATCGCTGGAAAAACGAGGCGCTTCCCTGCGTAAACATGCAGGAGCTATAGAAGTCATGCTCATCGTACCCGCACACATGCCATCGGACGCCGATACGGTTATCGAACGGTGTTTGATGTGGCCAGTTACGCATACCACAGAAAAGTCTAACTACGCCATCATCTTCACCCACCGCCGTTATCGCATCGGGGTCGCCCTCGTCGTCGTTCCCGGAGCCGGTAATAAATTTACCGTCAAGAACCGGGCTCCATAATGGAGCCCACACGTCCCCCGTTGTTACGGCAACATGTATCCCCGGCTCAGTGAACTGGTCGCCGCTTTCCAGCCAGTTAAAGCGTACCGTGTACCCGAAGGCCGCATAAACAGGCCATTTGGCCCCATCAAGGGACCATGCGTCGAGGCGGGCCGGGTAGCCCCGCGTAGTTATTATTGGGTTGACTATCGGCGGCCCCAGATACCTCATTTCCGGTATGGGGGCGTCCTCACAGCCAGCCAGAACGATAGTAAAGAAAAGAACCAGAGAAATTAAACCAACGAGCAACCATAATTCACTGTCCCATACTTTCGACATAATTACGCCCCTTTAATAGTCATTTTCCAGTACGGATTTTTCCCTTTCGGTTTCACTTCCTTCCATGTTACCACATTATCCCCGGCCACAATGTTCTGGCCGGATACGAGCATTTCTTTCATTCGCTTCTCTGCGGCTTCGGCCTGCGATTTCATGGGCTTTAGCCGCAGATGTTCCTGTATCGCCCCAATTACGTCCGGCGATGTGATAATTTTGGTTTCGGACCCGATTTCCATATCCGGCATACAAATATGGGAGAATCTGCACTCTTTACAATAGTCGGGCCGGTTGATTTTACTGTCCGGGGGCGTTTTGGCCTTGACAGCCTTATTGACCCGGTCTGCTTTTTGCAGTAGTTCCTCGACATATCCCAAATCCACGTCAAACTCGACGCACTTCCACTCGAAATAGATATTGCTCTTGGACACGAAAAACAGAACGCACTTCTCAAGATTGTGGGCGAACGAGTACAGCATAAGCTGGGCGATATAGCCGGTGGACCACGTATGGGCCCGGAGGCTGCTCAGGTCGCAGTACCCGCGATATGGATTTTGCCCGGCGGTTTTGATATCGACAACGGCGTAAGTAACCCACTGCCCCGTGGCCTTGTCGAACATTTGCAGAAACCCGTCAATAGAGCCGGAAATCTCGTATTTGGCCAGCAGGCTGTCCGCCGTTGTTACCTGCTGGCCCACTATCCGCAGCGGCGGCTCACAATTTGGCCCGACCTGCGTGTTGAAATACGACACCAATATCGGCTCAAGCGTCTTGCCTTGGTCGAATATGCCTTGCAGGCTGTTGGGAATGGTTTTGGCCTTATCCCACGAGGCCCGGCAGTGATACAAATATACCTCGCACGGGTGCCCCATGCTGGATATGCGGTTGACGTGGCACGGGAACGCCCGCTTCTTTGTGGCCATTACTTTTTCTATTGCAGGAGCTAAGTCAATCACCTGTAGCAACCTCCTGCAGTGCTTTTATAATTTTAATTACATCTTCACCACTGAAACCCGCGCCTATTATACTTGCTTTAATAACGCTGCCGTGAATATGCGCAAGCGTGTCAGCCGCCTCGCAGGTGATATTCGGAGCAACCATCGCCTGTTTGGCCATCAGGAAGTACGATGTCATCATGTGAAAAGCTGCGTTTGAGGAGATAACGCAATAGTCGGGACCGAACTGGGCCAGCACAGATTCACGGACGTTGCCGATATCATCAGGGTCATTTGGTTCGAGGTACTTATCCACGTTCTCAATCACGGTTTTCGTCCTTAAATTTAGCCCAGAGCGTTTTTGTTTTGCCCAGAGTGGTACTCAGCCTCTTGGCCCGCAGTTTCAAATAAGACGTTACGCCCTTTACAGTGTCGCCGTCTTTGCCGGGGAACTGTGTCATGGCAAGCAGGCATATCTTGGCGTCCTCGTCCCGGTTGTCGGGGTCAACTGAGTTATTCGGTACAAGCTCGTTGACGCCCTCCTCGTATGTGCAGAGGTAGCCGAAGTCCACAATTTCATATATCAGGGCGGCCAACTCAATCTGTTTGTCCTTGTCGCCTTTTGCTATGCCGCCCTTTGAGCCTTGGGCGAACGGAACGGCGTTAGAAGCGGCCTGTGTGCCGTCCTGACCCGTCTGCTTCATAATCCGAGACCACTCGTCCACGGGCATGTTTCTGATACCCAGAAGGGCCCGTATCGCATTGGCTTGGCAGCGCCTGTGGGCCGCTTGTCGGATATCATTTTCGTTGATATTCTCAAGCGGTTTCCATTCGCCGTCAGCCTTGCCTAAAAAAGGGTCTCTCGTGCTGTATGTGCCGGTCGCATGTATCACCCGGCCCTTTAACGAGCCCTGACAGGAAAACACATAACGGTAGCCTTTGCCTGCCGAGTCCTCAAAGTCCTGCCGCCCATCACATACGAAATTACTGATTTGGATAGGAAACATGCGGGCCACTCGTTCAGCCCCTGCGGCATTGAGGGCCATTTTGCCGCCGAACGCTATCCAGTCGGTAGGATAGGTATTTAAGGCAAGCAGAGTCTCTTGTGCCTTCTTGATAATGGGGGCGTACTCGGCCACCTCCTGCATATACATGGCCTGCTCTTTGGGCGAAATGTCCCGCTCCACCATAACAATGTCGCCGCCCGCTCCAACCGCCTCTAAATCCGTTCCGATATCATCCATACTATTCCTCTCTTTCGTATTTCTTGCAGGCCTCGGCCACAATGGCGACAATCCTCTCTGTTAGCTTGTCTTGCACTAATACGGGGCTGGTGATAAAATAAATAGAGTTCCCCAGTGGCCCGACCATCTGCTTCGCCATGTAGCAATGTTGGCGGGCGAGACGGCAATTAAAACACGATTTTATCTCATCCATTGATTCGTCTCCGTTTACGCTTCTTTTTATCCTTCATGGTTTCAACTGCGGACGCCAAGCCCACCTGCATTATCATGTTGCCAAATGCGCGGAAAGTCGTATTGGCGTTATAGGCCGCCTGATACTGCCGATGCACTTTTTCCGCAAGTATGCCGACCTCGTCGCCCAGCCACAACTGTTTGGGGTTTTTACGCTCCATCGCTCGTCCTTTTAGCTTATTCCTCGTCGGGGTTCGGATAGTCGGCTGTAACCTGTGCCTTGCGGGCCCGTGTTATAGTCTCGGCACCGTAATTCTTGGTAATTGCCTCACTGTTGGCCCCCTCGCCGTCTCTGGCGTTCCGGAGGCCAATACCATACCTGCGGCACCGTTCGTACACCTGTCCGACTGTCAGGCCCGTCTGAGCCGCAATGAACCTGCCATGGAACCGCCGTTCGGCCCAAAAAGCGACTGCACAGTTAATCCAGTCGTCCCAGTCAATTCTACCAGATTTGTTCAGTCCAACCTTAGAGATTTTTCGTTTAACTGCCATTGCCATTCCTTTCAACGAAAGTAGGAGGCCCCAGAATTAGCGGCACTCGGATTGTGATATCATCAGACAGCGGAAATTCGAGCGTAATGCTTGGTTCGCTGTCCACTAATGCCCTGCGGATTTGCTGGCTTATGCCCTTTTTGGGCTGTAGTGCGGCCTGCTGCTGCTGGTTATGGCGTTTGTATGGCCCACGCTTGCCACGCTTAACAACAGCAGGTCTGCCGCCAGCCTCGGCCCATGTTACCGGGACAAAGTCCTTCCCCGGCATAAACGGCGTCTTGCCGGGGACTACGTCCCTGTGCAGATGTCCCATGTGGGCCGTGATACCGCGCGTCTGCGTCTTGCCCTTGCTCGCCGCGGTCACAAAGCCGCAATGGAGGCACTTAAACGCCTCAGACGGGGCCAGTGCTATAGAGGCTTGGTGCGCCCTCGTCTTGGCGTCCCATTCCCGCTCGTCCTTTCGTGGCACAGGCCTTTCTCCATATACGTCTCCATATACCGTTTCCATAGCTACCCTTTCCGATTAAGAATCAAACTTTGCTTCTACGTCCTGCAGCGCCTGCAGATACGCCTGAGTTTCCGGGTCGTCGAAGTCGTCTACAGTGTTTAACTTGCTGTCCCGCACGGCTTCAATCATCTTTCGCACTCGCTCGCTCGTCCAATTGACTTTGTCCATATACCGAATATACGGGGTATACGAAAAAGGTCAAGAGAAAAATAAAAAAAATTTAGGGGTCAAAGGTTTTCTGCAAAAGCGACTGCCATCGCTAAAATTTCGCGCCAGCACTCAGGACAAGTTACTTGTCGCAAATCAGCCCTAACGATTGGTTGGGGCTTGGTGTGTTTTGTTACCAGCCGAAAGCCTGATTCAACCCCTCCGAATTGCTCTTTGGTCTCGGTTTTACTATCCAAATATGCCTGAAATTCTCTCGATAGGCAGTCGAACCGAAAATGACTATAAGATTGGTAGTGTGTAAATCGTTTTGCCATAAGTCTATTCTCCAAAATGGGGTATGCGACGGCAGGACTCGAACCTGCAAGGGGTTGCGGCCCCCGGTCTATCGGTTTCCCAGACCGGCTCTGTCCGTTTGAGCTACGCCGCCCCCGGTTACTTTTTGCCCTTTGGCTTCGGCTGTTTGAGCTTGCCGGTTATCGCCTGTGCCGTCAGGATATTAAACAGGATTTGCGGATTAAAGACGGGTATGCCCCGCAACCATTGTGAAAACTGAGCAACCATCAGCCCCGCCGCGATAGTCGCGCAGTAGCAGGTTGACTTTGCCGTGCAGGGCTCATCCAGTGCTTGCTCATCGGTGTAAAGTGAATCGGCGTAGACTTCCATTGACTTTGCATCGGTCGGGTCTGCGGTATGGATACGGCATATTTCCGCCGCCATTCTGCCGTCACAGAAAAAATGGAAGTGTTCCGATTCCGCCTCGAAAATCTCACGCCGCGCCGCCATGCTGTCAACACACGCAAAAAGGACTGTCTCTGCATCCAACTGTCCCGGCTTGTATATGTCCGTAACCGTTTCACAAGACACTATATCGGGATTTAGCAACATGATATCCCGCGCCACTGCCGCGACTTTATCCGCGCCAATATCTGCGGGCCAATGACCCTGCGGGCCAACATTTAATTCCTCGATAGTGTCCGGGTCAATTAACTTAAACCGTGCCGCACCGATTTGCGCCAACTGAAGCGCCACATTGCGCCCGATAGCCCCTACCCCTATAATTGCAATATCAATCTCGGCCAATTTGTCAGCCGGTATAATATCGCTCATTCTAAACTGTCGTTTACTCATAGGTCATGTCTCCTTGCAGTTCGGCCTCTCTTATTGCAATAATATCTAATGCTTCGGCGTCCGCTTCTCTGTCCAGACGTTCCTCGTAATCCTGCTCGGCCTGAGTGAGCGCCGCAATCTTCCCGGCATTTTTCAGGTATCGCCTGAGCGCGTCGGCACCGTTCAGCACGCGCCCGGTGAATCCCTCCCTTGCGGTGTCAGTGCCGAACGTGTGGCCTTGCGGATTCGTGGTGGCCTTTGGCTTTGTAACCTTAATCGCTTTCGGTTTGAGGCATACCCGCGCTCCGTGTCGGACGTTGTCATCAAACTCATCCGCCCAGCCCTGATGTTTTTTCGACAGGGGTTTTTCCCAAAACTCAAACCCTATTTCCCAGCCGATGTTATGCGCCTTATTGTTTTGCAGTTCCATATATACGCTGTAGGCATCATTGAAAATCAGCATTACCGACCAGTCGCACTGTCCGAACGCCCGAACGAAAGTATTATCGTCGTCGGTGCTTGAGTGTGGCCCGAAATAACCGCTGCCGCCGTGCGTGTGAAACCATATACGGCTGAATTGGTTTGGCTGGAGCCCGCTCTTGACCATCTTGCAGGTATATTTTGCAATAGCCATATTATCTAAATCAGCATGACCGCCGCTTGCGGTTTGGGGCAAGATAATAAAATCGGTTATCTTGAATCGGTCGTTGGGGTCTGCGGTAACAGCAAACCCGCCAAACTCGCCGAAGGACATATCAATCCAGAATTTCAGCTTTTCCGATGCGTCTTTTGTGGCTGTAAAAACCACGTCCGGCATTTTGCGAATTTGCCGCCGTGGGGGGTACAATGCACCCCCATGCCCCCCGAATCCCATAGCGTTCTTGTGGCCCCTGTTTTTGAGCCTGTTTCCGTGTCCACGTCCCATAAAATACCCTTTCCGATTAAAATACATTTTCAACATCAAGTGCGTCAAGCACTGTTTCCAGTGGGGTTTTAGCCTTTACCGGTTTTTTTGGGCTTGCGTTTTTTCGCTTTCGCCCTTTTCGTTTTCGGCAATGCCAGCCCGCAAAACAGGCATGAATACTTGCCGTCTTTTTTGGGCTCTTTCTTTCTACACGTCTCACAATGTCGCGCCCCGCAATGGTTACACGTCGAATAGCGTCCTGTGGCTTTGTGGTCGCCGAACGCGCACCATGCCCGCGTATAAGTCACACCTTTTTTCCAGTGTTGTGCGTCCGCATATCCGCCGTGGTTGTGTGTGTTCAATAGTTGACATATCAGGGAAACGGCTTCATAGAGTAGTCCGGTTTGCAGGTGTGTACGTATCGGCTTCCCGGCTTGACCAAAACAGCACCCGCCGGTCTGGTATGCGTGAGGGTGGATAACATTCCCATAACACCGCGCATTGTGCGCGATTATCCGGATTGTCCCGCCCGGCGCCGATGGCATATATGTCAAGTCAAGCACAAGGCGAAACGTACCCATTTGGTATTTGTAGTCGCCCCGGTCGATAGTTCGCGGGGCGGTGATAATGTGCAGCTTGTTGGGGAAGTCGGTCGAAACGTAAACACCCTTAACAAACTCGGCCTGCATAATCGCGGCGATATCGGTTGCGCCCGGCTTTGCAAATTTTGTCCGTTTGGAAAGAACCGGCGGGTTGTGGTGTTTACCATAATAGGCGGTATCGCCAATTTGCCGCCATAAAGTCAGTGTTTCGGGCAGTGGCTCTTGTGTGGCAGTGGCCTCCAATAAGCGTTTCATTGCCGCAAGCCCCTTCTCGTAATATCTCCGTTCCTCTATGCCACCCGCCCCCGCCCTTGCGGTCCACCATTCAACCCATTTTTTAGCGGTTGCTTCCGGCGTCTCGAACAGGCCATCATATTGAGCGCCGATGTCGGCTAACAGCTTTTTATTTGCGCGGGCAGACAGGTCTTTATGTGTTCCATATCCCGGCATAATTAACCTCCAAAATCAGGGCGCGCCGCCTATCCGTCCTCGGCGACACGCCCGCCTTGATTAACTGCCCCTTACGTCCGTTGGGGTAACGGCTACCAGTTCGCCGTCTTTCAGCACATACGACACCGGCTCCGGGCGGCTTTCGACAGTCACCAGTTGACCCGGCATATTCGGGTTGACGTCCAGCGACTTTAAGAACTGCCCCAGCGTGGTGCCCTGTTTGATTTGTTTCGCATTTGCCACGCCGCCCCCGGCGTTCGACACATACAAAACCTCGATGATTTCAGCCATTGCTCTGTCCTTCCCATAGAAGTAATAAACCGGACTTGTGGCACACGCCGCAAATGTCCTATAACCAGTATATATAAAATATATAAAAAAACCAGCAAAAAAGCTTGACAAGGTAAAACTTTTTCGATATTATAGGGACATGGTCGTTTCCAGTGTGGAAACGCCGTATTATTATCTTTTCCGGAAAGGAAAGTATTATGAACAAGCCAGTTTTCGATTTGTTGGCGTTTATCGTGTATGAGGACGATAACGGCAAAACACAAGAGGACCAGTTGCTGCCGAACTCACAGCGAATCCGCGCGGGTAACGCAAGTTGCGCCCGCGACAGGTTCCGTGAAAAGAACGGTGCGGCGCTGGCAAAGGCCCGCGAAGAGCACCCGGACGGCAAGATTACCATTGTAGTCGACCAGTTTGGCGATTGCTAATCCCCGCCGAGGACACGAACACACGCCCCTTGTGCCTGACGGTGCAGGGGGCAATTTTGGAGAAAAAGATGTCTATTTTTCGAGAAGTGCGGCAGGCGATACGGTTGATTGGGCCTTTTAATTGTTATGGTATCACAAGCTGCGTATTCTTGTCGCCTTTGGGCGGTATGTTTATGAACAGGGAGGTTTTCTTTGCTAAAAAGCGGGGCCCTTGCAAGGGCAGGGAATATCAAAGGATAAAATATCCGATTACTAATTGGCGGAAACGCCTTGCAATTTTGGAAGGAATTAAAAGATGTTAAACTATAAAAACAGAACATTTTGCCCATTTTGGGAAAACTGCGACAGGGGCGATAAGTGCGTAAACGCATTAAAGCCGGGCACAAGAGACGCTGCACAAATGGCAGGACAGGCCCTGAGTGAGTACACAGAGGCCCCGGAGTGCTATAATGGGGTTGCAACACCAATAAGCCACGCACCGGGCACAGAGACTATTTCGGTTGTCGAGATTGTGGCGATTGCAGTGGGTGCTGTATTGCCCGCACCCGTCAAAGAATGGGACACGGACGCTGAGGATTGCCGGAATTGTGCGAAATTAGCAGACTGCGACAACCTTGACGATGACAGCAGGGAGGATTTGCAGGCATTGGATGCGGACCAAGGCGACTGGGACGCTACAGGCGAAACGTGTTTTGAGCCATTTTACAAGGATTAAGCCATGTTTGAGTATAAAGTGAGATGCAGCAACTACCCAATGGATGGACAAGACCTGCTCCGTATGGGTCAAGAGGGCTGGGAAATGTGTGCAGCCTGCACCATCCACGCCGCCGACGATGTAGATAAGCACGTTGAAAAACCCAAAGGAATGGAGAAATTAGGCGAAACAGTTAAATATACATGGTATTTCAAGAGGCGGATATAATGGGTAAACTGTCAGATGTACTTAGGGAAATGGCAAAAAGTCCACAATACGCTTTACGCCGTAGAGTGTTATTAGACGCGGCAAGGCGATTAGAAAAACCCCCGGACAGCCCAGACGGATTAACAAAGCCCCTGTGATATCGACAAAGATGTGGTTGTTTGTGATAATTGCAAATACTACACAGACCCCATAAAGGGAGAGGGGGGGACTATAGGGGGGGAGAGGGTTATTAAGGTTAAGAGTGAAAAAGAAACAAAAAAGAATTAGGTTTGAGAAGATGATAACGAGGCTATGCCAACGCGTGAACCCGGAATATAAAGAAGGTAGGATTATTAAGGACATCGACGGGAACCGGAAGCACCGACCAAAAGGGCAAAGGTGAATAACATTATGAAATTATGGTTTTCTAAAACTAAATCGTTGTTTTTGCGGCTCAAAGGGTGAAGTAATGGATGCCAGAAGGTGTAAATGGATGAAATGCCAGTGGTTTAACTCATCTGATAAGAAATGTCTCTTATCCGGTGGCCTTGTGGTCAATGAGCCACCCTGTTCAAGATACCGGGAATGGCATAAAAGATTCAGGAAATAAAGACCTTTTCATCTCCTCCTCCACGGGGGATAATGGCTTGCTAAGTTCATCACCCGCACCGGCTGTTATCCCCCTATTCTTTGCGCTCGTCCGGCCTACTCTGGCCCATATACCCTATTGAATCCGCCTTTTTGCAGTGCTAAGGGCTAATAAGGCATTGCCCATAAGATATGTTATGGAACGTAAACGATATGCGATATTAGGCTGATAATGGGGGTGTGGGGCCGGGTGCGGGGGTGTAGGTAGGTCCTCTCAGGCTCTGGGGCCCCCACCTACCTCCCCTACATTCTCTCTCGACGTTGATGTGTTTCAGGGGGACCCACTCTCTATTTTAATCTGAACGTGTAGCGTACGCGCCTGTGCGTCAGGATTCCCGGATGGTGTCCAACATCAGGTCTATCTCTTTAACGAGCTCCAGCAAGCCGCTGACGGTACTCTCATCACTATCTCGCAGCAGGTGTTGCCTTACTGAGGAGAGGGCTGTCTCAAGATGGGTGAAAAACTCGATTTGCTTCCACTCTCTTGTCTGGGTGGCTACCTTGGTATTCGAGATTCTCCGTTCCACGTTGAAGTTGTGTTCGTCAGAGGTGATTCGGTATTTATCGGTTATCTGGATGTTCATTTTTCCTCCCATTCGACCCAGGCCTCTGGTTTTACTATCGGTGGCTGAAACATCTTTTCCTCGACCATGCGGTGTATTTCAACCCTCAGGTCCTCGTGTAATTCTGCAACATAACGTATACAGGTTGTGTCGCCGTACGACCCGGTGTAGAGTATCCAGCGGGGGACGCCGACCGGGTTCATTGTGCCTATGGCTTCCTGAAAGAGGTTAATTGGGGCCGGGGCTGCCTCCACTGGCGTTGGCAACCCGATTGCAGGTGCGGCTGCCACCCCGGCCATTATTCGCATAAACGCTCTGCGGTTCACGATGGCAGCCTTTCGTTGTAATAGAATTTATGGCCCTGGAACATAGTAAACCCTGTCGGCGGAACCTCGGCCCACTCGTCCAGAATTACCACCGTGCAACTCCTCCCGTGAAGTTTTGGCCATCTCTGGAGGGCTTCCTGTTGCCCTATGACAACACGCCTGCCATAGCAAAGAAACTCATCCGGTGCAACTGTTGGCAACCCAATCACTGGTGCCGCTGTCGCTGCCGCCACTATTCTCATAAAGCTACGTCGGTTCACAGCTTACACGCTTTCCTGAAAAGTTATCCACAGGTTATCCACAATTCTACGGGGCCTCGACCGGGCCCTCGCAGACCTCGGCTGCCCCTGTGATATTAAACTGCTGCTCCGGAGCGCAGGTGCTCCCAATCCCCACATTGCCGAGGGTTTGAACCGTAAGCGGTATCTGGTCCTTGAACTGCTTACTCAGGTCCGTAAACTCGCCCTTAAAATACGCGAACAGCTCCCTCATCATTTCATCCAGGTTCTCACAGACGAACTTCTTGCAGCCCACTCTCACGACGAATCCATTTGCCAGTACGTCGATTTGGACCTTGTGCTGATTCGCGTCAAAATCCTTAAACTTCAACATGTCCTTCATAATCATCCCTTTCTCTCGACATTATTAACTGCTCTCGATAACATTTCCCCCATATCGTTCCATAATCCTGCCGTAAATCCCTGTTTCATGCCGGATTTTCCAACCTTGCAAATCTCGATGTCATCCATCCTCCACGTCTCGCTATCCACCAGCGCCGGACCGCCTTCGCGGATGACCAGCATGTGCCCCGTCGCCGCACAATCCGGCCCGTGTTCTTCGATGAGTTTCTCGATGACGGTTTTGGCCTGCTCCGGGTTCATTGCACTCTCCTTAAAAACACAATTTACAGAATTTTTCAGAAATGTCAAATTAAAACTTGATATATTTTTTATTTCGCGTATATTGTTTTTAGCGGCACCTGGCTATCCGACGTCAAGCCGGGTTCACCCCTTCATTGGGAAGTGAATGGCGAAACATACGTGTCCACTCCTTCGGTTGTGGGATGGGCGTCAGAAGGGTGCCGCCCTAATGTTGAGCCCCGTCGTCTAAACGGAAAGACCCTGGCAAAAATGCCTGTTGTGGGCAAAACGCCGGGAAATGTGGGTTCGATTCCCTCCGGGGCTTTTGGAACTGAACATGTTTGATGGCAACAAAATGGACAAAGAGGTGCGAGACCTGTGGGCGGAGTTGTCCGAAGAACAAAAACAGGATGGCGTGGCGTTTGCGGACGAACTGGAGCGACGGAGCGGGATGTTCGGCTGTCCTCAACTATGGACGATTTACAGGCAGGCATGGCTTCTGCATTTGGGGCACAAACTGGAGTATTGCAGCCACGAGACGGCGGAAGGCCTATTAGGGCGCACGGCGGGCTGCCTGGCAAAGCTCCATGGGCTCTTGAAAGGAAAAAGTAAACATGCTTGATTCAGAAAAGGTAGGGCTATGGCGGATATAATATGTTTTTCATGGACCAGGAAAGGCAGAACGTGGTTTCACACTCACCAGTGGGTGTCAGTGGACAAACACCCGGAAGGTTCGGCTGACCGAGTTGTCTACATGATAGATGGCGACGAACTGGAGAATCATCAAAGGTGTCTTACGTGTTCCGCAAGGCGCTACGTGGAGTAAATGTGCTGGACTCAGAAAAAGTATTGGAGTTGGCTACCATGTTCGACAGAACGCGGAAAATGGTGAATATGCTTAACGGCGACGAAAATTTTGTTCACATCCAAATCGGCGACGGGCGACAAGAGGCTGTTCTCGATATCCCCATCGACGATGGCGGGGCCGGTGCGGACTTCCTTGGCAATCTGGCCACCGCCCTGGAGCAATTCAGTAACAGTATCGCCCATCGGATTGAGGGCGAGGTACGCAAGGCCCATATAGATTAAGGGATGAAAATGAACTGGATAGACGAAGAAGTGGCATTTTATGACTTTATTTGGGCCTATGGAAATAAAGCCTGCACTGATTGTATAAATGCAGACTTGTACGAAGATTTCAAGGCCGGAGGAGCCTTGTTTGAAAAAATGAAGGCGAAGATGTTTGAGAAGTACCCAACAAGGGCTGAGGGTTGGAAAGCGTTTAAGGCCCATGTAGACTAACACGGCAATCCTTTCATGCAGCAGGCTGTACCAAGTGCGTTGGCGGCCTGCTGTTTTTTTTATATACCCCCTTGATATCCACTGCGCAGACTCCCTATAACGGTTTATATACTGTTATTTAAGGGAGCCATGAAATGACTGGATTTTCAAACGCCGAGGACCGCATATCCTACAGCGGCGGGCATGTGGGCGTAACCCTCTTGTCGCTGGCCACGCAGGCGACGACAACTGAAACAGGGTGCCGTGAGTGCTTCATAACGTCCGTCAACGCCTCGGATGCCGTCCGCTTCTCCATCAATGTATCGACGACAGTGTCGCTGGGTGCCCTCCTCCCAGCCGCTGGCGTGGTGAGCGACGGCCACCAGGGACCAGGACCTGTTCGTGTGCTCATCGACGATGTCAGTAAGCTGTGGTTCTTTGGCGTCGAGGCCGGGTTGGTTGGAATCACTTACAGGACGTAATATGTCAGTCAAAAAGAAAACCAATAAGGGCACCCGCAGCAACGTGTGTCGCAACGGGGTTATTCCGCTGAGCGAGTTTCTCATAAATGCGGCGGCTACCGGCCTCTCCAAGCGGGATATGGCTGACCTGCTGGGCATCCATGAGAATACCCTGCACCGATACCTGAGAAAAGACGAAGATTACCAGAAAGCCATCACCGAAAGCAACACCAAGGCCACCCAATACATGGTTAGTAAGATGTTCGAGGAGGCAATCGGAGGCAAGCCCTACAAGAAGGTGGTTGTCAAACAGTCAAACAAAAACGGCACCGAAATCACCACCACCATGGGCACAACTCAGCCAAAACCCTTGCTGATGATGTTCTGGCTGACCAACCGGGACAACGCGCACTGGAAACACGTGAAACAGACATTAAGCCATATTACAGAGGACAAGAATTACAAGTATGAGCTCGGAGACGCCGACAAAATGGCTAAGCTCGCCTCAGCATTTCTTGAAAGCAATCCCGATGGGCCTGAGAGAAAACGTGTTGTTTCGACAGAAGCTGCACCAGACACTGTCTCAGGACCAGGGGATGCAACATGCGTTTCGCCAGATTTGCATAGCGAAACCGCAGATAGCGTTCAAGACGATGTTGTGGACGTTCCAACCAAAGAAGGAGCAGAGCCTCCACAAGCACATTCCGTTTAACACATGGCCTGTGCAGGACGAGTGTATCGACATCCTTACGGTGGGAATCCGCGAGGGCGGCGACCTCCTCGTGGACAAGTCCCGTGAAATGGGTGCGACCTGGGTTATCTTAGGCTCATTCTTCATCGAATGGCTGCTGGTCCCCGACTCGACACTGCTGGTTATCTCCCGCAAAGAGGAATATGTGTGGCAGGGCCACAAGGGAGGCCACGGTGGCAATAAATCCACGCTGTTCTGGAAAGTCTTTTACATGTACCACAATCTTCCCGTCTGGATAAAGCCCAAGCGGCCCTTCATAAGCGAGCGGCACCTGGAGAATACCGAAAACGGGTCCACTATCGACGGCGAGAGCACAAACGCCGACGTTGGGGCTGGCGGCAGGTTCCAGGCGGCCATGTGCGACGAGTTTGCCCGCGTCAAGTACCAGGACGCTGCCATGATATCCGAAACACTGTCAGATACCACACAATGTAGGATTTTCAATTCTACCCCGACGTCGAGAGGGCATCCCTTTGGCCAGATAAGATTTAGCGGCAAGGTCCCTGTCATTACGCTGCCATGGTGGCGGCATCCCTGGAAGATTCGCGGGCAATACGAATCCCCGGACTTGAACACGGTAATCATACATGATATCCAATTCTATCGGGACAAATGGCCGGGGATTTTTGACAACATTCAGCAGGACAAACCCTTCAAGTACAGCGACTTCGAGAACTCCCTGCTGCTGACACACGCCGATAGCCCTGAGCTTGAGAAATTAAGCCTTATCGCCGACGGCAACGACCCTGCCAATGAGGAGATGTTTAGCCCGACCGGCAGGCGGTCTCCATGGTATGACCGCGAATGTCGTCGGCGTTCGGCCAGAGACAAGGCCACCAACATCGACATCAACTACGTTGGTGCAGGAGACGTGGTTTTCAATCCAATGATAATCTCCCGGCAGATTGATACGTATGGGCGAAAACCAAACGTCCGTGGCGAAGTGCTCTTTGAGTGCAACGACAATACTGTCAAGCATGTCCGATTCGCAGAAAATTACGGTCGCCGAAGATTGAAATGGTGGGCCCCGTTACGCGGCTCACGCCCCGACCAGACCCATAACTACATCATGGGCGAGGACATATCCATGGGAACAGGCCAGTCCAACTCCACTATTTCAGTCTTCGACTGTAATACCCACACCAAGGTAGGCTCCTGGGCGTCCGCCCAGACCCCGATAGACCGCTTTGCAGAAACTGTCTACGCCATCGGGCTGTGGATAGGCGGGCAAAGCCGTCTCCCCTTCAATATCTGGGAGGCAAACGGCCCAGGCGGAGCTTTCGGAAGGAAGCTGTACGAGCTGGGCTACGATTTCGTATTCCGCACGCGGGAGGAGAAATCTCCTACTCGAAAACGGAAGCACACGTGGGGCTGGTACTCGACCGGGGACAACAAATTAAACCTGCTGTGTAACTACGACTCCGCCTTATCCATGGCTTTCCGACCGGAATTAGCCAATAAGGCATATATCAATCCCGACGTGGACAGTCTCCATGAGGCAGAGGATTATGTTTTCTATCCTTCGGGCAAGGCAATCGGCCCATCTCGCTCCGAGGCGGACGAGGGCGGGGCCAAGGCGGCGCACGGCGACCATGTGATTTCTGACGCCCTTTGCAACCTGGCCAGGTGGGACCAGCCGTCGGCCATGCTCAATCTTCCTGACATGAACTATGGCTCATTAGCCTACCGCAGAGACGTGGCATCCAAGCTGCAAGCCAGGCAGAAACAGGAGAGTGTATGGCTAATCTGAAACGAAAACGGAAACCATGGGACAGTAATTATTTTCCCCGAAGGATACAGGAAAACGCCGAGCAGTGGAAGATACAGACTGAGGATATGCGAAAGCTCCGCATTAAGATGCTGGGCCACTATGCAGGCGGCTGGTTTGAAGGCAAATCCAAGGGCGACCAGCAGCCACTGAATCTTATCGACCGTGGCATACAGATTATAGGCCCATATCTCGTGGGTGGCCCGCCCAAGGTGATGATTGACGCCAAGAGGGGCTTGTCGTCCAACCGGCCATTCGCCAGGACGCTGGAATTAGCCCTGGAGCACCTGTTTCGGGAGATTAAGTTCCATTCGCTCACACTGCGCCCGGCAGTATTCAATTCGATGTTCTCCATGGGTATCGTCAAGACCGGCATAATGAAAAGCAAAGAGGTCGAGATTTATGGCTACCTGCACGATATTGGCCAGCCGTATGCAGACAATATCGACTTTGACGACTACCGGGCCGACCCGGTGGCACGCAACCGCGAGGAGAATGAACTTGAGGGCCATGAGTACACATTACCATGGGAGTTTGTTATTGAATCCGGCCTGTTTCGGAACTACGACCACCTAAAACCGGATATCGACGCTACTGACTGGGAGACGAAGCCGCAGAAGGTGAGCAAAGACCAGGGCCAGGGTGGAGTCAGGTATGAGCAGTTAAGGAAAATGGCCAGGCTGCAGGACTACTGGATACCCGATGAGGGAATCATAATCACGGTGCCCCTCATAGGCCAGGGCAGGAAAATAATGAGAACGGTCGAGTGGGATGGCCCGGAGAGCGGCCCCTTTGACGTGTTAGGGTACAGATACTTCTCTGACTCGATACTTGCTATCCCGCCCGTTTTCACCTGGCTTGGCTACAATAAGATTATCAACCGCCTCGTGAGCAAGATGAATAATCAGGCTCAGCGGGAGCGGAAAATCATCGCCTACGACCTGGGTGCCTCCCAGGACGCCAAGTACATCGCACAAACCCCGGACGGTAGTACGGTCGGCGTCAGAAGCATCGACGGCATTAAAGAGCTTGAAATGGGTGGTGTTAGCGAAACAAACTTCCAGTTCATTCAGTTCATGGAGCAGCAGTTCTCCATTGCGGGCGGCAACCTCTACACTATTGGCGGACGTGAAACCGGGGCCGAGACCCTGGGCCAGGAGCAGATGCTGCAGGCAAACGCCTCCAAGGCCCTTGAGGACATGGTCCAGCAGGTCCACCAGTTCACGAGTTCCATTATCGAGAAGCTGGCGTGGTTCATGTGGTCTGACCCCATGATTGACCTGCCGGTCATTAAGCGGGTGGCCGGGTACGAACTCGAAACCAGCTTTAGCCAGGAAACCAAAGAGGGCGACTTCTTTGATTACGGATTCGACATCGAACCGTACTCTATGGCCCGGATGAACCCGGAGATACGCTACCAGCGGCTGATGCAGTTGGTAAGCCAGGTAGTCCTGCCGACGGCCCAGATAGCTGCGGCCCAGGGCTCCCAGTTGAATGTCGACGAGCTTGTTAAGGAAACCGCACGGTTCCTGGATGTCAGGAACCTGGACAGGTGGTGGTCTCCGGCAATCCCGCAGGAGGAAGCGATGAATCCGTACCAGCCCATGCAGGGCAAACCTAAAAGCGGCCAGGCCGACGGCAGGTTCTCGTCCGGCGATAATAATGCCAGCAATATGAACAACATGAATCAGCAGCAGTCCCGCGCGGGCGGGCAGTCCAGCAGTACATTTGCCAAGAAAGGGGTTAAAAATGCCTGAGATGGCGGAACGAATATACGAACATTACCTGCAGACCGGCAGGGCTAAGGGCAAGAAGTTGACGCGGAAGCAGTTTCGTAAGCGATACAACTCAAGGCTGAGGCGAAAGGCGAATATGGCGACGAAGGACGCGAGGCGAAAGGTCGGTTCAGCCTTGACGGACAAGGAGTTTAACAGGTTCAGGTAGAATTTTTCGAGGGATGGATATGAGTTTCAAGAGACCGCCGCTGGCGACGTTCATCGAGTTCGTTCAGCGGTACGACAAACGGGTCGGGTTGCGTAAATTGTATAAAGATTACGAGATACCCGACGAAATGAGGCCAAGGTTTCGCCAGATGTGGGACAAAATAGCCCAGGAGGTTGAGCGTGCCGGAAAAACAACTAAAAAGCCGAAAAAGAAAAAAGCTAAAAAGAAAAAGAAAAAGCAGTAAGGGAGGTTACTAATGGCTGCAGTAGGAACAGTGCTGTGCCAGGTGCGGGTAACTGGGCTTGGGGCCGAGGTGGATACGAGGAAGAAGTTTACTGTTTCCGCCGCCCCAACCGGCGTCCAACATGCGGTAGGTATTTGCAGTACGGCCAATTCTATAGTTATTTTGCCGCTGGGCCAGATAGACAGCAGCAAGATTGACGGGATATGGTTCCGTGCTATTGGCGGCAATTTTTGGATAGACCCGGCTCTATCGGCGGCGAATACCGGAATACACAAGCTGAGGGTTGCAGACGGCACATGTACGTACTTCCAGCCAGGGGATTCTGTCGCTGTCAGCCGTGTTGTGTCTGTTGGGGTTATGGCCTCGACGGCGGGCACGACGTTTGAATATACCATTATTGGGCGAACATCATAATGCCAATATACTGCTATAAGTGTAGCTGTGGCCGGGAGTTAGAGGTTTACAGCCACTACCCGGCTCCAAAAAAGACAACGAAGTGCCATTACTGCGAGGGCAGGGCGAAACGGAACATTGGGGCCGAGCTGGTAAGCACCGATTGCGGGGACCATGAGCGGGTTTCGAGTGCCATGGGAATCACTGGCGAACAGCTTGGATTGGCTATGAAAACTTTTCCCGGAAGCGAGTACGTGCCTGACGGGGAGGGAGGCTATGGATTAAAAATAAAAAATCGTGCCCATAAAAAGGTTGAAATGGCGAAGCGCGGTTATGTAGAGTTTGAATAGGTATCGGAGATTGAGAGATGGATTTAAGCAAATTAGATAAGGTTTACGACAACATTCTCGGTGAGTCGGGCGAGTCAATAGCGACTGCCGAACCAGAAGAAAAGGCCGACGCCAAGGGCGACCCGGCTTACAAAGAACCGGCTTACGACGGCCAGGATGGCGACGACGGGGTAGACCCGCGAGACCCATCGACAAAGCCGGATGAGGATGAGCCGGAGGACGACGAAGATGAGGGCGAAGGCGAGCCAGAGGGCGAAGCCGAAGCCGAGGAATATGAGGATATTCCTGACGAGCTTGTTACTGCCGGACGGCGGGCAGGCTTTACCGACGAGGAAATTATAGACCTCGACGCAGAGCAGCCAAAAGTGCTAAAGGCATTGGCTGCGGCACAAAAGAAGGCCATAGGGCCCGTGCAAGAAAAGAAGGCTCCAGAGGAGCCGAAGCCCGACGAGAAACCGGCGAAGAAGCCGGAATCCCTCGAACTTAAGTTCGACCTGCCGGGGCTCGATGAAGAATTGAGTCAGGTGGCTGGGCCTGTCCAGGAAGCCTTTAACAAGCTCCTCAGCAGGGTATCGGAACTTGAATCGGGCCTGGGAAAGACCCAGGAAAGTGTGGCAGGTGTGGAAAAAGGTCGGCAGGCTGAAATGTTCAGGCAGGTCGACGTGTTCTTTGACAAACAGGCCGAGCAGCTTCCCGAATTAGGGACTTTTGGCGAACTGGAGCAGTCGCACGTTGACGCCCGCATGTATGCGTGGAACATAGCGAACGACCTGATAACAGCGTCCAAAGGCAAAACGGGATTGCAGGAAGCCCTCAAAATCGGGGTCAATGCACTGCGAGGCCAGGTAAGCGAAACGAAACTGAAAGCACGTGTCGTTAGCGACCTCAATAAGCGTAAGCGTAAGTTTTCTCCGAGGCCGAGAGGCCGCCGCCGTGGCGACAAACCCAAGGGCGAGGAAGAACGGGGAATGGCAGCGATTAACGAGGTGCTCGACGACCCGAAGTATTAAGGGAGTCTATAAATGGCAGGTATTACGATAGAACAAGCCATCGACCTTGGACAGGCGACTCTTGAGTCATTTGAGCAGGATGCGTTGCAGGTGGCCCTGAAACACCAGAGCTACGAAGTCCTGAATCAGTGGTTCAAGGGCGACAAGATACAACTTGACGGCGGGGACCGGGTAACCCGTTACATTACGTTACGGGATGCCGGTAATGCCCAGCACGTCAGGATGTACGATGTCGATACGCCCAATGTGGCCAACGTCGATGAGGTTATTCAGGTCAACTGGACTCACGCACAAGTGAGCTTCACGTATTCCATCAAGGAATTGGCCATGAATAAAGGCAACAGGTCTCGAATTTACAGCCTGTTGAAACAACGAAGAATGAACGCCTTTAGGGAGTTTGCCGACCTGCTTGAGGAGGCTGCGTGGGAGACGCCCGCAAGCGCCACCGACGACAGGAGTCCGTTTGGTATTCCGGCGTGGCTGGCACAGGGCGATACTGGCAGTGGCGAGGAAGGTTTTGTCGGCTACCTGGCAGACTTCACCACGGCAGGCGACACCGAGAGCGCCTTTACGACCATTGGCGGCCTGACCTGTAGCTCCACAGCGAACCCAAGGTGGGCAAGCTACTATGCCGACCATCAGGGCTTCCTGGACGACAGGCTCCTGAAAATCCTGGCAAGGGCTTTCAGGAAAACCAAGTTCCAGTCGCCCATGTTCGCCAAGCAGGCAATCGACCCGGAGAGCGGCTTTTCCAACTTCCGGCTCTACACCAACGATGCCGTCCTCACCGAGATTGACGAAATCGCCCGCAAGAGCGATGACCGGCTGGGGCACGACCTGGGCAAGTACGCGGGCAGCACCATCTACAAGGGCATTCCCTTCAAGTACGTCGATGTTCTGGACACCGAGCTGACGTTCGTGCGCGGGGCCAACCCGATTTATGGTGTGAACCACAACCACTTCTACCCGGTTTGCCTGAACGGAGAAAATTTCCGTATCAACGCGCCGATGTCTAAAGTGGGGCAGCACAACGTCTTAACAGTTTATGTGGATTTGTCTTACGCGTATATCTGCGACAATCGCAGAGTCGGCGGATTTTTGACTTCCGACTGGGAAGGCTAACAGTATAATGTAACCACTGGCGGGGCTGCTGGGCGGATGCCCGGTGGCCCCCAAATTGGCAAGGCGAGGAAAAACGTAACTCGCCCCAGCCAGGAAGGAACGTAGCATGAGCGTTATGACATGCGTACACGGTACGGCGGCAGAAGTCAATGTGATGCGAGTGTATCTCATTAGCACTGACACCGTCCAGGAGGGGTATCCGGTCTGCTTCAATTTCAATGCGGCAGACGTTACCTCTGAAAACAAATCGCAAACAGACCCTGACGTCGGCGAGGACCAATGGAACGACGCGAGGCGCATTCAAGTCGAGAAGGCCGCAGAGGGCAATAAATTGCACTTTGCCGGTGTTGTCTCGCAAAAGTCCCACGGCGTTACGGGGCCCAACTGGATTGAGATTCATCGTCCAGGGTCCATCTGTAACGTCTGGGTTGACGCAGACGTGGACAGCGAAAGCTCGTCCGCATTGAACAGCGGCCAAACTGTAACCTTTGCACCTGGGACATACGCCTTTGTTACTGGTGGATTCCTGGGCTGCGGTTCCGCGATGGTCCTACAGGATGTTGACAGAAGCTCCGTCAACGGCCTTGTCATGGTCGAGCTTATGACTGGGGCTCCGTCTGGCGGAGTAACGCCGCTTACGCTCATAAGCGCATCTGGCACTCTCTCCACGATACTTGGTGCCGAGCCAGTGTTCGCCGGAGTTTATCAGATGGACGACAACGTCCTTGGTGCCAGTAACCCGATTACGTCAGTGCCGATTCTCGCGGCTGATGGCGACTATATTGGCCAGCGGTTCCAGTTCCAGTTGCTCACCACGGCAATTTCCTGCGTAATGTCATTCATGCTATCTCATGCGTTTAAGCAGATGACTTGCGTGGATGTCGCCGGGTTCACCAGTGGAGTGGCAAACCTGTCGTGGGTAGATACTGGTGGCGGGAACGCCGCTTCTAACGCCTTCCAGATGATGTGGAATGGCGAGGCATGGGTATTCGTGTTCGGGCAGGACGTTCGCGGGTACGTCTCGTAGCATAGCTTTATATGGCGAGAGGGGCTCCGGCCTCTCTCGCCCTTGTTTTTCGGAGAACAAGGATGAAGAAGATTGTAGTTTTCTCTCACATTCCCACGAGAGACGATGCGGCGGACTCTATGCTCCTGGTCGAGCTGAATAAGGCAGCCATAGCATGGAAGTTTTCTGTATTATCGCAAATTCGAAGCACTATTCTTACCATTAAGCCCGACATTGTAGTGATGCCGGAAATGAGGTGTGAATACACACGGGACGTCGCCAAGCAGTTGTACGAGTGGGGGGTAGTGGTTGTCCAGAAGCGATGCGAAATGGGGATAACCGCAGAGTCCGAGGCAGATGGGGCCACCCACGACGCCGTATTCGGAAACTGGCAGATAGGCGAGTATATCGACCTCGACCTGGTATGGGGACCGAAGTTTGCCGAAATGGTTGCTGAGAACACGAACATCCCCGAATCCAAAATCAAGGTGGTCGGCTCGCTCGGCTTTGACCAATACTTCATTCCGCCTCCGCCCGTGCCGCCACCTGACGGCAAGACGGTAATGTTTGCCGGTGGCTTTGGCTATGCGGACAGGCAGGCTATATATGCCATCCCGGAGATTAAGCCCGGAGACCCCGCCCATGTAACCAGCGTGGCCAATGACAGGAATTACAGACATCACTTCATCAACCTCATCAAAGCATTCAAGGAGCGGTTCCCCGACTGGAAGGTCTTGATTCGTCCACACGGGGGAGAGGGTTCTGTGGCATATCAGCAAGCCCTTGGCGAGGATACGGACTTTATCGCCAACGGCGCAACAGTTGCTGCCATAACTGGCGTCAATGCCATCATCCACACTGGCTCCACGATGGCTTACGAGGCGCATTTGATGAATAAGCCGACGTTTAATTTCAGGAATACTTCTCTCGATAAACTTGTCGGGGCCATTGCGCCAACGTACTACGAGGTAGACGCGTTACTGGACGCCTTCGCCGAAGTCGATGTCGGCAAGAGCAACGCCAACCTTGATGTTGTTACTCGTCTTGAGCGAGACTATTACGGCCAGCCGGATGGAAAGGCTACCGAGAGGGCTGCCGCCGCCATCCTGTCGCTGCCACACAAGGAGCCCGCGTATCCTACAGAATGGCCTGTCGATAAGGTGAAATACCTGACCAGGGGGGTGTATGTTGACATCGCCAAGTGGTTTTGCGGCGTGTGCATGAATGTTTGGTATGGCGACAAGAGCCGGGACCTTCTAAAGTGCCCATATTGCGGGATGCCCTGCATAAACCTAAATTACGCAAAAGGAAGTGGAGACCAGAATGTTCAGATGCAAAAAGTGTCTAATGGTGTCAACCCGCCCCAGGATAACATTCAATGACGAGGGTGTCTGTAACGCCTGTCAGTGGGCCGAGGAGAAGAAAACGGTCAACTGGAGGGCGAGGCAGCGACATTTCATGGACCTGTGCGACAGGTACCGTGATACCGGGCGGGAATATGACTGCATAGTACCCTGGTCTGGTGGCAAAGACTCCATCTACGTGGCCCACAAGATGTTAGACTTCGATATGAAGCCGCTGCTGCTGACTATCCTGCCGCACCTGGAGACCGATGTAGGCAGGTGGAACCGGCAGAACATGCGGGTTGGTTTCGAGTACCTTGAGGTGGAGCTGCCGGATGACGCATATCGCTCCAGGGCCAAGCAGCAATTCGTCGACCATGGCAGGCCAAAGCAGCCATGGGAGAATGCCATATCCGCCGTTGTGCTCCAGAAGGCCGAGGACCTTAATCTTCCATTTGTGATATACGGCGAGGAGGGCGAGCAGGAGTACGGCGGTGTTTCACGTGAAACAGACCGGTGGATGAAGCCGGTGGATAAAGAGTACCTGATGAAATACTATTACCTGGATGACCCGTCCTACGACTTGCCCCATGACAGGGATTTCGACAAACTGTTCTTCACCCAGTGGAGCAGGTTCGAGAACTGGTCGCCGACGAAACATGCCAAGTTCGCCGTTTCTAAGGGTATGAAAAAGGACAGTGTGGGTCATGCGTGGCAGATTTCGGACAAACTGCAACCGCTCCACATGCACATGGCGTTTCTGAAATATGGATTTGGCAGTTACGCTGCCGATATGTCTATACATATCAGGGACGGGGCCACGTCCAGGGCGGAGGCTGCCAAGGGTGCTCAGCACTTTACAGGCATCCCTCCCGTGAGGTGGTTGCCGGAATACCTGACATATTTCAACATGACTGAGCGGGAGTATAATGAAGTTCTTGACAGCCACGCGAACCGTGATATATTGGAGCACGACGGAGAACAGTGGAGGTTAAAGGAACTGGCGTTATGAGGGACCGGATAGGGATTGACGAGCCGTTTACGCACTGGATGCTGCACAATAAGCACCTGATGCGGTGGCTGTGTGAGAGGAGGTTCTCATATTTCGGCAAAGGGGCGGAATTTCGGGCTGGGGCTTATGCGGTCGGATGCTCCAGGATTCACATTGGCGACAGGGTGGTTGTCAGGCCGCAGTGCATGTTCTTCGCTGCGCCGGATGCTTTTATCACTATCAATGACGGGGTACTGTTGGGTCCCGGTATCCATATTTACACCAACAACCACACCTATACTGGCAAACAGTGGATTATCAATCAAGGGCACACTAAGGGCAGGTGTGTGCGTATAGACCGCGGCGCCTGGATAGGGGCCAATGCCATAATCCTTCCGGGCGTAAACATTGGCGAGTGTGCCGTCGTTGCCGCAGGAGCAGTTGTTAAGGACGACGTGCCTGCCTTTGGCCTGGTCGGTGGCGTTCCAGCGAAACCTCTTATTAGGACGACAACATGAAGAAGATTCTGATATTCTCCCATAATCCACTGCGAGACACCGAGCCGGACAGGCTCCTGCTGGAGGCCCTGGACAAGAAGGGTTTTATGGTGTTCTTCGCACACTACCTGCAGCGGGACAGGGTAACTGTCCTCAGTGTCCGCCCTGACATAGTCATTCTGCCGGAAATACGGTGTGAGTATACCCTGGACTTTGCCCGCCAGCTCAAGGCCTGGGGCGTACAGATAGTCGTCAGGCTGTGTGAGGTGGGGATTACGTCCCCGTCAGTCAAAAATATCGACGATGAATACCGCTCGGCCATATTCGGCAACTGGGACTATTCCGACTGCGTGGACTTGATGCTGGCGTGGGGCCCCAGGACCAAGGAACTGCAAATGAGGTATGGCCACCTACCGGAGGACAAGATAGTGCCAGTCGGCGGCCTGGGGTTCGACCCGTACTTTGCACCAAGGCCGCTGTCGCCCATGCTCAAGCCGGATTATAAGAAGATAGTCCTGTTCGCCACCGGGTTTGCCTATGCGGAGAGGAACCCGGAGTATTCGATGCCGGAGGCCAAACCGGAACATGGCATACACAAGCGGGTCGTTGAAAGAGACGCCGCTGGGAGGAAGGTGTGGCTGGAAGGTATGGAGAAGTTCCACACAAGGTTTAGCGACAACTGGTCCATGGCGGTACGGGTCCACGGCGGCGAGCGACAGGAAACGTACCTGCAGCCCATGAAGGGCAAACTAATGTCGATACCGGGTCTGTCTACCTGCCTGGCCCTGCAGGGAGTAGACGCTGTGATTCACTGTGGTTCTACAATCGCTTTCGAGGCCCACCTGTGCAACCTGCCAGCGCTGAACTTTGCCAACATCACCCCGGACGCACTGGTTGCCGACATCAGCCCGGCGTGTAATACCATCGAGGATTTGATTGAGGATTTTTCAAAGCTGGACCTGAGTAAGTCCAACGCAAACCCATGGGCGGTGGCGGAGTTGAAACACAAGTGGTATGGGCCTGTGGATGGCAAGGTTGCCGAGAGGGCTGCCGACGCCATAGCCGCGCTGCCGGACGGGAAAGCTCTGATACCGAATGCCTGGCCAGCGGTACCGACTGAGGCCAGGTACTTGACGCCCGGCGTAACCCTGAGCCAGGCCCAGTGGGCGTGTGCGTCATGTCAAAAATTGTTTTTTACTGCACCAGACAGAGAAATGGCCAAGTGCCCGTATTGCGGGATAGCGTGTTGCAGGTTCGTAGTGCCGGAGAAGAAGGATTGAGAACGCTATATTCTTATGCGTGTCCGCATTGCGGGCAAGGTTTCCAGGCCATAGACCCCAGGCGGAAGTATTGCAGTAAGCCCTGTAGTTCAATGGGCAATACGCGCACTCTGGGGTACAGGCACACTGATGCAGCGAAAGCAAAAATATCCGCCAGCGAACGGTTTGGCACAGTATTCCATGACGGGTATTGTTTTATTGACGCTCCGGCGGGCCACCCTTCCACTTGTTATTATGGCCGAATCAGACGTTCCCGGCTCGTGATGGAGAGGTATTTGGGTCGATATCTGGCGGCGGACGAGTTGGTGCACCATAATGATGAGGACAAAACGAACGATAGTTTGGAGAATTTGGCGGTTATGTCCTGGGCCGAACATAGCCGCCTGCACGCGGAGAGGCGGCGGCTATGCTTAATGGAGTAACATTTGCCTGCGTTCTGGCTGCCAGGGCAGGCTCTAAGCGGCTAAAGGACAAGAATGTCCGCAAGTGTGTGGGCAAGCCACTGTGGCTGTGGACTAAGGAGGCTGTGGAGGCGGCGGGGATATTTGATGAGAAAATCTTAACCACGGACATAAATGAATTTATGCATTCTTCTGCGTTTGGCGGTTGGTTTTTTAACCGCAGGCCATCTGCCCTTGCCGCCGACGATACGCATATTTCCGATGTCATGCAATACTTAATCGGGGAGCCAAACTTTCCATCCGTAGAGTACCTGTGCCTCGTATCTCCAACAAATCCCCTGCGGACCGGCCAGCACATCCGGGATGCGGCCAAGCTGATGCTGAAAGAGGAGGCCGATGCCGTGGTGGCAGTGGCACCATGTCATCCGAGGGCACAGAACTTGAACCTTCTCAACGGGCACGTCCCATCTGTGGTTTCATCCTTCATAGGGGCCCAGACCCAGTCGCTTCGGCCAACTTACCGCTTGACAGGCTCGATAGTAATAGCTAAAACTGAGCTCTGGCTACGGAAGGCCAGTTTGTATAACGACCCAAATATCAAGACCGTAGGCTATGTCATGCCCAAGTGGGACATCGACATAGATACCAAGGACGACCTGTTTATGGCGGAGGCTATGATAGAATGCCTAAGAAAACGACGGACATCTTTGAAGTCCTCTATAAAATCTGTACTACGGGGACGACACCACAGAAACTCAAACGGATAGGTACTTTCCCAAAGCTGGTTGACATCGAGTTGACCAACTGCTGCAACATGCGGTGCAAGATGTGCCCGACCGGACGCGGAACCACCAACCGTACCACGGGCTACATGGACATGCAGCTCATCGAGAAGATTCTTACAGAACTGTCTCTGTATAAAACGCCGGTGCGGTTCATACGCTGGGGAGAACCACTGCTCCATCCGGGCGTTTACGATGTTTTGCGGCGATGCAAAGAACTTGAGATTGCCACTCATATCAACACCAACGGGCTGAATCTGTCGCCATCGGTATCCAAAATGCTCATCAGCACGGGCGTCGACAGCATTAAAATCTCCATGCAGGGCTACGACAGGCAGAGCTACGCCGTAGTTCGGGGCCTGGACCACTTCGCGCAGCTCTGTGAGGATATACGGTTGCTGGTGCTGGCCAGGGGCAAGAGCAAGGTGCCGCGTATTGTGGTTGGGACGACGACGGAGGATGGTGTCGCAAAGCTCATGCCCCTTGACGGCGTGGTGGACCAAGTGCACGTAGGCAAAACTCTCGACCTGGCCTTGGAACGAGAGCCCCCCAAGGTCTGCCCGGAAGTGTTCGACAAGCTCTCTATCGACTGGGATGGCAAAGTAAGTGCGTGCTGCGGAGATTACGATACGTTTATGACGGTGGGCGATATGGCAACCCAGACGCTCAAGGAAATCTGGGTATGCAAGAAGATGAAGGCCTACCGGAAGAAGTTGGCGGAGCATAAGTACGAGGGATTGGCATTATGTCAACGCTGTGCGAGAGGCCTGTGAAAGTAGACCGGAACTTCGTAGTGGCTTACAGCCGCCTGTTCGATTTTCTGGTCAGACAGGGCGGTGTGGAGGAGGTAACGAGGTTCTGCGAACTCTTTTCCGACACGATAGCCCGCGAAATGACTGAGCGAGTACGGGCCCGCGGGCTCAGCGGGGCGTTTGAATACTGGAGTTACACACTTCCCCAGGAAGGTGCCACGTGCAAAATCACCCTGGATGTCAAAGAGGGCAGGCAGACGCTCGAAATCATCATGTTGGACTGCCCCAGTGTAAAGCACCTGGATAAGCCAAATATGTTATATTGTAAACATTGCGACGTGATTTACCGGCACCTGCTGGAGCCGCTGGGCTACGACTACTATATTAACTACAATGGACACGGACAATGTCGAATAGTGATAACGGAATCGTCTTAATCGGCAACGGCGGCCACGCGAGGGCTGTTCGGGACGTGATTGAGTCCCTGAATGGGTACAGCATTTCGCTGGGCGGGCGGGTGAGCGTTGCCTGGGCAATTCCAGATAGCCGGAAGCTGACATCGAAGGACTGGAAGACTCTGTGCCGGGATTACAAAAACTTTGTTATCGCAATAGGGCAAATCAAGGAGGCCGTACCACGAATCTGTGCTGTCTCTAAACTGGTTAGGCATAAAGTGTCCTTTCCAACCATTATCTCACCACGTGCCTATGTGTCTCCGCGAGCCAAAATTGGACGCGGAACAGTGGTTATGCACAACGCTACGGTGAACGCGGGTGCCGTTGTCGAGGAATTTTGTATAATCAATACCGGGGCTACGGTGGAGCATGATGCACTGGTAGGCGCTTTTTCTCATATATCAACAAACGCAGTCGTGAACGGTGGGGCCGAGACAGGGACCAGTGTTTTTGTAGGCAGCGGAGCCGTAGTTCTTAATCAAATAAGGATATTCTCGAATGTCGTCCTTGGCGCAGGCTCCGTCGCCTGCTGCGATATAGAGAAACCGGGTATATATAGGGGAAATCCGTGCGGGAGGGTTAAGTGATGAGAACTGAAAAAGTGCTTTCTGTAACAAGGTCATGGTTGTTTTGGAAGTCTACTGTTGAGGATGTCGCTATCACCCGCATTAGCCCCCGGAGCTATTGGGCAGGCGAAAAATCAGGGTTTGTGTGCGGCATAACGATAGGCTTTGTTTTCGGAATCCTGTTCATGTGTTTGGTTTGGGCGACGGTATACCAGGTGGAATAAAATAGTGGGGAAAAATATACTACGTTCTTTGGTGTGTTTGTGGAAGACGACGTAATGGCCTATGTCATCGGCAGGAGAAGTGATGTATAACTATACTTGTCTACAGTGCAGAAAGCATTTCGCTGCGGCGGCGAAGAACCGGCTGTTTTGCTGCCGCCCATGTTCTTCAACGTACAATAATACGCACGGGGGAGGGTTTACTGGCAGGACGCATAGCGACACCACGAAGGCCGTTATAGGCGAAAAGTCCAAGGGAAACCCTTACGGCCAAGAGCGCCAGGCAGAGATGTGCCAAAATGGCTATATGTACGTAGATGCCCCAAAAGGCCACCCATTTGCTAATTGCAGGGGCAGGATTAAGCGTGCCCGGCTGGTTATGGAGGCATGTTTGGGCAGAGTTTTGTCGCGGGACGAAAAAGTCCACCATAAGGACGAAGATACGTTGAATGACGACATAGGCAACCTGGAAGTCTTAACTGCCAGCGGCCACGGTAGCCTGCACGGAAAGTTGCAAAATCGCTCACGTAATCCTTTGGGGCAGTTTGCTTAATAGGTATTATTGCTATGGTATACATAATAGGTGAAGTAGGTTGTAATCATATCGGCGATATGGACCGGGCGTGCAGGATGATTGAGGCTGCTGCCCTGGCAGGGGCTGATTGCGTGAAGTTTCAAACATTTCGGGCAGATTTACTCATAGGTGCCGACGACATAAGGGAGTTTTGCCGCACGTGCGAACTGGTCCTTTCCGACCACGAGCGGCTCATTACGCACTGTGCCGACAACGGTGTCGACTTCCTGTCGTCGGCATTTGACATACCAAGCCTGGAGTTGTTGGCGGCCCTGGGTATAAAGAAGTTAAAGATACCTGCGGGGCAGATGCACAACGCTGGGTACATGGAGCGAGCGGGCAGGATGTTCAACCACGACTGGATATTCATGTCTACCGGCATGGCTACTGCCCAGGAAGTCCAGAATGCCTCAAACTCCCTGTGGAACACGCAGCCCATTCGTGAGGGCGTACGAAGCACTGCCCGACACACCATCATGCACTGTACCACAGCCTACCCGACGCCGCTGGATGCTGCCTGCATGAGAATGATGAGGCATTACGGCCATGGCAGGCGTATTGGCTTCTCGGACCATACGATGACGAGCACTTGTGCCATAATGGCCGTGGCTATGGGGGCCACAGCTATCGAGCACCACTTCTACTTGGACAAGGTCGATTGCCCGGATATGCCCGCGTCGTTTTGCATAGCGAAGCTGAAATCATATATTCAATATATTCGGGACGCCGAAATTGCCATGGGGGCGGGCCAACATAAATTTATTCAGCCCTGTGAGGAATTGCACTTGCAACGGAGGGCTGAGAATCGCTAAGCTGTAATTGAACCACAATAACCAGAGGGTTTAATTATGGCGACATTGGCATTAACTTTTGCTGAGATGTATCAGCAGGTCCAGAAGTTCCTGGGGACGTACGGGACGTCCGGGGCGACGGCGGGCACCCCCGCTGACGTTGACAGCAAATACTATGTCAATAAGGCGTATAGGCGACTCATCGTCGCATACGAGTGGAGCTTCCTTATAGGGCACACGTCGCTCAGTACCGCTTCCGGCAAACGGGAGTACGAACTGCCACTTGGCTATCGGGGCATTCGCACACCGTTTACCTTCACAGACGTCGTTGGATTTCCGCCGCCGACATCCCGTACCGTCGACGAAATCATGGAAATGGAAAACTACGGCGATTTCAATAGCTGGCCGCAGTATTATGCGATTCGTGCCGGGCAGTTCACGAAAGAACTGGGCCAGCGATTCGAGGTGCTGTTCTGGCCGATGCCTGACTCTATCTACGATTTGTTTTACAGCTACCATGTTATGCCCCAGAAACTGGAGGTGGACGCGGATATCCCAATGGGCGGCCCGGAGTTCGCCGAGTGCATGATGCAAATGTGCCTTGGGGTGGCCGAGGAGGAAAAAGACGAGCAGGGCGGAGGGCCGCAAATGGGCGCAGCGCAGGCACTGCTTACCACGCTTATTACCGCAGACCAGAACCGAGAGCCTCGCAGCGTGGGCATGGATATGCCACAGTATCCGCTGACCGCATGGGAGATGGCCCGCGGCACCACAAGAGTAAACAATGCAACTTATACAGTATAGGAGAACAAGATGAGTTCAGGTAATGTTGATTTTGAAATGCAAAATACAGAGTTCAGGGTAGCTTCCACCGACCCCGTCTCGGCAATAACTATCAATGTTGTCGCGTCCCTCGGCGGCAAGCAGGCCATCTTAATGTATGTCGCTGGCCTTCCTTCGGTATACGCCGTGGCGTCGCAGCCAGGAAACGAACTTGGTCCAATGGCATACCGATTTGCCAAGGGTTGCATGGGACTTAACACGGACGGTGGTACGCTCTGGATGAACAGCAACGCTTCGGCTCCGAGCTGGACCGCACAGGTATAAGGAGAGCAACATGAGTTCAGGTAACATTGATTTCGAGTTACAAAATAGCGATATACGGTTGATAACTTCCGTGCCTGTCGTGGTAATCAACATTAAATCTGCCGTGTCTCTTGGCAGCAAACAGGCTATCCTGGCGTGTGTTAGCGGAGACCCGGCATCGGTGGCCACCGCAGGCACGGGCCATGCGCTGACTTTCCATAAGGGTTGCTTAATGTCCCGTGTGGACAACGGCACTCTTTATGTCAATACGAATGCGTCAGCGCCAACCTGGCAAGTTCAGGCTTAAACTATTCATCCCTCCTCCGATGGGCGTATGCGGGGCAACTCTCATGCGTCCATCGTGGCGAGGTTAGGAGGTTACTATGGCTAACGCTTTTGCAGCCGCTGCCACAAAAGCCCGTTCGGCGAATGAGGCACGATACACCCAGGGCATGTCTCTCTGGGACGAGATTATCCAGCGGTATCAGCCCGGCGGTGCGTTTGGGGCCGGGGCCTTAGCTTCGTACGAGCGCGGCAAAACCAAGGCTCTCGGTGCGGGTATGCAGCAGTTGGTGTCGTCCGGTCTGGCCAATACCACGGTTGCGGCCACCATGGGCAAGAAGTATGAGGAGGAAGTTGGCACGCCGTTTCGACTGCAACTGGAGGATATGAGAATGGACCGCCTTTCCGGGGCACAGGAAGGACAGGCTGGCTTCATCGAGCGGCGGGAAGATGTTGGTCCAAGCGGAGCCCTGGCCATGCAGTCAGGAATGCAGGCCGGGATGGTTGGTGCCTATGGCAGCGGCCAAAGCAAGTTGGTGCGCAACCAAGGGTTCCCGTCAGGTGGTGGCGGAGGCGGACAGAGAACGCCGCCTGCGCCAGGTTCGACGTCATATCAGGGAGCCAATTATCAGGCCACTCGCGGCGGCAGCCCGTATCAGTACGGCGGCCCCGACATAGGCCGGATAACCTATCAGGGCGAACAGTCAGCCGCCCCGACCTATGGCGAGCCAGGAGGCCCGGCTGGGCCACCAGCGCCGGGAGGCACAGATGTGAGCAAAATGACGGTGGCTGATTTCGCTAAGATGGGTGCGAGAAACGAACAAGAACAAGCTCTATATAAACAGTGGCTTGCGTTAAAGGGCGGCAAGGTCGCACCTACCACAAGCAAGTCCACCGTCGGCACTACGAGTTACGCGGCCAAAGGTGGCGGCTTTGGAGGCAGAGGTTTTTAATGGCGAACGCTGAGTTTCCATTTCCAATCCAGGGCATAAACGAGATAACGGCTGCGGCCAAGCAGCCGCAGTTGACCAGTCCGGCCATGAATAACTGCAGACCGCAGGGCGTACTTGAGAACAGAATCAGGGGCGGCCAAAGGCCGGGGCTTGATAAGAGATATACCGAGCAGATAGGCGGCGACCCTGAGTATCCCATCGTTGCCTTGCTACAGGTAACGACGGTGATTACATGAGCATATTTATAGGTGGCGCCGCTTCCGGCAGCAAAAACCTGTGGAAAATCGACGACGACTTAACAGTTATCGAGGACAGTGCGCTTGTCGGCGTAGCCACCGACACCGTGCATTGTATCCGGCAGGACAACGCCGGGGCCATATACGCCACCGCCAACGGCACCTCTTATGTGGTGCAAAAGCTCACGGCAGCCCTTGCCCTCGACACAAGCTGGGCTACCGCCGGGACGCCCGGAGAGATTGACCCAACTGGCACTACGATACATGCCATAGATGTAACCAGCGCCGGGAAAATCATTATTGGCAGCTCCTCTGACGCACATTCGTATGACACCGACGGAGTGGTTATTTGGGCCGATAAACCTGTTGGCGGCGCAGACCCGTTTTTCGCATGTGTCTTTGATTTAGCCACGGATTCGACATTTTTTGTGGCAACTATCAGCCCAGGGGCCTTTCGTTTTTACAGGCTTACACGGGCGGCGGGGGCCATAGCAGACACTGCCAGTTTGCCGAGCGGTGGCACTTTGAACGCGACCGGAATCCTGGTTGACCGGACAAACTTCGCGCTCCCCGCACATGTGTATGTGCACACTTACCACGGCACAACCCCAAAGCTGGCTTGCTATAACCCCGACGACTTGAATGCGGGGACTATATGGGCGAACAGCACAAATATCGTTGGGAACCAGGCCGGTAATAATACATCCCTTGCGGCTGATTCTAATGGAAATCTCTATGTTGCCGGTGGGCGGCAAAACAGCGTGTCTGTCCTGAAAATTAACCCCAACACAGGAGCCATTGTCGATAGTTTCGACACCGGCTCAGCGGCTAATGCTATCTACATCGACGATGACGACCAGATATTCGTCGCAGGCTCCCGTTCCGGCAGTAAATGTGTGTGGCGACTCGACACGGATTTAGTGGAACAGGCCTCCCTGGCCACGAGCGTGCTGGATGTAGACATATTGGCTGTCGCCGGAAGTGTCATATATGGCCCGTCGGTGGTTCAGCCGAAGGACGCCAAATACAACAAGAGGCTGATAGCTATAGCCAAGAGCGAGGTGTGGCAGGAGACCCCCGCTGGAACGATGGCAGTTGTGTCAGACTCTCAGAGCGGCGGACTCAACACCATCAATCCACTGACTGCTGCCGAGGCGTTCCAGAAAGTATTTATTGCCAATGCTTCCGTGCTGAAAGTAACACGGTTCGCCGACACGAGGCTGCTCATATCTGTGGGCGGCGGGGTTAATATAACCATTTCGGACGTGCCGCCCCACGGGGCCGTTATATCGTCAATGAACCGGGCGGCGGCGATGGTGGTGGACTATGTTCAAAGAGCAACCTCAACCACTGTCAGCTACGTATACGGATATACCACAACATCATTGAAATTTGTCGTCAACGACAGCGTAGCATTTTCCGGTCGGTCAATAGGTTCGGTCAAGACAGTTGCTGTCGGGGCGTCTGCGCCCTTCTTTCACGATTACACCGTTTACCCCAGTGTCAGTACAACGCCGAAAACATTCGGCTCTTTGCCCGGCAAGGCGACACTCATCGCCCTGTACCGGGGCAGAATAGTATTGTCGGGCAACCCGGCATATCCGTTCCAGTGGTATATGTCCAGGCAGAACAATCCGTACGACTACGCGTTTTTTGCCGCCGACCCGCAGGCTCCTGTCGCAGGCGGCAACTCGGATGCGGGCGAATTAGGCGATGTGGTAACCGCCCTGATTCCATACAAGGACGACTACCTGGTGTTCGGGTGTGCTAATACGATATGGGTTATGCGAGGCGACCCTGCTGCTGGAGGCTCCCTCGACGAAGTGTCCCTTACAACGGGTATCTTCGGGCCGATGTCCCATTGCTGGGATGACAAAGACAATCTGTATTTCTTTGGTTCCGGCGGGATTTACAGGATTCCGCCGGGGTTTGGTCCCCCGGAGAACCTGACAATGGCGCTGCTGCCGAACATAATCACGGACCTGGACGTAGACCCGTCCACCCATCGGATAGTAATGGCCTACGACCGCAGGCGGGTTGGAGTCCTGATTGCCATAACGGCACTTGCCACGGGCTCCAATGTCAACTACTGGTTCGACCTGAAAACCCAGGCATTCTTTCCTGAGTCCTATCCTGGCGAATGCGGTATCTATGCCATGGCCTTTTACGAGGCGGAGGACTCGGACTACCGCAGGCTGGTGGTGGGTGGCAGGGACGCCTACATCCGGTACTTCAGGGATTCGGCCAAGGACGACGATGCAGGCGACAGCGATGACGCCATAAGCTCCTTTGCCACCTTCGGCCCGATACAGCTTTCACAGGACCCGGACAGCGAGGGCAAGATAATCTCGCTAACCGTTGTAACCGGCACAGACACCGACGGGCTCACTTACGACGTTCATGTTGCCGACAGTGCGGAGGAAACTATCGACCAGGTCGAGGCGGGCAGTACGCCATTCCTGACAGGCACGGTGCAGGTGGACAACAGAATCGCCAGAATCAGAATCAAGTGCAGGGGGATATATGCTCTCGTTAAGCTCTATAACAGCACGGCGTCCCAGACATGGGCATGTGAAAAAGTCGTTGCCCAGATAACGGAGGGGGGACGGCGGTAATGGGATTTGGTTATTCTTTCCGCGACGGCGACTGGCCGAGATTGCGGCAGATAATTCAGAAGCTGTCCAGCCTGAATGTTGGCCCTGAGTCTACGCCTACGTTCGCCGGGCTGACTATCACTGGGGACCTCAGCGTAACCGGCGATACCTCCATTGGTGGCGACCTGACTCTCGGCGGCAATCTAATAATCCCCGACGCCGGTTTCATAGGCTCAGTATCCGACACAGACGCCATGCAGATAGAGGCTGACGGCGATGTGGTGATGAGTCAGGGCCTCACTGTAGACACAACCTCGCTGGTTGTGGACCCTGTGCTTCATTTTGTGGGGGTAGGGGTAGCAAGTCCAGCAGTATTACTACACACTCAAATTAGTAGCACGGGCTTTGGTTGGACTCCTATTGTTGGGACGGCAGCTATTTTTGAAAGCGCTCTGTCTGGCAGGTGTTTTATTACCATACTTGGCGAATCGAACGGCGAAAGCGAATTATTCTTTGCCGATGAAAACTCTCAAGTTGCCGGACGGATTCGGTATGAGCATACTACTAATAAATTGGTATTTCATACGAGTGGCAGCGAAAAGATGGCCCTTCTTGCCAGTGGTTTTCTTGGTATAAAAGAACCCGCCCCCGAAACCCTGCTCGAAATGACAAGCACTGTCCCATACCTAACCCTGCACAATTCCACAGAGGAAAACAGCGACGGAGGCAGAGAGTCCCGTATCAACTTCAAAGGGGAACAAGACGGGGCAGAAGAAAGAGTCCTTGCAAGAATAGAAGTCTCCCACGACGGCTCAGGTGCAGATTATAAGGGCAAGTTTGTCATCAGTGTCAATGACGGTGATGATGGTGATACGCCGACTAAAAGGTTCACAATTCTTGCTAATGGCAATATAGGCATCAGAACTATGACACCATCTGTAGCCTTAGACGTTGTAGGCGAGCAACTTATCACAGGTTCTGCTGGGATTGATGGAGTTAATGTCCCAGATGTTTTGACAGTAATCGGAGGAGATGGTTTTTCAGGTACAATTCAAGATGGGACAATAGGAGGCGGTGGAAGTATAGACCTCGGAGATGGCGGGTTTACAGCTTTTGGGGGATTCGATGTATTTGGCGGTAAAGGCGGAGGATTTACGATTACAACGGGAATGGGCGGGGTGGCAGCAGGAGATGGTGGTGCAACAAATACTGGCGGAGACGGTGGAGATATTAGCTTTATAACGAGGGCAGGTGGAAATGCAATAAATGCTTCCGCGGCAAATCATGGCGGAGATGGTGGTGATATTTTTCTTACAACAGCTGCTGGAGGGACTGGTTCTTTAACTAACGGCTCCTATGGTGACATCATCATGGCCAAAGACGGTGGTAACGTCGGCATCAGGACTACGACGCCGGATGAAAAACTTGAGGTTGTTGGAAATGCTTTGATTACAAATGGCCGTGTATTTATAGGGACAACAAGTGATATGTTGGCCCCTTTGAATATAACTGGAGATACCGCTGATATTGGGGACCGCCACGAAGGTTTATGGATGCGTAGTAAGACAGGAGCTTGGATTGTTCAACTCAATGTAAGAGGTCCAAGATTAGAAATAGGAGGAGGTGCCAGCTTAGATACTACGCCTGCTATGTCAGTCAATTATAACACAGGCAGAGTCGGCATCGGGACGAC
>SDBT01000944.1_pt1 | contig 48879 bp, 43 predicted proteins | sample 2277101 | NCBI WGS metagenome assembly SDBT01 (sample SAMN10404973, study PRJNA504765) | marine sediment metagenome | isolation source: marine sediment core GS10_PC15, 103 cmbsf | place: Arctic Ocean: Southern Knipovich Ridge | collected 2010 | reverse complement strand
CCGCCATCCGCGCCGACATGGTGAGCACCTCGTCAAAATGTGTAATCACTCCGTGCAGCTCAATCACTCTGTGGTGTTGCCCTTCGGCGACTGCGAAGTGCTTGTATGAACCCCATACAAACCAAACCAGCCCAATAGATACCACCGCTGTAACGCCTATCAGCAGAACGAGTAGCTTCGAAGGCGAACGTCGGCCTACCGCACCTTCGCTTCCTGCCTCACCTTCAGTGCCTTTATTTGCTGATTTAGCACGGAGCACTGCATAACCCTCCGGTTCTGGCTTTTTCTCTGCGCCTGTCGCGTTTTCTTCTGACTTTTGCATATTCCAGTTTCTTCTTCAATACCCTCCCAAGTTTCTCCGGATTGAACGGCTTGGTGATGTAGTCATCCGCACCTGCGCCAAGCGCCAGCGCCACGTCGTCCATCCGGCCCTTGGCCGTCAACATTAACACCGGAATATCTTTCGTCTCCTCGTGGCTCTTCAGTTTTGCCAACACCTCCAGCCCGTCCATCCCGGGCAGCATCCAGTCAAGCAGAATCAATCCAGGCTTTTTCTGTAGCGCAAGTTCAACGCCCGATAATCCATCCTCTGCAAAATAAACCTCAAACTCCTCCATCCGCAGATTATATTCCAACACTGCACGGACATAAGATTCGTCCTCAATAACCAGAACACTTCCCCCGTTTGCCATTAGGCCGTCTCCTACAGTATCTATTAGCTGTATTCTCGAAACTAAAAGCTATATGCTCGTTCGGCGATGTCTTACGACACCGCTACGCGCCCCCATTTTGCTTGCATACACAATGCCGAATACTTTATGGCCGGCAGCATTTACGCGTTTGACTAATGCTGCCACCAGCCCCGTTTTCGGCATATAGCCTGCACCCCTACTTATCGGCATATAATCATCTTAATTTAGCAAAAAAACCTTACTCGCCGTTCAAAAGCCAAGCAAAATATCCCTACTCAAGAATCCACCCGGCTTAAAGGATTGAGTTGTTGACCTAAGACAGGGGTGAGAAAATGGAGCCTAAGGGATTCGAACCCTCGACTTCTTGCATGCCATGCAAGCGCTCTCCCAACTGAGCTAAGGCCCCGTCTTGGGCCAATTTACCACAAAACCCTCCGCCCTGCAAGTACATTGAGATTTTCAATTACTACTACATTGTTAGGAGGTTTTTGTGGTTTCAGAGCGGCGCTGGATGCCTTGCAAAAGGACGGCGAAAATGATAATCAGACCTTTTACGATCTGCTGCGGATAGGCGGGCACGTTCTTTAAGTTCATGATATTGCCGATCATTCCGAGGATGAAGACGCCCAGAAGCGTATTTAGGGCGGTGCCTTTTCCCCCGCTCAGGCTGGCGCCTCCGATGACCACGGCGGCGATAGCATCAAGTTCCATGCCCACCCCGACTATTGGTGAGCCGACGCCGGTTCTTGCGGTGCTGATTATACCGGCGACAGCGGCAAAGCCGCCGCAGATGCAATAGACGCCAAACTTGTAGATGGCGACGCGAATTCCGGAAAGTCTGACCGCTGTTTCGTTGCTGCCTATGGCGATGACCAGCCTGCCGAAAACGGTATATCGCAGAAGCACGAATACAATGACAAATATTAGAAACATCACAAAGACGGGCTGAGGGATTGCCAGCCAATATTCGCTGCCAAAGTTTTTAAGCGCCTTGCCCGATTCAGTGAGCAGGATGGGCCTTCCCTTTGAGACGATGAATGCAAGGCCGCGGGCGATGGTCATCATGGCCAGGGTGGCTACAAAAGGTGCTATTCGTCTGTTTGCGACGAGAAGGCCGGAGCAGCTTCCAAGCAGAGCGCCGACGAGAATGGTAAGGATGATAGATGCAATGAGCGGCATTGGCATAAAAAAATCGTCCGTGAGAAAGTAAGCGACGAGGACGCTGGCCAAAGCTGAAATCGAGCCCACCGAAAGGTCGATGCCCGCGGTTAAGATGACCAGCAGCATCCCCATGCTTACGGCGCCTATGCCGGCCACCTGTCTTAGGAGGTTGAAGATGTTGCGCTCGCTGAAAAATACGTCCGAGGCGAAAGAGGACGCGATTAACAGGGCAACAAAGATAACTATCGTATTATACTTGAGCAGGAAGTTGATTACTTTGCCGATTTTGTTCACTTTCTAACGCCTCGCGTATTATTTCAAGCCGACCGTTTGACGATTGCCAGGGTCATGATATTTTCTTCGGTAAGCTCACTCTTTTCAAGGATTCCCTGAATTTGACCTTCTCTCATGACCAGGACGCGGTCGCAGATTCCGATTACCTCCATCATTTCGGAGGAGATGACGATAATTGCCAGCCCGCCGGCAGCTAATTCATTGATGAGGTTGTATATTTCCACCTTCGCGCCAACGTCCACTCCGCGGGTAGGCTCATCAAGGATTATCACCCTGCAGTCGGTGCCGAGCCATTTGGCCAAGACGACCTTTTGCTGATTGCCGCCGCTCAGGTCGGTCACATCTGTTTCGGTGCTGTTTGTTTTGATGGCCAGTTTCTCAATCAAATCCTGTGTCGTCTTTTTCTCCTCAGCCTGCTTTATAAAGCCGAATCTGGCAAACCTTGACCATAGGCTGGGCATCGTCACATTTTTTCTAATGGACATGGAGCCGATTGTGCCCTGTTCCTTGCGGTCCTCCGGCAGGAAGCCTATGCCCGCTCTTACGGCGTCAGTAGGTGAATTAATTCTTAAGGGCCGCCCGTCGAGTGTAATCCTGCCCGCATCTTTCGGGTCTGCACCGAAAATCGCTCGCATTGTTTCGGTTCTGCCGGCACCGACAAGGCCCGCGATTCCTAAAACTTCTCCCGCTCTTACCGAAAAGGAAACGTTTCTTACTTCCTTGCCTCTGCTGAGATTCTCAACGCCGAAGATTTCCTCGCCGATTCTGCAATCACGTTTGGGAAACATGGCGGCGAGCTTCCTGCCGATCATCATACTGATAATGTCGTCAGTGTTCACATCGGCCGGATTGACGGTGCTGGTAACGGCGCCATCTTTTATGACGGTGATGATGTCTGCAACTTTGAAGATTTCATCGAGGCGGTGGGAGATATATATCACACTGACATCTTGCTGTTTGAGTTTTCTTAAGACCTCGAAGAGCCTCTCGGTCTCGCGTGGGGCTAAGACAGCGGTAGGCTCATCCAATATGAGGATTTTGGCATTTTCCGACAGGGCCTTGGTTATCTCCACGACCTGCTGGTAGGCAACAGTGAGGTCAGCGATGATACTGCGTGGGTTTATGTCGAAGCCGATGCTCTTTATCAGCTCGCTGGCGTTTCTGTAAAGCTTCGACCAGTTAATGAATCCCTTCCTGCTGCCGAGATGGTCGAGGTAGATATTTTCAGCAACAGTCAAGTCGGGTGCTAATGCAAATTCCTGATAGATAATGGCAATGCCTGATTTTCGGCCCGTATGCGGGTTGCTGATATGGACCTCTCGGCCGTCGATTTTTATGTTGCCCTTGTCTTTTTGGTAGGCACCGGAAAGAATCTTCATCAGTGTTGATTTGCCCGCTCCGTTTTCGCCCACAAGCGCATGAATTTCGCCTGGCCTTACCTTGAAGGAAACGTCCCTCAGTGCATGTACCCCGCCGAAGGACTTGGTGATATCAGTCATTTCAACGCGATATTCAGACATGCTCTGCGTTCCTTACACGCTCAGTGTCAATTTCAAAGGCGGCGCTCAGAAGACGGCGTCGGGGTCATAATACTTGTCCACGTTTTCCTTAGTTATACATACAGCGGGAGTGTAGGACTTCTTCGGAAAATTCGTCTCACCAGCCAGAACTTTGAGCCCGATTTCGATAGCGGTCTCGGCAATCACGACCGGGTTGTTCATGCCCGTCGCGCCGTACTTGCCTTTCTTGATTAACTCAAGCGCTTCCTTCTGGCCGTCGGCACAGGCCAAGACAAGGATATCATCCTGCCTGTCTGCCTCCTTGATGGCTTCGATTGCACCCAGGGCCATGCTGTCATTCTCAGCCAACATCACGTTCATTTCAGGGTGAGCGACAATCATGTCCTCCATCGCCTTTAGGCCGCCTTCGTGGGACCAGTTGCCCCAGCCCTGGGTGACGATTTCAAAACCCATTGTGGCGGTTGAGCGAAGCTGCTGCTCGATTATACCGCGAAAGACCCCTTGGCGTCGTTCCTTACCGACGGGATTTCCCTGCACTCCGCTAAGAAGGCCCATTTTGATATACTTGCCCTTCATTTTTTTAACCAGCCATTCGCCGATGAGCTCGCCGTTGGCTAAGTTGTTCGATTGAACGGTAGTAATGAAATCGGCGGCGGGATCAATGGAGCTGTCTATAACAATGACCGGTACGCCAGCCTTAGTGGCGGCCTTGGTCGCGGGGATAAGGCCCTGCGGGTCCTTGGGATTCAGAATAAGCAGGTCTATGCCCTGGGTGAGCATATCCTCCACGTCGGCCAATTGCTTGACCATGTCATCGCGTGCCTCGGTCGAGATGAACTGCATACCGTACTCGGCGGCCTTGTTCTTTGCTGCGTTCACCTGGGCATAAAAATACGGTGCACCCAAGGTGTACATGGACACACCGACCTTGATGTCTTTGTAGTCCTTTTTCAAGCCGGCGGCCCGAGCCGGTTTCGTCGATTCCGCCGTGTTGCTTTCCCCAGCCGGCTTCGAGTCACAACCGGCTAATAGAACCGCTGCTACTACAATTACCACAAGCAAAGCAAGCGATTTTCTCGGTTTTTCCATTGTTTATTTCTCCTGAACACATTTAAGGTTCCTGACCCCTTTTATCCCTTTATGGCTCAATGATACCTGAATTTGCTGGCTGAGTCCACCCGTTTTCCGAGCGGCCTTTCGTTAGGACCGGTCATTTCCGGCAGCAATTCCTTACCGGCCAGAAGAACACTTGCTTTTTCAAGACGGTTGTGATATTCTACAATGATGGTGATGTTTAGCACTGGAGCTAAGCATCCGGGATGGGAACTCGCGAACATATCATAAAGGAGATAGGAAATGAGCGGTGTTTTTGGAGTTGTCTCGAAAAAGGATTGCGCAGAAACTCTATTCTACGGCACAGATTATCATTCACATCTGGGCACTGAATATGGCGGCCTGGCGGTACTTGGCCAGGATTTCACCCGCCAGATACACGACTTGAGCCAGGGCCAGTTCAAGTCAAAATTCTTCGATGACTACAAATCTATGAACGGTAACAAGGGCATCGGCGTTATCAGCGACTATGACGAACAACCGATTTATCTGAACTCAAGATTTGGGCCGTTTTGCATTGTGACCTGCGGATTTATAGAAAATGCCGAGGAGTTGGCGGCGGAACTGTTAGACAAGGGTATATCTTTCAGCGAGGTAAGCGAAAGAGTGGTCAACACGCCGGAGTTGATAGCAAAGCTCATCAACCAGGGAAAAGATTTGACAGACGGCATCGAGAAGATGTTTGATGCCATTGAGGGGTCGTGCTCACTATTGTTGCTGCATAGAGACGGGATGTATGCGGCACGGGACCGATTTGGATATACACCCCTTGTTGTCGGCAATCGGCCGGACGCGTGGGCCGTAACCAGTGAGACCAGTGCATTTCCAAACAATAACTTCAAGGTTGCGAAATTCATCCAGCCCGGGGAGGTAGTCCTGATAAATGAAGACGGCCTTGTACAAAAAAGTCCGGGCCGTGAAGATGTAAATCAAATCTGCGCGTTCCTCTGGATATATACCGGCTTTCCCGCATCGGACTATGAGGGGATAAATGTAGAAGTCGTCAGGGAAAGATGCGGCCGATATCTTGCCAGGCGTGACAAAGATATTGAAGTTGATTTGGCTTCGGGTATCCCTGACTCCGGTGCTGCCCATGGATTAGGCTATGCGATGGAATCCGGCAAGCCGTTCAGGCGCCCCCTTGTTAAATACACGCCGGGATACGGCAGGAGTTACACTCCCCCTTCACAGCAAAAGCGTGACCTCATCGCGAGGATGAAACTCATACCCATCAAAGAAGTGATCGAGGGCAACAGTATCGTTGTTTGTGAGGATTCCATCGTCAGGGGCACTCAACTTAAAAACTTCACAATAAAGAAATTGTGGGATTGCGGCGCCAAACAGATACACGTAAGGCCGGCCTGCCCACCCCTGATGTTTCCGTGCAGATTCTGTCTTTCCACACGCTCCATCCATGAACTTGCCGCCCGAAGGGCCATTCGCGCTCTGGAAGGTCACGACCTGAAGGATGTGTCGGAATACACAGACCATAAGTCTGAAAAATACAAAAAAATGGTGGAATGGATTGCTAAGGATTTGCTCGTTACGACACTAAGGTACCAGACCGCCGATGATATGGTTGAGGCAATAGGCAGACCCAGAGAGAATCTGTGCCTCTATTGCTGGACCGGCGAATGTCCCAAATCAGCATCCCCGAAACCGGCAATAAAGATAACGGAAGTAAAGAAGCCGTCGGCGAAGAGACCTGCCCAAACGAAGACCGTGCCGTAATCCCATACATGTTCTGAGGCATGATACCAATCTATTATGAATTATCGTGTCCCATGCATACAGAGCATGACTTTCAAGTATTTTTCGCTTTTAGCTTCAATCATCTCGAACGCTTTGGGTGCATCGGTAAAATTGTAGCGATGCGTAATAATGGCATCCTTCTTTATTTTGCCTTCCTCGAACAAATTGATGGCCCGGGCGAAATCCCGGCGGTTATATATCAAACAGCCAATCACAGTCAGTTCATGCTCCTGGATATTCGCCATGTTCTCGATGATCTGGTTGCGCGGTACCACGCCAACCATAACGATGGTCGTCCTTCGCCTGGCAAGATTAATCGCCTGGTTAATGGTCGGGCCGCTTCCAACGCATTCAAACCATATATCAGGACCGTTCTTGCCAAACGCTTCGGCCACCTTATCTTCGAAGACCTCATTCTTGACGTTGATGGTGTGCTCCAATCCGAGCTTTTTGGCCATGGAGAGCCTGAAATCATCGACATCCGTGATAATCACTTTTTTCGCATCGGATATCTGGGCGACGCGGGCAGTCATCAACCCAATGGGCCCGGCTCCCAGAACGGCCACATTCTTACCCTCTACACCGCCGGACCTTTTAACCACATGCACACCCACTGCCGCCGGTTCTACAAGCGCCCCACACTCGAAGTCCACTTCATCGGGCAATATATGAACTCGTTCGCCCGGGACAATAATTTTTTCGGCATAAGCCCCAACCGACTGGCAGCCAATGACTTTGAGTTTTTCACACGCATGATAGTTTCCCGTCGTGCAGTTTATGCATTCATGACAGACGAGCGAAGGTTCGACCGTTACTCTGGCCCCCGGCTCGACCCCCTGGACATCAGCACCAACGGCGTCCACGACACCTGAAAACTCATGTCCTAAGACTAACGGAGGGCGCATGAAAGGCTGCTGGCCGGTATAGGCGTGAATGTCTGAACCACATATTCCGCAATTTTTGACAGTGACCAAAACCTCATCTTCTTTCAACTGAGGCAAGTCACTTTCTACGATTTGAAACTTCCCGATTTCGGTCAATAATACCTGGACAATCTTGCTCATTTGAAAATCTCCTATTCTTTGTTCACGTGCTGACAGAACGTCGCCACTATATTATCAATTATACATTACAATTTGCAACTATTGTCGAGTTGTCGATAAAGAAATTTGAACAGGCTCGGTCGATTCGGTTTTTAGCCGGAACACCAGATCGGTGCCCTGAATGGTATGGCGCCGGAATAGACACAAACGGGAGTCGGTATGCGATTTATCATCAAGCTGTCGATTAGTTTGTGCGTTATCGTTCTTTGCACGCAGATAGGCCGCAAATTGCCGACGTTGGCAGGCCTCATCGCCGTGATGCCCCTGACCGGCCTAATCGTACTTGTATGGCTTTATGTGGACAATCCCGGCAATTTTGACCTGATGACGAGGTACTGCACGGGGGCGTTGTGGGGCATTGTGCCGAGCATATTATTTTTCTTAGTTGCCTTTGCCTGTTTCAGGAAACACTTATCTCTTTGGATTGTCCTTTCCGCCGGCTTCGCCGTCTGGCTCATCGCAGCGGTCATTCACCAATTGCTGCTGACCTGGAAATCTCATTAACCGCAGATTTCACGGATTTACCCCGCCCCTCGGAGGGGCGGGGTTTACGCAGACTTTAGCTCGGCCATATCGGTAGGGTATGCCGTGCATACCATTTCCTCTATTTATTGTCATTTTTGGTTTGCTACGGAGATTGTCTGTTTTCTTGCAAAATCGGGTCTGCGGACGTATGATGGGGCTGATGGCAAGGAAAACGCATAAAACCAAGGGCTCGCCGGGTATCCAGGTAAAGAACAAGAAGGCCTATCACGACTATGAACTCCTCGAGAAAGTCGAGGCCGGCCTTGCGCTGTTGGGTACGGAGGTAAAGAGCCTGCGAGACCACGGCGGCGACTTAGACGGCTCATACGCCCGCATCATGGACGATGAATGTTGGCTCATCGGGTGCAAAATCGCCCCGTATGCCCAGGCCGGCCATAATAACCACGAGCCCGAAAGAAACCGAAAGCTGCTGCTGCACAAAAAGCAGATTGCCAAAATAAAGGTCAAACTCGCCCAGCGGGGCTTTACTCTTGTGCCACTTAGGATATACTTTAACAACAGAGGCCTGGCCAAAGCCGAATTAGCCCTTGCAACAGGCAAAAGACAATACGATAAACGCCAAAAAATACAGCAGCGTGAGCAAAAAAGAGATGTCGAAAGGAGTATGAAAAAGTTTCGCCGATGAGTAAACACGTAGTGATGCGGTATTAAGAGCATATAACAAGATGCTCCAATAGTCACCCTGAGCGCAGCGAAGGGTCTCGTTTATACGAAAATAATAAGATTCTTCGCTCCGCTCAGAATGACGGGTGGATTGCATGCTCATTTTGTTAGAGGTTACACGAAGGGTTGTATTATGGCTCAGGACGAGAAGAAGGAAAAAAAGATAATAGTGGACGAGGACTGGAAGGCCCAGGCCCAAAAGGAAAAGGAAATCTTAGCCGCTCAGGAAAAGGCCGAGCAAGAAAAAGAGGCTCAGGAAAAGAAGCGTCCCCCTCTGCCGCCTGCGGATTTCGCCGGCCTTGTCAACACGTTCACCACACAGGCCTTTTTCGCATTAGGTGTCCTTCGCACCAAAGAGGACAAAGACATTCCCGTTGACCTGGATATGGCCAAGTACAACATAGACATGTTAGAGGTCCTCGGCACGAAAACCAGCGGCAATATCACCGATGAAGAGAAGAAGCTGCTCGACAACACCCTCCATCAATTGCGGATGGCCTTCGTGAAGGTTTCACAGAAGCTAAAGGGCCAATAGAACCTTGATGGGCATTTTAGATAAAATCATCGCGGACAAGCGCATTGAGGTTAACCAGCGGATGGGCCAACGGCCCTTAGAGTCGCTGGCCGAAGCCGTCTCGGACATGCCCAAGTGCCGCAATTTCCATAAAGCCATTACAAAGCCAAACGCCAGGGGCGTAAACGTAATAGCCGAGGTCAAAAAGGCCTCGCCGTCAGCCGGCCTGATCCGCCAGGACTTTGACCCGGTCGAAATTGCAAAGATATATCACAGTTGCGGCGCCGATGCGATAAGCGTCCTCACCGACGAAAAATATTTTCAGGGAAAGCTCGAATACATCGCTCAGATCAAAAAGCAGGTGCCACTGCCGGTCCTGCGAAAAGACTTCATCATCGACAAGTATCAGGTTTACGAGACCCGCGCCGCCGGTGCCGATGCGATTTTGCTCATCGCCGAGGTCTTGAATCCGGCCCGGATTATGGATTTTCTCATCCTGGCAAGCAAGCTTACCATGACCTCCATCATCGAAGTCCACCGGGCAGATACCCTCCTTGCGCTTCGCAGCCTTGTAGGTTTTCCACTCAAGCACTACAGTGTGATTGGCATCAATAATCGGGACCTCACCACAATGGAGGTGGACCTGAACACAACCGGCCGATTAGCCAGCCTTGTCGATAACAAAAGGGAGCTCATCGCCGAAAGCGGCATAAAGACAAGGGCCGACGTCGAAAAGCTCATATCAATCGGCCTCGGCGCCGTCCTCATCGGCCAAACACTCTGCGCCAGCTGCGATATCGAAAAAAAGTTCAAAGAGTTGTTCGAACCAGTCGGACCTTAGTAAAATATATACAACATGCTATGTATAAAGGATATCAGAGTCGTCATTCTGAACGGAATGAAATGGAGTGAAGAATCTCATGCGTACAATCGAGCGAGATTCTTCGGCTTCGCCTCAGAATGACATCTACACGGTTTCCTACAGAGCAATATAATACAAAAAGTAATACAGGAGTTACAAAATGCAAAAGCAGGTCGAATATGAAAAAGCGGGCAAGACCAAATATCCCGAGCCAATCGTTATCGTCATCGCCAAAGACGCAAACGGCAAGGCCAATCCCATGACCGCCGGCTGGACCACAAACGTCTCCAGCTCGCCGCCCATGAAGGCCGTGGCTCTGGTGCCCAATCGCTACACTGCTGCGGCCATCCGCCACTCGAAGTGCTTCACAATAGTCTATCCTTCAGCCGACATGGACGCCGAAGCCCTCTTTTTCGGCACAAAGAGCGGCCGGGATATCGACAAACTCCAAGTTACCGGCTGCAAAACCGAACCCGCAACAAAAATAGACTCGGTAATTTTGTCTGATGCAACGGCCAATTTCGAGTGCGAGCTTGAAACCGAGATACCAATCGGCGACCACATCCTTTTCGTCGGCAAAGTCGTCGCTTCTCATATGAACACCGAGCCCACAAAACGCCTCTACACAACAGCAGCCGGCGGAAAAATGGGCCCAGCCTCATAAGAAGCTACCGGTAGGGTGGGCCTGTGGCCCACCGGTACTCTTCGTAGGATGATCAATAAACTCAGTCTGCTCAAAGAAGTCAAGCAACTTCAGCTTCAAATCGCCGAACTCGCGGACAAAAAATCTTCCGATGAACCTTAACCCGTGAGGAGGTCGAATTCTTCCGGGCTTAGGCTGTGGCGGAGCTTCTGCAGTGCGATAAGCTCCAACTGACGGACCCTTTCCTTGCTCAGGTCCAAATCCTCACCGATTTGCTTGAGGCTCTTGAATTTCTTCCTTATCGCGGTTTCTTCCAGGCCGAAATGGTTGCGGATTATGTACTGCTCCCGCTCGGTCAGGTTGTTTGCTATGACCTGTTCGAGGTCGTGGTGGGCGCGTTCGATGGCCTCGATGTCGGCGCCGCCCGCGGTTCTCATGTCCTGCTGAATGTTTGACATGTCAGCGATGTGTCTGTCGAATCGCGCCGCTTCTGCCGGTATCTTACGGGCAAAATCCTTCACTACCGCCCACGAAGCGTACGTGCTGAATCGATAGCCCCTTGTGTAATCGAACTTTTCGACCGCCCGCATCAACGATAAGTTGCCCTCGCTTACAAGGTCGCCCATACTCGCGCCGGTTCCAAGATGCTTGCCCGCAATACTCACAACAAGTCGCAGGTTGGCCTCGATGATTGTCTTCTTAATCTCTTCGGCCCAGTCCAGGTATTCTTCCACCTGCCTGAGTCGTGTGCTGCTGGGATTTGTCGTGCTGATTTTAGCCAGCCTCAAACAGGCCAAGTACTTCAGATAGTTATATCTTCGAAAAAGCTCCATCTCCTGCTGGCGGTTAAGCAGGAAGCTCTTGCCCTGTATGGCCGTCTTCAGCTTGCCCAAATCACTCCCCTGACCCAGTATTTTCTCTTCGGCATCTGCTTCAAGGAACTCACTGCTGTCAATAAACCTTATCTTCCGCGCTAACAGTGCTTTGGCCCTTCGTGTGTTTAAGATGCGATATATTGAGCTTCTGCTGCGGTGAAATCGCCCCATCAACTCTTTAATGCTTGCCGATTGTTGATACATTTTGTAAATCACTGCCGCTTCTTTCGGCCCCACTACGCCCGCGGGCTTTTCGAAAATGGGTTTATCAGGGTGGTGCTTTTCGTAGTCAACGAGTGTATATCTAATGGTCTCAATAGCTCTTCGGGTAGCGGCGGCAATCTCTTTGCCCACCTGGTATCGGTTCGCTTTGCCCCGCGCGGTGATATCACGTGCTAATTCTACAATGCGTTGTTTTTCCTGGGCTGTTAGCTGGCTAAAAGTTTTTGCCTTTGCAACAAGTGCCGGATTCGCTCTGCAAAATTCATCGACCTCGGACTCAAGAAAGCCCATGCGTTTTTTGCCGTCGGCAAAAACAAACATGCAGCCGATCAGCCCCTTCTTTTGCCAGCGGCTTATGGTTCTTTGCGAAACACAAAAGCGCTGCATAAGGTCATCTACCGTATAAACCTCTTGCCCCTGTTCCCAGGCCTCAAGCGCCAACTGGCGGCTCAGGGTATTGACGAAAACGCGTAAGTCATGGCCAAGTTCGCCCCCCGCAATAGGCTCGGTAATTGAGGCTGTGCGGGGTTGGTAGCCGGTAATTCGCAGACAGACAAACTCCAAAGGGTACTCTTTACCATCGTCAACGATGCGCACCAGCTCCTTTGCGGCCTTGAGCTGGCTGGCCTTCTGCCTTCGCGGCGCAAATCTTAGCTCGGCGAATAACTGCTCCAGAATCTTGTTCTTTACTTTTGCCATGGTTCGTCAAGGCCATTATACCTTCCTGAGAGCCGAAAAACAAGCCAATTCCAATGTTTTTCCCACCTCGCCAAGTGTCCAAGGCGAGGCGTACACCCGAAGACCCGGCGTTAGGTGTTTTGTTAATGGAAGAAATATGCCAGCGCGAGAATTTAATAGGATGGGACTTACTTTGTTGGCAAAACAGAGAACAGCAGCAACTCGTAGACCACTGGGGATGGTGGCCGATGGTAGGTTAGTTCAAAGTTCGTAGAGATCTTGTGTCGCCCTTTCAGGGCTTTTAAAATTGGTGGGCATTGGTGTTTTAGTGCCACATTTCCTCGGTCATGTCTTCGGCTGCGATATACTCGGCACGCCAGTCAAGGTACAGGACATTGCAGCCGTCGCGATGGCGGTCCCTTGCGACGCGCCGGCCGTATGTTATGTCCTCACTTTCAGAATCAGGCAGATGGTTCTCGTGGAAAACATCGCAGCGCATCAGATCGGGGTCATCTTCATCCTCGATGATGGTGCGCCAGTGGCCGTCTTCGTTGTCTGCCAGATATATCATGCGGGCTGGATGCTTGAATTCTAAGAGGTTCGTAGGCTCGGTACCCTCATCGAGGATAGAATCCCAGCCGTTAATCACATAGCAGATAGTCTGCCTTTTGTCGGGATATAGCGGGCAGCGGTATATTTTTACGTTTCGGTAATCGCTGGTATCGTCTTCATCTCCCAGAGTGGGCAGACGGTCATGGCCCAGATAGGGCATAAAAGCCACGAACCAGAGGATATCTTCGCCCGAGCCGCCGCCGGCACCGCGAGGGATATAATTTTTCCAGTTCTCGGCGTAGAGGTTGGCAGCCAGTCCGACTTGCTTTAGATTATTGCGACAGACCACGCCCTGCGCCCTTTTTTTGACCGTTTTAAGCGCCGGGGCAAGCACTGAAAGCAGGAGGGCAATGATAGCAATCACCACCAGTAGTTCTATTAGGGTGAACGCTCTTAACTTTTTCACCGGGCAATTATTCTCCGAGTATAGTTTGCAGCAACCAGACCTCATATCGAGGATCACACATTTATTATGATACCAGATTAGGCCGTGAAATTGTAAGTATTCATTTGTATCAACAGCGAGAGTGTGATGTATTGTTTGTGGTTTAGGCTTTGAGAAGGTTATTACTTTGTGAACGGTTGTTTTCTTGTAACCGGATGGCGGCGATATTTTATTTGAATTCGAAGGTCGGCAGCAGTAAACTGGAGTAATGGCCAATCCTTTCGTGAGAAGAAAAATGAGTAATCCGATTATTTTAGTAATCACAGCATTGTTATTGGGCATTGGCTCAGACGCCGGGGGAGCAGACCAGAAGAGCCCGGAGATGGCGGGCGAAAGTGGCTGGGGGCAGCTTGCTGGAGCGCCGCAGGAGGTGCAGGAGGTAGGGCAGGTAGTAAAGGAGTGGTTTGAGGCCTATCTGACAAATGATCTTGCCCGGGCGAAAGAACTGTATGTTCCGAGCAAGCGTGAGCAGGCCGAGCGGGACTTGCAACAGTTAAAGCGGCTCTTGGAAGTAGTGTCGGGATGGCGATTTAGGTCGAATCATCTGGGGCTCCGGATGGGCATGGATAAAGAGAAGGTAAGGGCATACCTCCAGCCATTTATAGGCCTTGGAGACCCAAAGGGAGAGCTTGTAAAAAAGGCTTGCTTTGAGATATTCAAGGAGGAGTTGGAGACCGAAGCGGTGATATTTTAGCCAAAACACCACGTGCGGCTGAATCATCTTTATTGAGCCACAGGAACCGGCAAAAGGGTCTCGACCCTTCTCGACCCTTTTTAATCGATCCCTTTTACCATGATTTATCGGACGCGGGACTACGTCTGAAAAGGGGGGTGGTAAATTTGCCTATCTTGCTATCATTTCTTATGTTTTAAGTGAAGACGGGCAGGGAACGCTGAGTGGCTTTGCAACGTAGAAATTATAGGGCGGTAACGAGGACAGGGAAATGAGCCAGGGAATAACTGCGGTACACGTAACACATGAGGCAATCGGCAAAATTGGTGGGATAGGAGCGGTATTACAAGGGCTTTTCACAAGTCGAGCCTACTCGAATGCCGTTGGCAGGTCAATCCTTATAAGTCCACTGTTTTCCATTGAAGGCGATGTTTCAAGTCGCCTTGGGCCTGGGGGCGAGGTGCTTTATTCATCCATCGACGGGATGGTGAACACGAGCTACTTTCCCGGCTTTCGGAAAATCGAAGAGTTGTACAATGTTAATATTGTGTACGGCAGACGAACATTCACCGACGGGCAAAGCGGTGTAAGAAGCAGTCCTGAAGTGATACTGATTGACGTGACGCGAATCGAGCAAAGGCCCGTCAACGACCTTAAGGGAAGGATGTTCCGCGAGTTCGGGTTGCGGAGTAACCTTTATGAGAACCTGTGGGAATATGAGCAGTACGTGCGTTTGGCGCCGCCAGCCATTGCTGCGCTTAAGGCGATAGGCGCAGCGGAGCGGGACAGCTCGACGGTCATCATCTCTCACGAATTTATGGGGATGCCGACGGTACTTGCAGCCAGGCTGGACCCAACGTATGACTTCAAGACGGTTTTCTACGCCCATGAAGTGGCTCCGATGAGACGCATAGTGGAAAGACACTCCGGTCATGACACGATGTTTTACAATGTGATGAAACGGGCGCGCCAGATGGGGTTGAGCGTAAGCGAGGTGTTCGGGGACCAGAGTCCTTTTTTCAAATACGCTCTTGTGGAGGCTTCCAGACACTGCGACAACATTCTTGCGGTTGGGGACTACGTAGTTGAAGAGCTTCGCTTCATGGCGCCGGAATTTGCGCTGGCGGATATTGACTTGAGCTACAACGGAATACCTGCGTATGAAATCAGTCTTGCGGAAAAACAGCAATCAAAGGCCCGGCTGCAGGAGTATTGCGAGAACCTGTTGGGGTATCGGCCGGACTTCATTTTCACGCATGTTACGCGAATGACACCGAGCAAGGGCTTATGGCGGGATTTGCGTGTGCTGGAACACATGGACACCGAATTCCGGACGCAGGACAAAACAGCAGTACTGCTGGTTTTAAGCACGGAAATCGGCAAGAGGCGCAACAGAGATATATACAACATGGAGGCCAAGTACAACTGGCCGGTGGCGCACCGCGAGGGCATGCCTGATTTATCCGGGGGCGAGGCAAGCTTTTATACGGGGGTGCAGGAGTTCAATACAAAGAGGCGTAATATAAAGATAGTCTATATAAACCAGTTCGGCTTTACGCGTGATCGCTGCGGAGGCAGGACGCCGTATGATATGGAGTTTATGGATATTCGTAAAGGCAGCGATGTTGAGTTTGGCCAGAGCATCTATGAGCCTTTCGGAATCGCGCAGTTGGAGGCTTTGAGCTTCGGCGGGATATGCGTTATATCGAACGTGTGCGGCTGCAGGGGGTTTGTTAAAGCGGTGCCTGGCGGAGCGGAAGTCAGGAACGTGATTTTAGCCGACTACACGAACTTAGGCGATTATAGCTGGAGCGACCTTGAGGATTTGCAGCAGATTAACAAGGAGGCCCGCGACCACATCGAGCATAACGTCAGTGAAAAAGTGGCGCTGGAGATTTGTGCCCGGCTACCGAAGAATGACGACGAAAGCAGCGATATGATCCGAAATGGGTATGAACTGGCCAGGCATATGGACTGGGAAACGGTGGCCCAAAATTACGTAGTCAAGGGCCTGAAGAAGGCGATAGAGAAGAAACATGACAAACAGGTTCGGCTTCGAGCCTGAGTTATATAAATTTCTGCGATGCAGGAGCGTCAGCACCGCGGAGCAATGCACTCGGCTCCGGGACGATTGGAGGGGATCGCCCCGGAGCTTTTTCCATGTCATGCCTGAGGGGCATAGCTGATCGGGCAAAGATGCAAGCATCCTGCACTTAATAAGGGATATTGACTGCGCCGGTTTTGTTCGGTAGATTGGCTTCGGGTTGATATGGCAAACGGGAAAACAGTAATAGGAATATTGGGTGGGATATGCTCCGGCAAGAGCACGGTAGCGGGCCGGTTCGGGCGGCTGGGCTGTGGTGTGATAGATGCCGATGCGATAGCCCACGAACTTCTTGAAAACAGTGATATCAAGAAGGAAATCAAAGAAGCTTTTGGTGACGAGGTTTTCGATGGAGCAGGCCGGGTTGACAGGGAAGAACTGGCGCAGAAGGTGTTTGAAGACAAAGAGGCGGTGGCGAAGATCAACGGGATAATCCATCCGCTGGTTTTGGTCAGATGTGAGGAGTTGATAGCAGAATTTAACAGGCGAAGCGATATAAAGGCGGTTGTGCTGGATATACCCCTTTTGGCCGAGGCAGGGTGGCTCCAGCAGTGTAATAAGCTGGTTTTTGTGGATTGCGAGGACCAAATAAGGGCCCTCAGAGCGGCCAAAAAAGGGCATTTTTTAAAAAATCAGTTAAAAAAACGAGAAAATTTTCAGATTTTTCTGGACAAGAAGAAGAAAATAGCTGATTATATAGTGGATAACAATTCCGGCTTATCAGCGACGGCCGAACAGGTCGATCGAATTTTCACAATCATAATAGATAAAAAATAGGTTTTGACGTAGCGGGGATGTCTCATCCGAGATTGTCAACGGGTAATTGACATTATTTAAGCAGCCCAGTGATAAGTCTCTTAACTCCCATGAACTGTCGTAAGACATGAGGGGTCAAAATAGAAAGTATTGTATCCGTACTAATTTAGTGGTGACGCAGAAGGAGTGATTATGGCGAAAACAGCAACAACAAATGGTTCGACGAAGAGCACAAAGAAGCGAACTCGCAAGGCAAAGGCGAAAAAGGCCGATCCGGTTGAGCAAGCCGAAGGCGAAGCTCTGAAAGAAGAAGAGGCCGCTGACGAACAAGAGCCCCAGCAGCAAGAAACGGCCCAACCGGCTGAAACCGAGGGCGCCCAGGCTGAGGTAACCGACAAGGAAGCCAAAAAGAAGGAAGACGAGGAATCTATTCACGAGAAGTACGAGCGTATCAAAAAGGGCGACCTTCACCTGAAGGACCTGCAGGATCTCGACGCGGCTGAGCTGCACAAAGTGGCGAAAAAAGAAGATATTCAGGATTACATGGGTCTGAGCAAGCAGGAACTCGTATTCAAGATTCTCAAGGAGCGAATTCAGCAGAACGGACTGATGTATGGTGAGGGTGTATTGGAAGTTTTGCCGGACGGCTACGGATTCCTTCGCAGCCCGAAGTACAGCTATCTGTCATCGGCTGACGATGTTTACGTATCGCCCTCGCAGATAAGGCGTTTCGGCCTCAGAAGCGGCAATACAGTGGCAGGTCAGATTCGTCCACCGAAGGATACCGAAAAATATTTTGCACTGCTTCGCGTCGAGGCAATCAATTTTCAGGAGCCGGACAACCTGCTGGAAAAGGTGGTATTCCGCGACCTGGTACCGTTGCACGCCGATGAAAGGCTTATGCTCGAAACGGTGCCGGAAGAGCTAAGCATGCGTATCATCGACCTTGTCACTCCAATCGGCATGGGTCAGCGTGGATTGATTGTTGCTCCGCCGAGGACGGGCAAGACCATTTTGCTGCAGAAGATGGCGAACGCGATAAGTTCGAATTATCCTGAAGTGAAGATGATGGTGCTGCTGATAGACGAGCGGCCTGAAGAAGTTACGGAAATGGAGAGAAAAACCGCTGACAACGTTGAAGTCATAAGTTCTACGTTTGACGAGCCGTCCGCCCGTCACTGCCAGGTAGCTGAGATAGTAATCGAAAAGGCCAAGCGGATGATCGAATACGGGGAGGACGTGGTTATTCTGCTTGACTCGATTACTCGATTAGCACGAGCATACAATACGGAGATGCCTCATTCCGGGAAGATTCTGACCGGTGGTGTCGATGCCAATGCCATGCAGATGCCGAAGCGGTTCTTTGGTGCGGCCAGGAATATTGAACACGGCGGGTCGCTGACTATTATCGCCACAGCGCTGGTTGACACGGGCTCCAAAATGGACGAGGTTATCTTCGAAGAGTTCAAGGCCACGGGTAATATGGAGCTGCACTTGGACAGGAAGCTGGTGGAAAGGAGGACCTTCCCGTCAATTGACATCAGCAAGAGCGGGACCCGAAGGGAAGAGCTGTTGCTTGACGCCAAGGAGCTGGAACTTGTCTATCGATTGCGCAAGGTTCTGAGCGAGATGAACCTGGTCGAGTCGGTGGAGCTGCTTAAGAGCAGATTGGCCAAGTGCAAGACGAACGCCGAGTTCCTGATGACCATGAGCATGGACTAAGCCGACAGGGTGGTGAAAGCAGAACTTAGACAGAGCCCACCGGCTCTGCGTAAAATTCGATGCGCGGTCCTTTTTCCCGCAGAAATTGCGTTTCCGGGCGAAATGCGTCCTTTACAAGACAGGGGTGTTTTGCTTACAATAGTATCCGGCAGAAATTGACTCTGCCGGATTTTTTTATGGCAACTTATTGCAATAGGCGGCGATGTAATTATGGCCGAACAACTTTCTAAAGTTTATGAACCGAGAGCTATAGAAGCCCTTGCTGGCGACATCTGGCTGAGCGGTGATTATTTCCATGCCAAGCCGGGCGATGAGAGCAAGAGAGGCACATATACGATTGTTATCCCCCCGCCTAATGTAACAGCGGCTTTGCATCTCGGGCACGCGTTGAACAATACATTGCAGGATATTCTGATTCGATTCCGGCGAATGCGGCAATTCAACACACTGTGGATGCCCGGCACCGACCATGCCGGCATCGCGACCCAAACGGTTGTGGAAAAGCAGTTGCTCGCCGAGCAGGGAAAACGCAGGACCGACTTTGCGCGGGATGACTTTATCGCCCATGTGCAGGATTGGAAAGATGAATACGAAGTCAGAATCATCGACCAGTTGAAGAAGATGGGCTGTTCGTGCGACTGGAAACGGACGCGTTTTACAATGGATGCGGTTTGTGCAAAGGCGGTCAGGGCGACTTTCTTTAAGCTGTTTAAGGATGGGTTGATATACAGAGGTAAAAGATTAGTGAACTGGGACCCGGCAACGCAGACTGTGTTGGCTGATGATGAGGTTGAGCACGAGACAATAAAAGGGCATTTTTGGTATCTGTGCTATCCGCTTGCCGAACCGGTTGAGGCCGAAGGAGAGCTTATCGAGCACGTTACCGTGGCGACGACCCGGCCGGAGACGATGTTGGGTGATACCGCAGTAGCCATGAACCCGGCTGACCCGCGGGCCGAGTTTCTTGTTGGTAAACAGGTATGTCTGCCAATTGTTGGCAGGGGTATTCCGATAATCGCCGATGAGCATGTCGTTTTGCCCGACCCGAACAGCGATGACGAAAAAGCAAGATTCTCGACAGGATTCCTTAAGGTAACGCCGGCTCACGACCCCGACGACTGGGAAATCGGGCAGCGGCACAACCTGCCAATAGTCAACGTAATGGCCCCGGACGGCTCGATAAGCGACCGGTACGGCTGGGCCGATGCCGAAACTCCCGAGGCAAGGGCTCTTCTGGGCATGGACCGGTTTGAAGCGCGCGAGGCGATAGTGGAGTGGTTCCGGCAGGAGAACCTTCTCGAAGAGGTACGAGAGTATTCCCACGAAGTCGGCCACAGTTATCGTAGTCACGTACCGATTGAGCCCTATCTTTCCGACCAATGGTATATTGCCGTTAAGAAACCGATTGAGCATCTGGCGGGCAAATTTGGGGAAGGTCTTATAGAAGGAACGGATGTCCCGGTTAATTCGTTAGCGGGGTTGGCTTTGCGGCCCTTGCTGGATGGGAAGCTGCGTTTTACACCTGCCAGATACGCCGGAACATACCAGGGGTGGCTCCAGAATCTTCGCGACTGGCCAATCAGCAGACAACTGTGGTGGGGGCACAGGATACCGATTTGGTCGAAGCCGGGTGTGGGGCATCAGTTGGAAGGTGAGCTTTCGAAGTTGGCCGACAAAGCCTCCTGTATTCAAATGGATTCTGATGAGGGTGTTATAACGTACCTCTGCGTTGGGTATGGAAATAAGGATATTCAAGAGCGACTTGAGGCTGACGGCTGGACGCAGGATGAGGACGTTCTTGATACGTGGTTCAGTTCGGCACTTTGGCCGTTCAGTACGATGGGTTGGCCGGACGATACGCCGGAGATGAAAACATTCTATCCGGGTGATGTTCTTTGCACGGCTCGTGAGATTATTACGTTGTGGGTCTCCCGGATGGTGATGATGGGCCAATATTGTGTGGGTGATATTCCGTTTCGAGATGTATATATCCACGCGATGATTCAGGACGGCCTGGGACGAAAGATGTCCAAGAGCCTTGGCAATGGAATCGACCCACTGGTTGCCATCGACAGCCACGGCGCCGATGCGATGCGATTTACATTAGCAAGCATGACGACGGACACGCAGGATATAAGAATGCCTGTTGAAAAGATGAAGCTGCCCGACGGGCGAACGGTCAACACTTCGCCGAAGTTTGATATCGGCAGGAATTTCTGCAACAAGCTCTGGAACGCCTCCCGCTTTGCCATGATGAATCTGGACGGCGTTGACCCAGCCGAATTTGACGCCGGCAAAATGGACATTACCGATAAATGGATTCTTTCACGACTGGCGAAAACCGTAGGTGAAGTAACAACAGGGCTGGACAACTTCAGATACAATGAACCGCTTACGGCCATTTACCGCTTTTTCTGGAATGATTTTTGCGACTGGTACCTTGAGTGGGCCAAGCCCCGGCTGAAGGATGACGAGCAAGGGCCGATCGCACAGAACGTTTTGGCATTTGTGCTGGACGATACACTTCGCCTGCTGCATCCTTTTGTACCGTTTATTACCGAGGGGATATTTCAAAAGCTGAATGAGATTGCCCCGACGAGAGAGTTGAAAGGGCTGGTTGAAGCTAAAGAGACGAACGCATTGATTGTCGCCGAGTGGCCCGATAAGCTGGAATCTCTTGAGGCCGACGACATCGAGAAGCAGATTGAGACCATTCAAAGTGTGATTAGGCCGATAAGGGATACCCGAAGCAAATACAATATAGCTCCTTCCAAAGGATTAACAGTTTCTGTCGACAGCCCTCCGGCCGTCGTTGACACCTTGAACGAAAACTCCGACCTGATTTCAAATCTGGCAGTACTTGATGAGTTCACATCAGCTTGTAACATTGTCAAACCTGTAAATTCAGCTGTATCAATAGTGGGCGATATGCAGATTTATGTTCATGATGTGATCGACCCGGAGGCGGAGCGGGCCCGCTTAGAGAAACAAAAACAACAGGTTGAAAATGCCATCGGGCCCATTCAGGCGAAGCTGAATAATGAAGATTTCATAAACAGGGCAAAGCCGGAAGTAGTCCAGCAGGCAAGGGCCAAGCTGCAAGAGCTGACGGCCCAGGCGGAAGCGGTTGACAAACATCTGTCGGAACTGGAAGGTTAGGGCATTTACTGTGCGAAGGTGTGAATGATGGAAGTTGAAGTCGAACTGTCGAAGATAATCATCAATGAGGCGGTTGACCAGCAGATAATCGTGCTCAAAGAGCTCGAGGGAGAGCGTAGCTTTCCGATTGTCATCGGGATGATGGAGATACTGGCAATCGACCGTCGCCTGAAGAACATACAACTGCCCCGCCCGATGACGCACGATTTGTTGGCCGATGTCATCGACCAGATGGGCGGAGAGATTGAAAAGGTGGTTATAAGCGACCTGAGCAACGGCACTTTCTATGCTCGGTTGCACATAAGCTCAAACGGCGAGACGGTGGAGGTGGACAGCCGACCTTCCGACGCGATAGCACTTGGCGTGGGGACAGGAGCGCCTATTTTTGTAGATGAGGATGTTTTCGAGAATATGCAGATGTGATGTTGGTGATAATCAGCAGCCCCACTGCAACGCACAGCATACTGTCAGCCACGTTAAATGCGGGCCAGTGTTTGCCCGGCCAATACACGACGTCGATAAAATCGCGTACGAACCCGTTGTTGAAGATTCTGTCGTATAGATTGCCGACTATGCCGGCGGTAAATAGCGCCAAGGCGATTTGGGTGATTTTTCGTTGAACGTTGCCGAAAAGAAAAATCGCCACTACCACAGCAAATGCGACCATCGAAATTGTAACAAGCGTTAATGTTTGGCCTGTAGCTATGCTGAAGGCTGCGCCGGAATTTTCCCTCATGACAAGTGTGACAAAGCCCTCTATGATGGAGAACTCATTGCCGGGCCTGGTGCTCAGCCAATTAAACACAGCGTGTTTACTCCACAGGTCAACTCCGACGCCGAGCGCCACCAGCGGCCAGAAGATGAGGTGTGCCTTCAGAGCGGGCAGGTGAGATTTTGAAAAAAGCGGCCCATGTTCAGGCTGGGCGGGCTGCGGATTTGTGTTTTGCTGGGTCATAGCACCAGGCCTGTGCGGATTTGTTATTTCGAATACTTCTGGAGAAGGCGCCGCAGTTTGGGCTGGTTGGAATTGATATCGAGAGATATATTCCAGTGCTCAATCCCCTTTGTTTTCATCGCGGCATCATTATTGTTGATGGCCTTTAGCATATGGACCACCCCCAAATTCTTATGCGCCACCCAATCGGAAGCGTCTATCTCGACGGCTTTTGCGTAGTTGACGACAGCAGTATCGATATCGCGTAGTTTCAGGTGCGCAAAGCCGAGGTATCGATAAGCTATAGCGTTTTCGGGGTCGATATCGATTGCCGAGGTCAAAAGCTCCTTTGCTGCGTCGTATCGCTTGGTCCCAAGGTAGGCTCGTGCAAGGGCAACCATAATCCGGGGCTTGTTGCCTTCAATTTCAAGAGCGCGCCTGTAAGCGGCGACGGCCTGGTCGTGGTCTTTCTGGGCCTCAAAGATATCCCCTAACAGAAGTGCTGTTTCACTGCTGTTCGGGTCGATTTGCCCGGCCGTCCGGCTGTACTCATAGGCGCTGTCATAATCTTCAAGCTTATAGTAACACTTTCCGGCGCTCAAGTGGGCGCCGAAGTGTGCGGGCTCAAGTTCGCACGCCCTGACGTATGCCTTGACGGCCCGCAGGAACTGTTCCATTATCTGTGCGACCTTTCCAAGGTTGAAGAAATCCCTGAACGACCAGGGGTCGAGCTGGGTGGCGACCTCATAAGAATCGGCACTTTGGTCGTACTCGGCCTTTTCCTGGTGGATATCGCCTTTGAGCGAATACGCCATTGCGAACTGGGGGTCGAGCTCTATCGCTTCGATAAGCTTGTCGATGGCCTCGTCTTTTTCATCACGCTCGTTGAGAATCATAGCGTCCACGTATAAGCTAACAGCACGGACCTGGCTGCGTCGCTGCTGGGCGCAGCCGGTGGCAATCAGCATTATCATCGTTAAGGTGCCGATGACGAGCAGTTTAGAAGAATCGGTACGTACAGCCATTTACCATTCCCTTTCTAAATCCGGGCAGCTTTACAACTTCCACTATCGGTAACTTTTGCCGGGTGATTATACCACAAGAGCCGCCGGTGTCAAAGCTTCTAACCCGGTGAAAAAATACATGCGGTTGTGTCAGGAAAATACCGACGGTTCAGTGCCATTTGTGCTCGCCGACCAATTAGCTGATTCTGGCCGCCGGCAGTGTGCTTGCTCTACGTTTCCAGGCCTGGTGCCCCGGCAGCTTGCAAAGCTCCACATCTCGTGATAAACTCTAACTGTGCAAAAGCTGGGTGTTTGAGCTTGTGGCGTAACAAAAAGAAAGGGGCCGAATATGAGAAAAATTCTTTTGACGAAATTGTTATTGCCAGCGGTAATTTTGTTGTGGTTTCTCCTCGGGGCCGGCTGTATTCCAACGGCGAGATATGAAAAGGCAGTCCATCTGTCCGAGCCTGTAGGCGGGGCCAAAGTGTTCGAGGCCGAAACGCACAACGGCTCGATTACAGTAAACGGCGCGGCCACGAAAATGTGCGATGTCACAGCGACGATTACCGCTCGGGCCGATACAGAGGAAAATGCGAAAAAATTGGCTGACAAGGTGCGGGTCTGGCTCGACACTTCCGGCGAAAAGATTGCCGCCCGCATCGAAAAGCCCGCTCTTATCGGCTGGCAGCATGTAGGGGTGGCCTTCGACGTTAAGATCACAAACCACATAAATCTTGAACTCGTCACGCACAACGGGTCTGTTGAAATTGCCGACATCACGGGCGAGGTAGAAGCGACGACCCACAACGGCGCCGTAACGACGCGGGATGTGACCGGTAACCACTCGCTTACCACCCATAACGGCAGGATTAGCTGCCACCGGATTTCGGGTGATATAGACCTTCAAACTCACAACGGAAGTGTCGATGTGGTTTATACCGACAATGCCCCAACTCCGGGCAAAGTGGATATCGTCACTCACAACGGAGGTATTGATTTTACATCGCCGCCGAATTTCTCCGCCAAGGCGGACATCTCAACGCACAACGGCTCAATACGCACCGCCCTTCCCATAACGGTTGTCGGTGAGGTCAGCAAAAGAGAGCTACGAGGTACAATCGGCTCCGGCCAGGGACGCCTGCAACTCGAAACCCACAACGGCTCAATAACAATAAAGTAAAAAGAGGGCGTAGTTGCCCAACGGTACGGATGGATACGGCAACATCTAATCAGGAATTGTCAGGCAGAGCTGTTATCCGGCAGTTATTTCTAACTGCCCTGCCATGGCTGGTCTTTTGGGTTGTGGACAAATTTCAACCTGCCTTGATAAACTTTTTATTTGGACCTGTGAATGTACCTCTCTTTGTCGCTTCGGCTCCCTTTGTGATTTTTCTGATTGCAGGTGTTATCATTGCCTGGAAACACCGTTTTCCTTTATGGAGCTATACGTGGATAGGCACGTTATACTTTTTCGCCTATAGGGAGGTCTTTGACGTTGTTCTTCGATTTGCCCCTGCGATCCTGCCGGACAGGGCGGGGCTTCTTATCGGCGGATTCTATTGGATTGTAAACCCGCTGGCACTTGCACTGCTGCTTGCCTTTATTACTCGCGGAGACTGGCTTTTGGCTTGCCTTACGGCCTATCCATACACAACTATCATTCAGGCATGGTATACCCTCGACAGCACCCCTTTTCACATTATGCTGATCAGCCTTATTCTCTTTGTCGCGTTTCTATATATGTTTTTGGTTCTCGTTTCCCGTACGCTCAAATTCACCTGTCTGCTTGCGGGCGCCATCGTTATCGGCGGGGGCTTTTTCCTGTATCGCTGGGACTTGCTCGTAGATGGGCTGTGGGGTTTCATATTTGTCAATGTCCGTCATATCCTGATTATCACTTTTGGGCTGATCATTTATAAGATTCCACTGTATCACAGACTGTTTAAGACCAATCGAGCAAAGTTCGTGCAGAGCGTGGATTAGGATATATAGCCGTTTGTGCGGCTGGCGCAGAGGATGGCTGCGAAGGCGACGGCGGCTGTTTCGATTCGCAGCGTGGTGTCAGTAAGATGCACCTGGCAGGCATCGGCTGAGGTGAGCAGGCTCTCTTCCTCATGAGTTAGCCCCCCTTCCGGGCCGACGAAAGCGATGATGTCTTTGCCATCGCGTGCGAGTTCCACGATAGATTCGGCCTGCGGATTGAGTGCCCCAAAGATTAGGCGGGCGTCCGGATAATTATTTTTCAAAAGCGCGAGGGTCTGCTGAAGGTCAGCCGGTCCCGTAATTTTGGGCAAAAAGATTCGGCCGCATTGTTTGGCGGCAGCGATTGCGAGTTTATCATACCGCTGGGTTGTGGAGGTTCCTTTTGCCAGCTTTATGGTATGCTCGAAGATGATGGCGACGATATGGTCAACACCCAGCTCAGTACACTTCGTTATCATCCAATCGAACCGCTGGCCCTTTGCGACACTCGCAGCGATAACGATTCTGCCACTCGTGCGAGCAGGCTCGCTGTGGATTTTCTCGACCTGGAGCGTAACGGCTTTGCGCGTGATGTCCGTAATAACGGCCTGTGCCAATGCACCCTTCCCATCGAAAAGCTCCACACGCTCGCCGGCGGTCAGCCTTAAGACATTGGCAAGGTGATGGGCCTCGTCCGGTCTTAACTGGACCCGGCCTCGCTTAATCGATTCGCAATAAAATCTCGCCGGTTTCAACCGCCGCTCCTGTGAACTAAAAAAGGTTCCTGACCCCTTTTTCCTCTATTTTAAGACATAGGCATCAAATTGACATTGTAAAATCGCCAATAAAGGGATAAAATTTGTGTGAGTTTGCGGAGCCGGCCAAGGGTCGGCGAAGCCTGTCTAAATCCGGCAAGGAGTTTATGATGGATGTTTTTGAAGCGATAAGCAAGCGGTATTCCTGCAGAGCTTATGAAGATAGATCTATTGAGCAGACCAAACTCGCCCGTGTCCTCGAGGCGGCTCGTTTTGCACCCTCGGCAAAGAATTTTCAGGACTGGCGTTTTGTAGTGGTAACCGACGCCGACACAAAGACAAAACTTGCTGAGGCGGCCTGTGGCCAACACTTTGTCGCCGGCGCCGGGGCGGTTGTTGTTGCCTGCAGCAATAACGATCACGTAATGACGTGCGGACAGGCCATCGGGCCGATAGATGTTGCAATTGCCCTGGAACATATCGCGCTTCAGGCGGTGGCCGAGGGGCTTGCAACCTGCTGGATTGGGGCGTTTCAAACTAACAAGGTCAGAGATATCTTAGGCATACCAGCCGATATCGCTGTGATTGAACTGATGACGATTGGCTATCCAGCCGACAGGCAGAGGTCGCCCAGGCGTGAGCCGATTGAGAAAATCGCCTGTTATGAAAAATGGCAGTTTGGTTCTTGAAAGGCCGGCTTGGAAAAATCGTTGAGTAAATCGATATTGCGCGTATAGTCTTAGACGAAACGAGCGGCGGGGGCGTCGTATAATGGGAGTACACCGCGGTCGCATCGCGGGGATGCGGGTTCGATTCCCGCCGCCTCCAGTCTTCGTTCGCTGTTTATCAGTGAACGAGGACTGCCGCGGCGTAGCCCCGATTTATCGGGGCGAAGCCGGGCTTTTTATTGATTGACAAGTACAGCGAACTACGACTCGGCAAGCCAGTATGAAATATTACTACGTATATATATTACAATCTGAAAATGATTCTGAAAAATTCTATACAGGTTTTACCGACGATCTTGAAAGCCGTTTAAGAGCACATAATCAAGGCAAATGTGTGAATACCTCAAAGTTTGTTCCCTGGCGAGTCAAAACGGCTATTGCTTTTACGAACAATGAGAAAGCTCTTGCATTCGAGAAATATCTTAATAGTGCTTCTGGTCGGGCGTTTGCTAAAAAGCGATTATAGAGCAACTCCTTCGAAAAGTATCTAAAATCCGGTTCCGGCCATACATTTGCCAAACGCCGTTTCTGGTGATATACTGCTCGCTCATGGCAGGCCAGAAGGACATAAGCATTGTACGCTCGGCAAGGGAAGAATTATCGGTCAATCGAGATTGTGCATGTTTTTTTAGGAAAATACCTATTAGGAAAGTGCGCGCAAGTGCATGGCCCCATAAGGTGATATAGAGGTGTAAACAGGCAGGAATTAAATTGTTGTAAGTCGAGTTTTTTTGTCAAATTGGGGGTTTCGGGAAAGCTGGGCCAGTGGTGTTGGGAAAGGGAAAAAAAGACTCCCAAAAAAATCAAGGCTGCAAACGACTCTTGCCGATACATGCTCTTGTTGGATCATTGGAAATTTGTGGCTCTGTAAAGTGACCTAACAGGCCAGGTTAGCTTTAGCTTGGCGTGCCCATAGGCCGAGGTTTCGCACACAAGGCAGAGCGTAACGCAGGCACAAAAAGCGAGAAGCTATGCCCACAGAAAAAATGGAAAGAGCCACATGAGAAAAGGGAGAGCCTGAAAAGGCTCTCCCGCTTTTTTGGATTTATCTTCGTTTTGTCCATCACAGAAGGTGCCCGACCGAGGTTGCAATGACTCTCATTATTTATGGAACGATTCTCTTTGTAACGCCTTTTATCGGTCACGCGTTCCTGGGCCGCCAGGTCACCAACGCAATGGTCGAGTTGGACAAGTCCTTTAACCTCCAGACAGACCTGCCGAGGTCGCATGAAACTGCCGGCGCTACCACAGCGTTATTATCTTTCTCCTTCCCTCTTTAATATCAGTGGTGATAACTCTCAACTGTTCCGAGGTTGCCTTCAGCTCCTCGGTGGTGTCGAGGAGATTGTCGTAGAGTCGCCCGTCGTTCAGCAGCATCGCGGCGGTACCGTCACCCGTGTTGACCTTAGCTAATATCTTACGCAATTCAGCAAGTGTACTATCTAACTGCTCAGCGGTATTCCCAATCGCTTCGGCACCGACGTCGGAAAGACCTTCTATTGATTTGAGTGTTCTGGTGAACTGGTCGGTCATAGCGGTCACATTAGCCAGGGCTTGCTTGATGCTGGCCTTGTTAGCACGGTCGCCTATAATGGCGTTGATGTTGTTGGCAAGGGTCTTAATTGAAACTGCCAACGCTTTGATTTCGTTCTGAACTTCCGGAGGGAAAAATTCGCTGGCCATACCTATGCTGCCCTGAAGGGGGGGCATTCCGTCAACAAGAAATGCGGTCTCGGGACGCTCAGGGTCCAGAGGTTCCGGAGGCTTATTCGGGTCGAACTGTAAGTCAATATAGCTGCTGCCCAGACCTCGCTTTATGAGTTTTATATCAACGTTCGACGGTATACCGATGTATTCCTTCTCGATTGCAATAGTCACCCTAACCTGGTGATATTCTCGGCCTTGCTCATCCCGGAAGAGAAAAGGCGGAGACACATCGATCACCCGGCCAATCTGACGTCCGCAGTATTCTACAGGCGTGTTCTCCTGGGCTCCGCGGGCATTGGGAAAGTTGACCATTATCTGAAAGGAACGAAGCCGACCCATCACAATAGGCAACTCCTGGAATTTATAAACCATGTACAGAAAAGCGCACAAGGCGACAATCACAAAGCCGCCCACAATCATATTGCGCCTTTTTTGCAAAGTGTTGTAATCAGTCATGAAGCAGACCCTTTCAACCCAGACCGACCTTCCAGGAATAAATCTCTGATTGCACGAAGCGGATAACCGCTTTCGTTAAGTTTCTTTATCAGCTTAATCCGCTCAACGGCCTTTTCATCAAAAAGTCGCCGCCCTGTCGGTGTCCTTTCTGTAGCGTCCATCAACTCTAACATCAGATAGTATTGCAGAGACTGGCGGGAAATTCCAGCTTCTTTTGCCGCCTGGCCTATCTGCATCAGTTTATTTTTTTTGCCCAAAATCTTTTCTCGCTCAACTGTTAATCAGCAATCCGCAGCATTACGTTTAAGTAACTGCCTGTGCCGTCAGGAGAATATCCCTTCAGGTCTGGTCTAAAGCAGCCAGTTTCTTGGCCGCCCGCGCCGCCAATGCTGAGAACGACTCGGTCAACTGTTCAAACGTCAATCCGGCTAGCGCAGGGTGTTTGACCGACTTGGGTTTTTTCGACATTTTTCCGGAGAATATTAATAAATAGTCGATATTGGCCCCAATATGGTGTTGCTGGCTTCGAAAAACCTCCCTTGCCAGGCGTTTTAGCCGGTTTCTTACTACGCTGGGGCCGCAAGTTCTGGCCACAGATACGCCTAATCTTGGGTGGCCGCATTTATTCTCAGCGATATACAGCCTGAATAAGTCGTTACCCACGCAACACTTACGCACCAGAACGGCCCTGAATTGCTCATTGGTCGTCAATCGGTGTTGTTTTGTGAACAAGTACCGTTTCAAAGTGCTTCCACCTAACCGTGTGCAACTGTTAATACTGAGTATATTTTAAAAGGGTCCAAAAAGTTCCTGACCCCTTTAATTACGTTACCAATAGACTCCAAGACCGTAGATGGCACGCCAGCCCTTGATGATTTGGAACGCCATAACAATGCAAATGCCAAAATAGACCAGCCGGGGCATCCACTTAGCTAATTCGGTGAACAGCAATTCTGCAACTTCGGAGAATTCGTCCGCCAGACGCTCAGCAGCCTCGTCGAGCTTGCCGGTGTCCTCACCGACCTGCCATATACTCAATAGGTCGGGCGGCAATTTGCTCGAAAAGCCGGCGGAAATCAGATTGCCGGCCCGTCCACTATCAGCGCCGCCTTTGACCATACGCGTAATCACAGCGTTACCGGTTACGCCGCCGGCGACTTCAACACACTCAATTATCGGAATCCCCGCTTTGTAAAGCATGGCAAATGCCCTGCAGAATCTGCCCAGGGCCAGATTCTTGATGGCCTGCCCAAGAAGTGGTATGCGCAGGGCAAGGGCGTCGAGGAACAAGCGAGGTAAACCGGTCTTGGGCGTCAGATGCAAGATAGCCAGAATGATAATGGTCGGCACATACAACAGACCCAGGATTACAACTGCCTGCAGGTAATACTGTGTCAAACTGTACTGCTTCAGAACAAACCCTGGAGCCGGGCCAATCACAGCGGCGAAATGTATAAGGAAGATCGGCAGGACCATTCCGGAGACGACCGTTCGCCTCAGATGATTTCTAAAGTCGTACCACCGAGACAAGAACTCGAGCACATCAGTCAGGTTACCGGACTCCTGGCCGGCTTCGACCAAAATCACATCCAGCGGCATAAATACTTTCGGGTGCCTGCTCATCGCCTCGACAAGGCTGTCTCCTCTCGAAACGGAATCAGCCACAACTGACAAAGCCCTTCGGATTTTGCCCCTTGAGGTTCCCGCTGCATTACGGAGTGATTGCAGTATGGGTACACCCGCTCTAAGGAGGAGCGAAAGCTTATGGTACATAGGAGCGCAATTTATCATATATCAACCGGATCTTGCCCGCTCGCCCGCGAGCACATCTGAGGGGCCATTTTTGAGCTGTGAATCCGCATTCAGGCCTTGTTGTAGAGTCGGTTATCCAGCCGGCAATCGTTCGCTGCCGTTGTACGGGAACCGCAAAGACCTGTTAGCTGCAAATCGCCCCTCGTTCGGAGCGACTATCAGAGTCTTCTCGAAGAATATATATAAATTACTCCGTATCGCCAACATGAACGGGTGAGGCAAGCTTCTGCTTCATGAGCCGGCCCATCTTGAACTTCACCGTTCTCTTGGCTGGAACCTGAACGCGCTGGAGGGTTTTGGGGTTTTGTGCCACCCTCGCTGCCCTCGTCCTTGTCTCAAAGACACCGAAGTCGCGGAATTCGAGGCGATTGCCCTTTGCCAGTTCGTCGACGATCTCGTTGAGAAAGTACTGGACGATGCGCTTGACTACCACGCGCTTAACCTGCTTGTTTTCGGCAATTCGGTCTATAAGTTTTTTCTTAGTGATTGTTGACATAAGCTACCTCATACCAAAAGAGTCGTATTTTCATGACAGCGCGCCTCGCATTTGTCTGGCTCGCCGCCAGATCGAATTGCATCTGCTGCTATCCGGCAAAGCATTAACACAACAACGTTAGTATCGATGCTGGGCGCGATTAATTATCTTGCTCCGGCAACTGCAAACTACTATACAATAAAGACTTCTAAACGGCAAGTAAATTTTGGATATTTTTTTTGCCGCATCAAGACCCCTTTTTGCCTGAAAAAGCCGCAAAATCGGCATTTTTTCTTTGTCGGATAGCTTGTATTGGGTTTTGCCGCAGGCAGGCTCAACTCATTACAGGGTTTTGGCCGAGAATACTACATATGGCCGTGAGCGCCGAATTTGCAAAAACTCTGACACCACCTTGACCAATCGCCCATGTAAGCGCATAATTAAGGGTTTTCATATTGTCAGTATTGAAAAGGGAAGAATTGGGACGGCAAAACCCGAAAAAACAAGAACAGCAAAGTACGGCCCACCACCGGGCCGGGGGGATTTTTGGAACGCTCAAGTGGCTTATCGTGGCGGTCTCGTTGACGCTGATTTTCATTGTTTTCCTTATGCAGGCCTACACCATTCCAACCGGCAGCATGGCCGACACTCTCAAAGGCGCCCATTTCAGACTTCGCTGCAGCCAGTGCGGATACAAATACGACTATAATTTCCAGCCGAATGCCCCACCCTACCGAATGCCCGACAACTACGTTCCCAGGACAGATGTGCCCGTTGGACCGGATGAGCCGCGGTGTCCGAGTTGTGGTTACTATCTTCAGATTCGTCAGAGAATGTCCGTTGGAGGCTATAACGTTTGGGCCGGCGAGAAAAGGCAGGTGACAAAGGGAGACAGGATATTTGTTCTGAAATGTATGTATCAGTTTACAGAGCCGAAGCGATGGGATGTGGTGGTTTTCAAGAACCCGCTCGATCCTCGCCAGAACTATATCAAGCGAATGATAGCCACGCCGGGAGATACGGTTGAGATTATCGACGGGGACGTGTATATTGACGGCCGGATAGCGCGCAAGCCGGCTAAGGTTCAGGAAGAACTTTGGATGTGTGTTTATGATAATGATTATCAACCTGTTAACCCTCAGATAGAACGGTTCAACAGACACTTGTGGCAGCAGCCTTTCAGGAATCGACGCGGCTCGCAGTGGGGCCTTGAGGACAGAAACGATACGGTGTTCAGTTTGGATGACGCGACAGGCAAGACTCATGCGATTGTTTATGACACTAATGTCGGCAATGACTTCAGGGCAACGTACGCCTACGATGACAGCCGGGGATACCGAACTATGCCGATATGCAGCGACCTGATGATTCGCTTCCATGTTGGCCGGGATTCAATGGGGATTGTGGGCGCCGGTCTGAGTAAATACGGGATCCGGTATGAGGGGTGGGTGGATTTGGCCGGCCGGATGGTAATCGAAAGGCTAACCGGACAGGAACGTGAGGAGTTAACACGTTTGAGAATAAACGCTGTTGATATTGATGAGCCCGTCCTTTTCAGATTTGCCAACGTTGACCATCAATTGATACTTGAGTTCGGCGATGAAGTGCTGAAGTTTGATTTAGGTCATGCTCCTGATGACGCCGGCCGGAGGCGAACCGATATGATGCCCGAAGCTACGATTTTCGGGGCGGGCAAACTGGCGCTTTCACATATCGGCATCTTCAGGGATATTCACTATCTTGCGTCGATGGGGCCAAGCCACATGAAGGTCTTCAGGGCCGGCGAAGGAGATGCCTTCGAGTTAGGCAATGATGAGTTCTTTGTTCTTGGGGATAACAGTCCGGCCAGTAAGGACTCGAGGTTGTGGGACAAACCCGGTCAAGGTAACGGCGGGCGCGAGTACCGCCCGGGCACGGTGCCGCGGGATTACCTTGTGGGTAAGGCGTTCTTTGTTTATTGGCCTGGAGGAATGAGGCCTTTCGCTAAAGGGTGGAGAATAGTTCCCTATATCGGCGGAATGAAGGTAATTCACGGAGGAGACTATCAGTTTTAAGTTCTTAGTTTTTAGTTTTGAGTTGTTGGTTTTTGGTCTTGAGTTGTGGTTAGGTCCGTAGATGAGGTTTGAGGTATGGAACATACCCAAGAGCGGATAATGAGTTATCCCGAAAGACGTCACAGCGCCGCATTTGAGGGGATAATTGATACGCTCAAGTGGGTGCTGATCGCGCTGATTCTGGCTCTTATCTTCCGTGCGTTCATAATGGAGGCGTTTCGCATCCCCACCGGCAGTATGGCAAAAACTCTGCGTGGTGCTCATTATCACCTCAGATGTCCACGATGCGGCTACAAATATGACGTTGGCGGCGATTACTATTCCAAACCGAAGCCGCGATGTCCCAGTTGCGGCTACTTCCTGCCTGCCGGCACTGCTAAGTCGCTGGCAAACGGAGACAGGATATTGGTCTTAAAAAGTATTTATCAGTTCACCGACCCTAAGCGCTGGGATGTGGTGGTGTTTAAAAATCCCCTCGAGCCACAGATTAACTATATAAAGCGGATGATAGCCGGACCCGGCGAAACGGTCGAAATAATTGACGGTGATATCTATATCGACGGCCAGATCGCGCGAAAGCCGGCAAGTGTTCAGGAGGAGCTTTGGATGCCGGTCTATGACAATGATTTTCAGCCGTTTCACCAGCAGCTCAAATCAACTGCCGACTCGTCCGCCCCACGACCGGCTGGGGATGACTCGTGGCAGCAGCCTTTCAGGAATACTCAGGACTCAAGCTGGGATCTGAATGCCAATGGTCTCACAGTCTTTGGCCTGGACAGTGACACGAACCAGGTAAATACCATTGTTTATGATGCATCAGTCGGCACCGATTTCCGGGCCACCTACGGTTATAACAGCAGCAGTGACTATAGCCTTAGGCCCCCCTGCAGTGATTTGATGGTGCGTTTTTATGTTTCGTCCGATAGCCGGAGGGGTTTGATAGGCGCCGGATTGAAGAAGTATGAAACGCTTTACCACGGCTGGGTCGATTTTTCGGGCGAGATGACAATTGAAAAAATAATTGACGGCCACAGGATTTTGCTCAAGCATCAGAAAATAGAACCTATTGAGGTAAGTGCGCCGATTCGGCTGCAGTTCGCAAATGTTGACCACCATCTGATACTTGAATTCGGCCCGGAAAGGCTGAAATATGACTTGGGGCGGGGGCCTGATGACGCAGGGGACAGGAACAGAGGGGGCGATCCGGCGGTGAAGATTTTCGGCGCAGGAAAGCTGGAACTTCGGCATCTTGGCATTTACAGAGATATTCACTATATCAGTGATGGAATTCTGCGAGCACGGCAGGGCGATGGCTTCACGGTGGGCAAAGACGAGTTCTTTGTGTGCGGGGATAACAGCCCCTATAGTCTGGATTGCCGGGTGTGGGCAACCGAGGGGATAGGTAATAACGGGGTCAAATACAGAAGCGGAGTGGTACCGCGCGATTATTTGGTTGGAAAAGCAGCTCTGGTTTATTGGGGCGATGCCTTCAGGCCGTTTGAGAATCTATTGCCGATCATTCCTAACATCGGCCGAATCCGCGCTGTCGTTGGCGGCTCCGATGAGGAGCTTTGATTTAGTCGTTAGTGAATAGTCGTTAGTTATTAGTGGCGGGCCTGCCCGAGCGATTTGGACGGATGAGCACATACTTGGCTGGTTTGCCCAGAAGCGGTGGGTGGTGCCTTCTCACCGAAACGATTCAACCTTTATAAGTCGTTTCTATAAGGCCCCGTTTCAGCGGGTCGTCAAAATATTCATCAAGCTGATTCTTCACCTGGTTCGAATATTGCCCGTCAATACCGAGGGGCCCTTGCAGGCTGTGCCATACCCGCAGAATCCGCTCTGCATACTTATCAACCCAGGCCTGTTTTGTTACCTCGACCGTCGACATTTTACATAACCCTTTCCTTGTCATTGCGACAATGCTCTACATCGGTGCCCGGCAGGGGCGACTTTAGCTGAATCTGTGAAATACAGCACATTTGCCGTCCAGTTTTTGGCTGCTTTATTGTGCAAAATATGGGACCTGAAAAGGAACGTCTTGTGTCGAACGATAACCTTGACAGCGTTGAGAAAAGCCTTATCATTTGTGCTTCAGGCAGCGGCGTTTCGTACCGTTTGCTGGCGAATTAAGCCCACGGGACGAGTTACTTTGCGTTAAGGATACTTGTTGCAATGGAGCTAACAACTGAAGACAAAAATGCTGTCGAGAAGATTATGCGACTGGCCGCCGATGTCGGCATAGATGTAACCGGTGGCAGGGTCAGGCGGACCTCATCTCGTTTTTGCCTTGCTGTCGAGCACGGTGATTACAACGGCACCGAGCTTTTCGGCATAGGGACCGACAGGTTCATCTGGCTGGCGTATGCGCCCAACGGCAGCGGGCAAATGAGACTTTTCAGCGGAAATTTTCCGGATGACGGCATCATTGAATTTGACCTTGGCAATGTGCCCCAGCCGAAATCGCCCGAAATTGCCGACACGTGGGGGCGATTCCCTTATGGGGTCGAGTACATATTAAGGCGGGAGGGCATAAAGCTTACCGAAGGCATCGATGCGATTATTTACGGCAATATTCCCGGCGGGGGGATGAGCCGCTCGGCATCATTGATGATAAACCTGATTTTGTCGCTTCTTGATGCAAACGGCATCGAAATAGAAGACCGGTTCAAAATCGTTGACATGGCCCAGGCGGTCGAGAACGACTACATTGGCTCGCCCTGCGGTCAGCTCGACCAGATTATGATATTGTTTGCCCGCAGCAATATGGGCACACATTATAATCCCAGGACCAGGAGCGTCGATTATGTGCCGCTCGGGGCCGGCGCTATTGACTTTCGCATTGTGGTTCTCGATACAGGCACCGTTCGGCCGGGTTTGGAAAAATCGACCTACAAGGTCAGAAGGTCAGAATGCGAAGAGCTGGTTTCGGTCCTGCAAAGAGAAGGCTACGACGTTTCCCGGCTGGCGGATATTAAAGATGAATCGACGTACAGGATGATACTGACACAACTTGGTGAGGGTTACCCCGATCTGTGCGACCGGCTCAGATATATCTTCGGCGCACAGAAGCGCTTTTACGAAATGCTTGACGCCTGGAAGAGGGGCGATATTGAGACCGTCGGTCGTATCTTCCGCGCCGACGGTATCGGGTTGAGAGACGATTATAAGATATCCGGGCCGGAACTGGAGACGATGTGTGATATTGCTCGCAGTGTCGAAGGTGTTCTGGGGGAGCGGATGTTAGGCGGGGGTGATAAGGGCGCAGCAGGCGCTCTGGTTCGTGTCGAGGCCGTCGATGCTCTCCGCCAAGCGGTTGACGCTGCTTATCCCCGTAGCCATCCGGAGTATACCGACAAGTACGCTGTTCATACGTGTAAAGTAGTCCAGGGCGTTGAGGTTTATGATGGTTTGCTCAAATAGGGACCTTGCCCTACCGGTGGCGATTCAATCATCCGGTGAGTCTGTTGTCTCGGCAAGCGTCACGCTCAATCCGGTATAAGTTTGCCGGGGAGCCTTCAAGACTATCCTGTAATAGAACCATCTGACAAAACCACTGAGGGCAAAACCACAGAAGCAAATCACCAATGCACTCTGGAGGCCGCACAGGTAAATCAGGCCTATGATGGCGACCGCCCAGAAGAGATGGGTAACCGGCTTTCGACCCTTGAAATACTGGTTAATCAGGTGTGGGTATGGAATCCTGCTTATCATTAACAGCGCCACGCCGATCGCCACAAATGGCAGCGAATACAATATCAGAATCTCACCAATGTTGTAGACCGCTGAACCGGGTCCCAGCGACGGCAGCATGTCCTCGTAAAAGACAACCAGACTTGCCAGCACTCCCGCGGCACCCGGGACGGGCAGCCCTACAAAACTCATATGTTCGGTTTCGTCCTCTTCGTTTTCCACGTTGAATCTGGCCAGGCGAATCGCCGCACACGCTATGTAAATCGTAGCGGCCAGCCAGATGAACCTGCCTAAGAAATCCGAAAATACAGGTGTCGGTGCGACAAGGACGGTGAGTTTATAGTCCAGAATCTTGAGCATCAAAAATGCAGGTGCTACGCCAAAGCTGACGATATCGCAGAGGCTGTCTAATTGACCTCCAAAGCTCGAAGTGGTATGGCTCATGCGTGCGACCCTGCCGTCGAGCATATCGGCAATCATGGCAAAGAAAATCATGTAGCCTGCCATCGCAAAGTAGGGAAGCTCAAGCTTATGAAATGAGAAATTGTCCACCCCCGCTGAAAAACCCTTGCTGGCGAATCCTATCGCGGCGAATCCACAGATGCCGTTGAGCAGGGTAATAAGCGACGGCAAAATTGTGATGTATTTGAGCCTTTGCCGCCGGACACGCCGCAGCAAATTGCGTTTTCTTGCCTTGTCGGTTCCTGATTCCAGCATTTTTTGGTCGTTAATGTATAGTCTTAGTATTTTCTGTTGAAGGACTCTTACATGTCATTCTGAGTCCCGGCGCGCCGGGAAAGAATCTCAGCCTTTCAACCATCGTCATTCTGAGCGGAGCGAAGAATCTCAAGCGTTCGACTACTGTCATTCCGGGCTTGACCCGGAATCCAGGACCATGGACCCCTGCTTCCGCAGGGGTGACAACTTACCATTCAGAATGACAATTTTTCGCAAGATTTCAACCGTGCATAGCCAGCATATAATGAATGCAAAGCTGCTACATCGAGTACTCTACCAGTATAGTTTCGCCGGCCTTTACCTTATCGCCTACTTTTGCCACGCACTTTACGTCGTCGCGGGCCGGCACATATAGTTCCGTTCGTGAGCCGAATTTTATCATGCCGAACCTCTCGCCGCAAGCGAAATCCTCGCCCACTCCAGCCTTGCAGACTATCCGCCGGGCGATGGCCCCGGATATCTGGCGAACGAGCAGTGCATCTTTCGGCTCAGCTAAGCGAGTCATGGCTATATCGTTGGACTCATTGACCCGGCCGGATGCGGGATTCATGGCGTTTGTGTACCGGCCGGGCTTGTATGTAATCTTATCGATTCTTACCGCGCAGGGCATGCGGTTAATGTGGACGCTGAAAATGTCCAGGAATATTCCGATCCTTAGTGCCTCGCCTTTTATGACGTCATTTTCTTCGACAGCTTCGATATCGGTCACCCGGCCGTCGGCAGGTGAAACCAAAATATTGCCGCCCTCGGGAATCTCACGCTGTGGGTCCCGGAAAAAGGCCAAAACCCAAACGAGAAGTATCCCCATAATCACTTCTGCAATCAAAACGATTGTGGGAGACATAAAGGCCTTTGCGCCGGCGATATAGACAGTAACCATCACGGCTAATATCATCGCCGGAAAGGCCACTACCTGCGGAAGACCATATTTTGTCAGTGGTATCCTCATAATAGGCATGATAAACCGACCAGTCAGAACAATCAAGGCTTGACGTGGGCCGGCTTTGTATTTAGAATTGCCGATGCAGCATGGAAAAGAGTGGCCGGTTGATGTGCAAAGTGCTTCGGAATGAAAATTGACACTGAGCTTTGGCAGGAATAATGAGCAGAAAGGGTTAGTGCATGTTTACGATGATTATAGATGTAACGGCAAGGGAGATTCTGGATTCCCGGGGCAATCCCACGGTGGAAGTTGACGTTCTCCTGGATGACGGTTCGTTCGGCAGGGCGGCGGTGCCATCGGGTGCGAGCACGGGGGCATACGAGGCGGTAGAGCTTCGCGATACTAAAAAGAAGCGGTACCTGGGAAAAGGCGTCACCAAAGCGGTCGATAACGTAAACGACATAATCGGGCCGGAGGTTCTGGGCATGGATGCGATGGCGCAGGAAGAACTTGATGCCATGCTCATTGCCCTTGACGGCACGCCTAATAAAGCCAAACTCGGGGCCAACGCGATATTGGGTGTGTCGCTGGCAGCAGCCAAAGCGGCGGCGAATTCGGCGGACCTGCCGCTGTATCGGTACATCGGCGGCTGCAATGCAAATATACTGCCAGTTCCCATGATGAATATCCTCAACGGCGGAAAGCACGCCGACAACAACGTGGATTTTCAGGAGTTTATGGTAATGCCCATCGGCGCAGAAGATTTTCCCGAAGCCCTGCGGATGGGTGCGGAGGTATTTCATACGCTCAAGGGTGTGCTGAAATCGAAGGGGTATAACACATCGGTGGGCGACGAGGGCGGCTTCGCTCCTTCACTCAAGAGCAACGAAGAGGCGATAGAGGTAATCTTGGCCGCTATCAAAAAGGCGGGATACAAGGCCGGCAAGCAGATTGCCATCGCGCTGGACCCGGCCTCGACGGAGATGTGGGTAAAGAGCTCCAAGTCTTATAAGTTCTTCAAGTCGAATCCGAAGAAGAAGCTTTCTTCCGATGCGATGATTAAGCACTGGGCCGGCTGGGTCGCAAAATATCCAATCGTCAGCATTGAAGACGGCCTTGCCGAAGACGACTGGGACGGCTGGGCTAACCTGCAAAAGAAGTTAGGCGGCAAGGTTCAGCTCGTCGGGGACGATTTGTTCGTGACCAATACCGACAGGCTTGCTAAGGGTATTAAGCTCGGATGCGCCGACTCGATACTGATAAAGCTCAATCAGATCGGCACCCTGACCGAGACGCTCGATGCAATCAACCTGGCCCGGCGCAACGGCTACACAGCGGTGATAAGCCATCGCAGCGGCGAGACGGAAGATTCGACGATTGCGGATTTGGCGGTGGCGACCGGAGTCGGCCAGATTAAGACCGGTTCCGCCTGCAGGACGGACAGGATTTGTAAGTATAATCAGCTCCTGCGAATCCATGAGGAATTGGGCAGCAGCGCCGCTTACGGCGGGGCAATCTTCAAATACCGATGAGGCCAAAAGGGCGAAGGCTCGAGGTCGTAATAAGACATTCTGAGGCGCACAATGAGATTGGTGCGGTACCTTCTGTTTTGTTTTTTCTTTGCCGTAGGGACCGGGGCCGTTGCGCTGGCCGTATTGGCCGATGAAATACGCGATTATTGCCAAGGCGCAGAACTGTTAGCCAAAACCTTAGCGGACAACGAAGATATTCGGTTCCTTACGATTGAGTACGAGGCACAGATACACGAAATTCGAAATGACCCGAATATTGTCGGTCGGCTGAGGCGTGTTACTCTCGGCCGGGAACCCAGCGCAGAAGATACCGCCTTTCCCAGGGCCTCAGAAGAACTGTTATCGGAAGCTGGTGCGGCTGTTCTTGCAGATTTGCGTACCCCTCGGCCGGCTCGTAAAATTCCGAAGTGGGCCGAGAGGATCTCGGAGCCGAACATCCGATACAGTTTGTTCTTTGCAGGTGCGGGGCTTGTCCTTGTTACGTTTATATTCTTCGGCGCCCCTGCTAAGAAGACATCAGAAGAAAACGAACAAACCATGTCCACATAGGTTCTTCCCTTTGGTTCAGAATGACAGTTGAAGGAGTTGTTATTCCAGTTTCAGCAGTTTGATGCCGCTTTCCGGATCGAGTTTGCGGGCGGCGTTTATGCCCTCGATTTCAATTATGGTAACTTCCAGCACAAGGAAGGTGTTGGCTCCGCCTCTGGGACAGCCGACGGTTACTTCATCGCCCTTGCCTATTGCGGTGTGTATGTGCATCTTCGGGCCTTCGTCATCCCAGTAGATTGTGCCGACGCCTAAGACCTCGCCTGGGCCGGTGAACTGCTTGAAGTTGGGCACGATTTTGGGTTTTTCTTCTTTCGGACCGACGACTACGTCGGCCTTTCTGAATCCACCGGTGATAAAAACCGCCGCTGATTTGATATTTTCCTTTTTTGCGACAGAGTGAACCGATTCGTAAAGGCTTTCGCCCTCCGATAAACGCATGACGATGACCCTGCCTGTTTTGCCGACTGCATATTCCATCTTAGGCTCCTTTTGTTATCAGTGATATATAGCCCGGAAGAATTCTACAAGAATACAGGCATATTGAAAAGACTAAAACGCCTTAACCTGCACAAATCACCACCGCCCAATGCTTTACTCCACTCTAAAAACCTTTAACTTGTCCATATCCAGTGCCCTGCCTTTGTCATCAAATATTCTTCCATCCCGCCATGTGTATTCTACCCGCCGATTGTTGATATAACTAACGATTGTTCCATTCACAAGTTCCGGGTCATTATTCGGATCTTCTAAAATAGGATGCGCAAAAGAGCCCAACTTATCATGGTCAGGATTCAATATAATCTGCGTTCGCTTGTAACGAATATCTTGAGCCATGTAGTATTCCGGGCTCCCTATTGTCCGGTGGAAACCCGCGTTGGCGTCCACAGGCACCCAGATACCATCGACTTGGCTGAATTGAAGAACATCCAAATATTCCGTATAAACACGGCCGGCCTGTACTTTGCGATCAGGTCTATTGAAGTATTCACCTGCCTTGGCTCTGCGCCTTATTCTTAGCCGTATGATATCCATGTTCCGAATCCAGCCAGATTGAGTACTGACCATACCTTGTATGGGCATCGACTACAAAACATTCAGAACCTCTGAGATTTTCGGTTTTTTCGCGTACAGAAATACTGTGCGCCTTGCGAAGTATTGCATCCAGACGTTCTTCACTGGCGATGTAACCCAACAAATGCCCAGAGCCAGCTCCAATGGGGTGTATTGTTTCTCTTGTGTCTTTTCTCCATTTAACCCCCCCTGGTCGTCCCTGGTGGAAATAGCTGATATCCCTCGTGTTTATCCATAACCTGATGAGGGGCTTATCTTTGGGAATGTTCTTTTTTTCTTCGTTGAAGTAATCCCATGCGTATTCGCTGTGATAGCATCCCTTGTTTTCCTTGAACTTGGTCACACCTCGTCTGGACACTTGGTAACGAAATGCCTTGCCCCCGTAGTATGAGTAATAGGGATGATTAGCTGGCAAGTGTCCACTGAATTCACCTGTTTCTTCATAATGTTCAATAAAACTGGCAGTTGAATCAAGCGCTTGGGCATATTTATCCACCAGTTCCAAGGCTTTGATGCGTTTTGTGCTGGTAGCTTTCCCCGAACAAACCGTTGCTAAAGCCAAACACGTTAACACCCCGACATGAATTACTCCCTTGGTATCTTTCACTTCTGTCTCCTTTAAAGATTTAACAGGAAATTTAGAAACATATTGGTTTAGTCACCATCTTCAGGCTCTGCGCCGCCGGTGCCGCCCATTCCCATACCTCCGCCCCCGCCACCGGCCGTGAATAACTGTCCACAACAAGGCCATTAAGCCTTGTAGGTTTATCCGGCCAGTCAACTTCCACACCTGCTAACCCAATACACACCCCCGCCAAAACAATATTAAACATCAACGCAAATAGACTTATCCTTTTCATTTGAACTACCTCTCGTCCATACCACGGATCTCGAGAGTTTCAAGAATAGGCATCTGCTCTTGAAGTCGCTGCATCGCTTGAGGACTAAAGTTATTATTTGCCCCAATTCTCAATGTTCTTAGCTTTGTCATCCCTTCCAGATGACGCAGACCTTCGTCAGTGAACATCCCGCCGTAAATGCTCAATTTCTCCATGTTCGTCATGTGAGCTAGGTATTTGAGCCCTTCATCGGTTAGAGTATTGTCGAGTCCAAGACCCTCCACCTTCGTTACGCCTTTTTCTAGATCAGACTCAGATTTATCATTACATAAAATAGATAGCCTTTTCATGTTCTTCATGTTTCTAAGGCGCTTGAGTCCCTCATCAGTAAAATCCGAGCCGCCAATACCAAGCTCTTCCAGTTTAGTTAATCCCTCCAAATAAGTAAGGCCTTTAGCACCAATAACACCTTTGAAAGCGATCTCTTTCAAATTCTTAAGATTTGCCAGACAGGCAAGGTCTTTATCGTTAATATCCGCTTCTTTATTGTATTCAGTTATTAACGTGAGGTACTCAAGCTTAGTCATACCGGAAATATCAAGAACACTGTCATTTTGTATCAATCCCTTAATATATAAACGCTTTAGATTAGACAAATTATTTAATGAAGACAGACCTGAAATGGTTATATCTGCAAAAGTGATACGCAAATGCTCTAAAGATGTTAGTTTATTCAGTTTTGCTATGCCCTTATCAGTAATACTGGTAGATTCACCAAGGCTAAAACTTTTTAATCGGCTCATTTTGGAAATATATTCCATGCTCTTGTCCGTCATGCCCCGGCCGCCGAGTGTCAGTTCCTCAAGCAAAGGGAGTTTTAATAAGGCTTTTACTGATTCATCTGTATAAAATCCTTTATCATTTTCATCAAGTGAAACGCTAAGATATCTGAGATTACCAAGATTAGATAAATAAACAAGCCCTTGATCGTTTATATACCTGTACGGTAATTCAAGGTGGTCTAAAGTTTTAATGTGCGATAAATGCTTCAAGCCTTCATCTGTGACCTGAGCTTTATGAATATCTAAACGTTTTAAGGACTTTATGGTACTAAGATATTCTAGACCCTTATCTGTAATATTCTCGTTGTGATGGAAGGAGACCGCTTCGAGTCTGTCACACTCGGCTATATGCAAAAGGGCCTTATCAGTCAGTTGATTAAGCCAATATAATTGAAGAGTTTTTAAATTTGGTATATTTTTAAGATGAATCATTCCTTCATCGGTAAACTTATTACCGAGAAGAAGTAAATATCGCAGACGGGGCAGTTTTGACAGGTGGACAAGACTTTCATCATCAACTATATTACAATTGAACGCAAGTTCCTCAAGCAAACTAAGTCGGCCGAAATATCTCATACCTTTATTGGTGATTCGACATTGATTTCGAATATATAAATTTTTCAAAGATGGTAGTTTCGATATCACTTCTAAACCGGCATCATCGAGCTTATTGGCAATCGTCAAACTCTCTAGTGATTTCATCTTATCGATTTGTCGAATCCCTTTTGTTGTGATGTTAGTGTATAGAATTTCTAATTGTTTAAGCCCGGTTAAATGCGCGATATGGTTCATACATGCATCACCGGGTCTTGGACCGCCGGAATACGATCCTTTTATACACAGAAAATACAAATCATCTTTTTTCAATCTAGTAAGGGGTGATAAGTCTTTCCACGCTGATGGACTAATAAAAAGAGCTACTCGTTTGCCTGCCGGTATAATAACATCACCCTTGGCCGCACCGAGGTATTCTGCATGTTCGTACCAGTTGGCGCCATCAATCCAGTAATGAAAGGTCTTGATTTGTCTTTTTAGCCCGCTATCTTGAATTTTTAGTGTTCCCAGGGAGCGGTCCTTGGGAAAGTGCAGCACTCGCTGGCCACCATCAGTTTCTATTGCCGAAGGCTGATTAGTTTTAGTCGTTGGCAGATTCTTTTTGGCCCGATATAGCTCCATCACATCCGAGCCAGCCGGACACACCCCCGCTAAACCTAAACAGGCCAGCACCCCAACAGAAATTACTCCCTTGGTATCTTTCAATTCCGTCTCCTTTCAAGATTTAACAGGAAATTTAGAAACATATTGGTTTAGTCACCATCTTCAGGCTCTGCGCCGCCGGTGCCGCCCATTCCCATACCTCCGCCCATACCTCCACCCATACCTCCGCTCATACCTCCTCCTATGCCGCCTCCCATACCGCCTCCAATTCCCATACCTTCAGGCTCTGCGCCGCCAGTGCCGCCCATTCCCATACCTCCGCCCATACCTCCGCCCATACCTCCACCCATACCTCCACCCATACCTCCGCCCATCATAACACCGTCTGAATCAGCACAGAGATTTATTGCAGGTGTGATTAAGATTAAAAGCTTTTTTGCTGATTGTATTGTGTTGCCGCCCAGAATAAGCGTCTTGCCGTCGGGCACCGTCGCCCTTGTGATAATTTTGATCTTTTCTATTTCGGGGAGTTTATACGGATATTGGCCTTTGTATACATCCTCCACGTAACCCAGGATAGTAGTCAGCTCGATATCTAAGTCTAACTTGATATTCTTTTCGTCATCTGTGATTTTTGGCACCACTTCAAATGTCATGCCCTTATCTATAGTCTTTGTTATTGGCTCCGGCTCAGATGCAGAATCGGACTCGGCGTAGCCGGAGATGTACATTTCTTGTTGCATTATGCTTATCGTAGCACTTTCGCCATCAAGGACCAACACCTTTGGAGCAGTGAGCATTTTGCTTTTGGCACTCATTTGGGCAAATCTCAGGAGCTTTTTAACCTGGTCGGGATCAAGGAGAGGGGCTCCTTGGGGCTCAGCCTCCGGGGCCTCCGATTCCTGCTTTTCAAGAAACTCTTCGATTTCTTCCGAGCCGGCAGGAGCTGTTATTGAGTTATCTTCCTCTGCCTCTGCAGGCAGCTCAATACCTTCTTTCTCGAGGAAATCCTTAAGTTGCTGCGAATCCTGCGGCACAAGGATAAAACGTGATTCGATCGAGACCTCTCGTTTCGCCTCAACCTGCACATCGGGGATTTTTAGACGCCTTACGTCAGGTTCGGCATCACCTTCGACGACGAACCACTTTTCTACCACCCCCAACTTTCTGTCAAATTGGAGGTCTGTTTGCCGCTCTAAATTCTTCAATAGCATTTCTAATTTCTTTGTCTTTTCGGGCCCATCTTCCAAATTCCGGATCCAGGAGGAGCGATGGTGGCCGTACGGTATGCGAATATCCTGTGCGGCTTTGGTATCGTCGATTACCTGGATTCCTGTTCGGTTAGCCAGAACCTGTAGCAGTTCGGCAACCGAGTCTGCTGTGCCTCCACCTGCACCTTCATCCGGGTCAAGTTCATCAGAGTAGAGGTGGACGTGACGATTGTTGTATGTTCCTGATAGTGGATGAAACTTGAAACTGCCGCTCGCAATTATTACCTCTTGCTCAACTTTACGTTTTACAAAATGGATATCTCTATCCAGTTCATCCGACAGTATCTCTTCCAAAGCACTAAGGCGCTCACCAACGGTTGAGTCTTTCCGAACCATCCAGTCACCGGGAACATCTATTTCAAGTAACTCTTCGGGGCCTTCGAATCTATCACTGCCGATACTGAGGTTATGTCTTAACACTGAATCGAGCGGCCTTTCGCCACTGCCAAAGCCCATACCCCAATTGTTCAGTTTACCATCCCAGTGAAAGGTAAAATGATCCGGTGGTTCTGGTATAGCTTGTGCTTGATCAGGATCGTGAGCGAAATAATAATCCTTTCTCTCCGGTATAAACGGTGTTGCTATACGTTTAAGAACCTGGCCCTTTTCCATGCGATAAATTTCGTTGAACCGCTGACGCCACGACGGGAGCCTTGGCTGCACACCAAGCATTTTCTCAAGTGCCTCTTTGGCTTTATACAGGTTTAGCTGTCCAACAAGTTTTCCTTCTGGATCAATAAGTATATTGGTGGGATTTGCTGTGATGTCATAAGTTCCAAAAGTAGCACCAAGTCTTTCTTTGTCGGTCCCTTCATAAAACGTCGATTCTCCGCCATCTACTGCCACTCGGAATGGAACATTTCGAACACCTCCATATTGATTATAAACCTCTTCCCATTTTCTGTCTAATTCTTCCATCGAAGGACAATTGTAAAGAGCAATGATAACCAAGCCTTGATCTTCAAAAAGATTATGTAATTCGACAAGTCGAGGAAGGTCTCTGCTGGTATTCGGAGAAGTCCCATTAAAGTAGATGATAACCGCCTTACCTTTTAGTCCGGCCAGAGTAACGGGAGAACCGTTTTTCCATGCCTTTATCGGCCCAATTTCAGGTGCAGGTTTTCCAATTAATGTTGCCAATTTAGTCGGAGGAAGATCAATTACCCCCAGGTTTAACTCTTTCTGACCTTCTTTTATCTCGATTTTTGGCATTCTAAACTTAGTTTCCATGGATAAATTGGGTCCACCACCGGCACCGTGAGCGGTAATTTGGTAGTCGCCGGGCGGTACCCAAAACTCGAATTTCTGCTTTTCAGAAATATGGGAAAGAAGGCGAAAATCATTCCAACCCAGAGATACATTTGTCCGTGTCAGAGGTTGGCCAAGTGCTCTCAGGCCGGAGCTATCAAGCTTTCCATATACATGACAGACGGGTTCAAGGGTGACTTGTATTTCATTTTGGGGTCTATCACTATATATACCAAAAAAGGAACCTAATTTTCGATCTTCTTGCATTATGTAGATAGCCCCCTTGGGCTCACTGGTCCACCAGTCGCGTATGATATTTGACGGTTCCAAAGTGACTATTCCGTGTTCGCCAGAAAGTTTTCCTTCTGCTCCAGCTCCTCGAAAACTCCATGAAAGCTTGCTGTTTAGAACCATTGTATCTCTGGTCCTTACACCAGTTCCTACTTTTGCACCAGCAACTGGTTTGCCATTATTGTCAACCAGCCTCAAAATAAGTTTCTCGGGAACTGATTGGCTGCTGCCTTTTTTATCCTCAACCTGCACATCGGGTGTTTTTATATCTTTAACTTTTAATGGAGAAAGTTTTTCAGGTTGGCTTGTAACTAATTCAATACCTTCGAGGTTTTGGCCCTGTTGAAGTGTTACGATATTGCTTGTTTTTCCCGGAGCTTGTTCCGCTGTAAGCCAGAAAGGATATGCCTGGATATAATGTTTACCCGCTCTTATGAATTTGATCTCAAAATCACCGTTTTTGTCGGTTCTCGTGGTCGGATCATAGTAGCGATTCCCAAGTTTATCAAAGGCATGAGAGCGCACTTTGTTGTTTGGAGCCGGATTCCCTGAACTGTCGAGAACCTTTCCTTTGACAGAAGCTGGTTCCCCAAGTTCAATGACTATATCGTTTATTATATCACCTGGAATAGTTTTAATCGGCCGTAAGACTCCATTGGCCCATTTACGCCATTCGTCATATTCTCCATCATGAGCGAGGAGGTTGTATTCGGCTTCCTTGCTTGCCGGGACGATCATTTCAAATTTGCCGTTTTCGTCCGTTGTGAA